>Ga0255338_1004609_pt1 | contig 13935 bp, 13 predicted proteins | sample MeOH1_35cm_T4_19_FD_203715 | JGI IMG/M metagenome (GOLD analysis project Ga0255338, IMG submission 203715) | Sandy soil microbial communities from University of British Columbia, Vancouver, Canada - MeOH1_35cm_T4_195 | ecosystem: Engineered > Artificial ecosystem > Sand microcosm > Unclassified ...
CTCCGACACCACCGTCGCCGACGCCACAAACGACACCAACGACGCCTGAAGAACCCACCCCACATTCGTAACCGTGCGGCCGCGCGTATAGGCATGGACGATCTCGGGCGGACCACCAGTGGTAGGCGGAGTTGTCTCGACGAGGTAGGCGGTGTAAACACGCGATGTCCCCTCTGGTACCCGAACTCTTCCCGAGCATTGGGAACCCGAGGTACAAGCGATTACGAGCACACCCATGTCGTCGTAGATCGCCGTCGTCAATCCTGTTGACGTCACCGACGAGTCGAGCTGCACGTCCAGATACGCGTAGGGCGCGTTCTCCGAAACCACCGTCGCCGACGCGACGAAGGACACGAGGTGTGGACCACCCGCGTTCGCGGCGGGCGTGAACTGGAGCCTCGACTCCGGAAGAATCGCAGGCGCCGAGGCTAACGGTGACAGCAATGCCGAGGATGCGGAGCGCGGCATAAACGTGCCCGAGCGGCCCGAAGCGTGCACTGGCGCACTCGACAGAACCGTCAGCGCCGTCGCCAATGCCGTCGCCAGACCCAGCGTTCGTCGAAGAGATCTGGTACTGATCGAGATGTTCCGCACGACACGCCCCCTGTAGCCGCCTGCCCCCAACTGGCCCCGTCCGGAGGCTACCGGGCAGCACGATCTGATGTGTGCGTTCCCAACGGTTTCACGCAACTGGCCTAGGGCCGATCTCGACCAGATTCGACAACCGCTCTGCTAGCCCTCCAGCGCGCGCAGCAGACTCGCGGCGTCCGGGCTCGCGTCCAGCAGCGCACCGACGTGCGCGCGCGTCCCGCGCGACGGGTCGCGCATCGGCACCCGCTGGAGCGAGGCGGCGCCCGGCACGTCGAACACCACCGAGTCCCAGCTGGCCGCGGAGACCTCGCTCGGGTAGCGCCGCACGGCCTCGCCCCGGAAGAACGCGCGGGTGTCCTCGGGCGGGCGGTGGACCGCGGCGGCCACGTCCTCGTCGGACACCAGACGCTCCACGGCACCGGCCTCGGCGAGCCGGTAGTACAGGCCGCGCTCGGGGCGCACGTCCGACCACTGCAGGTCCACCGCGGCCAGCCGCGGGTGGTCCCACGCCAGGTGGTCGCGACGGCGCATCCCCTCCAGGAGCCGCAGCTTGGCGAGCCACTCCACCTCGCGGGCGCAGGAGGCGGGCTCGTCGGCCAGGCGCGTCAGCAGCGAGTCCCAGCGCGCCAGGACGTCGGCGGTCTGCTCGTCGGGCGCGCTGCCGCCCTCCAGGGCGGAGCCCACGGCGTCCAGGTACGCGCGCTGCACCTCCAGCGCCGTCAGGTGCCGCCCGTCCGCCAGCTCCAGCTTGGCGCTCAGGGTCAGGTCGTGGCTGACGTCGTGGACCGCCTCGACCGGGTCGGCGAGCCGCAGTTCGTCGATCTTCGCGAGCGCCGTGCGCGCCGCCGAGTGGTCCAGGCCGCGCTCGACGAGCCACAGCACCAGCGAGGTGGTGCCCAGCCGCACGTAGGTCGCGGCCTCCAGCATCGTCGCGTCGCCGATGATCACGTGCAGCCGGCGCCAGCGGGCGGGGTCGGCGTGGGGCTCGTCCCGCGTGTTGACGATCGGGCGGCGCAGGGTGGTCTCCAGGCCGATCTCGGCCTCGATGTAGTCCGCGCGCTGCGACAGCTGGAAGCCCGGCTCCTCGCCGTGCTGGCCCAGGCCCACGCGCCCGGCGCCCGTGAACACCTGCCGGGTCACCAGGAACGGCATCAGCCGCTGCGCCAGCTCGACGAACGGCACCGCCCGGTCCACCAGGTAGTTCTCGTGCGTGCCGTACGTGGCGCCCTTGCCGTCGACGTTGTTCTTGTACAGCGCGACGTCCGGCAGGGCCGCCGTCGAGGCCAGCGCGCGCACGGAGGCGAGCATCACCTGCTGGCCGGCGAGGTCCCACCGCACGGCGTCGAGCGGGTTCGTCACCTCCGGCGTGGAGTACTCCGGGTGCGCGTGGTCCACGTACAGCCGGGCGCCGTTGGTGAGCACGACGTTCGCCGCCCCGGGGTCCTCGTACTCCTCGAGGGGGGTGCGGGGCAGCATCTGCGTGCCGTCGCCGGACGGCGCCGCGGCCACCGGGTCGTCGGTGAGCAGCGACGGGTGGGCCGAGGCGCGCTGGAGCCGGAAGCCGCGCGCGTCGTGCAGCGGGTCCTCGTCGTCGTAGTCCCAGCGCGCCTTCGCGCGGGCACCCTCGCGGGCCGCCGCGTGCACGGCGACCACGTGGCTGGACAGCAGCATCGGGTTGGCCAGGGGCCGGCCGGGCTGCAGCACCCCGTACTCGGTCTCGAGCCCCATGATCCGGCGGACGGTCACGGGTTCCACACTAGGTGGCTACAGGTACTGGCCCGTGCTGGTCACGGTTTCGATGGTCCGCGACGCCTCGATGCCCTTCTTGCCCTGGACGATCGTGCGGATGAAGACGATCCGCTCGCCCTTCTTGCCGCTGATGCGCGCCCAGTCGTCGGGGTTGGTGGTGTTGGGCAGGTCCTCGTTCTCGCGGAACTCCTCGACGCAGGCCGTCAGCAGGTGCTCCACCCGGATGCCGCGCTGGCCGCTGGCCAGGAAGTCCTTGATGGCGGACTTCTTGGCCCGGTCGACGATGTTCTGGATCATCGCACCGGAGTTGAAGTCCTTGAAATACAGGACCTCCTTGTCGCCGGAGGCGTAGGTCACCTCGAGGAACCGGTTCTCCTCGCTCTCGCTGTACATCCGCTCCACGCTCCGGGCCACCATCGCCTCGACCGCGGCGGCCGCCGAGCCGCCGTGCTCGCGCACGTCGTCGGCGTGGATCGGCAGCGACGCCGTCAGGTACTTGCCGAAGATCTCCTTGGCGCCCTCGGCGTCGGGCCGCTCGATCTTGATCTTCACGTCGAGGCGCCCGGGCCGCAGGATCGCCGGGTCGATCATGTCCTCGCGGTTGGACGCGCCGATGACGATGACGTTCTCCAGCCGCTCCACGCCGTCGATCTCGCTGAGCAGCTGCGGCACGATCGTCGTCTCCACGTCGGACGAGACACCGGTGCCGCGGGTGCGGAACAGCGACTCCATCTCGTCGAAGAACACGACCACGGGGTGCCCCTGGGAGGCCTTCTCCCGCGCCCGGGCGAAGATCAGCCGGATGTGCCGCTCGGTCTCGCCGACGTACTTGTTGAGCAGCTCGGGACCCTTGACGTTGAGGAAGTAGGACTTGCTCGCGGTCGGGTCCTCCCCGCGCGCCTGCGCCGCCGTCAGGGCGAGCGAGTGCGCCACCGCCTTGGCGATCAGGGTCTTGCCGCACCCGGGCGGGCCGTAGAGCAGCACGCCCTTCGGCGGCTTGAGCCCGTGCTCCCGAAAGAGCTCGGGGTGCAGGAACGGCAGCTCGACGGCGTCCCGGATCGCCTCGATCTGCGGCCCCAGGCCGCCGATGTCGGTGTAGTCGATGTCCGGGACCTCCTCGAGGACCAGTTCCTCGACCTCGGCCCGCGGGATCACCTCGAACACGAACCCGCTGCGCGAGTCGATGGTCAGCGCGTCGCCGATGCGCACGCCGGACGCCTTCACCTGGCCGGCGAAGCGCACCACGCGCTCCTCGTCCCCCCGCCCGACGACGAGCGCACGGTCCTCGCCGAGCATCTCCTTGACGGTGACCAGCTCGCCGACGCGCTCGTACCCGCCCGCCTCGACGACCGTCAGCGCCTCGTTGAGCATCACCTCCTGGCCGGGGGCCAGCCGCGAGACGTCCAGCGACGGGGAGGCGGCCACGTGCATCTTGCGGCCGGCGGACATGATGTCGACGGTGCCGTCGTCGCGGGCGCCCAGGAACACGGCGTACGTCCCCGGCGGCTTCGCCAGCTCGTCGACCTGCCGCTTCAGCTCGACGATCTGCTCGCGCGCCGCCACCAGCGCCTCGGTGAGGCGCTCGTTCTTCGCCGCGAGCACCGCCAGCTCACGGTGCACGTCGCGGCCTGCCGGGTCGGTCGTCATGTCGGCCTCCTTCGCACCTTGCGTGGTCCGTCGCACGCCGCTGCGCCCGTGGTCCGGACACACTAACCAGGCAACACCCGAAACTCACGCGTTGTGTCGTGCGGCGCGTGCCGTCTCACGGTCCGGACTGCAGAGTCCGAGTTCTGGACGCCGTGGTGTCCCGACCTCAGGCCTCCGGTGGGCGTCCCACCGCACGCCGCGCGCGGCGCACCTTCTTCGCCGGCACCTCCCGCTCCCCCAGCGCCTCCTCGGTCCACAGGTCCGCATCGCCGGCCGGCGCGCCGTCGGGGTCCACCGGGTAGGCACCCTTGGCGGGCCGGCGCTTGCGCAGCGGCGGGGCCACGCCGTCGCCGAGGCGGCGAGCGGTCAGCAGGAAGCCGGTGTGGCCCACCATCCGGTGGTCGGGGCGCACCGCGAGGCCCTCGAGGTGCCAGGTGCGCACCGTGGACTCCCACGCGACCGGCTCGGTGTAGCGACCCTCGCCTCGCAGGTCCTCCGCGAGGCGGGACAGTTGCGTGGTGGTGGCGACGTAGCAGCACAGCACCCCGCCCGGGGCCAGCGCGTCGGCCGCCACGCCCAGGTTCTCCCAGGGCGCCAGCATGTCGAGCACCACGCGGTCCACGCTGCCGCGTCCGGCGATCGTCGGCAGCACCTCCGCCAGGTCCCCCACGGTGAGGCGCCACGCCGGGTGCGGCCCGCCGAAGTAGCCCTCGACGTTGCCTCGCGCCACCTCGGCGAAGTCCGCGCGGCGCTCCACCGAGTGGACCTCGCCCTCGTCGCCCACCGCACGCAGCAGGAAGGTGGTCAGCGCTCCGGAACCCGCGCCCGCCTCCACCACCCGCGCGCCGGGGAAGATGTCGGCCATCGCCACCACCTGCGCGGCGTCCTTGGGGTACACCACCGCCGCGCCGCGCGGCATCGACACCACGTAGTCCGCCAGCAGCGGCCGCAGCGCCAGGTACTCGACGTCGCCGGACGTGCGGACCACGCACCCCTCGGGCCGCCCCACCAGCTCGTCGTGCGCGAAGAAGCCCTTGTGCGTGTGGAAGGCGCCGTCCGGCTCGAGCGTGATGGTGAAGTGGTGACCCTTCGAGTCGGTCAGCTGGACGCGGTCGCCCACCCGGAACGGGCCGCGGCGCCCGGCGGCGCCCGTCGGGGCATGCCTCGTCGGCTCGCTCACGGCCGGATCGCCGCCACGACGTCGGCTGTGCGCACCACCGCGACCACGCGGCCGTCCACCAGCGCGACCAGCACGGGCGAGAGCCGGGACGCGTCGCTCAGCGCGCGCAGCAGGGGCTCGCCCTCGAGCCGGCCGTCCACCACCGCGCCCACCGGGAGCGGCACGCTGACCGACGCCACGGAGGTCAGTCCTGCGCGCTCCGCCGGGACGCTCGCGGCCGCCGCGGTGTCGACGTAGGCCGCCGGGCGGCCGTCCGGTGAGAGCACCACCACCTCGCTCGCCCCGGCGGCGGCGGCACGGGCACCCGCGACGGCGACCGACTCCTCGTGCCCCACCGCGACCGCGGGCCGCCCGACGCTGCGCACGGACAGCACGCGCACCAGGCGCTGCCGGCGGGCCGCCCGGAGCGCGGCCGTGGCCCCGCTCCACAGGAAGCTGCCGATCAGCAGCGCCCAGATCACCGTGAAGGTCGACGGCGATCGGCCGGCGGCCAGGTCGGGCACCAGCGCCCACAGGACGACGACCACCGCGACGACCCGCCCCGTCCAGGCCGCGACCACGGTGCCGCGCGTGCGGTCGCGGGTGCCGGCCCAGACCGCCGACTCCAGCAGCTGCCCGCCGTCCAGCGGCAGGCCGGGCAGCAGGTTGAACACCGCGACGAAGCCGTTGGAGAAGGCGCCGGACCACAGCAGCCACTGCGCCAGGGAGTGGTCGGGCGCCACGCGCGACAGGCCGAGGAACACGCCCCCGAGCACCAGGTTGGTCACCGGGCCGGCCACGGCGACCAGCGCGGCGGTCCCCGGGCCTCCGGCCGCCCCGCGGAACGCCGTGTGACCGCCCCACACCGTCAGGACGAACTCGCTGGGGTGCTGCCCGCGCGCCCGCCCGACGAGCCCGTGGGCCACCTCGTGCGCGAACACCGAGACGAACAGCAGCACGACGAACACCAGCGCGACGAGGTACGCGCCGCTGCCCAGCCCGGTCGCGTCGCGCACGGACGGCGCGAAGGCGGCGGTGAGCAGCACCGCAGCCAGCAGCCACGTCGGCGTGACGATCACGGGTGCGCCCGCCACGTGGCCGATCACCCAACCGCGGGTCCCCCCGCGGGCCGGCGCGTTCCCGGCTCGCTGCGCACTCACCGGGCCAGCCTAGGGGGCCGCACCACGCGCGCCGTCGCCGGCCGTGTGGGTGGGGTCTCCTACCCTGCTGGTGTGAGCACCGACGTGGACATCGACGACCTGCCGGCCGGCGAGCCGGCCGCGGTCCGTCCCGGGCTGTCGCCGTCGCGCGCCAACGACTTCGTGCAGTGCCCCCTGCTGTTCCGCTTCCGGGTGGTGGACCGGCTCCCTGAGCCGACGAGCGAGGCGGCGGCCCGCGGCACCCTGGTCCACGCCGTGCTGGAGCACCTGTTCGACCTGCCCGCGAGCGGGCGCACGCTCGACGCCGCCCGCGCGATGCTGCCGGGCCGGTGGCAGCAGCTGCGGGAGCAGGCGCCGCAGTACGACGAGCTGTTCGCCGACGCCGACGCGGAGGCCGCCTGGCTCGCCGGTGCCGGGGATCTGCTCGCCACCTACTTCACGCTCGAGGACCCCGCACGGCTCGAGCCGGACTCCCGCGAGGTGATGGTCCGGTTCGACCTGGAGGACGGCCCGCAGATGCGCGGCATCGTCGACCGTATCGACGTGGCCCCCAACGGGTGGGTGCGCATCGTCGACTACAAGACGGGTCGGTCGCCCCGCCCCGGCTACGAGGGCCGCGCCCTGTTCCAGATGCGCTTCTACGCGTACGTGCTGTGGAAGACGCGCGGCGAGCTGCCCAAGGCGCTCCAGCTGGAATACCTCGCCGACGGGCAGGTGATCCGCCACGAGCCCTCCGAGGAGGAGATGCGGACGCTGGAGACCCGCGTCCGGGCGCTCTGGACCGCGGTGCAGGGCGCTGCGCGCACCGACGAGTGGACGGCCCGCCCCTCGGCGCTGTGCAGCTGGTGCTCGTTCCAGGCGCTGTGCCCGGCGTTCGGCGGCGAGCCCCCGGCGATCGACGACGACGCGGTGGAGCGCGCAGTCGGCGTCAGGCCGCAGCGCCCCTGAGGTCGAGCACCGCGCCGCTCGCGATCTCGGCCAGGTCGGCCACCGTCACGTGCACCAGCGAGTCGGTCCTGCTCAGGCGCGGGTCGTCGGGCACGGTGCGGAAGCCCTCGACCGCCAGCACGTGCGCCCCGGCCGCCAGCCCCGCGGCGACGCCCGTCGGCGAGTCCTCGACCACCACGCAACCGGTGATGTCGACGCCGAGGCGGCGGGCCGCCTCGAGGTAGGGCTCCGGCTCCGGCTTGCCGGGAAACACCTCGTCGCCCACCACGGCCGTGACCAGCAGCCCGGAGTCCATCACCGGGCCGACGACGTTGCGGTACGACGAGGTGACCAGCGCCTGCGGGACTCCGGCGGCCTGCAGGGCCACGAGCAGCTCCTGCGCGCCCGGGAGCCACGGCGGGCCGTCCGCCTGCGCCGCGACCAGACGCGCCGCGACGCGGTCCAGCACCTCGTCCACCGTCAGGGTCACGCCCGCGGCGATCAGCGCCTGCGCCGTCGAGGGCAGGCGCGAACCGATCAGGCTGAGCGCGTCCTCGTGCGTCCAGGTGCCGCCGTACTCCGCGATGAGGTCCGTCTCCGCGGCGAACCAGTACGGCTCGGTGTCGACGATCGTCCCGTCCATGTCCCACAGCACGGCGGCGGGCAGAGCGGCGTAGGTCATGCGGGAACCTCCGGGGCCTCGTCGGACGTCCCCCGAGGGTACCGGGCCGGATGGCGCGCCCCGGCACCGCCTAGGCTGGATGTGTGAGCGAATCCGCTACCGGCGACATCCCCGCCCGGGAGACGGTGCTGATCGCGGCCTTCGAGGGCTGGAACGATGCCGGCGCCGCCGCCACCCAGGCCGTGGCCTACCTCGCCGACGTCTGGGACGCGGAGCTGGTCGACGAGCTGGACCCCGAGGAGTACCACGACTTCCAGGTCAACCGACCCGTGGTCGGCTTCGCGGAGGACGGCAGCCGCGAGATCACGTGGCCGACGACGTCCGTCTCGGTGGCGACGGCGCCGCACGGCGGGCGCACCGTGGTGCTGGTGCACGGCATCGAGCCCTCGATGCGGTGGCGCCGCTACTGCGCCGAGCTGCTGGACATCGCGGCCGGCCTGCACGTCACCTGGGTGGTGACACTGGGCGCCCTGCTGGCGGACGTCCCGCACACGCGCCCGATCCCGGTGACCACCTCGTCGGACGACGTCGACGTCGCGCAGCGCCTGGGCCTGGAACGGAGCGCCTACGAGGGGCCCACGGGCATCGTCGGCGTGCTCCAGCACGAGGCGGCCGCCCGGGGACTGACGGCGCTGTCGATGTGGGCGGCCGTGCCGCACTACGTGGCCCATCCGCCGTCGCCCAAGGCGACCCTGGCGATCCTCCACCAGGTGGAGCAGCTGCTCGGCGAGCCGGTGCCGCTGGGCGACCTGCCCGAGGACGCCGCCGCCTGGCAGGCCGGGGTGGACGAGCTCGCGGGCGAGGACTCCGAGATCGGCGACTACGTGCGCCAGCTGGAGCAGGCGAAGGACACCGCCGAGCTGCCGGAGGCCAGCGGCGAGGCGATCGCGCGCGAGTTCGAGCGCTACCTGCGCCGCCGCGACAAGGGCTCCGGCTCCTAGATCCGCACGCCGAGCAGCGCGTCGAGCGCGCGGGCGACCACCCCGGGCGCGCCCTCCTCGAGGTCGACCGCGCCCGCGAGCGTCGCATCGGCCCAGGCGTCGATCGCCGCGAGCGCCGCCGGGGTGTCCAAGTCGTCGGCCAGGGCCGCGCGCACGGCGGCGAGCGTGCCGTCGGCCGGCGAGCCACCCACACCGGAGAGCGCCGCGCCCCAGTGCGCCAGGCGCTCCTGCGCGGCGCGCAGCCCGGCCTGCGTCCACTCCCAGTCCTCGCGGTAGCGATGGGCGAGGATCGCCACGCGGATCGCGCGGGGATCCACGCCCTCGGCACGCAGCGTGGAGACGAGCACCAGGTTGCCCCGGGACTTGCTCATCTTCTCCCCGCCCCAGGCGACCATCCCGGCGTGCATGTGCGCGCGGGCCGCCGCGCCGGAGCCGGCGAGCATCCGCGCGTGCGAACAGCCCATCTCGTGGTGGGGAAAACGCAGGTCGCTGCCGCCGCCCTGCACGGAGACGGGCAGCCCCAGCCCGTCGCGCGCGATCACGGCGCACTCGATGTGCCAGCCGGGACGGCCCCGGCCCAGCGTGCCACCGTCCCAGGCGGGTTCGCCGGGGCGCTCCCGGCGCCACAGCAACGGGTCGAGCGGGTCGCGCTTGCCCGGCCGCGCCGGGTCGCCGCCGCGCTCGGCGGACAGCGCCAGCATCTCCTCGCGACCCAGGCCGGCCACCTCACCGAAGTCCGGATCGGCGGACAGGTCCGCGTAGACGTCGCCCTCGCCCGGGACCTCGGGCGTGGCGACGCGGTAGGCGGCGCCGGAGGCCAGCAGCTGCTCGACCGCGCCGACGATTGCCGGGATCTCCTCGACCACCGACCCGTACACGTCCGGGGGCACCACCTGCAACGCCGCCATGTCCCGCGCGTACAGGGCGATCTGCTCCGCCGCGAGGTCGCGCCAGTCCACGCCCGTCTGCGCGGCACGCTCCAGCAGCGGGTCGTCCACGTCCGTGACGTTCGAGGCGTACCGCACCGACAGCCCGGCGTCCCGCCACGCCCGGCCCAGCACGTCGAAGGCGACGGCGGTGGCCGCGTGCCCGATGTGCGTTGCGTCGTAGGGGGTGATGCCGCAGACGTAGAGGGTGGCGCTGTCGCCCTCCACCGGGTCCACCAGCGTCCCCGCCGCGGTGTCCAGCACGCGGACCCGGGGCCCGTTCCCCGGGAGCTTCGGCAGGTGGGGGGAAGGCCAGGTCAGCACCCCGGCAGCCTAGCCGCGCGTCACCGGGCACCCCGGCACCGTCCGGGTCGAGAATGCCGCTGTGCTCGCCGACCACCCCGTGCCCGTCCCACCCTTCGTGCTCCACATGCCCGGCGGCGCCCGCTGGACGCGGACCGACGAGGCGGCCGACGACCGGCCCTTTGGGCCGACGCTGGTGGTGGCGGCCGGCCTCGCCGAGCTGGTCCCCGCGGCCCGGGCGCGCGGTGTCGACGAGGCCACCGTGGAGCTGCTGGCGAAGCGCGTCCGCCTGCTCGGCGCCGGCGACCGCTGGCCGGCCGCGTTCTCCCACGTCGACCGCTCCCCCGCCGGTGACCTGCTGATGTCCACCCCCACCACGTGGTTCGACGAGACCACGCGGGACGTCCACACCGGCGAGGTGACCACGGTGGTGTGCGGCGACCTGGTGCTCGCGGCCGAGGTCGGCTCCGCCGGGGTGCTCGGGCAGGCGGCCGCGCGCCTGCTGTCCACCGCGCCGACGCCCGACAACGGTTCCCGCGAGGTGCTGGCCGCGCTGCTGCTCACCGTCCTGACGCAGTCCAGCGAGGTGGAGATCGAGCTCGGCGACGCGGTGGGCGCCACCGAAGGGCTGGTGTTTTCGTCGACCTACGCCGACCCGGTGGTGCGGATCTACGAGCTCAAGCGCGAGATCGCGGAGGCGCGCCGCGCCCTCAGCCCCGTCACGGCCGCCCTCCAGGAGCTCGAGACACAGGCGGACGACGAGGCGGACCACGGCCACGGGCATCCGGCCTGGGCGTGGCTGCCGCGGGTGCAGGCCACGGTGGACCGCCTCGACAACCATCTCGCCGGCCACGACGAGCTGCTGGGTGCCATGCTCTCCGCACACCTGGCGCAGGTCTCGGTGCGCCAGAACGAGGACATGCGCAAGATCTCCGCCTGGGCGGCGATGATCACGGTGCCGACGCTGGTCGCGGGGATCTACGGGATGAACTTCCAGCACATGCCGGAGCTGTCGTGGCTCGTCGGCTACCCGGCAGCGATCGTGCTCATGGTGCTCGCGTGCTGGCTGCTCTACCGCGGCTTCCGCAAGAGCGGCTGGCTGTAGCCCCGCCGGTGCGTCAGCCCGCCGGCAGCGGTGCGTTCGCCTCGAGCGCACCCGTCACCAGCAGCAGCACGACGAGCACGGCCAGGCCGATGCGGTAGTAGACGAACGGCTTGTACGAGTACGTGGAGACGATCTTCAGGAACGCGATGATCACCAGGTAGCCGACGACGAAGGCGACCAGGGTCGCCAGGAACGTCGCTGCGAAGCTGGGCGTGTTGCCCTTGCCGAAGTCGCCCAGGTTGGTGACGAGCTCGAACAACCCCGACCCGAACACCGCCGGGATCGCCAGCAGGAACGAGTAGCGCGCCGCCGCCTCGCGCGTGTAGCCGAGCAGCAGACCGCCGGTGATGGTGCCGCCGGAGCGCGAGACGCCCGGGATCAGGGCGAGCGACTGCCAGAGGCCGAACGCGACCGCGTGCCGCGGCGTCAGCTCACCGAGGGAGCGCCGCTTCGCGCCCACACGGTCCGCCCAGCCCAGCAGCAGCGCGAAGCCCGCCAGCACCACGGCGGTGATCCACAGGTTGCGCAGCGCGTGCTCGATCGCATCCTTGAACAGCAGGCCGAGCACCACGATGGGCACCGAGCCGAGCACGATGAACCACGCCATCTGCGCGTCGTGGTCGCCGGGCCGGCCTGCGGGCATGCCGGCGCGCGACCGCCAGTCGGTGCCGAGCCCGCCGCGCAGCGCACGCCACCAGGCGATCGCGATCCGCTTGATGTCGCGGCGGAAGTAGAGCAGCACCGCCGACTCGGTGCCGAGCTGGATCACCGCGGTGAACGCCGCGCCGGCGTCCGCGCCGGTCAGCAGCTCGCTGACGATGCGGATGTGCGCGCTCGAGGAGATCGGCAGGAACTCGGTCAGACCTTGGATCAACCCGAGCAGCAGCGCCCCGCCGGCGCCGAGAGCCTCCGTCACGAGGCGCCACCCTATCCGTGCGCGCCGTCAGTGCCAGGCGCGGCCACGCGGCTAGGGTGCGGTCCCATGGAGCACCGCCGGCTGGGACGCAGCGGCCTTCAGGTGTCGTGGCTGGGCCTGGGGACCATGACGTGGAGCCGGGACACCGACGAGCACGACGCACGGGAGCTGCTGCACCACTTCGTCGACGCCGGCGGGACGCTCGTCGACACGTCCGCCTCCTACGCCGAGGGCGGTGCCGAGGAGCTGCTCGGGTCGCTGCTGGGGGGCGTCGTCGACCGGCGGGACGTGGTGCTGGTCACCAAGGGCGGCGTGCGCCGCACCCGGGACGGCGCCGTGGTCGACGCCTCGCGCGGGGCGTTGCTCGACGCCCTCGACGGCTCGTTGGCACGCCTGGGCACCGACCACGTGGACGTCTGGCTGGTCCAGACCCCGGACCCGCGCACGCCCCTGGAGGAGACGGCCTCCGCGCTGCGCCTCGCCGTCTCGTCCGGCCGCGCGCGCTACGTCGGGCTCTCGAACCACGCCGGCTGGCAGGTGGCGCGCGCCGCCACGCTGCTGGAGGGCGACACCGGCCTGGCCGCCGTCGAGGCGGAGTACTCGCTGCTGCAGCGCGGCGTCGAGCGGGAGGTGGTCCCCGCGGCCGAGGCGCTCGGCGCGGGCCTGCTCGCCTGGTCGGCCCTGGGCCGGGGGGTGCTGACCGGCAAGTACCGGCGCACCGTCCCCGCGGACTCGCGGGCCGCGTCGGCCCACCTGGCCGGCTTCGTCGGGCCCTACCTGACCCGGGGGGCCGGCTCCGTGGTCGAGGCCCTCGTCACCGCCGCCGACGGGCTGGACCGCACTCCCGGCGAAGTGGCGCTCGCCTGGCTGCGGTCGCGCACGGCCTGCGCGCTCGTCGGCCCGCGGACGCCGGCCCAGCTGCGCGGCCTGCTGACGGCGGACGACCTGGAGCTCCCCGCGGAGATCGTCACGGCGCTCGACGACGTCAGCGCCCCGGTGCTCGGCTACCCCGAGCGGTTGTCGATCGGCTGACGCCCCTCAGCGCGTCGCGGGCGTCTCGTCCTCGTCGGCCCAGTCGCCGTCGTCGATCTCCTCGTCGAGGTCGTCGCCGTCACCGGCCTCGTCGTCCTCGTCGTCCTCGTCCTCCGGCTCCTCGTCCTCCTCCTCACCGAGGTAGAACGGGGTGGCCTCGCCGTAGACGGTGCCGAGGGCGTCGTCGTAGACCTCGAAGGCGTCCGCGAGGACGTCGTACGCGTCGTCGACCGCGGGGTCGTCGTCGCCGTGGCGGGCTTGGACGGCGTTGAAGTGGGCTTCCAGCGCGGCGATCAGCCGGTCGAGAGCGGCACGCGGGTCGACGGTCATGCCCTGACCGTAGCGCCGCCCGGGGCACAATGGCACAGCACCCGCGCGTCGAGGCGACCCGCGGCGGGGCGGGACGGAGGTGGTGCAGTGGACGACGACGAGCACCGCGCGGGCGCGCGGCTGGCGCGCCCGCCACGACCGGGCTTCCGGCGCACGGGCGGTCAGTACGAGTACCGGATGCTGACGATCCCCCGCTCGACGAGCGGCAGCGACGCCCGCCAGATGCTCACCGACGAGGCCGAGTACGGCCGCTGGGAGCTGACGCGCACCAGGCTCTACGCGGGCGGCGAGCGCACGGTGTGGCTGCGACGCCGGATCATCCGGGTCCGCAGCACGCTCGACAACTAGCAGTCGGTGAGCAGCCGGTCCAGCACCCGGCACCCGAACAGCAGCGACTCGATCGGCACACGCTCGTCGGCGCCGTGGAACATCGCCGGGAAGTCGTAGCCCTGCGGCAGCCGCAGCGG
>Ga0255338_1004610_pt1 | contig 13934 bp, 16 predicted proteins | sample MeOH1_35cm_T4_19_FD_203715 | JGI IMG/M metagenome (GOLD analysis project Ga0255338, IMG submission 203715) | Sandy soil microbial communities from University of British Columbia, Vancouver, Canada - MeOH1_35cm_T4_195 | ecosystem: Engineered > Artificial ecosystem > Sand microcosm > Unclassified ...
CAGCCCCGCGAGGTTCACGGAGATCGTGTAGAGGTCCTCGAGGTACATCTGCACCGGATCGCTCGTCTTCTCCCCGATCGGGAACGCGACCGTGGGGGCCGCGGGACCGGCGATCACGTCGCAGGCCTTGAAGGCTTCCGTGAAGTCACGCGCGATGAGGCGGCGGACCTTCTGCGCCTGGAGGTAGTACGCGTCGTAGTAGCCGTGCGAGAGCACGTAAGTGCCCACCAGGATGCGCCGCTGCACCTCGGGGCCGAAGCCCTGCGCGCGGGTCTTGCGGTACATGTCGTTCAGGTCCGCATAGTCGGGGGCGCGATGGCCGTAGCGCACGCCGTCGAATCGCGAGAGGTTCGACGACGCCTCGGCCGGCGCGATCACGTAGTACACCGGCACCGCGAGCGCCTGGTTGGGCAGGCTCACCTCGACCGTCGTCGCGCCCTGCGCCTTCAGCTCCGCGATGGCCGCCGTCACGCATGCGGCCACGTCGGGCGCCAGGTCCGCCGTGAAGTACTCCTTCGGCAGCCCCACCCGCAGGCCCGCGAGCGGCCTGGCGAGGGCGCGCGCGTAATCCTCCTTCGGCCGCTCGATGCTGGTGGAATCGCGCTCGTCGAACCCCGCCATGACGTTCATCATCAGGGCGAGGTCCTCCGCGCTCTTGCCGAAGGCGCCGCCCTGGTCGAGCGACGAGGCGAACGCGACCATCCCGTAGCGCGACACCGCGCCGTAGGTCGGGCGGATGCCCGAGGTGCCGGTCAGGGAGGCGGGCTGGCGGATGGACCCGCCGGTGTCGGTGCCGGTCGCCGCGGGAACCAGGCGCGCGGCGACCGCCGCGGCCGAGCCGCCGGAGCTTCCGCCCGGGACTCGCGCGGGGTCCCACGGGTTGCGCACCGGCCCGAAGTGGGAGCTCTCGTTGGACGAGCCCATCGCGAACTCGTCCATGTTGGTCTTGCCCACCAGAACCGCGCCCGCGCGGTCGAACTGCTCCACCACGTGCGCGTCGTAGGGCGAGACGAAATCCGCGAGCATGCGCGACCCGCAGGTGGTCTTCCAGCCCTTGGCGCAGAAGAGGTCCTTGTGCGCGATCGGGATGCCGGTCAGGGGGGGCGCCTCGCCCTTCGCCAGGCGGGCGTCCGCGGCGCGCGCGCCCGCGAGCGCCTTCTCCTCGTCCACGGTGATGAACGCGTTGAGGCCGGGGTCGAGCCTCGCGATGCGCCCGAGGAAGAGCCGCGTGAGCTCCTCGCTCGAGGCCTTGCGGTCGCGAAGCAGGGAAGCGAGGGCGGAAATCGTCAGGTCGAACATGGGGTTGTCGGGGGGTGGCGACGCGAGGCGGCGCCGGGGTTGCTACTCGATGACCTTCGGCACGAGGTAGAGGCCATCCTCCACCTGCGGCGCCGCGGACTGGAACAATTCGTGCTGGTCGGCTTCGGTCACGCGGTCCGCGCGAAGGCGCTGCGTCACGTCGACCGCGTGGGCCATGGGCTCCACGCCGGCGGTGTCCACCGCGCACATCTGCTCGATCAGGCCGAGGATGCCGTTGAGCTGCTGTTGCAGCGCAGCAACCCCCGTTTCCGGGATTTCGATCCGGGCCAGGTCGGCGATGCGGCGGACTTCATCGAGGGACAGCATGCAAAAAGCGCTCTAAGGCCTTAATTCATCGTGATTTTGGGCTATTATAGGCGACCCCCGCAGCCCGGGGAAAGCCGGCAGCCCGAATTTCCTTACGGATCAAGATGTTCTCTTTCGTTTCCAAGTACTTTTCCACCGATCTCGCCATCGATCTCGGCACCGCGAACACGCTTATCTACGTGCGCGGCAAGGGCATCGTCCTCGACGAGCCGTCGGTCGTCGCGATCCGCCAGGAAGGCGGGCCCAGCGGCAAGAAGACCATCCAGGCGGTCGGCCTCGCGGCCAAGCAGATGCTCGGGCGCACGCCGGGCAACATCACGGCCATCCGCCCGATGAAGGACGGCGTGATCGCGGACTTCACGATCACCGAGCAGATGCTCAAGTACTTCATCAAGAAGATCCACGACAACCAGTGGTTCCGGCCCAGCCCGCGCATCGTGATCTGCGTGCCCTACGGCTCGACGCAGGTCGAGCGGCGGGCGATCAAGGAAAGCGCCATCGGCGCGGGCGCCTCGCAGGTCTTCCTCATCGAGGAGCCCATGGCCGCGGCCATCGGCGCGGACCTTCCCATCGCCGACGCCACGGGCTCGATGGTGGTCGACATCGGCGGCGGCACCACCGAGGTCGGCGTGATCTCCCTGGGCGGCATCGTCTACTCGGCCTCCGTGCGCGTCGGCGGCGACAAATTCGACGAGGCCATCATCAACTACATCCGCCGCAACTACGGCATGCTCATCGGCGAATCGACCTCGGAGCAGATCAAGAAACAGATCGGCTCAGCCTTCCCCGGGGCCGAAGTGCGCGAGATGGAGGTGAAGGGCCGCAACCTCGCCGAAGGCATCCCGCGCTCGTTCACGATCTCGTCCAACGAGATCCTCGAAGCGCTCACCGATCCGCTCAACTCCATCGTTTCCGCCGTCAAGAGCGCCCTCGAGCAGACGCCGCCCGAGCTGGGCGCCGACATCGCCGAGAAGGGCATGGTGCTCACCGGCGGCGGCGCCCTCCTGCGCGAGCTCGACCGTCTCCTCATGGAGGAGACGGGCCTGCCCGTGATCGTCGCCGACGACCCGCTCACGTGCGTCGTGCGCGGCTCCGGCCGGGCGCTCGAGGAGATGGACAAGCTCGGAACGGTGTTCACGAACGACTGACGCCTTGCCGCCCGCGTGATCCGCGAGCCGCCTCCGTTCTTCCATCGCGGGCCCAGCCCGCTCGCGCGCCTGACGTTCTTCGCGCTGCTCGCGATCGCGACGATGATCGCCGACCATCGCTTCGGCGCCCTGGACGCGGTCCGCCTGTCGCTCTCCGTGCTCGTCGCCCCCCTGCAGCAGCTCGCGGCCGCCCCCGCGACGGCGATCGGGCGGATCGCGGACTACTTCTCCTCGCAGGACCGGCTCCTGCGCGACAACGAGGAGCTCAGGGCGAAGCTCCTCGAGTACGCCGCCGATGCCCAGCGCGCGAAGCTCCTGCAGGCCGAGCAGGACCACTTCCTCTCCATGACGCCGGCGCGCAGCCGCTTCGCCACCGACGGCGTGCTGGCGGAGGTGCTTTCCTACGGACGCAATCCCTTCGTGCGCAAGCTCGTCCTCGACAAGGGGCTCACGCAGGCGATCAAGGCGGGCATGCCGGTGATCGACGGCGAGGGCGTCGTCGGCCAGGTGACGGCGGTCGGCACGTTCACGAGCGAAGTGACGCTCCTCACCGAGAAGGACCAGTCGGTGCCCGTGATGCTCACCCGCAACGGCCTGCGCGCGCTCGCCGTGGGCTCGGGCAAGGACGGCTCCATCGACGTGCCCTTCATGCCCGTGTCGGCTGACATCCAGAACGGCGACCTCTTCGTGACTTCCGGCATCGACGGCACCTACCCCGCTGGGCTCATCGTCGCCCGCGTCACGGCGGTCGAGAAGAACGCGGCCTACGTGTTCGCGAAGATCACCGCGAGGCCCGCGGCCGGCGTCGACAACCACCGCTTCGTGCGCATCCTCACCGCGGCACGGCTGGCGCCGCCCCCTGACGCCCGCGCCGACGAAAAGCGCCCCGCAAGGGAGCGCGCGCCCGCCAAGGGAAGGCGGCAGCCATGAGGCCCGCCGACCTCCGGCCGGTCGCGAGGGACGTGATGAAGCTCCCGGCGGGACCGGGGCTCGTCTTCGCCTCGTTCATCGCGGCCTACCTCTTCAATTCGCTGCCCTGGTCCGGATGGGCGCTGCTCGCGCGGCCCGATCTCGTGCTGGTCGTCCTCGTGTTCTGGGCCATCCACCAGCCCGGCAGCGTCGGGCAGGGACTCGCCTTCGCCCTCGGGCTCGCCATGGACGTGGGCGATTCCATGCTGCTCGGCCAGCATGCGCTCGCGTACGTGATCGTCACCTACGGCGCGCAGGTCCTGGGCGTGCGCGTGCTTGCGTTCCCCATCCTGGAGCAGACGCTGCACGTGCTGGGCCTGTTCATCGGCGCGTCGATCGTCGTCGTGCTGCTGAACCTGCTCCTGGGCGCCTCCCTCCCGGGACTCGCCGCGATGCTCTCGCCGGCGCTCGCGGCGCTCGCGTGGGGGCCGCTCACGTGGATCCTCTACCTTCCGGGGCTGCGCCGCATGCGCCGGGAGTCGGCGGCATGATCCTCGGGCAGGCCCTGCGCGACCAGCGCGCGGAGCTGAACACCTTCCGCGCGCGCCTCACGGTGACCGGCCTCATCGCGCTCTCGGCCTTCGGCGTGCTCGTCGCCCGCTTCGTCTGGCTGCAGGTGATCCAGCGCGAGCACTACCACACGCTCGCCGAGGCGAACCGGATCTCGGTGGTTCCCGTGGTCCCCAACCGCGGCCTCATCCTCGACAGGAACGGCGAGGTGCTCGCCGCCAACTATTCCGCCTACACGCTGGAGATCACGCCGGGCAAGGTGGGCGACGTCGAGCGCGCAATCGACGAGCTCTCGCAGGTGATCGAGGTGAGCCCGCGCGACCGCCGGCGCTTCAAGCGGCTGCAGGAGGAAAGCAAGAACTTCGAGAGCCTGCCCATCCGCACGCGCCTCAGCGAGGAGGAAGTCGCGAGATTCGCCGTCAGCCGCTACCGCTTCCCGGGCTTCGAGATCAAGGCGCGCCTCTTCCGCTCCTACCCGCACGGCGACATCGCCTCGCACGCCGTGGGCTACATCGGGCGCATCAACGAGGCCGACGTGCGCCGCATCGAGGCGCAGGGCGCGGCGACCAACTACAAGGGCACCGACCACATCGGCAAGCTCGGCATCGAGGGCGCCTACGAGAAGGAGCTGCACGGGATCACCGGCAGCGAACGGGTCGAGATCGACGCGGGCGGCCGCGCCATCCGGGCGCTGTCGCGCTCCGAGCCGCAGTCGGGCAACAACCTCGTCGTGACCCTGGACATCAAGCTGCAGCGCGTGGCCGAGGAAGCCTTCCAGGACTACCGCGGGGCCCTGGTGGCGCTCGACCCGAGGACGGGCGACGTGCTGGCGCTCGTCTCGAAGCCGGGCTACGACCCCAATCTCTTCGTCGACGGAATCGACCCGGTCAACTGGGACGCGCTCAACAACTCGCCCGACAAGCCGCTCAACAACCGGGCGCTGCGCGGCCAGTACCCGCCGGGCTCCACCATCAAGCCCTTCATGGCGCTGGCCGGCCTCACCTACGGCAAGCGCACGCCGGAGCAGACCATCTTCGACCCGGGCCACTGGATGCTCCCGGGCGTCTCGCGCCCGTTCCGCGACTGGAAGCCGGGCGGCCACGGCACCGTGAACCTGCAGAAGTCCATCGTGGTCTCGTGCGACACGTACTACTACGGGCTCGCCAACGACCTGGGCGTGGACGCGATCCACCGCTTCATGACGCAGTTCGGCTTCGGCTCGCGCACCGGCGTGGACATCGAGGGCGAGCTGCCGGGGCTGCAGCCCTCGACCGACTGGAAATGGCAGCGCTTCAAGCAGAAGTGGTACGCCGGCGACACGATCAGCGTGGGCATCGGGCAGGGCTACTGGCTCGCCACCCCGATGCAGCTCGCCTCCGCCGTGGCCACGCTCGCCAACGGCGGCACGCCGGTGCACCCGCGGATGGTTCGCGCGGTGCAGGACGCGCGCACGCAGCAGGTCCGGGAAATCGCGGTGAAGAAAGCCGAGCCGCTCGCCCTCAAGCCCGAGCACGTGGCGCTGGTGAGGGCCGCGATGGTCGACGTGACCCGCCCCGGCGGCACGGCGGTGCGCGTCGCGCAGGGCGCGCCTTACCTGGTGGCGGGAAAGACCGGCACCGCGCAGGTGGTGGGCATGAAGTCGGGCGAGAAGTACGACGAGAAGCGCGTGAAGGAGCGCAACCGCGACCACGCGCTCTTCATCGCCTACGCGCCCGCGGACGATCCGACGATCGCGCTCGCCATCCTCGTCGAGAACGGGGGGCACGGCGGCTCGACGGCGGGGCCGATCGCGCGCGAGGTGTTCGACTACCACCTGCTGCGCAAGCGCCCGGAGCGCAAGCAGCCCCTGGGCGACGGGGAGGCCGAGGGTGATTAGCCGGCTCTTCGACCTCATCTCCCGCCGCATCGACGGGCCGCTCATGGTCGCGCTCGTGCTCACCCTCTCCCTGGGCCTCACCGTGGTCTATTCCGCCTCCGGCGGCTCCTCCTTCGACCGCGTGGCCGGGCAGGGGCGCAACATCGCGGTGGCGGCCGCCGCGCTCTGGATCGTGGCCAACATCCCGCCGCAGGCGCTGATGCGCCTGGCGGTACCGATCTACTCCGCCGGCCTCGTGCTCCTCGTCGGCGTCGCGCTCTTCGGCGAGGTCCGCAACGGCGCGCGGCGCTGGCTGAACCTCGGCTTCACGACGATCCAGCCCTCCGAGGTCATGAAGATCGCGGTGCCGCTCGTGCTCGCGTGGTACTTCCACCGCCACCAGGAAGGGATCGGGCTGCGCGACTACGCGGTGGCCGCGGTCCTGCTCGCGCTCCCCGTGGGACTCGTCGTCCGCCAGCCGGACCTGGGCACCGCGCTCCTCATCTTCGCCTCCGGGTTCTTCGTCATCTTCCTCGCGGGCCTGTCGTGGAAGCTCCTCGCCGGCCTGTTCGTGACGGGGCTGGTGAGCCTGCCCTTCCTGTGGGGCATGCTGCACGACTACCAGCGAAAGCGCGTTCTCACGCTCCTGGACCCCACGGAAGACCCGCTGGGCGCCGGCTACCACATCATCCAGGCGACGATCGCCATCGGATCCGGAGGCGTGCTCGGCAAGGGATGGCTCAACGGCACGCAGGCCCAGCTCGACTTCGTGCCCGAGCGCTCCACCGACTTCATCCTCGCGGTGTTCGGCGAGGAGTTCGGGCTGGCGGGCAACCTCGTGCTGATCACCCTCTACGCGCTCGTCGTCGCGCGCGGGCTCATGATCGCGGCCAACGCCTCGACCACGTTCGCGCGGCTCACGGCGGGGGCGGTGACGCTGACGTTCTTCACCTACGCCTTCGTGAACATGGGCATGGTGAGCGGCATCCTGCCGGTGGTGGGCGTGCCGCTGCCGATGGTGAGCTACGGCGGCACGGCGCTGCTGTCGATCCTCACCGGATTCGGCATCCTCATGTCGATCTCCACGCACAAGCAGCTGGTGTCCAGTTGAAGCGCGCGATCCTCCTCGCGCTCGTCGCCCTGGCCGTGGCCGCGTGCGGCACCGCCCCGAAGGCCCCCCCGGGCAAGCCCGCCTACTACGCCGACGACGGCCCGCCCGAAAAGGTGCCCGACGACATCGCCGCCATCGCCGATGCGGTGCCCCGCGACGAGCCCTACCACCGCTATGCCAACCGCCCGTACACGGTGTTCGGGCGCACCTACGCGCCGGTGGTGAACGACGACCCGATGAAGGAGCGCGGCCTCGCCTCGTGGTACGGACGCAAGTTCCACGGGCAGAAGACCTCCTCCGGCGAGATCTACGACATGTTCGCCATGACGGCCGCGCACAAGACGCTGCCCATTCCCAGCTACGCGCGCGTGACGAGCCTCAAGTCCGGCCAGTCCGTGGTCGTACGGGTGAACGACCGCGGGCCCTTCCACGACGGGCGCGTGATCGACCTCTCGTACGCGGCGGCCGCGAAGCTCGGCATCGCCGGCCCCGGCAGCGGGCCGGTGGAAGTCGAGCGCGTCTTCGCGCGCGACGCCGGAAGGCTCCTCGCCGCGGCTGCCGCGCCAGCCGCGGCCGCCGCGACCCCGGCCGGGCCGGTGACGACTCCGCTGCGGACGGCGGACCTGCCCCAGCCACGCCCCGCGGAGGTCGCCACCCCGCTCGTCTCGTCGGAACCCGCGGGCCTCTACCTGCAACTCGGCGCGTTTTCGAGTGTCGACTACGCAGAGGGTTTCCGCGACCGCGTGGCGCGCGACCTGCCGTGGCTGCTCGAGCCGATCCAGGTCACCCCGGCCGGAAGCCTGCACCGCGTGCGCCTGGGACCCTACAAGACCCGCGAGGAAGCGCAGGCCATCGCCGACAAGATCCGCTCCTCCCTCGACCTCTTCCCCGTCATCACTCCCGCCACCCGCTGATCGCCTCTCGATGAAACGCCTCGCCGCCCTCCTCCTCGCCTTCTCGGTCCCGCTCGCCGCCGCCCAGCCCGTCATGCCGCCCCCCGTCGCGGCACGCGCCTACTACCTCCTCGACACGCTCTCGGGCCAGGCCATGGCGGCGCAATCGGAGGAGGACCGCTTCGAGCCCGCCTCCCTCACCAAGCTCATGAGCGCCTACATCGTGTTCTCGGCGATCCGCGACAGGAAGCTCGACCCGTCGAAGACGGCCACGGTCTCCGAGAAGGCGTGGAAGGCCGGCGGATCGCGCATGTTCATCGAGCCCCGCAAGCCCGTCACCGTCGCCGAGCTCCTGCGCGGCATGATCGTGCAGTCCGGCAACGACGCCACCATCGCGCTCGCCGAGGCGGTGGCCGGCACCGAGGAGACCTTCGCGCAGCTCATGAACCGCGAGGCGAAGCGGCTGGGGCTTCGCAACTCCAGCTTCGTGAACTCCACCGGGCTGCCGGCGGCCAACCACTACGCCACTGCGCGCGACATGGCCGTGCTCGCCGCGGCCCTGATCCGCGACTTCCCCGAGCAGTACGCCCTGTACTCGCAGAAGGAGTTCACCTGGAACGGAATCACCCAGGCCAACCGCAACCGCCTGCTGTGGCTCGATCCCACCGTCGACGGCGTGAAGACCGGCTTCACCGAGGCCGCGGGCTACTGCCTCGTGGCCTCCGCCAAGCGCGGCGAGCGCCGTCTCGTTTCCGTCGTCATGGGCGCGCAATCGGACGCCCTTCGCATGTCGGAAAACCAGAAGCTGCTCAATTTCGGATTCCTCGCCTACGATACCCAGCGCCTGTACCGCAAGGGCGAGGTCGTCGCGAACCCCGAGATCTTCAAGGGCACGAGCGCCACCCTCAAGGTGGGGTTCGATCGCGACGTCTGGCTCACGCTTCCGCGCGATCGCTTCCAGGGCCTCAAGGCGCAGCTGCAGACGGTCCAGCCCTTCGTGGCGCCCTACTCGCAGGGCCAGAAAGCGGGGATAATGAGGCTCGCCCGCGACAACGCCGCCGTCGCCGAGGTGGCCGTCGTGGCCCTCGAGGACGTGCCGGTGGCCGGGTTCCTCTCGCGCGGATGGGACACGATCCGCCTTCTCTTCCGGTGACCGCCATGACCGCCCCCATCGCGCACTACAACGGCGAGCTGCTGCCCCTCGACCAGATCAGGATCTCGCCGCTCGACCGCGGCTTCATCTTCGGCGACGGGGTCTACGAGGTGATCCCCGCCTACGGCGGCCGGCTCCTGCGCGCCCGCGAGCACTTCCGCCGTCTGCAGCGCTCGATGGACGAGATCAGGCTCGCCAACCCGCACACGGCCGACGAATGGATCGCGGAGGTGGAGAAGCTCCTCGCCCACCATCCCGGCAACCAGTCGGTCTACATCCAGGTCACGCGCGGCGTGCCGCCGAAGCGCGACCACGTGATCCCTGCCGGGCTCGTGCCCACCGTCTTCATGATGGTGAGCCCGCTCTCGACGCCCTCGCCCGAGACGGTGGAGAAGGGGGTGGCCTGTGTCACCGCGAGGGACTTCCGCTGGGAGAAATGCCACATCAAGTCCACCTCGCTCCTCGGCAACGTGCTCGCGCGGCAGATCTCGGCCGACGCCGGCGCAGCCGAGACGATCCTCTTCCGCGACGGGTTCCTCACGGAAGCGGCGGCTTCGAACGTCTTCGTCGTCAAGGGCGGCGCCGTCGCCGCCGCGCCCCAGGACAACCACATCCTTCTCGGCATCACCTACGAGCTGCTCACGGACCTCGCGCGCGAGGGCAAGGTCCGTTTCGACATCCGCCCCGTCGCCGAGGCGGAGGTGCGCGCCGCCGACGAGATCTGGCTCAGTTCCTCCACCAAGGAGGTGCTGGCCGTCACCACCCTCGACGGAAAGCCCGTGGGCGCGGGCGTGCCGGGGCCGGTCTTCCGCCGCATGCACGCCCTCTTCCAGGAATACAAGTCGAAGCTCGCGGCCGCCTCGGCGGTCGCGGACTGACGAGGTGGGCGCGAAGATGCAGCCCGACGGCCCCGAGTCGACGCCGCTCCTCGTCTTCCCGACGCCGTTTCCCATCAAGGTGATGGGCCGGCGCGAGGAGGGCTACGCGCAGGCCGTGCTCGAGGTGGTGATGCGCCACGCGCCCGACTTCGATCCCGCCACGATGGAAATGCGCCCCTCGAAGGCCGGAACCTATCTCTCCGTCACCGTCACCATCAACGCGCGCTCGCGCGAGCAGCTGGACGCCCTGTACAAGGACCTCTCCGGCCACCCGATGGTGATGATGGTGCTCTGAGGCCCGCCGTGGAACACGTGACGCGCGCCCTGGGGCGCGCCGACTACGAGCCCGTGTGGCGGGCCATGCAGGCCTTCACGAAGGCCCGCGGCGACGCCACCCCCGACGAGCTGTGGTTCGTCGAGCATCCTCCCGTGTTCACCCTCGGACTCGCCGCGAAGCCGGAGCACGTGCTGGACGCGGGCGCCATCCCGGTCGTGCGCATCGACCGCGGCGGGCAGGTGACATACCACGGGCCCGGGCAGCTGGTCGCCTACGTTCTCGTCGACCTCAAGCGCGCCGGATACGGGGTGAAGGAACTGGTCCGGCGCCTCGAGCAATCCGTGATCGACCTCCTCGCCGCCTATCGCCTCGAGGGTGCCCGGCGCGCGGGAATGCCCGGGGTGTACGTTGCCGGGGCCAAGATCGCGGCCGTGGGGCTTCGCGTCTCGCGCGGGTGCACGTACCACGGCATCTCGCTCAACGTGGACGCGGACCTCGCCGCATTCTCGCGCATCAATCCCTGCGGGTATCCGGGGCTCGCGGCCACGCGCCTGGCCGACCTGGGCGTGCGTGATACGATTGCCGCGGTGCAGCAGCGCTGGCAGGCACACCTCGCCGCCGCGCTTTTCGCCGCCTGAACCCCGACATGGCCGACATCCGCACGCCCGAAGGCAAGCTCGACGCGAAGCGCGCCGGGAAGACCGCCCGCATCCCCATCAAGGTGGTTTCGACCGAGCCCCTGCGCAAGCCGGAGTGGATCCGCGCGCGCGCCGGCGGCGGGGAGCGCTTCCACGAGATCAAGAAGATCCTGCGCGAGGCGAAGCTCAACACCGTGTGCGAGGAGGCCTCCTGCCCCAACATCGGCGAGTGCTTCGGGCATGGCACCGCCACGTTCATGATCATGGGCGACCTGTGCACGCGGCGCTGCCCGTTCTGCGACGTGGCCCACGGGCGCCCGCAGCCCCTGGACGCCGACGAGCCCCGCCACCTGGGCGAGACGATCGCCACGACCTGAGGGACGGCGGCGCGCAGCACTTCGTCGACTGCATCCGCGCCGTGCGCGAACTCTCCCCCGGCACGAGGATCGAGATCCTCACCCCCGATTTCCGCGGGCGCCTCGACCGCGCGCTGGCGATCCTCGCCGCGGCGCCGCCCGACGTCATGAACCACAACCTGGAGACCGTGCCGCGCCTCTACGCGCAGGCCCGGCCGGGGTCGGACTACGCGCATTCGCTCAGGCTCCTCAAGGACTTCAAGGCCGCGCACGCCGCAACGCCCACCAAGTCGGGCCTCATGGTGGGGCTCGGCGAGACGAACGGGGAGATCCTCGACGTGATGCGCGACCTGCGCGCCCACGACGTGGACATGCTCACCGTCGGGCAGTACCTGCAGCCCTCCAGGAGCCACCTTCCCGTGTCGCGTTACGTGCACCCCGACGAATTCCGCATGTTCGGCGAGGAGGCCGCGAAGATGGGCTTCGCCAACGCCGCCTGCGGGCCGATGGTGCGTTCCAGCTATCACGCCGATCTGCAGGCGCGTGGGTCGGGGGTCGAGTGAGGCCCGTCCTGGCAGTCCTCGTGCCCGTCGCCCTCGCGATCGTGTCGCCGGGCGCCGCCGCCCAGTCCCTGTACAAGTGCACGCAGGCCGGTGGCCGGGTCACGTACCAGGAAACGCCCTGCCTGGCGGACCGCGTGCAGAAGCGCCTCGACGCCGCGAGGCCCGCGGAACGCGAGGAAGAGGCGGCGCGCCGCCTGCTGGAACGGGAAGCGGCCCAGGGAAGCGAACTCGCGGGCCGGTTCGCGCAGGATGCGCGCGAGCGGGAACTCGCCCGCCAGCGCGAACGCGAGGCGATCGCCCGGGAAGAACGCCTGCGGCGCCAGCGCGAGAACGAGAACCGGCCCATCGAGGACGTGCCGTGGGAAACTCCATGGGGATTCCCGGGCAAACCCGGACTCGCGAAGCCGCCCTCCAAGCCGGCGAAGTAAACAGTACGCTCCCGGCCCGAAGGCCCATGCCTCGCGCCGTCCGGTAGCGACGGCAGCCTTGCGGCAGTCGCATCCGGGAAGGCCGATCGCGAGTATCGTCCGGACATGGACCTCGCCTCGCGAATCCGAAAGCTGGGCTTCCGGAAGTGGTACGAGCGGCAGCTCATCGACTGCCACCTCGCGCTCACGACCTGCTTTCTCTGCGCGATCACGGTCGCCGCCTGCCTGGAGGCCGTGAGCTTCGCGGAATTCGGGTGGAAGCCGGCGTCGTTGCTGGCGGGGGTCTTCGCCGCGATTGGCCTGGGCTGGTACTCGTGGCGCCGGTACATCACGGTGCTCCAGCGCGCCGAAGCCTACGGCAGCCACTCCTCCTGCCCGGCCTGCAACACCTACGCGAAGTTCGAGATCCTGGCCTCGGGACACGCGGCCGAAGGGCCTTACCTCGACCCCAAGGCCGACCCGCTGCCCTACCCGTGGCTTCGCGTGCGCTGCCGCAAGTGCGGCGCCGCGTGGCGCATGCCGGACTAGCGGCGACTTCGCCTGCCTTCTTCGTCGCTTTCCGGCGCCGCCATCGTCCGGAACGGCGCCTCCGGATCGGCCATCGCGCCCAGGCAGGCCGCCAGCAGCAGGCCCACCAGCACGATCGCCGCGAGACCGGGATCACCCAGCCAGATGAGCAGGCCCGGCATCGCGCCCGCACCCGCGAAGAAGAACTCCGCCACGTCGCCCGGCTTCATCATTGCCTCCTTCCCAGAGGGATGACGCCATCGTGCCCGCAGCGCGCCCCGCCCGATACGGCGCGTGCGGCCTTGAACGTGCAGGATATTGCGCGGACGGGGAAAGGAAAAGCCCGCCGACGGCGGGCCTTGTCCCCCCTCCCCTCTCCCGGGGAAGAGGCGTTGACGCGGGGGCCTAGGCGAGCGCGCGATAGGCGGGCAGGGTGAGAAACTCCACGTAGTCGTCGGAGGCGGTGATTTCCTCGAAGAGCTTCGCGCCCTGCGCGTACTTGCCGGCGACAAACGCCTCGGCGCCGACGATCGCGGGAGTCTTCTTCAGCTCGTCGACGAGGATCTCGTGGAAGAGCTCCCGGGTCACCTTGCGGCCGTCGGCCAGCACGCCCTTGGGCGAGCGCATCCACTGCCACACCTGCGAGCGCGAGATCTCGGCGGTGGCCGCGTCCTCCATCAGGTTGAAGATGGGCACGCAGCCGTTGCCGCCCAGCCAGGAGCCGATGTACTGGATCCCCACCTGGATGTTGTTGCGAAGCCCGGCCTCGGTGATCGGCGTTTCCGGCTTGAAGTCGAGGAGGTCCTTCGCCGTCACGTTCACCTCCGGGCGCTGCTTGCCGTACTGGTTGGGCTGCGGCATGTGCCTGTCGAAGATCTCCTTCGCGATCGGCACCAGGCCCGGGTGCGCCACCCAGGTTCCGTCGCAGCCGTCGGTCACCTCGCGCAGCTTGTCGGCCCGCACCTTCTCCATCGCGGCCTCGTTGGCGGCCGGGTCGTTCTTGATGGGGATCTGCGCGGCCA
>Ga0255338_1004611_pt1 | contig 13932 bp, 13 predicted proteins | sample MeOH1_35cm_T4_19_FD_203715 | JGI IMG/M metagenome (GOLD analysis project Ga0255338, IMG submission 203715) | Sandy soil microbial communities from University of British Columbia, Vancouver, Canada - MeOH1_35cm_T4_195 | ecosystem: Engineered > Artificial ecosystem > Sand microcosm > Unclassified ...
ACCAGCGATGGCCTGTTTTCCCTTCTTTCTCGGCAAACACCAGCCAGCGGGTTTCATCCACATGCCAGTGCTGTTCACTGCGGCTGGCTTCGATCAGCAACTCATACAAGGGGGTGAGAAAGACATTGATCGCCTTAAAACAGCCAATCAGCGTTCCAGCGTTGATATCTAAACCCTCCATCTCCCACTGATTAATCTGCCGGTTAAGCGGGATTTGGAAAAAGTATTTCTGCACAATGGTAAAGACTAAAAAGACCGTACTAAACTTCCCCTTGGGGATAATCTGTGGGGGCTTCGGTGCCGTAATAATGGCGGGCACGTCGCAATCACAGGTCTTGGCAGCCTTCTTACGGCTGTGCTTTTTGAGGATAACCTTGGCTTCGTAGTCGATCTCCATCGAGACTTCCGATAGGTTCACATCCCGGTAAGGCTTGCCACACCGAGAGCAAACCATCTGGTCAGCAGGAATTTCGTGGATGACCTCCACAACCGGAAGACAATCGGGAATTTGGCGGCCATGACCACGATGGCCTATCTGAGCGCCCCGTTTCTTCTTCCCTTCCTTTGGTAAAGTGCAGACAGGATCAGCGCTGCCAGTAGGATCTTCAATTGGGACTCCATCCTTGGCAGCCAAGCGAAGATTTTCCGTGGGAAGCTTTTCCGACGAGGGTCCAAAAAGGTCGCCGCGTAGATTACGCACCTGTGCTTCCAGTTCCTCAATGCGAACATCCCGATCGGCCAGTTGTTGATTAAGACGCGCGTTCTCTTCCGCCAGATCTTTCACGGATTTCTTTAGCGCTTTGACTGGTCCACAGTTCGGAGATGTGCACAGCGGTTTCTCAGCCTTCGGCTTCCTTTTCGATTTAGTTTTCGGCAAGTTTTGATTGTCTGTATCCATGCCACTATTGTAACAGACAATAGTAGACGTCGCCAGTCAGTAATTACCAATTGGTCAGGTGAATTGAATGGTTCAGTGAATATTTACCGTGAATAATACAATTATAGTTTTAAGCTTCTTTAGCTTCATGAAATTAACAACCCCTTTTCAGTATTAAATAGTTTGAATTTAATAAAAATCCTAGACAGCCTGTTTTAGGGATTAAAAAAGCAACAGAAACCTTGCCACCACAGTGGAAAGTTCGGTTGCTTGAACCGCGTTCGTCTTCCCCCTCAAGCGGCCTTCGCATAGTTGAGGGTAAATCCCGCGAGTACTAGACAATTAAGCCTTTCGGCCCGGTTTCCCTCGGGAAACCAAATTGGATTAAACATAAAAACCCCTCTACCGGTCAGAGGGGTATAATCACATGGATTAGCCGCCACCTCCCATCTACCGTGGGTAAAGCGTCAAAGCAAAGTAGGATAACTCTTCCCAGTCGCCAGCCCATAAGGTTCTTCTTAACTTCTTCTACTACTGACATACCCCAGCGCCGCCCGACGCCGCATCACCTCAAACAATTTCTACATGCCCGCAAGTAAAAATTGGGGAACACCAAGTAGAGGATGATTAACTTTTATTAGCCCGGTGCGGTAAACGCTGGAAATTGTTCCCTCAACCAGTATCTCTGAGGCTTTGCCACATGCCCTGATTTGTCCCTTTTCCATCAATAGCAATTTATCACAGTATTGTCCTGCAAGGTTTAAGTCGTGTAAAATCATTATCACGGTAATGCCTTGTTCTAGATGCCAGCGTCTCACATGCCGCATCACCAATGCCTGATGGCCGATGTCTAAATAAGTAGTTGGCTCGTCCAGAATCAGCACGCTCGGTTGTTGGGCCATAGCCCGTGCCAAAGAAACCAGCTGCCTTTGCCCGCCGCTTAGGGTGTTGACCGGTTGTTCCCGCACCTCCCACAACCCTAAGGACTTAAGCGCATCTTCAATTATCCGCTCATCTTCTGAGTTCGTATCACTAAAGGGTTTTAACCAGGGATAACGGCCCATAGCCACAACTTCTTTTACGGAAAAAGGCAGCAGTGCCGTTCCCTCTTGTTCCAGTACAGCAATCTGCCTGGCTAGTTCCTTCTTGCGGTATGTATGCACCGGTTTGCCCCGGAAGCGTACTTCCCCTTGGCTTGGGACAAGCAGACCGCTGATTATACGAATCAGCGTTGATTTCCCACTGCCGTTAGGGCCAATGATGCCGAAACCTTCACCTTCTGACAAGTGAAAATTGATGTTATGCAGCACCGGGCCCCACCCATAATCCTGGCTAACTGCTTTGACCTCAAAAAGACTCACGTTTGCCCCTCCTTAGTCCCTTTTTTAACAGGTAGGCAAAAAATGGTGCACCCACAAAGGCTGTGATCACCCCGATGGGTAATTCCTGCGACGGTATTATGGTCCTGGCGATTGTGTCCGACCAAAGCAAGAAAACAGCTCCTGCCACTGTGGATACCGGCAAGAGAACTCGATGATCCGGTCCAACCACCAATCGCATTAAATGAGGTACAACCAAGCCTACAAAGCCGATAATGCCAACAACGGAAACAGCCGCTGCCGTTAGCAAAGTACCCACTGCCAGAATCCAAATTTTCTTTTTCTCCACTTCAATCCCTAGATGAGTCGCCGCTCGCTCACCCAAGGCAATTACATTAAGCTCACGGTATTGCAGCAGCAGGTAGACCATTCCCGCTATAAAGTACGGCAGGAGAATAGCTGCGTCATTCCAGCTGCGATTAGCCAGGCTCCCCATCATCCAAAAGACAATTTCATGCATCTGGCGTCCTGCAATGGCAATCAAGAACGTCAGAAAGGCGCCTACTAAGGATTGAATTACTACCCCGGACAAAATAAGCGTTTCCCTTTCCCTCTGCCCGTTATGTTCCGCCAGTACAAGGACAAGCGCTAAGGATATGACACCTCCTGTAAAGGAGAACAAAGGAATACTAAGTTGACCGAGAAAAGGAGAGTTAGGTAAAAATACAATGGAAGCTGCTGCACCCAATGCCGCACCGACCGACACGCCCAGGATGTAAGGATCTGCCAAAGGATTGCGCAATATCCCTTGAAAGGAGACGCCCGATGCAGAGAGCATCGCTCCCACAACTACAGCCAGGAAAATGCGGGGAAGCCGTAACTCCCAGACAATTGCGTTCTGGACAGGATTTCCTGACTGTGGCATAAACGGCAGATGGTCAAGTAAAATCTGGAGGGATAAGCCAAAAGGCAGATGTACGGATCCAATAGACACGCTGGCCACAATTGATAAAAGAAGCAGGGAGAGCAACCCCCCTGTCCAGATTAGAGGTTTGTGTTTCTTGCTAGAGCTCATCTTACCAAAATAAATCTGGATACAAGGCTTTGGCTATGCTTTCCATCCCGTCAACAATTCTCGGTCCTGGTCTATCTACCAAATCACTGTCAAGATCAACGACCCTTTGATTCTTTACAGCGTCAATACTTTGCCAACCTGCCCGTTTCATAATATTTTGTTTAACGTTGGCAACATAGTAGCCGTAGGTATCCAGGATTACTTGCGGGTTTGCAGCAATCACCTTTTCACTACTGTATTGGGCCCAGCCCTTGATATCCTTTGCAATGTTTATACCCCCGGCCTTGGTTACCAACTCATCCATAAATGTACCCGTACCCGCAGTGTACATAGTCGGGTCTACCTCAATCCAAACCTTGGGACGATCCGCTTCCTTCACCGCAGCAACTTTCTTTTCAATTGCCTTTTCCTTTTGCTGCATGCTGTCAACAATTTTTTGGGCAGCGGCTTGGGTATCAGTGATTTGGCCAAATCTCTCAATAGATTTGTACGTGCTGGCCAGGTTTTCAGAATCAGAAACAATAACCGGCACCTTTAAATTGCGAATTGATGTTATGGTTTTGGACTCGGTTTTCATCTTACCCAGAATGATTAAATCCGGGTTGAGCTTGACGATTTGCTCTATGTTTGGATTTACACTATCCTGAAATACATACTCAACCTTTTTTTGCACATCTACCGGAAAGTTATCCCATTTGGTTACGGCAACAACACTGGCATCTGCCCCTAAAGCAAATAACGTTTCTGTAGAGCTCGGCACAAAGCATATAATCCGCTTTGGTTTAGCCGGTATCGTAACTTTTGTTCCGGAGTCATCTGTAATTTTCAAGGGATAGCTGGTTTGTGTTGGGGTTACTTGGTTAGTTCGGTCCGCCGGAGCGGTAGTCTGTTTTGCAGCTTGTGTACCGCAGCCGGTCATAATTCCTAAAACCAACACCAGTACCAACAACACAGGTAATCCTTTTTTCATCATTCCTAACTTCCTTTCCTTTTGCATGCTAAACTTACGTAGATTCTTGTAATTTATGAGCTATAAATAAAAAAGCCGGACCAAATCATACACCTCCTTGTTAAAGTGACATGATTCAGACAGGCGGTTAAATTGTTTCGGATCTACAAAAACTCAAGTAAATATCCAATTTGAGTTCTCTTCCCGTCACAATTTCAATCTCTTTAGCTTAATCCCTCAGGATTACAGCGCCTAGTCCACAAATAGTAAAATAAATAAACCTCCTACACCTAAATGCAGGAGGTTGTAACCATGTTAAAAAACATCAATATACTTACCTTCCCATCCATCGTGGGTGCTAACGGTGAGTCTCAAACGAGCAGGTCTCCTGGCTTAAGCTCATCACGACCTTACGTCTTCCCGGAATTAACCCAGTGACATAATGTAAGGCCGCTCCCTATCACAGTGGCGTGACCGCGTCAGATTAAACTGACTTCCCTTTTCAATACTTTCCTTGAGAAAGTATACTCGTTCCACATGTATTAAATTTTCGTATTAAGACTAACACATAGGTGTAAGGCCTGTCAATCCCCTGAGAGGCATAAGCCATTTTACGGGCAATTGCCACCAGCGCTCTGCTCCCTTCTTCAGGATTCATGGTTCCTACCAAGATAAAGTTAGCAGGATGAGTAAAAGATACCCCTTCCCGTTCTATAGTATTAACGCCCACAGCCGCTGATGTTGTCTTTAAACTTCATTAATTGCCTGACAACCTCATCGGTTAAATGCGGCAGGGGTTCTGGTTGTGTGCCGACAATGCTGACATTGGACCGGTTGATAGGGAGCAATATTTTTCTGATATTACTCGAACCAACCCCCACTGCGATAGCTGGCGTTAATTCCCCCATCATTGAGTTCGCAATGATTATTGATATTGATCCTGTAATAACATCCACCTTACTCAGGTTATGCTTTATCGCGTTTTCACCAGTAGCCCCTTCGTCGGCTCCTGCTCTAAGCATAAGTGTAGTAGCAGCGGAATTGGTGCCAAATGCCCAGATCTCAACGTCATCCTTTAATGCTTTTCTTATTTTCTCAACTAAAACCTTGCCGATACCGCCGCCCTGCCCATCAATCACTGCAATCTTCACGCTTTCACCTCTCCAATGCCTAATATCTTCCTCCAAAAATTCATCAAGCTGCAAAATCGTTCTCAAAGACAAAGATAAACTTGTTCTGTGATCACGTCTTTGTCAGCAATCTTGTATCTTAAGAAATTTACTCAGTTAAAATAAAAGGATTTTGGCAGGGAGATATTTCAGGACTCCCTGCCATTTATAAAATAGGAGGTTAATCCGGTCCTGCCAAGGAAACCGGAAATTGTTAATCATCTTCACCTATGGATAATCTGGAAAATAAAACGATAACCATAAAGTAACGGGTTAGTTCTACCCGACACCTTCATGGTTATCGTTTTCGCTTCGCGTTCAACTGATCTTTAATGGAATCTCGTCGACTATCAAGATTGGCAGAGTGCATTAAATCTCATTTGAAATCTAAGGTCAGGATGCACTGAACCAGCTTGACAAACAAAAAACACAGAGAACCAAGTGAGCTTCTTGCTCATTTGGACCTTCGTGGTCTTTTCCAAGTAATATGTTCATTTGTCGATCACTTTACAACTTTTCTTGGTCACTGTCAAGAGTCTTTTTGGCGTTAACTAAGACTCATGTCATAAAGTTCGGACAGCATTGACTCTTCGTCCTGAATGTGCTGATGTAAGTGTCTATTTGGTGTTGATTTCCGTTTTGCCTTATTTCATCTAGTTCTAGCTTTCAGGACACTATGACAGCGTGCAATGCCCAGTGTATTTATAATATCAATAGTTACTATAGATTTCATCTTTACATGTCCGATGTTTTCGAGTAAAATAAAAACGATCTTGGGTCATTAGCTTAGCTGGTAGAGCAGCCGACTCTTAATCGGCAGGTCGTAGGTTCGAACCCTACATGGCCCACCAAATTTTGATATTACGAAAATGTTACTTTGTAGGGGTGTCGCCAAGTTGGTAAGGCACGGGATTCTGATTCCCGGATTCGCAGGTTCGAGTCCTGCCGCCCCCGCCATACGTAATATTTGAGGGGAACGGGGCTGGGCCCCCCGCGAGCTGCAAACTCGTTGGCCTGCCAGCGATCCTGGTGGGAGTCTGGTTCGATTCCAACTTCCCCTCTCCAATAATAAATTTCTTCTATAATCAAATGCCATCCAAAAAATCATAATGCAACATGTTTTTCGAGTTGCAGGAATTGTACGAGTGATGTAGAATAATCACAGAGCAAATAGGAACTCACAGGGAAATCAGAAGATTTCCGATATCCGTTATTATTTCACAGTTAATCTTGATTATTAGGCCACGAAGGTCGTTCAGAGCAGAAGCTTTGACGGTTTTTCGTGGTCTTTTGTGTTAGGGGGTGAAAATGTGTGTGAAGCTAACGCGTATATTCGGCAAGGAGATTCCGAAGAACTCTTGATGGAACAAGTTGATATTATTGAGCCCTCTGAGCTTGGTTTGCGACTGGTTGATATCTTCGGCAGACAAAAACTGATCCAGGCCAAAATCAAGGACATGAATTTGTTGAATCACAAAATTATCCTGGAAAAAATCCCGGAGGATTTATAATGGAATGACTCTCAATTGAATAGGTCTAATTATTTTGCGGAGGGGATGAAAAAAATGCACATGGCCGATGCTTTAATTTCACCTGCTGTGGGTGGAATCATGTTGGCTGCTACTACCAGAGTTGCAGCTTATTCTGTGAAAAAAATCCAGGATGACCTGGATGAGAAGAAAATTCCCTTAATGGGAGTTATGGGCGCATTTGTTTTTGCCGCCCAGATGATTAATTTTTCCATTCCCGGCACGGGTTCCAGCGGTCACCTGGGTGGGGGTATGCTCCTTGCCATTCTCCTTGGACCTTATGCCGGTTTTCTTACTATGGGTTCTATCCTTTTGATTCAGGCATTATTTTTTGGCGATGGGGGCTTGTTGTCTTACGGCTCTAATGTATTTAATCTTGGCTTTTTTACCTGTTTTATTGCGTACCCATTGATTTACAAGCGCCTTACTCGCAACGGTCTTACCTCAAAGCGCATTTTTGGGGCCTCCATGCTTTCCGCACTGCTCGGACTGCAAATGGGAGCCTTTGGCGTGGTGCTTGAGACGGTATTTTCCGGCAAGACCGAACTGCCCTTTGGCACCTTTGTCTTGCTGATGCAACCTATTCACCTTGGTATCGGCGTGGTGGAGGGACTTGTTACCACTGCCATCGTCACCTTTATTTGGAAAGCGCGACCGGAAATACTGGAAAATGCGGCTGCGGGAGTGGCGCTAGGAAATATCTCCATTAAAAAAGTCTTAACCGGTCTGGCAATTGCCGTTGTTATCGTTGGCGGTGCCCTTTCCTGGTTTGCTTCAGCAAATCCCGATGGTTTGGAATGGAGTATGTTCAAGACGGCAGGAACAGCAGAACTCGAAGCACCTGATGGAATCCATAAAACGCTTTCTGAGCTACAAAGCAAGACCGCATTTTTGCCTGATTACAACTTTAAAGCACCGGAAAACGAGTCTGAATCAAGCGCGGGTGGCGAGGAAGCCTGGCCTTCTGTAAGTGCTGGAACGAGCCTTTCGGGATTAGTTGGTGGTGGAATGACTCTTGCCCTTGCAGCTTTTATAGGATTTATTATCAGTATTGTTAAGAGAAGGAATAAAAAAGCTACAGCGTGAATATTTGCAGGGCGGGGCTCACAACCCCCGCCCCCAATTTTAGATTTAGGATTTGATTGTCAATATGTCTAACATTATGAATTCCTTATATAATATGAGGCTTTTAGATGACCTCGCCCGCAAGGAAACCTCAATTCACAGGATTCATCCCCTTATGAAGCTTCTAACCACAGTAACTTACCTTATTGTGGTTGTATCCTTCGGGAAATATGAAATTGGCAGATTGCTGCCGTTTCTTTTTTATCCTGTGTTGATCTTTGCGTTTGCTGAGCTCCCACTGGCCCCAATACTGAAAAGGGTACTGCTTGTCGAACCATTAATTATTGGAATTGGCATATTAAACCCTATATTTGACCATCAAGTCATTGTGTTTGGCGGAATTACCCTCTCTCGGGGATGGGTCACATTTTTCTCTATTTTCCTAAAGTGTGGACTCACTGTAACCGCAGCTCTACTGCTCATTGCTACTACCGGCATGGACAAGTTGGCAGCGGCGTTGCGAGCTTTGAAAACCCCTCGCCTGCTCGTTCTACAGCTCCTTTTGACCTACCGATATATATCGGTTCTCTCTGAAGAAGTAGCAACAATTTTAAGGGCTTATTCACTGCGGGCTCCAGGGCAAAAGGGGATTCATCGCAGCGTTTGGGGTTCACTAGCAGGCCAGCTTATCCTACGCACCTTTGACAGAGCACAGCGTGTGTATTCAGCAATGTGTCTGAGAGGCTTTAACGGAGAATACCACACAGGCACTGGAGGCAGACTTAGAGTTTGGGATTTCCTTTATCTGACGGGATGGATTTTGTTTTTTGCAGCAGCAAGAATTTATGATTTACCAGCACTTATTGGTTCATTAATAATTAGGGTGGTAAAATGAGTCACCATAAACTGGAGGTAAAAGATTTACATTATGCCTATCCGGATGGACACAAGGCAGTCAATGGGATGACCTTCCGAATCCGGCATGGAGAGTCGGTAGGAATTGTTGGAGCAAATGGCGCAGGAAAATCAACCCTCCTAATGCTGCTGATGGGGGTGCTCTTCCCTTCCCAAGGTGAAGTCTGTGTAGGAGACATTCATGTCACCAAGAAGACCCTTCCATTAATCAGGCAACGGATGGGGATGGTTTTTCAGAACCCAGACGATCAGTTGTTTATGACAACGGTCTATGATGATGTGGCCTTCGGTCCCCGCAATTATAAGCTTGAGGAAAAAGAGGTAGAAAACCGGGTTATACAGGCGCTGGAGTTAGTGGGAATACTCCATTTGAAAGAAAGGGCGCCCTTCAAGCTGTCCGGCGGGGAAAAACGCGCTGCAGCCATTGCCGCTGTGCTCTCCATGCTACCGGACATTCTGATCATGGACGAGCCTTCCGCCGCTCTTGATCCGAAATCCAGACGGCGGCTGATGAGTCTGCTTAAAACCTTTGAACACACAAAGATCATTACAAGCCACGACATGGACCTGGTATTTGAACTCTGCGAACGGACCATCGTAATCAAAGACGGTGCAATAATAGCAGACGGACCTACCTCGGAAATTCTTATGAATACAGAATTAATGAATGAGTGTGGCCTTGAGTTGCCGCTTGCCCTGCAAAACTGTCCTGTCTGCGGTATAAAGAAAAGCAGAGGTTAAGAGACTTGGCTCGTACCCGTTGTGATGGACATTCCGAACTAAGATGAAATTAGATCATCGGAAAAACACCACAGTACTCTCAGTCGTTCTCCTTTATTCATAAAAAATCGCCGGCTGAGTCACTCCCTCTATCTCAGCCAGCGACAATATTTGTTATCCAACAATTTCCTTAACCTCCACCCCTGTCTTGAATACAAAGGTGACTTCAACCAGAGAATGCACCGTAACTCTCTCAATGAGCCTGCCAAACAGGTTGCCATCAAACCTTTCAAGCACAGAATCGCTATCCTTCAGAAATGCCTTGAGTTCCTTAATCCGTTCAATTCGAAGGCTGTCCAGGGCTGACTGTTCTTTCAACTTCTGCCTTCTATCCCTGAAAAGCTCTATCTCCGCCGACACCTTGGCATATTCATTGGAGTAGACCGCTGCGTCCAGGCCTGTCCTGGCATTCAGCCTAACTAGTGTCATCAGCTCCTTTTGAAGCTCAGAAAGTTTTTCATCAATCTCGTCCATTGAGAAATCATACTCCTTGGCTGACAACCCTTTCTCAATATTGACGAGCAGCTTTTCAATAAATTCATCCTTGCCGCCAATCACCTTGTTTAGAGCTCTGACAAATGCCTTCTCAACCATCCGCTCTTTAACGCTCTTTTGTGGGCAGGCTTCAATTCCATTTTGCATATTGTTGATACCCGTTCATCTGTATTAGCAGGGCATCCAGCATTGCCTGATTAATAAATGGGTTATAGATGTTTAATGTATGGTTATCGTCACCTGTACCGGACTCTAAGGTTTCACCGTCAGTATTATAAGTCAGCCGCAGCCGGGTGAAGGTTTTTGCCGGGTTGGTTTGTTCAGCCTTAAAATAATCCGAAGCCAAAATCGATGTCCGCGAGGATCCTGGCAGAAACTTTACGAAAGCAAGCTTTTCATCCTTGGTCATGCGAATACATGCGCCGTGAACCGATGCGATAAACCCGAGCATATCGCGCATTGAAATCTCTTCATCTTTGTACGGAATCATGTAGGAAGGATCAATAACAACGCTTGCATCAATCGTGTATCCCAATTGAGTACATAATTCATTGAACACCGAGGTCATCGCTACCGGATATGTCAGGCTCGACACATAGAGTTGTTGCGATGTAATCAGTTTATCGTAGCAGGTAAAGCGCCAGACGTTATTCTGATAACTCCGTGTATCAATATAAAATGAACCTAGTGGCACCCACTCGGAATATTGAGTGAATAACTGCGGCGGCATAAAGCTTGACAGGAACGACTTGTTTTGTCCGCATAACCGAACATAGGGAATTATCTTTGCATTGCTTGAGATCACATCTGGCGTTCTAATAGATATCGTGAGTTTGGAGGCAATTACAGATCCAAGCACAAACTCGTCAGAGGGTATTACACCTTCCTCGATGGTAAACTCGATGACTGCGGTTTTATCATAAGTTGATGAGCCAACGACAGCTTTAATTTCAAATTGGCGGTCGGACTGCGCTGCGTATCGCTTAAATATGTTTGAAACGCTATACAATTGCAGCCCTCCCTACTTCTGAGTCAGAGTAACCTTTAGCCCGGACCACATAATCGTTTCATCCTTATTAAAAGCAAACGGGGTCGGGCGGTTGCCAACGTAGAATGTCTTTGTTACGTACGTGCTATCCATCGGGTCAGGATAATAAAAGTCGAAATACACGCCGCTCATCGACTGCAGCAGGGCAGATATTGCCGCCCAGTTTAATACCCCCCAGGTCATCTCGATCTGCCTTTTGACCGCCACCCTATCCCTGACCAGTGTCCCGTCCGCTGTTCTCTGAGTAGAATCTCCGTTGTCAAGGTCGAGAGGGGTAACAGAAAACTCCGTCGGATATGCTGTTATTTCCACATCATTAATTTTTAAGAGCACTCTGCAATCCCCCTTTATACCGTCAGTAGAGTCATCCCTGTCTGCCTATGGACGGAATTGATTGATTTAATGGCCACCCGTCCAAACTCTGTCTCGCCAATTTTAAGCACCAGAGTTTCCGGCATCCCTTGCCCGCCGGATCCTTGATTACTTATCGCAGATACCGCCGCGGCCACCGCTGCACCTACTGCGCTTGCGAGTGTATCTACAAAGGATGTGTTTTCAAGCGGGACAACCGCCTCCGGGCCTCTTTCCCCGACCATTGCCAAAGTAGGACTTGAGATTATGCCGCCTGTAGCCAGTTTTGGAATCTGAGGTATATTAATGCCAATGTGCTCACCGCCTATTTCCGGAACCCAATCTGGCACATCAAATTGGAGTTTGTTTAATCCTCGGATCAGAAAGTTAATAGCGTCAATCACAGTATTGGCCACACCCCTGAATACGGACTTTACCGTATCCCAAAGCCCTGAAAAGATATCTTTTATCGGCGTTATGACATGCCCGTCGAACCAATTGTAAGCTGCACTCCAAACGGATTTTATCCATTCCCACACGTTTCCGGCAACTTCCTTAACTGTATCCCAGTGTTTAACGAGTTCATAAATTCCTAATGCCAGAAGTGCTATAGCCGCGATCACGAGTGTAATTGGTGATGTCAGTACCGCCAGGGCCGCATCAAATGCCCAGGTTACAGCTGTTCCGATTGCGGCAGCAACATTCCAAATGCCAGTGGCTACAGTTAGGGCCGTCTGTGCAATGGTTGAGCCAATCACGGCGGCAGTGTGAGCTATTACCCGACCTGTTGCGGATATAAATGCCACAACAAAGTCTTTTGCGTAAAGTGCGACTATTGCAATGGTTTCGAGTTTGCTGGCGATCTGGGCCACGGTTAAACTAACTAGAGCGGCAGTGTGTGCTATTACACGGCCTGTTGCGGATATCAGTGACACAACAAAGTCTTTTGCATAAAGCCCGGTTAAGGCAATGGTTTCAAGTTTATCAGCAAGCTTTGCTATTGTTCCTGCTTTTATAGCATTTGTAATGGCAGTGATTGCTGCCACCACACCCCCGCTTGTCTGGATAAATGCGAGAAGACTTGTAACTTCCCAGGCCGCCATGAACGCGACGACCGATGCAGTGATTGCGTCGACAATGGCTTGGTTATTAGTCATCCAATCGCCAATAGTGGTAAGAACTCCACCTAAAGAAGTTAAAGTGTCTACAATTGCGCCGCCTGTCCATAAAGCCATTGGCTGCAGGAAACTATCCCATAACCATTGTGCCAGGGGCTTAAACGACTCCAGTAGGGGACTTAGCACCTTTGCCGCACCTGCTAGTGCATCAAAAAATGCGGGTACGGCCTGTTCAATGGTCCATGTGGAAAACGGCACTAAAACATTGTCGTACAACCACTTTAAACCAATGAATGCAGTTTCTTTAAGCGGTTCCAGTGCTGTTCTCAACCTGTCAAACGCGCCGATAAGAGGGTCAAAGCTAATGGCCATCAACGGGGCCAGAACTTCTTTAACCCTGTTTACCGCGTTTGATATAGCGGAGGTGTCTATGCTGGGAGCTACACTGCCGGTGCCTCCTCCCCCTGGGTTCAAACCTCCCATACCGCCAATAGGTCCGGCCATATCCCCAGCATTACCGGCTGAGCTTTGAGTTAGCGTATTAAGTTGATCAAACGAAGCCAGCGCTCCCTTAGCCGCCTTCCCGGCATTTTTGATGCTGCTTCCTACTCGGTCCACGGCATTGCTCATATCTTCAGCTGAAACTGCCCCCTGGGAAACCACCTGGGCAGTACCAAAAATCGTTGAAGTAAATGCACTGAAATACTGAGTCGCGATCTGCAGCTTTCGAATCAAGAAGTTAAGCCATTGGAGAACGGGAGTCAAAATATTGTAAATGTTCAGTGAACCCTCCAACATAGCGTCAGTTTCAACGAAACGACCACCGGCTAAAGTTGGAGGGTTGTGCTCCGATTTTCAGTCGGCTGAAAGACCCACAGATTCGCCTTCGGCAGGCTAAAGCAATCCTTGGAAAATGAAAATGGCCGGACTTAGTCCGACCAGGTGAGAATCTCGCAATATCTATGGTTGAGAGGGTAAAGGTAAATGTCTTTAACAGGCAAGTTGTACTTATTAAGACGATCCCATTTGCCCCGGCCTTTGGTCTCGCCGATGTAGCGCCAGTTTGCAGCTTTATAACAGGTACCAGGATAGCGTTCTTTGTCTACGAATGTTTCCAGCAGTACAGGCGTATACCCGTAGATTGTTTGCCAGTCTCGTAGCAGTTGCCTAGCACTAAGCGCTAAGATCTTCGATGCCAGGTTTTTAACGCGAACCCACGGCAGAATCAAGAAGCGCGAATTG
>Ga0255338_1004613_pt1 | contig 13925 bp, 15 predicted proteins | sample MeOH1_35cm_T4_19_FD_203715 | JGI IMG/M metagenome (GOLD analysis project Ga0255338, IMG submission 203715) | Sandy soil microbial communities from University of British Columbia, Vancouver, Canada - MeOH1_35cm_T4_195 | ecosystem: Engineered > Artificial ecosystem > Sand microcosm > Unclassified ...
CGGTGGCGCCCAGCATGTCGAAGGAGATGCCCGGCACGCTGGGATCGCTCTGGTCGATGGGGATGCCCAGGGTGGGCGCGCCGGCGGCGTTGACGCCGGGCGGGATCTTCATGTCCAGCTTGGTCGAAGGGGTCACCGGCGCGCCGCCCTTGGGCAGGAAGGTCATCTGCGTGTAGGGCGTGGTCGGGTTGCCGTTGGCGTCCAGCGCGATCGGGTTGCCGGCCGAGTCGACCTGCAGCGGCGTGCCGTTGGCGGTGGCGTAGACGTTGTAGACGGTGTTGCCGACGGTCGTGTCCGTGGGGCCGGTGGGCAGGTAGTCGCCCACGCCGTCCAGGTCGGTGTCCAGCATGGCGCTGCGCTGGAAATACAGGGTCACCGCCACCGGCTGGCCCTTGGCGTCGTAGACGGTCAGCGAGGTGGCGTTGTTGTAGGTGCCGGGGTTGTTCAGCGTGATGCCGGTCTGCTCGACGCCGCTGGCGTCCTTGGGCGCGGTGGCCTTGGCGCGCGAGTCCAGGTTGAACTCCATCTTGATGTTGCCGGTCACCTGGGGGTCGATGCCCTTGGTGGGCAGCTGCAGGGGCTGGGCCAGGCCGGGCTGGATCACGCCGGTGCCGTCGGCCGGATAGCCCAGCAGCTGCAGGCCGTCGTTGTTGACGATGTAGCCGGTGCGGTCGACCTTGAACTGGCCGTTGCGCGAGTACATGGTCGGGCTCTTGCCGTCGCTGAGCTGGAAGAAGCCCGCGCCGTTGATGGCCATGTCCATCGGGTTCTCGGTGGTCGTGATATTGCCCTGGGTGAACTGCTGGGCCACGGCCTGCAAGGTGGTGCCGATGCCGATGTTGTTGGTGCCGGCGCCGTTCAGCGCGGTCGCATACATGTCGGCAAACTCGGCGCGCGAGGCCTTCACACCGTAGGTGTTGGCATTGGCGATGTTGTTGCCGATCACTTCCAGGTTCTTGCTGGAGGCGTTGAGACCGGAGAGACCTTGTTGAAAGCTCATAGTGAATCCTCGGAAGACTCTCGTCAGTCGACGAGCTTGATGACGCTGTAATCGACCATGCCCAGGCCTTCCAGCTTGACCTGGAACTTGGCGCCGTTGGTGTTGATGGCTAGCACCTTGTCGGTGGCGTAGGGGGTGGCGGCAACGTCCTTGCCGGCGCGCGTCGCGGTGACGCGGAACTTCAGGCTGTCGTAGCCCACGGCCTTGTCGGCCGGCCATTCGAAGTGCTGCAGGCCGGCCTTCTGGCCGCCCAGCTGCACGGTGTCGATCACCGCGCCGGCCGGGCTCAGCACCTCCAGCTTGACCGTGTCGGCGGCGCCGGCCAGGTCGTAGGCGCCCTTGCCGATCTTCTTGCCGTCGACCTCGGTGGTCACCAGGTTGTTGCCGGCCACCGTGACGTCGTGGCCCACCAGGCCCACGCTCTGCAGCGCCTGCATCTGGGTGAACTGCGAGGACAGCGACTGGATGGTCTTGTTCAGGCCCTCGACGCCGGTGACGGTCTGGATCTGCGCCATCTGGCTGGTCACCTGGGCGTTGTCCAGCGGGTTCATCGGGTCCTGGTTCTGCATCTGCGCGACCAGCAGCTTGAGGAAGCGGTCCTGCGTGTCGGCCGCGTTCTTGGTGGCCGTGGCGCTGTTGCCGCCGAGACTGTTGGTGATGCTGCCGACATCCATGACTTGCCTTTCGGTTCAGGGCTCAGGACTGGCCCAGTTGCAAGGTCTTGAGCAGCAGGTTCTTGGCCGTGCTCATCACCTCGATGTTGTTCTGGTAGGAGCGCGAGGCCGAGATCATGTTGACCATCTCCTCCACGCTGTTGACATTGCTGTAGGTCACATAGCCCTCGGCGTCGGCCTGGGGGTGCTTGGGGTCGTAGGTGCGCCGTCCGGGGGTCTGGTCCTCGGTGATCTGCGCCACGCGCACGCCGGCGGCGCCGAGGTTGTTCTGCGCCCCCATCAGCGCGGTCTGGAACACCACCTGACGCGCCTTGTAGGCCTGGCCGTCGGGCCCGGCCACGGTGTCGGCATTGGCCAGGTTGCTGGCCACCGTGTTCAGGCGCTGGCTCTGGGCGCTGACGGCGCTGCCGGAGACGCTGAAGATCTGGAACATCGACATGGCGGCTACTCCTCAGGGCTGTCCGTCAGGCTGCCTCAGGCGGCATTGGGCGACTTCATCGCGTCCAGCGTGGTGCGCACGCTGGCATTGATGAAGCGCAGGGTGGCCTCGTACTTGACCGAGTTGTCGGCGAAGTTGGCGCGCTCGCGGTCCATGTCCACCGAGTTGCTGTCCAGATTGGTCTGGGCGGCGGTGGAATAGAGCTTGTCGCTGTCGCCGCGCGCGCCCGCCAGCGGGGCCATGTGGCCGCTCTGGGTGGTGTTGAGGGCGCCGGGGATGGCCGTGCTGCCGGTGGCTTCCTTCAGCGCGCGCGCAAAGTCCATGTCCCGGGCCTGGTAGCCCGGGGTGTCGGCGTTGGCGATATTGCTGGCGAGCTGGCGCTGGCGCTCCGACCTCAGGACCAGGGCCTGGGTCTGGAAATTCAGCGTGTCGGTCAGTCGGTTGATCATGGTGTGCGGCCCTCCTCAGACAAACAGTCAGGGCGATTTGAGGGGATTGTGGGCAGCGCCCCGGAAAACATGAGCGGGAAAAGAGCGGGCTTTGGCGCGCAATTCGAGCCTAAGAAAACAGGGGGCGGCCCTAAAGTCGCTGCCATGCTTCAAAACGCCCTTGTTCCCGCTGCCGCTTCGGCCAGCCGCACCCGCGCCCTCGGCGCCGGGCTGGCGCTGGCCCTGCTGGCCTGCGGCGCCCAGGGGCAATCCAGCCTCAGCCCCGAACTGCTGGACCGCGTCCACGCCCTGGCGCTGACCGGCGCCCGCGCCGGCGCGCCGCCGCAGGCGCGCATCGAGGTTGAGCTGGGCCAACTGGACGCGCGGCTGCGCCTGGCGCCCTGCACCCAGGTCCAGCCCTATCTGCCCACCGGCCTGAAGATGTGGGGCAGAAGCCGCATCGGCCTGCGCTGCGTGGACGGCCAGGGGCGCTGGAATGTCAGCCTGCCGGTGACGGTGCGGGTGTTCGCGCGCGCCCTGGTGGCCACCGCCACCCTGCCGGCCGGCGCCGTGCTGACTCAAGCCCAGCTGCAGCCGGCCGAAATAGATATTGCGGCCGAACCCGGCCAGATCTTCACCGATCCCGCCCTGCTGGACGGGCGCAGCCTGCAGCGGCCCCTGGCCGTGGGCGAGGCGGTGCGCAGCAGCGACCTGAAGCTCAGGCGCTGGTTTGCGGTGGGCGAGCGCGTGCAGGTCCTGGCCAGCGGGGCCGGCTATGCCATCGCCAGCGAAGGCCAGGCGATGGAAGTCGGGCTGGACGGGCAGGATGTGCGGGTGCGCTTCGAGAACGGCCGGGTCGTCACCGGCCGGGCCGTCGGCGAGCGCCGCGTGGAGGTGCTGCTATGAGATGGCCCCCCGCCTGCCGGTCCGCGCCCCGTTTTGTCGAAAGTTCTAAAGTCCCGCCGGGATGGGTCGATACAGCGGAAACCTGGACAGGTTTGGGCCTGGCCCTGACCTATGGAGATCAGCATGAAAATCGGTAACAGCCCCGAAAAAATGACCGCGACGCCGGTCGGGACCCAAGGTCCCGGCGCCGCCGAGGCCGGCCGCAGCAAGGGCGCGCAGCAGGCGCCGGGCGCCTCGGCCGGAGTCGGCAAGGCCCCGCAAGCCAGCGCCCAGATCGAGCTTTCCAGCACGGCCAGCAAGCTGCTGTCCGGCGTCTCGGAGGAGGGCAGCTTCGACGCCGAGAAGGTCGGCCGCATCTCCCAGGCCATTTCCGAGGGCAAGTTCAGCATCAATGCCGATGCGATTGCCGACAAGCTGATCGCCAATGCCCAGGAAATGCTGGGCCGGATGCAGCCGCACTGAGCCCTGCCGGCTTGCCGCCGGCCCCTGTGACGACCTTCTGATCGAGCCGAACGACTTCAACGCCTTGCGGCGGGTACCGCTATGCACGCCTTGCCCCCATCCGAACCGAATACCTTGAGCGACCCGGCCCTGGGCCAGGCGCTGGAACAGCCGCTGCTGGCGGTGGAGAGCTGCCTGAATCTGCTGGGCGAGGCCCTGCTGCGCCGCGACTCCCAGGCCATCGAGCTGCATGCCGGGGCCCTGCACCAGTCCCTGGCAGAGGCCATCGCGATGTTCAGCGAGGCCGCCCGCGTCGGCAGCGTGCCGCCCGGCCTGCGCAGCCGCCTGGTCCAGGCCGGCGGCCGCGTGGCGGCGCAGCGCGAGTCGCTGGCCCGCGCCACCGCGGCGCTGGACCGCGCCATTGACGTGCTGATGCCCGGCGAGGCCACGGGTCTTTACTCGGCCCTGGGCAAGAGCGAGCGCAAGACCCTGGGCGGTGGCTCTTACCAGGCCTGATTCCCCCAGCCGATCATCAAAAAGCCACCTTCGGGTGGCTTTTGTCGTTTCAGCTGGTGGCCTTGCGGCGCACGCAGTCCAGATAGGCGTGGCCGTCCGGCGGCAGGCCGCTGCGCTGCGAGGCCCAGATCATCTCGCCCAGGCAGTCCATCGCTGCATGTTGGGCCTCGTGCAGGGACTGGCGCCTGGCGGCCAGCAGGTCGATCGCCTGGCGGATGCCGGTGGGCTGGTCGATCGAGTGCTGCTCGCTGATCGTCAGGTGCATCGAGAGATGCAGAAAGGGGTTGGTGCGGCCGTCCTCCACCGTGTAGACGGCTGCCAGCGCGGCCTCCTCGTCGGCCAGCTCGGCGTGGTACTCGGGATGCTGGGCGATCCAGTCGGCCGCCAGGGCTTCCATCGGAATCAGCGGCGCACCGTCGCGCAGCTTGCGGTAGGTGGCGCAGAAAAAGCGGCGCACCTCGAGTTGGGAGGGGGCAAACATGGCCGGATTGTCGCCGTTCGCCTCAGTGGCTGCCGCCGTCCGGCTTTTCCCAGCCGCGCCGCTGGCGCCGCAGCGCCGCCTGCTCGCGCTCCTGGGCGAACAGCTCCTCCAGCTGCTGGCGGCCGCGCCGCGTCGCGGCGGTCAGCGCGGCCTCGTCCTTGTAGAGCGGGAACAGCAGGTCCAGCTGCTCCAGCGTGTGCTGGCGGAAGCGCCAGGCCAGCTTGCGCGCCGCATGCGGCTCCAGGCCCAGCAGCTCCAGCACGCTGCGCGCGCTCATCAGGGCGGAGTCCAGGGTTTCGCGCTCGATCAGCCGTACGCCCAGATCGCGCAGCCGGAAGTAGTGCTGCAGATTGCGCGCCCGCGCCACCACCTGCAGCTGCGGGAAATGCTGGCGTGCCAGCGCCGCGATCTCCAGGCTGTGGGCGATGTCGTCGACCGCCAGCACCAGGATGCGTGCCTGGGCCGCGCCGGCGGTGCGCAGCAGGTCCAGCCGCGTGGCGTCGCCGAAATAGACGCTCCAGCCGAAGCGCCGCAGCGCGGCCACGGCCTCGGCATCATGGTCCAGCACCGTGGCCTCGAAGCCGTTGGCATAGAGCATGCGGCCGATGATCTGGCCGTAGCGGCCGAAGCCGGCAATGATGATGGGCGCCTGCTGCGGCTGCTCCAGCGCTGCGCCGCCGGGCACGGCCTTGCGCCCCAGCTTGGGCGTCAGCAGCCGGTCCGAGAGCAGCAGCAGGGCCGGCGTGCAGGCCAGCGACAGCGCCACCGCGGCGACCAGGGCGGAGTTCTGGTCGGCATCGATCAGGTTCGCCTGCTGGGCCAGCTGGAACACGACGAAGCCGAACTCGCCCCCCTGGGCCAGCAGCAGCACGAAGACCGGGCGCTCCGGCATGGGCATCTTCATCAGCGCCGCCATCGCGGTCAGCAGCAGGGTCTTGCAGACCATCAGCGCCGCCAGCAGGGCCAGCACCAGCAGTGGCTGCTGGCGCAGCACCGCCAGGTCCAGCCCCATGCCGACGGCCATGAAGAACAGGCCCAGCAGCAGGCCCTTGAAGGGCTCCAGATCGGTCTCAAGCTCGCGCCGGTACTCGCTCTCGGCCAGCAGCACGCCGGCCAGGAAGGCGCCCAGGGCGGCCGACAGGCCGACGCTGTGCATCAGGCTGGCGGCGCCCAGCACCACCAGCAGGGCGGCGGCGGTGAAGATCTCGGGCGTCTTGCTGCGCGCGATCCAGCGCAGCGCCGGCCGCAGCGCCAGGCGCCCGCCCAGGCCCAGCACCAGCATCGCACCGACCGCCTTCAGCGCCTGCCAGCCGCTGGCGCCTTCCTCGTGGCCGGCCCCGGAAAGCGCGACGATGGGCACCAGGGCCAGCACGGGAATGGCGGCGATGTCTTGCAGCAGGGCCACGCTGAGCACGCTCTGGCCGGCCGTCGTGCGGCCCAGATTGCGCTCGGCCAGCACCGCCAGGGCCACCGCCGTGGAGGACATGGCCAGGCCCAGGCTGACCACCAGGGACACCCGCCAGGGCTGCTGGAACAGCAGGGCCAGCCCCATCAGCAGGGCGGCCGAGCCGAGCAGCTGCAGCGAGCCCCAGCCGAACACGGCGCGGCGCATGGCCCACAGCCGCTTGGGCTCCAGCTCCAGGCCGACCAGGAACATCATCAGCACGACGCCCAGTTCGGCCAGCTCCAGGATGGTGGAGGGATCGCTGACCAGGCCCAGCGCGCTGGGGCCGAGGATGACGCCGGCCACCAGGTAGCCGAGGATGGAACCCAGGCGCAGCCAGCGCGCCAGCGGCACCGCGATCACGGCCGCGGCCATGAAGATCAGCGGCAGGTGCAGGGTGTGGCCGGTCTCCATCAGAGGGGCTCCACGCTGCTGAACAGGGCCGGGCGGGCGTCCTGCGGCACTTCGGGGCGCGGCGGCTCGGGGCGGCGCGGGCACCATTGCGGATAGCTGCCGAGCTGCTGGACGAAGCCGCGCACATGCTGCTGCAGCTCCACCTCGCTGGCGCGGTGGGCGCCATGCAGCAGCAGCGGCGGCAGCCAGCGCAGGCCGCACAGCCGGGCGGTCTGGGTGTAGGGCAGCAGAAAGCTCTCGATCGGATGCTCGTTGTGGCCCTCAGCGCTGTAGGACGAGGCGGCGCCGCCGGTCGAGCTGAGCAGCCACAGATCCTTGCCGCGCAAGGCCTGACCCCCGGGGCCGTAGGCCCAGCCGAAGGCCAGCACCTCGTCCACCCAGAGCTTCATCAGGGCCGGCATGCCGTACCAGTGCAGCGGGTGCAGCCAGATCACCAGGCGGGCGGCCTCCAGGGCCTGCTGCTCGGCGGCCACGTCGATCGCGTAGTCGGGGTAGAGGGCATAGAGATCGCGGGTCTGCAGATGGCCGGGGCCATGGCTGGCGGCGCGGGCGGCCTCCAGCAGCGGACGGGTCACATGGGATGTCGCCAGATCGGGGTGGGCGGCGAGAAGCAGGATATCGGCCATGACCCAAGGGTAACCGCTGAGGCCGGGGTCGCGATCTCCGGCCTTGCCTGCATTGCCGCCGCCGGCATGCCGCGGCTACCATGGATCGCACAGCGACGAATGAGCGGAGGGTCCATCCATGCCCGTGATCCTGGTCGCCAACCCCAAGGGCGGGGTCGGCAAGAGCACCCTGGCCAGCAATATCGCCGGCTACTACGCCCGCCAGGGCCGGCCGGTGATGCTGGGCGACATCGACGCCCAGCAGTCCGCCCGCCAGTGGCTGGCGCTGCGGCCCGGCCAGCTGCCGCCGATCCGGAGCTGGGAGCTGGACGGCGACAAGGGTCTGGCCCGGCCGCCCAAGGGCGTCAGCCATGTGGTGCTGGACACGCCGGCCGGCCTGCATGGCAAGAGGCTGGCCTCGGTCTACGGGCTGGCCGACAAGCTGCTGATTCCGCTGCAGCCCAGCCTGTTTGACATCCAGGCGACATACGGATTCCTGCAAAGCCTGCAAGATCTGCGACGCCAGACGGGCCGCGGCCCGCGGCTGGCTTTGGTGGGGATGCGCGCCAAGGAGGGCACCCTGTCGTCCCAGCAGCTGCAGCAGTTCGTGCAGGGCCTGGATGTGCCGGTGCTGGGCATGCTGCGCGATACCCAGAACTATGTGCAACTGGCGGCCCGCGGCCTGACGCTGTGGGATGTCGCGCCCGGCCGCGTCGAGCGCGATCTCGCGCAATGGCAGGCGCTGGGCGAGTGGCTGGACAGTTGAACCATCCCCTACGCGCTGCGCGCGCGCCCTCAAGGGGGCGAGCCCGCAGGACCGGCAGAGCCGGATCCTCGGGCTCTGCTGGGGCAGGGGTGTCTTGCGATCGTGAGGATGAAAAGAATGCGTGAATTTGAGCGGCTGGCCGATCTGGCCGGTCTGGTGGGGCAGGAGATCGGGGTCAGCGACTGGCTGACGGTGGACCAGGCGCGCATCCAGCGCTTTGCCGACGCGACCGAGGACCAGCAGTGGATACACACGGACCGGGCGCGCGCCGCGGCCGGCCCCTTCGGCACGACCATCGCCCATGGCTTCCTGACCCTGAGCCTGCTGCCGGTGTTCTTCGAGACCGGTTTCCGGATCGCCGATACGACGATGGGCCTGAACTACGGGCTCAACAAGGTGCGCTTCCCGGCGCCGGTGCCGGTGGACAGCCGGCTGCGGGCGCGTTTCAAGCTGCTGAGCTTCGAGGCCATCGAAGGCGGCGCGCAACTGGCGGTGGAGGTGACGGTGGAGCGCGAGGGCTCGGCCAAGCCGGTCTGCGTGGCGGAGTCGCTGACCCGGCGCTATTGCTGAACTTGTCCGTATCCCGAACAATTGGAGCGCCTTATCACCCATGAGGGGTGGTGCCCAATCCTGGGGCGCTCTCCTATGATCCAGCCCCGATACCATGCATGCAGCAATGCATATTGCCAAGTTCGAGGATGTAAAGGGGCCGAGCATGAAAGTACTGCTCATTGATGATCACCCGCTGATCCTGTCGGCCCTGCAAACCGTGATCGAGGGTTTGGGCGACGAGGTGCAGGTGGTGGGAGCCGACAGCGCAGCGGCGGCCCGCCAGACCCTGAAGCAGCATGCGGATTTCGATCTGGTGCTGCTGGATCTGCAATTGGGAGACGCCAGCGGTTTCGATGTGCTGGACGAGTTCCGCGCGGCCTATCCGGCCCTGCCGGTGGTGGTGATTTCGGCGTCGGACCGGGCCAGCGACGTGATCCGCTCGATCGACCAGGGGGCCATGGGCTTCGTGCCCAAGCGCAGCAGCACCGAGATGCTGGCGCAGGCCCTGAAGCTGGTGATGTCGGGCGGCATCTATGTGCCGCCGATGAGCCTGGGCAACGAGGCGCCGAGCAGCCAGCCGGTGCCGGTCGCGCCGGCCAACCAGCGCCTGGCCCAGATCCAGCAGGCCGCCAGCAGCCCGGGCTTTCAGACCACGGGCAGCCTGGACGGGCTCTCGCTGACGCCGCGCCAGACCGATGTGCTGGCGCTGCTGCTGCAGGGCAAGCCCAACAAGATCATCGCGCGCGAGCTGGGCGTCTCGGTCGAGACCATCAAGGACCATGTGGCCGCCGTGCTCAAGGCCCTGGGCGTGAGTTCGCGCACCCAGGCCGTGCTGGCCGTCGGCCAGATGGTGCAGCGTCAGCCGGATGCGCAGTTCTCGACCTGGCGCGCGGCCCAGACCTGAGCGGCCTCAGCTGGGGCTGTAGGCCAGGCGCACATAGATGGGCGCGAAGGCCTCGGCCTGGGTGATCTCCAGCAGGCGCTCGCGCGCCAGTTCCAGCATGGCGATGAAGGTGACGACCAGCACCTGCGGGCCGCGATCCAGCTCGAACAGATCCTCGAAGACCATGAAGCGCTGGCCCTGCAGCCGGCGCAGCACGATGCTCATGTGCTCGCGCACCGAGAGCTGCTCGCGGCTGATCTTGTGATGCTGGGTGAGCTTGGCGCGCCGCAGGATGTCCAGCCAGGCCGCGCGCAGATCGTCGGCGTCGACGTCGGGAAAGCGCGGCTGCAGCGACTGCTCGATATGCACCTGGGCGCGCAGGAAATCCCGGCCCAGCACCGGCAGCGCGTCCAGCCGGGCGGCCGCCAGCTTGATCTGCTCGTATTCCAAGAGGCGCCGCACCAGCTCGGCGCGCGGATCCTCGGGCTCGCCGCCATCCTCGCTCTTCTTCGGTGGCAGCAGCATGCGCGACTTGATCTCGATGAGCATCGCGGCCATCAGCAGGTATTCGCTGGCCAGTTCCAGATTGCTCTTGCGGATCTGGTCGACATAGCTGAGGTACTGGCGCGTGACGTCGGCCAGCGGGATGTCGAGGATGTTGAAGTTCTGCCGGCGTATCAGGTAGAGCAGCAGATCCAGGGGCCCCTCGAAGGCCTCCAGAAAGATTTCCAGCGCCTCCGGCGGGATGTAGAGATCCAGCGGCAGCTGGAACAGCGGCTCGCCGTAGAGGCGGGCGACCGCCACGCCGTCGACGGTCAGCGGCATGCTTTCCTCGGCCGCCGGCTCGGCGACGGTCGGGGGCGGCGACAGGTGCTCGCTCAAGCGCGGGGCCCGCGGCTGGCGGAGGCTCAGTCGCCCTTGGTCTGGTAGACGTAGGCCTGCTGCGCCACCCGGGCGCTGCGGAAGTCGGCCTGGGCCTGGCGGTCCACCGGCTTGTCCCACAGCAGGGCGCGGCCGGCGCGCTGCTCGGCTTCCAGCATGGGCTTCTTGGCCTTCAGTTCATCGATGAACTGCGTGACTTCGGACTTGTAGGGCTTCCAGAACAGGGGCATGGCGCGAGGCTCGGGCTGGGAAAGTCGCCGATTTTACAGGCTGGCCGGGGGCTGGGCCGCCTGCCATTCGGCCACGCTGTCGTACAGCCCCTGTGGCCCCAGCGCCTCGGCCAGGCCGCCGCGGCGCAGCAGGCTGGCCGGTTGCTCGTTGAGGGCGCACAGCACCAGGCGCTGGCCCTGGCGCACGAGGGTGCGCTGCAGCTGGCTCAGGGCATCCAGGCCCGAGGTGTCGATCGAGATCAGCAGGTGCAGGTCCAGCACCAGGGTGCGGCAGTCGGCGGGCAGGCTCTCGGCCAGGCCCTCGACCTTGCCGACCGCGCCGAAGAACAGCGAGCCATACAGGCGCCGCAGCTCGGTATGCGGCGGCAGCCCGGTGACCTCCGGCGCCGGCTCGATGCGAAACAGGGTGCTCATGCGGTAGATGAAGAAGATGCAGGCCAGCACCAGGCCGACCTCGACGGCCACGGTCAGGTCGAACACCACGGTCAGCGCGAAGGTGCCCAGCAGGATGGTGCGGTAGGGTAGGCTGAAGCGGCGCAGGCGCGCGAACTCGTGCCACTCCCCCATGTTCCAGGCCACCACCAGCAGGATGCCGGCCAACGCGGCCAGCGGCACATAGGCCGCCAGCGGCGCCGCCAGCAGCACGATCAGCAGCAGGGTCAGGGCATGCACCATGCCGGCCAGCGGGCTGGTGGCACCGGCACGCAGATTGGTGACCGTGCGGGCGATCGTGCCGGTGGCGGGGATGCCGCCGAAGAAGGGCACGACCATATTGGCGATGCCCAGGGCCATCAGTTCCTGGTTGGGGTCGTGGCGCGGCAGCTCGCTGGCGTTGTCGGCCACGCGCGCGCACAGCAGCGATTCGATCGCCCCGAGCAGCGCGATGGTGATGGTGGGAATCACCAATTGCTGGACGCCGGCCCAGGAGATGGCCGGCCAGGACGGCCCGGGCAGGCTTTGCGGGATGGCGCCGAAGCGGCTGCCTATGGTCTCCAGCGGCAGGGCCAGGGTCTGGGTCAGGACGGTGGCGCCGACCAGGGCCACCACGGTGCCCGGCAGCTGGGCCATCCAGCGGTGCAGGTGCTGCCGCCAGGGGCCGGCGCCGCGCCGCATCGCGTAGGTCTTGGGCCAGGCCAGCACCACCAGGGCACAGGCAAGGCCCAGCAACAGGGCCAGCGGGTTGAAGCTGCCCAGGTGCCGGCCGAGTGCCTGCAGCTGGCCGAAGAAATCCGCCGGCATAGACGCGATGCGCAGGCCCAGCAGATCCTTCAGCTGTGACAGGCCGATCAGCACCGCAATCCCGTTGGTGAAGCCGATCACGATGCTCACGGGCAGGTAGCGCACCAGCGCGCCCAGGCGCAGCCAGCCCATCAGGAACAGCAGGGCGCCCGCCAGCAGGGTGGCGATCAGCAGATTGGCCAGGCCGTAGCGCTGCACGATGCCGTAGATGATGACGATGAAGGCGCCGGCCGGACCGCCGATCTGCACGGGCGAGCCGCCCAGCAGCGAGATCAGGAAGCCGGCGACGATGGCCGTCACCAGGCCCTGCTCGGGCTTGACGCCGGAGGCGATCGCGAAGGCGATGGCCAGGGGCAGGGCGACGATGCCCACGGTGATGCCCGCTCCCACATCGGCCAGCAGGCGCTGGCGCGAATAGTCGTGCAGCAGCGCCAGCGAGCGGGGGCGGAAGCGGTGCAGGGGCGGCATCAGGGCCGATTCTGTGCGCCGCGCCGCCCAAAACAAGTCGGGCCACCCTGGGGCAGCCCGTGCTTGTTGATGCGGATCAAGAATCAGCGCACGCGCATGCCGGGCTGGGCGCCGGGGAAGGGCTCCAGCACGAAGATGCCGGGATTCGCCTTCTCGTCGGCATGGCTGGCGGCCAGCACCATGCCCTCGCTGAGGCCGAACTTCATCTTGCGCGGCGCCAGGTTGGCGACCATCACGGTCAGCTTGCCTTCCAGCTGCTCGGGCTGGTAGGCGCTCTTGATGCCGCTGAAGACATTGCGCAGGCGACCCTCGCCAACGTCCAGGGTCAGGCGCAGCAGCTTGTCCGAGCCCTCGACATGCTCGGCCTTGACGATCTTGGCGATGCGCAGGTCGACCTTGCTGAAATCGTCGATCTTGATCTCGGGCGCCAGGTCCTCGCCGCCCGGCACCACCTTCGGTGCCGCGGGAGGCTCGAACAGCGCTTCCAGCAGCTTGGGGTCGACGCGCTGCATCAGGTGCTCGTAGGCGCCGATCTGGTGGGCGCCCAGCGCGCCCTGCGCGTCGGCGAAGCTGAAGGGCGCGACCTTCAGGAAGGCCTCGACCTTGGCCACCAGGGCCGGCAGGACCGGCTTCAGGTAGATGGACAGCAGGCGGAAGGCCTCGATGCAGACGCTGCAGACGTCCTGCAGGACCTGGTCCTGGCCCTCCCGCTTGGCCAGCTCCCAGGGCTTGTTCTGGTCGACGTACTCGTTGACCTTGTCGGCCAGCAGCATGATCTCGCGCAGCGCCTTGCCGAACTCGCGCTCCTCGTAGAGCTCGGCGATCGTGTCGCTGTGGGCGCGCAGCGCCTCCAGCAAGGCCTGACCCTCGACGCCGACATCGGCGCTGAGCCGGCCGTCGAAGCGCTTGGCGAGGAAGCCGGCGGCGCGCGAGGCGATGTTGATGTACTTGCCGACCAGGTCGGAGTTGACGCGGGCGACGAAGTCCTCGGGGTTGAAGTCGACGTCCTCGACCTTGCTGTTGAGCTTGGCGGCCAGGTAGTAGCGCAGCCACTCGGCGTTCATGCCGAGGTTCAGGTACTTCAGCGGGTCAAGGCCGGTGCCGCGGCTCTTGCTCATCTTCTCGCCGTTGTTGACGGTCAGGAAGCCGTGCACGAACACGTGGTTGGGCGTCTTGCGGCCGCTGAAATGCAGCATGGCCGGCCAGAACAGGGTGTGGAAGTAGGTGATGTCCTTGCCGATGAAGTGCACCTGCTCCACGGTTTCGTCGGCCATGAAGGCCTCGTAGTCGCGGCCGATCTTGCCGAAGTAGTTCTTCAGCGAGGCCAGGTAACCGATCGGCGCGTCCAGCCAGACATAGAAGTACTTGCCCGGCGCATCGGGGATCTCGATGCCGAAATAGGGCGCGTCACGGCTGATGTCCCAGTCGCCCAGGCCGCCCTTGCCCTCTTCATCCTTGGTGAACCATTCCTTGATCTTGTTCAGCACCTCGCTCTGCAGGCGGCCGGGGCTCTGGGTCCATTCCTCCAGGAAGGCCACGCAGCGCGGGTCGCTCAAG
>Ga0255338_1004614_pt1 | contig 13922 bp, 9 predicted proteins | sample MeOH1_35cm_T4_19_FD_203715 | JGI IMG/M metagenome (GOLD analysis project Ga0255338, IMG submission 203715) | Sandy soil microbial communities from University of British Columbia, Vancouver, Canada - MeOH1_35cm_T4_195 | ecosystem: Engineered > Artificial ecosystem > Sand microcosm > Unclassified ...
GCCATTCCCGCGGCCAGCGTCAGCCAGTGCTCTGCGGGCACGTTGGCGCGGCTCTCGTCGAAATGCCTCAGCTTCGCGATCAGCTGCGAGTTCATGCGGGCTCCTTGCTGCATCCGGCCAATTCTTGCGGCCGGGCGCGGCAAGCGGGCCTCACGGGAACAATTTGCAAGCGGGGCAGGCAGACGATTCTTTCAGCTTATCCGTGCGGGCGACATGGAGATCGGGCCGGATAGCCCGGCCCTTGTCGAGAATCGAGCCGTACACCAGGATGAACCGGCGATGAAGTTGATCGATACATTCCAGGACGAACACGTGCTGATCGACCAGGTGCTGGGGTCCTTGCGCACCTACGTCGACCGACTCGTCGCCGGGACTGCGGACCCCGACGACGGCAGACGGTTCGCCGCGTTCTTCACCGGGTTCGCCGGCCAATTCCATCACGAGCGGGAGGAGCGAGTGCTCTTCGATGCACTCGTGACGGAAGCGGAGCTGCCGGCCGACAGGGGCCCGGTGCACGCCCTCTTGCGCGAGCACGCCGAGATGGAGGAGTGGCTGCGCGAGCTGGCGCCCTTGCTCGAACGGAGGCCGCAGTCCGAGGACGAGCGCGGCCGGCTTCGGGCCCTGGCAGTGCGCTACTCGCATGCGCTGTGGCGTCATATCGACGCGGAGAACTCCGTGCTGTATCCGGAGGGGCAGGAGCGGCTTGGCCGCAGCGGCATTCGCGAGTTGCCGGATCGGACCATGAGCCAGGCAGAGGCGGCCGCGCGTGAGGATGGTGCGCGCCTGCCGGCCCGCTACCCGCCGCTGGAGGACGCTTCGCTCACGCGCGGTGACGGTTGCTTCATGTGCCGGGCCCACGGCGAGACCTGCGACGGCCTCGAGGCCGAGTGGTGGACCGAGCTTGAGTGGAAAGAGTTCTTCATGAGGTGAGGCGGGCGGCCTTCCTCACGATTCAACGGCCTGCCAGGGCCGCCTGAAGGCGATCTGCATAGTCGTGCAGCACCTGGGCCGGCAGGTCCTTGCGCGGCCAGCTGAGGGCGATGGACCGGCCGCCTAGCCGTGCACGCCTGCCTTGCGCGTCAGCACGAACCAGCAGCCCGCGGTACCGAGGAAGATGGCACCAATCAGGACGGCCAGGGCCCAGAGCGCCGCTGCGCTCACCGGGCGCGAGCCCGATAGCCAGATCCCTGAAACCGCGAACGCGCAGAAAATGACCGCGTAGCGTCGCAGGTAGATCGGCAGCCACATCGCACGCTCGCGGTTATGCCGCCACGCGGCAGCGCGTTCCCAAAGCGAGCCGCGACTCAGGTCGCGAAAAAGCCATCCCCAGCAAAGATACCGAGCGAGGAGAACGGAAAACGGTGGTGCGCTCATGGCGGGCATGGCTCAATTTTCAGCCAGGCGCCGAATGGCCGGCCTGATCCTGCGCAAATGAAGAGCCCGATCGCTCGAACCGGGTCGAGCCGCACTGCACGTCGACGTGGAGATGCTCGCCCGAGGCGAGAATTCAAGCCATTGCTGCCAAAGTCTTGCGAAAGCGCGCCAACGAGAGGGCGAACAGCGTCCCGCCGATGGCCGTCAGAGCGACAAATTGCGGCCAGACGACGAGGAAGCCTGCGCCGCGGTAGAGGATGGCCTGCGAGAGCTTGACGAAGTGGGTCGTCGGCGCCGCCAGCATGACGAACTGGACCAGCTCGGGCATGCTCTCGCGCGGAGTCACGCCGCCCGACAGGATCTGAAGGGGGAGCAGCACCAGCAGCAGCAGCAGGCCGAACTGCGGCATCGAGCGCGCAATCGTCGCGAGGAAGATGCCCATCGACGTCGTGGCAAACAGGTGCAGGGCGGCGCCCGCGAGAAACAGGGCGATGGAGCCTTCGATCGGTACCGCCAGCAGACCCTGCACGACCAGGTGCAGCGACACGGCGGCGGCCACGAGCACCACCAGGCCCATTGCCCAGACCTTGCTGCTCATGATCTCGAACGGGGTCACCGGCATCACCAGCAAGTGCTCCACCGTTCCGTGTTCACGCTCGCGGATCAGCGCGGCGCCCGTGAGCACGATGGAAAGCATCGTGACGCTGTTGACGATTTCCATCACCGAGCCGAACCAGCTCTTGTCGCCCGTCGGGTTGAATCGCATCCGCAGCGCCAGGTCGACCGCGGGTGTCGATGCCGTCCGCTGCCCCTGGGCGAAGGCATTCACCTCGCCGGCCACGATGGCCTGGATGTAGGCGCTGCCGGTGAAGGCCTGGCTCACGCGCGTGGCGTCGACGTTGAGCTGGACGGTGGGCTGCCGCCCCGCCAGCACGTCTTGCTGGAACTGCGGCGGAATGTCGATCGCGAAGGTGTCCAGGCCGGCGTCCATCCGCGCGTCCATCTCGGCCTGGCTGATGCGCACCGGCGGCAGGAACAGCGGCGGGTAGAACGCGTCGGCGATGCGCTGCGACAGCAGCGATCGGTCCTCGTCGACGATGGCGATCGGCGCCTTGTGCAGCGACTCCGGCATGGCGGTGGCCGCGGTGTAGACCGAGACGCTGAAGGAGTACACGATCAGCACCAGCATGATCGGGTCGCGCAGCAGGCTGAGGAACTCCTTGACGCCCAGGTGCAGGATGTTGGCCAGGCGCATCTCAGCGCTCCTGCTTCCTGAGCAGCACTGCGCCCAGTCCGACCAGCAGCGGCACGGCCACCAGCAGCGGAATGAAGGACGCCTGCAGGTCGGCAAGGCCCAACCCCTTCGAGAAAGTGCCCCGGGCGATCGTCAGCAGGTGGGTGGTCGGGTAGATCCTGCCGATCCACGCGCCGACGCCCTCGAGCGACGACACCGGGTCGATCATCCCCGAGAACTGCACGGCCGGCAGGATCGTCAGCAGCGCGGTGCCGAAGAGCGCGGCCACCTGGGTGCGCACGAAGGCCGACATGACCAGGCCGAGCGCCGTGGCCGCCGCCACATACAGCAGTGTGGCCGCCGCCAGCGCGAGGAGGCTGCCCTTGACCGGCACGCCGAACAGGAACACCGCCATCGCCACGAGCAACCCGAAGTTGACCATCGCGAGCGCGACATAGGGGAGTTGCTTGCCAAGCAGGAACTCCAGCCGCGTCACCGGCGTGACGTAGAGATTGACGATCGAGCCGAGTTCCTTCTCGCGCACCACCGACAGCGCCGTGAGGATCGCGGGGATCAGCATCAGCAGCAGCGGGATCATCGCCGGCACCATGGCCGGCAGGCTCTTGACATCCGGGTTGTAGCGAAAGCGCGTGTCGATCCTGAAGCTGGCCGCCGTCGCGGCAGCGCCATAGGCCTCGCGTGCGCGTGTCGTGAGCCAATGCGCGTGCATGCCCTGCACGTAGCCGCGGATCGTTTCGGCGCGCATCGGCATGGCGCCGTCGACCCAGGCGCCGATGGCCACCGGCGTGCCCCGGGCAACGTCGCGCGCGAAGCCGGGCGGAATCTCGATCGCCAGGCTGATCTCGCCCGCGCGCATCCGGCGGTCCATGTCGGCGTCGTCGCGGATCGGGGGGTGCTCGGTGAAATACCGGGATCCGGAGACGTTCAGCACGTAGTCGCGGCTGAGGGTGGTCTGGTCGCGGTCCATCACCGCGAACGCGAGGTCCTCGACGTCCATCGTGACGCCGTAGCCCAGCACCAGCATCATGATCGCGCTGCCCAGGATCGCCAGCGCCTGGCGGATGGGGTCGCGGCGCAGCTCGAGCGCCTCGCGCCAGGCATAGCTGAACAGCCGGCGCAGCGCGAGACCACGTCCGGGCCTGTCCGTCATCTTGCCGCGGCGATCCTGTGGCGGCTCGACCGCCGGTGCCGGCCCGGCCGGGCCCGGGCGGCCTTCGCGGGCGGCGGCGGCCTCGAGGTGGCTGATGAAAGCTTCCTCCAGCGTGGCCGCGCCGCGCTGTTGGACGATCGCGGCGGGCGCGTCGCTGACGAGCACCCGGCCGGCGTGCATCAGCGAGATGCGGTCGCAGCGCTCGGCCTCGTTCATGAAGTGGGTGGAGATGAAGATCGTCACCCGGTCGCGGCGCGACAGGTCCAGCATGATCTGCCAGAAGCCCTCGCGCGCCACCGGGTCGACGCCCGACGTGGGCTCATCGAGGATCAGCATCTCCGGGCCGTGGATCATTGCCACCGCCAGGGACAGCCGCTGGCGCTGGCCCAGCGGCAGTGCGTTCGGCAGGCTGTCCATCACCTGCGCCAGGTCGAAGCGACGTGCCATCTCGGCGACGCGCGCCGCGATCCCCGCCTCGGCCATCCTGAACAGCCGGGCGTGCAGCACCAGGTTCTGCCGCACGGTCAGCTCGCCGTAGAGCGAGAACGACTGCGTCATGTAGCCGACCCGCCGGCGGGTGTCCAGATCGTGCGGGTCCACCGGGTGGCCGAACAGGCGGGCCTCGCCCTCGCTGACCGGCAGCAAGCCGGTGAGCATCTTCATCGTGGTGGTCTTGCCGCAGCCGTTCGATCCAAGAAAGCCGAAGATTTCTCCGCGTTCGATGCGGAGATCCACGTGATCGACGGCGGTGAAATCGCCGAAGCGCATCGTCAGTCCATGGGCCTCGATCGCCGCCTCGCCATCGGCCCGAGGCTCGCGCGGCGCGATGACCACGGGCCGGTAGCCCTCGCGCTGTTGGGGCGGCAGCAGCGCAATGAACGCTTGCTCCAGGTTGCCCGAGCCGCTGCGTCGCAGCAGTTCGCCCGGGCTGCCGGTGGCGAGCACGCGGCCGTCGTTCATCGCCACCAGCCAGTCGAAGCGGGCCGCCTCCTCCATGTAGGCGGTGGCGATCAGCACGCTCATGGCCGGCCGGGCGGCGCGGATGCGCGCGATCAGGTCCCAGAACTGGCGGCGCGCCAGCGGGTCCACACCGGTGGTCGGCTCGTCCAGGATCAGCAGGTCCCGGTCGTGGATCAGCGCGCAGCACAGGCCGAGCTTCTGCTTCATGCCCCCCGAGAGCTTGGCGGCCGGCCGGTCGGCGAACGGTGCCAGGGCGGTGGCCTGAAGCAGGTCGGCGATGCGGGCCTCGCGCTCGCGCTGCCCGTGGCCGAACAGCCGGCCGAAGAAGTCGATGTTCTCGTGCACCGACAGCGTCGGGTACAGGTTCTTGCCCAGGCCTTGCGGCATGTAGGCAATGCGCGGGCAGACCTCGCCGCGGTGGCGCGCATCGGCCATGTCGCCGCCCAGCACCTCGATCCGGCCCGCCTGGATTGCGCGCGCGCCCGCCACCAGGGCCAGCAGGCTCGACTTGCCCACGCCGTCCGGCCCGATCAGGCCGACCATGCAGCCGGCCGGGATCGCCAGGTCGAGCGCTTCCAGCGCGACCACCGCGCCGTAGCGAAGGCCCACACCTTCCAGCCTGACGACCGGCGGCGGTTCGGCCGGGGCCCCGCCGGTCGATGTGCCGGCAGGGTTCATGGCGGCGTCTTCAGCTGCAGCCGCGTCGGCCACTCGCGGTTGGCGTCGAGCCGCACATAGGCCATGCCGGGAAGGCCCGTCTTCACCCGGACCATGTGCTTGCGCAGCAGCTCGGGCGGGAGCTGGGCCTTGACGCGGAACATCAGCTTCTCGCGCTCGCTCGCGGTCTCGACGGTTTTCGGCGTGAACTGGGCTTCGGAGGCGACGAAGGACACCCGCGCGGGGATGACGTATTGCGGCGCGGCGTCAAGCACCAGCCGCACTTCGGTGCCCAACGCGACGCGGCCGGCCGCGGCCGTGGGCAGGAAGAAGGTCATGTACACGTCGGCAAGATCGAGCAGGTTGATCACCCGCCCGCCCGCAGCGACGATCTCGCCCGGCTGTGCCACCAGGTACTGGATGCGGCCATCGCGTGGCGCCTTCAACTGGGCGTCGTCGATGTCGGCCTGGATGCGCTCGACGTTCGCCCGCGCTGCCGCGGCCGACGATTGCGCGCCGGCCACCTGGGACTGCGCGCTGAGAATCGCCGCCTGGGCGGCTACCACCTGCGCGCGCGCAGCGCTGATCGCGGCCTGCGCGGTTTCCAAGCGAGTGCGGTCGTTGTCCACCACCTGCGGCGACAGGAAGCCTTGCCTGGACAGCGCCTCGGAACGAGACAGTTGCGTGTTGGCGGCCTTGAGTTCGGCATTGCGCAGGGCGACGGTGGCCTGCGCCGCCGCCCGGTCGCTTTCACGCTGCGCCAGTTGGCTTCTTGCCGTCGCGACCGCGCTTTCGGCCTGGAGCCGTTGCGCCTCGGCTTGGCGGCGCTGGGCGTCCAGCACCTCGGTCTCGATGACGGCAAGCAACTGCCCCGCCGTGACGAACTCGCCTTCGGCGACCCGGATCTCCTTGACCCGCCCGGCCACCCGGGAGGAGACGTCGATCTCCACCGCCTCGATCCGGCCGTTGCCGCTGGCCAGCCCATCGTCCGCGCTGCGTGGCCCGAAGCGCTGCCACGCGCCGAGCGCCAAGGCGCCCGCGGCCAGCACGACTCCGCCGCGGACCAGCCACTTCCTCAAGTTGGGAACCATTGCCCTGCACACCTCCTTCGGGGTGCCATCCAAACCATAAGTCGCACGGGCCTGGGCGAATTGATTGGCATCAAGGGTCTTCCTGGGCCAGCCGACGCGGTCGCGGCCGTTGCGCAGCGCCCGATCCCTGCGATTCGCCTGTGCTCTGGGCAGAAGGCGAGAGGACTCATGACTCAGATCAACCTGAGCGAGCGGCGTGGCAGAAAGACGGCAGGGTATCGCCTACAAATCAGGAGTATCCGGAAAGGAGGTCCTCGAATCGCAGATCCTCCCGCAAGTTCCCGCCGGTCGGCTCGCACAGCCAGCAGAGATCGCAGCACTGGCGGCTTTCATCTGCGGCGATGCCGCTACATTCATGACGGGCAGCAACATCGCGCTGAACGGGGGCCAGCACATGTGCTGAAGCCCCGGCTCGCCATTTCTCCCGGAACGAAACCATGACAACCAGCTCTCCCCTGCGCCTTGCGCACCGCGCGCGGAACGCGCCAAACGCCTCCGCGGCGCCGGCGAAGGCACAACGGCCGCCCGTGCCGGGGATCGCCGAAGAGGCGCCTGCGCACGACCTCGACCGGGCCATACGCGCCCAGCTCGCGAAGCTGACCTTCGGCTTGTCGCCGGCTTCGCTGGCGGCAGCTTACGCGGACTGGCTCGTTCATCTGGCGGTCGCGCCGGGCAAGCAGGGTGAGCTGGCCGTCAAGGCCGCCCGCAAGGCGCTACGCATGGCCCTTCACGCCATCCACAGCGGGACTCAATCGTGCGAACCGTGCATCGAACCCCTGCCGCAGGACAAGCGATTCGGCGCGCCGCAGTGGCAGTCTTGGCCGTACAACCTGATCTACCAGGCGTTCCTGCTGCAGCAGCAGTGGTGGCACAACGCGACGACCGGAGTTCGGGGCGTCACCCACCACCACGAGCATGTCGTCAACTTCACCACACGGCAGTGGCTGGATCTCTTTTCTCCGTCCAACTTTCTCTGGAGCAACCCCGAGGTGCTGCAGGAAACGCTCGCAACAGGGGGCGCAAATCTGCTGCAGGGTGCGCAGAACTGGATGGAAGACGCCGCCCGGCTGGCCGCGAACCAACCGGTTGCAGGCAGCGAACGCTTCCGGCCGGGGCAGGAGGTGGCACTGACGCCGGGAAAGGTGGTGCTTCGCAATCACCTGATCGAATTGATCCAGTATCGGCCGCAGACCGAGAGCGTGTTCGCCGATCCGGTCCTGATCGTTCCGTCATGGATCATGAAGTTCTACATCCTCGACCTGTCGCCCGAAAATTCACTGGTCAAGTACCTGGTGGAGCAGGGGCACAGCGTCTTCATCGTCTCGTGGCGCAATCCGGGGGCCGGTGACCGGGCCATCGGCATGGAGGATTACCTGACGCAAGGGGTCATGGCTGCCGTCGACGCGGTGACTGCGATCGTGCCGAAGCGCCGGATCCAGGCGGTAGGCTACTGCCTGGGTGGCACCTTGCTCGCGATCGCCGCGGCGGCCATGGCCCGCGACAACGACGACCGGCTGCGATCGCTGACGCTGCTCGCCTCCCTGGTGGATTTCACGGAACCCGGCGAGCTGGGGCTGTTCATCGACGACAGCCAGCTGGCCTACCTGGAAGACATGATGTCCGCGCAGGGATACCTGGATGGCAAGCAGATGGCCGGCGCCTTCACCCTGCTGAACCAGCGGGACCTGGTGTTCTCACGCATGGTTCACGATTACCTGATGGGTCGGCGCAAGCCGCTGACCGACCTCATGGCGTGGAATGCCGATGCCACCCGGATGCCGTTTCACCAGCACAGCGACTATCTCCACAGCCTGTACAGCCACAATGACCTTGCCGAAGGCCGCTACCGTGTAGCCGGCAGGCCGATCGCGCTGAGCGACATCCGCCTGCCGATCTTCTGCCTCGGAACGCAGCGGGACACCGTGTCGCCCTGGCATTCGGTCTACAAGATCAACCTCCTCACCGACACGGACGTGACGTTCTGCCTGACCACGGGCGGACACAACGTGGGGATCGTGAATCCCCCGGGCCCGGGAGTGAAACGCGGCTACCAGATCGCGGCGCGGGCAGCCGAGGGCTTCTACGTCGACCCCGATGCCTGGCAGGCAGCGGCCCCGTCGCACGATGGCTCCTGGTGGCCCGCCTGGGAAGCATGGCTGCGGCAGCACACGGCAAAGCGTGTAGGCGCCCCGTCCCTTGGCAACACTTCCCGCGGCTATGCGCCATTGGAGGATGCGCCGGGCCTCTATGTCCGCACCTGAGGCCACCATGGAAGCCAAACCCACCGAGAACCCGGTTGCCCGAGACAACCGGGACGAACCGGGCCCCGCCGAGGTCCTTGAAAACACGCCGTTCGCCGACATTCACATCGGCGGCGGCGCCAGCCTGGTGCGCAGGGTGACCAACCGCGACATCCAGCTTTTCGCCGCCGTTTCGGGCGACGTGAGCCCGGCCCATGTCGACGCGCTGTATGCGAGATCCAGCCAATTCCAGGAGATCATCGCCCATGGAATGCTTGGCGGTTCCCTGATCTCCACCGTGATCGGCACGCGCTATCCGGGCCCGGGCACGATCTACCTGGGCCAGAGCCTCCGGTTCCTGAAGCCCGTGCACGTGGGGGACACACTGACCGTCACCGTGTCGGTTCGGTCGCTCGAGCCGGCCGCGCGACGCGTCGTGCTGACAACGCGTTGCTTCGACCAGGAGGGCGACGTCGTCATCGAAGGTGAGGCGGACGTGATCGCCCCCGCCGAGAAGCTGCGCATTCGCCGCGTCGATCTGCCCGAGCCGCTCATGGCCGACAAGAACCTGCGCTATGACCAGCTCCTGGCGGCCGCCGGGCAGTGCGCGCGCGTCCGGATGGGTGTGATCCATCCGTGCAGCAGGGAGTCGCTGGAAGGGGCGCTGTCGGCCGCCCACCTGGGCCTCATCGACGCGGTCCTGATCGGGCCGCAGGCGAAGATTCGCCCTCTCGCCGCCGAACTCGGCTTCGACCTTGAAGGCGTCACGCTGGTCGACGTGCCCCATAGCCATGCGGCGGCGGCGCAAGGCGTTGCCATGGCCCGCAACGGCGAGGTCGGCGCGCTGATGAAGGGAAGCCTTCACAGCGACGAGCTGCTCGCCGAAGTGGTCAAGGCCGACGGCGGCTTGCGCACCGCGCGGCGCATCAGCCATGTGTTCGTGCTCGACGTGCCGCGGTATCCGAAGCCACTGCTGATCAGCGACGCGGCGATCAACATCGAGCCGGACCTCGCGACCAAGGTGGACATCGTGCAGAACGCCATCGACCTGGCTCGCGTCCTGCACATCGAGCGGCCCAAGGTCGCGATCCTGTCGGCGGTGGAAACCGTCTCGCCGAAGATGCGCTCGGCGCTGGACGCCGCGGCGCTCAGCAAGATGGCTGACCGAGGGCAGATCGTCGGCGGTGTCGTCGACGGCCCCCTGGCCTTCGACAACGCCGTGTCGATGGCGGCTGCGCGCATCAAGGGAATCCGTTCGCCCGTCGCGGGCGAGGCCGACGTGCTGATCGTTCCCGATCTCGAATCGGGCAACATGCTCGCCAAGCAGCTCGAATACCTCGGCGACGCCCAGGCCGCCGGCATCGTCATGGGCGCACGCGTGCCGATCGTCCTGACCAGCCGGGCCGATTCGGCCCATTCGCGCATCGCCTCGTGCGCGATCGCGAAGATGCTGGCCGATCACTACCGGGAGGCGCCGCCATGACCGACCACTCCACCAGGACGCAAGACCTGATGCTGGCGCTGAACTGCGGCTCCTCCAGCATCAAGTTCGCGCTGTTCGAAGCTGGCCGCCAGGCGCCGCCGCGCGAGCCGGTCCTGGGCGGCAAGGTGCAGGGCATCACCGGGCCCGCGGCCGAATTCACCGAGACCGGCGCGGCGCCGGTGGCCCTGAAGCTGGATGCGGCGAGGCCCTACCACGCCGCGCTGGAGCAGATCCGCCAGCGGCTGGCCGAGCGCCTGGGTGGGCGGCGCATCGTCGCCGTTGCCCATCGCGTCGTGCACGGCGGCAGCAAGTACGCGGCCCCGGTGCGCATCGATGCGCAAGTGCTGGCCGACCTCAAGGGCTATATCCCCTTGGCGCCGCTGCACCAGCCCTTCGCACTCGAGGCCATCGATGTCCTGCTGCGTGAGCGGCCGGACCTGCCCCAGGTCGCATGCTTCGACACGGCTTTCCATCACAGTCTGCCGAAGGTCGAGCGCATGCTGCCCCTGCCGCGACTCGCCTGGGACCGTGGGTTGCGCCGGTACGGCTTTCATGGACTTTCCTACGCGTACATGGCCGTTGCGCTGGCCGATCGGCACGGGGATGCCGCGCGCGGGCGGACCATCGTCGCCCACCTGGGCAGCGGCGCCAGCCTGTGTGCCATGCAGGGTCTGCGCAGCGTCGCCACGACGATGGGATTCTCGGCCCTGGACGGTTTGATGATGGGCACGCGCTGCGGGGCGCTCGACCCCGGCGCCGTCCTGTACCTGATGGAGATCGAACATCTCGGGCTGGAGCAGGTGGCCCATCTTCTTTACCACGAGTCCGGATTGCTGGGCGTCTCGGGGCTTTCGTCCGATTCGCGGGTGCTGCTCGGGCGCGAAGCGTCAGATGAAGGCGCACGGGATGCACTGGCACTGTTCGTGCGTCGGATGGTGCGCGAGATCGGTGCGCTCGTGGCCGTGCTGGGCGGGCTGGATATGCTGGTCTTCACGGCGGGCGTGGGCGAGAACAGCGCGGAGATCCGACGGCGCGTCTGCGCCGGATTGGGCTTCCTCGGGGTGGCGCTCGACGAGGCTGCGAACGGTCGCAATGCCTCCGTCATTTCCGCGGCTGGCAGCGCGATCACGGTGGGTGTCGAGCCTACGAACGAGGAATGGATCGTGGCCAGCGAGGCGTCTCGGCTCCTGGCCGACCCGCACGTGCACGTCGCCTAGTCACTTGAATCCAGCCGAGCCGTCAATGGACATCGAACGAATCGCAGGCGGAACCTGCACGCCCCCCTTCCCGGTGCACGAAGCGCTGGTCGACTCGTTTGTCGCCGCACACGTGACGCCGTGGGCCGCGCGCGATGCGACCGTGGCGCACGCGCTCGGCGTCTGCGCCGGCTTCGCCTATGCCGATGGGGCGACCGTCGCGCTGATGGCGACGCGGCTCGGGCTCGAGGCTGGCGCCTGCATGCGCATCGCGCAGACCGTCGACGCGATGTACGTCTACTCGACGGCCTTCCTCGTGCAGAGCCGCTGCGGACGGGTCGTGATCCTCGCCTATCGCGGCACCGAGACGACGAACATCGGCAACTGGATCGGCGACAGCGACGTCGGCTCGGAATCCACGCAGCTGGTGACTGGCGCAGGCGAGTCGCTGCGCGTGCACGCGGGGTTTCACCGCAACCTGCGGCTGACCCGCCTTGCGGTGATCGACGCGCTCGAGCTCGCACTCAACGGACGGTCACTGCTCGATCCAGCGAAGGCGCTCGAGCATCCGCTCGAAGCCTTGTACGTCACCGGCCACAGCCTGGGCGGTGCCATGGCCGCGCTGTTCGCGCTCACGCTGGGGCGTGACGCCAGGGAACGCGCACTGCTGGCGCGGTTGCGCGCGATCTACACGTTCGGCCAACCGATGGCGATCGGCGGGCCGCTGACGACGGCCGTGGACGAGATTGGGCGGCGGCTCCATCGCCACGTGCTGCCACGCGATCCCATTCCGGCCCTGCCGCCGAGTGCATGGGGGCATTTTGCGCACTTCGGGCACGAATACGCGTACGTGGGTGGCCAATGGGTGGAGTCGGAGACGCCGGTCGCGCAATTGAAGAGCGCGACCGACATCCCTCGAGCGCTGCTCGCCGCGCTCGCGACGGAGAAGCGCCGCGCGAGCTACCGCCACACGGTCGCCGATCACGGTCCGCACCAGTATCTCGCGGCCTTGCGTCCCGCGGGGCGCGTGAGCGAGCTCGGCGACTAGATGGAGAGCACTCCCGGCCAGTAGCGCATCCATTCGCGCTTCCTGGCAATCGATTGCCATTGCGGGTTCTCGCGTTCGATACGCATGGAGCCGGCGATCAACCCGTCGATCCCCTTTTCGAGCGCAGTCGCGATCGCCGCGTCGGGGACGGCGAGCATCAGCTCGCTCTCCCAGTAGCCGGCCGTGACGTCCATGTTGGCGCTGCCAACCACGCAGGCGCGGCCATCCGCGCTCATGATCTTTGCGTGGACGTGGGTGCTGACGACGTCGATGTCCGGCGCCCAGGAAGGACGTCGCGCCACCTGGAACAGGTAGCCTTCGCCGCCCGCGGCAATCAGGGTATCCATGCGCGAGTGCACGAGTGCCGTCGCCGCCGTGCGCGCCGTCGACCAGGGTCCACCGAACGGTACGCCATCGTGCGTGGGCGTCAGGTTGCCAAACAGGGCAAGCACTCGCACACCACGTCGCAGTGCCCGCAGCAGCGCGTGCTGGATCTCGAGAATCAGCGGAAAACCGTTGACGACATAGACGTGCGACCGGGCCGTTTCGATCAGCGCCACGTAGGCCTCGAGCGTGCAGGCGTCGTGGAGGCCGCGATGGATCACGACGCGCACCGGCGTGGATCCCGCGGGCGCGCATTCCTCGACCTCGAACGGTTCGCCGCCGGCTTCGCGCCAGGCATCGTGGAACGAGCGCTCGAGCACCTCGAGCGCCGGGCCCTCGATCCGGGCGCCGCCGTCGAGCCATGGCACGTCGCGCCACGTCGAATCGGGCGAGAGCGCGACTTCGTCGAAGCCGCTGTAGTACTCGTGGGAGACGTTACGGCCGCCGAGGAGCGCGACCCGGTTGTCGACCACGACGAGCTTGCGGTGATCGCGTAGCTTGAGGTCTTCGAGTGTCGGCAGGCTCGTGATCGGCCGCGAGACGCGCAGTTCGACACCCGGCTGCGCGCCGAGGCGATCGAGCAGCGGATTGCGAGCGCCCAGCGAGCCGTGCAGGCCGTGCAGCGAATCGACGAGCACGCGCACCGTCACCCCGCGCGCGGCCGCCTGCTTCAGCGCGGCCTCGATCTGCCGGCCGATGTCGTCGTCGGCAGCCATGTAGGTCTGAAGATGGACGCGCTTGGTACTCGCCGCGATCGAATCGAGCAGCCAGGTGCGCGCCCTCACGTTGTCGAGCTCGAGTTCGACGCGATTGCCGGCAATGACATGCGATCCGGTTGTTGCGTCGAGCCGGTCGGCCAGGGGTACGGGCCGCGTGAGCCGACGTGGCGCGGGCAGCGCGGTCGCCGACAGCTCGGAGGGCCGCAGCGCGACAAAGCCGGCCGTGGCGGGCGGGCGAGTGCCGCGATAGACGATCGCGGCGACCGGATACCCGACGCTGCGCAGGCGCGCCGCGGCGCGGGCGAGGCGCACCGCATCCGCGACCTCCGGTACGTCGAGCGCCTCGCCCTCATCCAGCACCACGG
>Ga0255338_1004615_pt1 | contig 13922 bp, 12 predicted proteins | sample MeOH1_35cm_T4_19_FD_203715 | JGI IMG/M metagenome (GOLD analysis project Ga0255338, IMG submission 203715) | Sandy soil microbial communities from University of British Columbia, Vancouver, Canada - MeOH1_35cm_T4_195 | ecosystem: Engineered > Artificial ecosystem > Sand microcosm > Unclassified ...
ACCGAGCAGAAGCTTTACGTGATTGCGACCACAACGGGTTGCAGCTGCTTTGGTTTCGACAATGCCCGCGACCATGCCCACCAAATCGCCGAGCGTCTGGGCAGAGCCGACTTGGCCTTCGCCGACATCGACTATGCAGCGCTCTCGGGTTATCAGAAGTACGAAGAAGCGGTTTTGGCGTGGTCTCGGTCCGCCCAGAGCAAGCAGACCTACTTTGACCCGGGAACAGAGCGCAAGGCAGCGACCGTCCTGGAGTCTTGCCGTCAGACTGGCAACAAAGTACGACTGGTCCTGGGCAACACCGTGACGGGGGAACCGTGGCTGAATGAACACGACGTGGTCGGCAAGATTGGCCGCTCCAGCGGCCACCTCAAGGTTCCCCTGCTGATGGAGGACGGCGAGTCGTATTGCGGTGCCATTCTCACGGTTTGCTTGCTGGCCATCATAGACTGGACGTCGGGGCGGACGCTGTACCGTCACGCCGCCTACCGCGAAACGGACCTCAGTTTGAAGCCAACGGACAACCCAGACCGCCCTTGGGCGGTCCTGCATCTCAACGAAGTGATTGCCCAATTCAAGGACGTTGGCAAGGCTTGCGCCTACCTCGCCTTCATGCGGGGCGAGACGATTGAAGAGAGGATTTTTCAGTAACTGGGCACATGCCGGCCGCCGCGGCTTACAAAGCCTCGGCGTCCGACTGCCCACCCAGGTGCTCGAGACAATCTTTGTCGAGCTTGTCCGAGCCAACGAAAGAGATCACGACAAAGCCAGCTCATAAAGCTGGCTCCCGGCATCACGAATGGCTTCGCGTCTCGACCCACACCACGAACATAAGACCTGCCATCACCAAACCCAGACCACCAAAGGCTGCCGCGCTGGGTTGTTCCCCAACCACCATGATGGCGAGCACAAAAGCTGTCATTGGCTCAGCGAGAGAAAGCGTGACGCTGGTCGCAGCCGATATGCGGCACAACGCATGGCTGAACAGCAGGAAGGAAACGCCTGTTGCAATGACTCCAAGATAGCTCGCCATGAGCCATGTTTCAAACGTTGCGTTGAAAGTACCCGATACCGCAGCGGCAATAGGCACCGCAATCACGGCAGCCAGGGTGAAGACCAAGCAGGTTGCAACCTCTGGCGTTGTGAGGTCAACCAACCGCTTGCTAACTAGGGTGTAACCTGCATAAGCCAAACCTGCCGCCAGACAAAATCCAAGCCCGACCACATCAAACCCGCTCCCCGCGCTCCTGCCCGACAATATCAAGCTGATGCCCAGGATTGCCAGAACGGTTCCAAGCCACCAAACGGGTCGTTGCACCTGCCTGGAGAGCAGTGACTGAAGCAATCCGACCCAGACCGGACCGCTACCGATGGCAACAGCTGTCCCTGTAGCGACTCCGGTGGCCTTGACACCAGCAAAAAAGCTCAAGTTGTATGCCGCAATACATACGCCTCCCCATACAACCCAGCGCCATGCAAATCGAAGCTGCGACGTCATGGGTGCATGTCTTGATCGACCCATAAGGATGACGATGCCAAAGAAAACACTGGCTATAAACAACCGCAACGCACCTATCCAATAGGGGGATGTTTGCGAGGATGCGAAAGTTTGCACTGTGCCTGTGGTGCCCCACAGAGCCGCTGCAGAAAGCGCCATGGCGACACCAGCCAGAGAGGTATTTTTCATGTGCCCATCTTGCGCCATGGGCACTCGAACGACTGTCGAGAAACTCTCAACTTTGTGCTCAGACTACCCGCAACTTTCTGGCACTCAGACCGCTGTCACGCTTGAGCGCGAAGCCCAGGGCGCTGGCAGAGCGATAGCCGACTTGTTGTGCCGTGGTCTCCAAGGGCATTCCCCTGCGAAGGAGCTGCGCGGCTCTCTCCAATCGGTGAAGCCGCAAATAGGTTTTTGGAGGGTAACCAGTCATTTCTATCAGCCTGGCATGGAAACGCTGGGGACTTAAAAAGAACACGTGAGCCATACGGGAAGTGTCCCAGGGTTCATGCAGAGCCTGATCAAGCATGGCGTCCAGCTGTGCCAAGTCAATGCCGCGTCGCACATGAACTCTGGGGGCCTGAAGCACCTGGGCGACCAGCCAGGTCACATCTTTCAGAACAATGCTTGCTCTGCATCTTTGGGTTACCGCGAATTTCCGCACACGGTCACCGACCTCATCCGCAGGCAAGTCGACTACAAACATGCGAACGTCCGATTTGGCACAAAAGCCGTGGACGGTCCCCGCCGGGATGATCATTCCACAGGAACTGTCCGCAAAGGCGGAGAGCCCGCCGACTTCCAGCTCCATTCGTCCTTGCACCGCAAACATGATCTGGGCATGGGTGTGCTCGTGACTGAGGTATTCGCCGCTGTAACGCCGAATTCCGAAGGAAGTTTCACGCCCATGTCGAACGCCGGAACGGAACACCTAATCATTCTCCACTGAGCGAAATATTTGCCGGGACAAAGGGTGTTCTACCAGGTACGCCAGAAGCTCTTCCGCAGCCCATGGCACAAAAACGATGTCGGTCACGCCGGCGCTTGACACGATCTTGTCGAGCTTGCGCGGGTCGACGAAAGCGGCCACCACAGGCCCCTCCAGCTTGCGGAGCTGGATCTTCTCGGTCAGCAAGTGGATCGTGACGCCTTTCAGTTCCAGCTTGTTGTCGCGGTCCAGCACCCGAATCACGTCGTCGCCAAAGACGGTGCGAACAACCCCATCCAGATTGCTTTTGCTGTGCACTGCCAGCCCCATGGCCGTGCATTCCCGCTGTTGCATCAGCGCGTTGCATTGAAGGAATGCAGCGCGCAATGCGGCTTCATCCGGACCGGCGGAGTGAGTGTGGAAATGTGATGGTGCCAAATGACCTCCTGTGTTGCTTGTAGTACTTTCGAATGCTTGGGGAGATTTTCTCAAAAATCAGAGCAGCGGCGCTCAGGCCTCGGCACAGTCCGCCATACCCACCGTCGCCCTATGAACGTCCAGATCAATGACCGTATCGGCCATGGCCGTCAATTCCGGGGTTTGCGACACGAAGAACTCGCGTTCGTAGCCGCCCAAACGCCGCACCTCGCGTTTCATCGCCATGAACATGCGCTTGCGTTCGGGATCCAAGGCACCATCCGCCTCGTCAGAAAATAGCGTCGCATACCGTCGCCCGGAATGCTGGGCCAGGTACAGTGCCACAGCCCGTGTCAGACATTCATTGATCCAAACCCGTTCCCCGCCACTCATCAAGCCCACACTTTTGCCTTCTCCCGACTCACCGTCGTACACGATGATGCCGAAACCTTCCTTCTGCTCCCCCTTGCCCGTCTCCACCAGCGTGTGGATGGACACCGTGAAACGGGGCCCGTAGCAGGCCAGCAGCAAATCATTCGCCAGGCCTGACAGGGCTGGCCCGGCATCGTCGATGGCCAGCGCGATCAGTCCGTCGTGGCTCATGCAGCGCGCAAACAGGTTCCAGCCACCCAGTTCGGCTTCGACATGGGCCATGCGTGTCTCGACTTGGGTGCGGCGGGTGGTCAGCGTCCGGGCCTGTAGGGACAGTGCCTCCTGTGTTTGCGTATCCCGAACTGCCAACAGGTGTGACCGCTCCGCCGCAGTGACCGCTTCGGTGGCCTGCGCCAGGGCCTCGCCCGCAACCACCAGTTGCCGCTCGTCATAGGGCGCTGGCAGTTGCGCCAGGGTTTCGTCCAGTCGGCTCATAGCAGCCCTGGCATGCCGAGACTGGCGCTCCATCTGCTCGGCAATCAGCTGGCGTGCGGTGCCGATCTGCTGGCGCTCTGCCTGCTCCTCCGGCGTCTCGGCATCGCTCAATGAGGTTTCACTCCGGGCCAGGACTACCAGTTCCTGATCGGCGCTGGCAAGCGCGGTACGTGCCTGAGTCATTTCGCCAGCCCTGGCCGCGAGTACCGCAAGCCGTGCGGCGCGCTCCCGGGCAATTACTTCCCGGTGTTCCGCCCACGCCAAGGCTTGAGGTGCCCCCGACAAGGCGTCACGTTTCTGGCGGATGACGGTGAGCTCCTGCCGCGTCTGTGTTTTTTCTCGTGACAGACGGGTAATCTGCCCCTTCGCGCTCGGAATCAGGATTTGGGCCTCGCGTGCATCCCCAAGCAGCTTGCACAACCCCTGCAAGTCTGTGCCCGCACAGGGGACCTCCCCCGTCAAACCGAAACGGTACGTCAATTCCTCCGCCTTGAGTGCTGCCTTGCCAGCCTCACGCTCGATGCCTGCCAGTTTCTGTTCGGCAACGCGCTCGATGCCTTGGCATTGCGCCAGTTGCTGTGCCCGCTGGCGGCACGATGTGGTTCGCGCACTGCGCAGCGATAGCACACGCTCGGCCAAAAGTCGGCGAACAGTAGCGCGTTGTACAGCGACTTCGGCTTCCAACCCAGCGAGACACTGTCGCCGCGTGTTGAGCAGTGCAAATCGGCGGGACCTCTCCTGGCTGACCCGGCTTCCGATGCGCTGTTGCAGCCGTTCGAGCCGCTGCTGTTCGCCCTCATCCTGAACTCTCAGTTCCGCCATGGCCTGCTGGCCCGTGTCAATCAGCGATTGACGCTCGACCATCAGTTGTGCCCGCCGCGTCTCGGTCGCCCGTGACTGGTCACGCTCGGCTGAAAGTTTGGCATGCCGCGCTCTGGCGATCTCCAGCGCATGCTGTGCCGACTGCCGGGCAACCCTAGCTTGTGCAACCCGGTCTTCCGCACCGTGGAGTCGTTGGCGCTCTCCGGCAACCCGCGTCCGCTCCTCGTCGAGCCCCAGCAGTTCCTGCCGGACGGCAGACAGACCGGCTTTCAGCAAGCGTGCGATCTCCGTAGCCTTCTGCCCCAGGGCACGGATTTCTTCCTGCCCGAGCAAATCGGCCAGCAAGGACTTGATCTCGGCGTTGCGGTAAGAACTCAGTTGGCGCTTGCCCTGCGCGGAGAACACGGACGTGAAAAACGTATCTGCGCTTCCACAAATAGACTCCACACACCGCGTATAAGTCTCCACCTTGCCATCGGAGACCGTCCCGTCCTCCAAACACACGGCTTGCCAGTCGCCCGCATCGCTGAGCACGAACAGGTAGGCCTCGGTCCGACGCCGACCATTGAGACGGACCACAATCTGCGACCGGTAACTGCGCCCTTCGTGTGCCCAGGTCAGATCCTTCTCGTTCTCAGGCAAACACACGTGATCGTAATAAGAAAATCCCCCAGGGCCGGCGACCGCTGCCCGCGAGGGCATGGTCAGGTAGGGGTGCATGTTGTCCATGACGGTGGTCTTGCCGCGTCCGTTGGCGCCCGCAATGGCGACCAGTTCGGCACCTTCGGCCAGCTTTTCAAAATCGAGGGTCAGTGTGTCGCGCCCCAAGCCGTCGCGGATACCGCGAAAGCCCTTGAGGGTCAGTGAGAGAGGTTGCATAGAGGGACTCCAAAGAAATAGTGAATTCAGTTTCTCGCGCAAACGACCGTGTTCAAGTCCGTCTGTGCGGTGGTTGAAACCATCAAAACAGCACTGCAGCCTCTTCTTCCGTGGCTTCCATCGACTGCGGTGGCGACTCGATCTGCACCTCGGCGACGTTCGGCCCACGCAGGACACTCTCGGCAATCACGTCGGGCGTCTGGCTGGACAAGGTCTGCAGACAATACAGCAACGGTTCTGGCCTGGCTTCGGTGGCTCGCGCCCAGACTTTCACCTTGTCAGCAAGGCTGACCAACTGCGAGATGCCAGCGGCGCGTGTACGCACCACCGGCACGATCCGGCCTTCCAGCTTGGTTTCTGCCGCGCCTTCCGCTTCCAATAACCTCTGGATGGCCGCACGGTCTACCTCATGCCGGTCTTCGTCAGCCACAGTCCAACGCACCCGAACGCAGGCCCCGGCGATGGCCTGCTGATCGATGGCCATGCGCAACGCGTCTAGGTCAGGCTTGCTGTCAAACACGATGTCGAGGGTACGGCGCGCCGGTGTTGGTTCCAGTCGGAAACGCACCTCAGCAGTGCCAAGCTCCCACAGCAAAAAGCCCTTCTCGCCTTCCTCGCCGTAATGGAAGCATCCGATGGAGCCGGGATAGGCGATGCACTGCGGCCCCGCCCTGCCCTCGCGCACCCAACTCTGATGCCTGTGAATATGCCCCAGCATGAAAGCTTGCGCCTCGGCAGCGAACAAGGCCCCGGTGGTGAATTCGTGGTCAAAGCCCGCCATAGGCACATCGTGTTCGGAAATGCACCCGTAAACCGTGCCATGGGAAACGACTATGGTCGGTATGCCCCGCCGGTGCGCACCACGGTTGCCTGCGGCAAAGCCAGCCAACAGCAAGGTCAACTGCTCACCAACAGCTTGCGCCGCAGCGTTGGCGCCCACGGTGGTCGCGACAACGGCCTTGTTCACCGAAGGAACACAAGAAAACAAGGCTCGCAGGCCGGGCGGCAGTTCCGCAAAGTGCCATGCCTCCGACGCCAGCCAGCGGCCATCCGCCGTCAGGCCCACCTGCCCAATCCGATCCGCCACATGCACCGGATAGCGCCCACCCAGCAGCCGAAACATCGACAAGGTACCCGGTGGCTCGTGCGAGAACGTGCCCTGCAGCATCAGAACCGGGCAATGGTCTGCCAGACGCCGGATGTTGCGCGCCAAACGTTCCACGGCAGGGGCGTGAAGGTCCAGCGCATGGTCGGTCGAATCACCGGACACCACGGCTGCATCCACGTTCAAGTCGATGGCGTGGTCAATGGCATGACTGAAGCACCGGTCAGCCTCTGCCAGGTTCTTGGCGCTGTAGTGAAGATCAGAGAATTGGGCAATACGGATCACAGTGAACTCCTGGAATGTTTTGAAGAAAGTTGGGCGAGTTCCAACAGCTTCGCCCCGACATCGTCGCCGTCAAGGGCAAGGACAACGCGCGTGGTCACGCCTCTACTGAGACCTGCCCCACTCATGCCCGCCCCTGGATGTCGCAATCAATCTTGTCGGCATACCCGCGAGGATCGTTCCGGTAACGCTCCAGTTCCTGATGGGCCTGATACCGCCCAAAGGCGTTGAAGCACCATCCACGGCCCCAGCGCCGGTCTGCATAGGCTTCATACTGTTTCAGGTCAATGCCGTAGGACCTGACCCGCTGAATGAGCTGTTCGAGTGTCGGACCTTTGGTGGCGATCTCCAGCCAATCGGCCATCTCCTCCGGCGGACTATCTTTGGGTTGGACCTCTGCAACGATCTGAGGCGAAGCAGTTTTAGGGCTGTTGCTTGGCGCTTCCGACATGAATGTCGGCACCCCCGCCGCCGCATCATTCACCTCACGGGAATCGTGCTTTCCTTCGAGCACCTGCGTCGCGCGCTGCGCCTGAACCACAGCATTGTCTTCATCCCCACCAGCGCGAAGCAAGCCAGTCACATCGACCGCGGCCTCCAGGTCAATGATCCACTGGGATACGCGCATCGGGTTGCCTTGCGCGTCGATGTGCGCCACCTCCATCAGCTTCTTGGTGAAATAGAACGGCGTACCCCGGCTGTCCAGGAACCCCGAGATACGCCCGCCACGCAGGAAACTGATGGTTTCGAACTTCTGGATGGCCGTGTTCATGGCGTAAAAGCTGTTCGTCGCCAGCTCGAAGGCACTGATGGAGCGAATTCCCGGGATGAAGAACAGAAAGCGACCTGTCAGGTTGCACTGGCGATGCTGGTACTGTGGGCACGATTCCGGGTCGCACAAGCCACCGTTTTGCTCGCGTGTCACGGCTTTACGCCCCCCAAAAATCCGGATCACCCGTTTGCCGGTGTCGTCGAACGGCGCGGTCGCGTGCCGCTTGCAATAACGCACGCGTCCATCGGGGGAGTAGTCCGACCAGTAGTGCTTCTCCGAGGCACCCCAAGCCGCCAGTTCATGGGGCATCACCACTTGCCAGAAGTCGGAGGGGAACACCACCGGGAAGCGGTACAAGCGCTTGACGCCGTCCTCACGCACCTCGCCGTAGGTGTCCAAAATCTGCTGCGCCATCTCCGGATGCGGGAAATCCTGGCCCCGAACCGTGAACCAGGGCACGTTCTTCGGTACCAGGGGTGCCTTCAGGCGGGGTAATGCTTCGGCAAGGGCCTTCTCGATCTGGACAAAGGAGTCCCCTGCGGCCAGGCCCCTGTCATAGATAGCGCGAGCCTCGGGAAACTCTGCCGCCCTGCGCGACAGCACTTTGATACCAGCGCGAATTTTGCCACCGGTTGGAATCCGTGCAGGCCCTCGCCCGAGCACGGTGGGAAACACCGAATGACTGCCGTTGACGTGGACCACTGCGTTCGACATGGATGCACTCCTTCATGAATGGCGAGACATTTCGCTGACTCATGCTCCCGTACAAAGCACCCTTGTCAACCGCTCCAATGAGCACGTCACGATGAGCAAGCCAAAGCGCCCATGCTCGGTCTACGCGCCAGATTCCATCCTGCTTCACCTCGCTGAGCGTCATGGACACGAGCATGTGCATGCCGCGCTAAAGCATGAGCACGCTCATAACCACGATGACGGGCACCACGACCACTTCCACGAAATTGCCCACGAAGGACCTCACAGTCATCACCACCAACACTATCCGCTACGGCATGCTCATTCGCACGTTCCAGACGAGCATCACGCCCACCCACACTAAACTGTGCATATTCCGCTGACTGGAACGCAACTGCGGGGAATGCGCGCAACAAATAGATCGATCGCCAAGCAGTATTGGGGGTTAGCTCACCACAGATGCGCGGCCATGGCCTCTGTGAAAGGTTTGAAGTACCTATCCGTGGCACAGCATCGAGACCGCGATGCGGTCAAATGCTGCCGCTAGGCGCTGAGCCGGCATTGGCGTTTGTTGCTCGACTGACCAGGCCATCAGCTCGGTAAAAGCCGCAGCCAGTTGCCGCACCACGGCTACCCGGGGCAATTCGCCCGTGGGCGCCGGAAGTTCGTGATCTATTAGCCGCAGCACCATTTCACTAAAGCGCTGCTGCACGGCGAAACCACTGCGCCGCCCGATCATGCTGCGAAAAAGACTGCGATTCTCGTAGGCGTGCTCAATCAGGCCTAAGCTGAACCTGAAACCGCGCCAATCCTCATTCCGAGCACTTTCCCGAGGCCCGGCACCAGTGGCGGTCTGCAAGTGAGCCTGCAGGGTATGGAAGCCATCCTGCAGCAGTTCGTCCTTGCTGGTGTAGTGCAGATAGAAGGTGGAGCGAGCCACATCAGCACGTTCGCATACGTCCTGTACGCTGATGCCTTCCCAGCCATGCTCAGTCATCAATTCGAGTAGAGCATCACGCAGAGCATCACGCGTGCGCTGGCTGCGACGGTCGGTTGTGCACGTCGCGGCAGCCTTCACGGCGGACTCCTAGACACCAGGCAGCGCTGTGTCCAGTAATGGACGGAAGTACGCCTCATGTCGGCGACGCGAGGACGATTGGCAAGGATCATGGACATGTGTCCATTTTATTCCATTCATCGCTCATGCGCATCTCTCACCATGCACTTTCCGCCGCGCTACTTCTCTGCGGCGCCACAACTCAAGCAGCACCGTCTGACGGGGTATTCACCTTAGAAGCCAGTGGCTTCCGGCACGCCGGTGGCCAAGCCGTAGCCAAGTTGTTCGCGCCAGGCGACAACGTAATGGGGCCTGGACGCTGGCAGGTAAGTGCGCCCATCGTTAACGGAACGGCCACTTTGCACTTCAATAAGCTGCCAGCCGGTCGTTACGCGGCCGTTCTCTTCCACGATGAGAACAGTAACGGTACTCTGGATCACGGGTTGCTCGGACCTGCCGAACCGCTTGCGTTCTCTGGTGGCTTCTCGCTAAGTCTGTTCTCGGGCCTGCCTAGCTTTGATAAGCTGCAGTTCGAGTTTCAACCCCCGGCGCAGCAGTTGATGCTGAAGTTACCATGAGCGCGCTCATCCATCTGGACCACGTCAGCAAGGACTATTCGGGTCCATCAGGAACCACCACGGTACTTGACGACGTGACGCTCCAGTTCGTACGAGGCGAACACGTGGCTATTGTCGGCCGCTCGGGCAGCGGTAAGTCGACGCTGCTAAACATGCTGACGGGCATTGATCACCCCAGCCGAGGCCAAGTCGACATCGGTGGTGTGAATATCCATCGGCTGAACGAGAGCGCGCTGGCACGCTGGCGTGGTCGCCAAGTTGGCATCGTGTTCCAGTTCTTCCAGCTGATGCCCACGCTTACCGTCGAGCAGAACCTGCTTTTGGCCATGGAGTTCGTTCAGGCCATCCCGAAGCGCGATCGCAAACAGCGTGTGGGAATGCTGCTGGAGCGGATGGGCATCGCCGCCCATGCGCGCAAATTGCCGGCTACCCTGTCCGGCGGCGAACAGCAGCGCGCTGCAATCGCCCGAGCGCTTGCCAACGATCCGCAACTTATCGTCGCCGATGAGCCCACCGGCAATTTGGACAGCCAGATGGCCGGAGAAATTCAGGCCCTACTTGCGCAACTCGCACGTGAAGACAAAACGGTAATTGTGGTGACACACGACGAGCAGGCGACATCGGCATTCGAACGAGTGATCACGCTACAGGATGGCCGCGTCGCCAGGGAAGTCACTCGGAGCAAAAAATGAAAATAGCCTTACTCAAGCCCTGGGCGGACCTGCGCGTGGTTTGGCGCCAAGCCACGCTGGCGGTTGCAGCGTTGGTTGTCGGTCTATGGGGCGTCGGTGGCATCCTAACGTCCTACTCTGTGCTTACCCACGACCTGCGCGAGAACTTCGTTTCGACCCGACCAGCTCACGCGGTGCTGGTGTCACCTGATTTCGCGCAACTGAACCTCGCGCAGTTGCGGCAGCGGCCAGAGATCGAAGCGGCAGAGCTGCGCGATCTGTCGATGCAGCGCATCGAGGTGTTCCCTGGCGAGTGGATTCCGCTCTGGCTATTTGGTGTCCAAGATGCCGAGCGAGCCACGATGGCGACCTTACGTCCCCAGCAAGGGGCCACAATACCATCACCGGGAACGCTGCTGGTGGAACGCGATGGGCTCAAGGTATCTAACCTACGGTTGGGTGCGGTTGCGAGGGTGCGCGCAGCAGGTCGCGTCATCGAGATGCCAGTAACAGGCATCACGTACGACGCTGCGCAGGCCCCCGCCACACAAGACCATTTCATCTACGGCTATGTCGACAAGCCGACCTATGCGCTGGTCAGTGGCCAACCCGTCAACGAACGCTTGGTGCTGCGTTTGAAGAATGCGCACGATACATCGGACGTGCGGCGAAAGCTGGAGTCGTTGTTGGCTGATTTCGCCGCACAGGGCATTCACCTGCAGTCGGTTCAAGTCCCCAATTTCGAGGAACATCCGCACCAATGGCAACTCAACACGCTGCTGCTGTTGCAGGGAGCAATCGGTCTGCTGGCTTTCCTGATGGGCGCCGTGCTCGTCTCCCAGTTGATGGCTTCGTTGCTGGCGCGGCAGGTGCGCGAGATCGGCATCATGAAGGCCATCGGTGCATCGCGCATACAGGTTCTGAGGTTGTATGCAGGAATGGTGCTGGCCATGGCTTCGTTGGCCGGAGTAGTGGCGGCGCCACTTGCAGTCTTCTCTGGCAATGTCTTTTCACGCTTCGTGGCTGGTAAGCTCAACTTCGACATTCTAACGACGCAGTTGTCGGCCCCAGTCGCTCTGGCACTGGGCGCCGGCAGCCTGCTATTGCCACTCTGCGCAGCGCTGCCCGTGTTGCTGCGGGGCACCAACCGCTCGGTGCTGCACGCGTTGAGCGATCAGGCTACGCGGGCTTCGTCACCGGCCGCCCGCCGTAATGTGGTGATCATACTGACCATGGCGCTGGGTGTGGCGATCTTCGACACCGGGTTTAACGTGCGTCAGTCGCTGGCTGATTTGCTGGCAGACATGGACCACAGCATGGGACACGATTTGCAGATCGTGCTGAAAGCTCCGGTACCACCGGAGACCATACTGCCGCTATTCCATGGGTTGTACAACCTGGAGCGCATAGAGACATGGAATGGTGGCCGCGGCGAATTGCAGTCGCATGTGGTTGCAACCAGCCAAGGCGTGGGCATCGTCGCGTTGCCTTGGGACACGGCGCTATTCCGGCCTCATGTGGTGGCGGGACGATGGCTGCGTGGCGCTGGCAGCGTCGAGGTGGTGCTGAATCGCAGTGCGGCAGACTTATACGGCCACCCGGAGATCGGCAGTCTCGTAAATGTGGACGCCAGCGGCAAGACCATCCAGGCCGAGCTTGCAGGCATCATTGATGAGCTTGAGAAGCCAAAAATTTACATCGACCGGTTCAATTACGACGCGGTCTTCAACCCGCAGCACAGCGTTAACAGCCTGATGCTGGTGGCACACGATAAGCGCTTCGACCAAGTCATGGCGCTCAAACGCGATGTCGAAACCGTGATTGAGCAGTCTAATCTAGACGTCCTCTATGTGATGTCCCAGGCCGAGCGGGTGCGGGTGATTGCAGACCACCTAGACATCGTGCTCACCATCCTGGTCGCACTGTCCCTGCTCGTTCTGCTGGTCAGCGCCATGGGCATGGGATCGGCCATGGCCATCGGCATCCAGGAGCGAACGCGCGAAATCGGCATCATGCGGGCCATCGGCGCAACGCCAAGCATCGTGTTTCGGCGCTTCGTAGGCGAGGGAATGCAGTTAGGAGTAGCGAGCATCGTCACAGGCTTGGTTGTCGCATGGCCGTTAGGTGCGGGAGCATCTGCCGCGTTCGGTCGCCTGATGCTGGGAGAGGATGCCAGACTTCGATTTGCATTCAGCCCAACAGGGTTGTCCATAGTGGTTGTGGTCACACTGGCATTCGCATGGATGGCGAGTCGAGCGCCTGCTCGACGGGCGATGCGCATCCCGACTTGCGATGCACTCGCCTACGCCTGATTGCTTGTCGCTTGTCGCTTGCAGAAGCAGGCTGCTCGACCCAGCAACGGAGCCTCCGCGCCTGCGCCGACTTCTTCGTCGCACCGGGAGGTATTGCGATTTGCGGCGTAGGCCTCCCTGAGCTTGTCGAGAAGGTCAAAGAGCTTCTGGCTCATGGTGCAGAAATTGTTCGCGCGCAGGTCAGCGGTGGCGTACCGCTCCGGTCGCATGGCCGCGCACAGTAGCGCAGCAAGCGCGGTGATGCCAGCGTACCTTTCAGCGAAAAAAAGGGGCCAGACGCCAGCGCCATGCTGTGGGCGTTTTTTGTAAGGCACAGACGGCCTGCCGGACTGGTTTTGTGATCCTGAGTAGCGCTGCAGGGCAGGAAATATGATGGGCTTAAAATAGCGTTTCGGTCAGCTACCGATATTCACTTGCGCGCCAGTGGCACATCCGTTCAGCTGCCATGCGCAATCTCCGCCGCCATGCCGATGGATTCCCCAAGGGTTGGGTGTGGGTGAATCGTGTTGCCAATGTCCACCGCATCGGCGCCCATCTCGATGGCCAGCGCGATCTCGCCAATCATGTCGCCCGCATGGGTACCGACCATGCCACCGCCCAGGATCTTGCCGTGGCCGTGGGCTTCGGGGCTGTCGTCAAACAGCAACTTGGTCACGCCTTCGTCGCGGCCATTGGCAATGGCGCGGCCTGAAGCCGTCCAGGGGAACAGGCCTTTCTTGACCTTGATGCCCTGCGCCTTGGCCTGGTCTTCGGTGAGGCCGACCCAGGCCACTTCGGGGTCGGTGTAGGCCACGCTGGGGATCGCCCAGGCGTTGAACGCAGCAGACGGCTTGGCAAACGCACTTGCGGAGGCGACCGCCACCCGCACAGCGCAAAGCATACGACGCATGGCAGCTCCAAACAGGGGATGCTCGGCAATGAAGGCGGCCGACCAGAACAAGTATCGCAGCCTGTGGCGGCCATTTCTCACCGCTGTCTGTCACCGCTGCCGCACAGGCCCTGAATGAAGCATCTTTCCCATGACGCACCAACAACCCCATG
>Ga0255338_1004616_pt1 | contig 13922 bp, 9 predicted proteins | sample MeOH1_35cm_T4_19_FD_203715 | JGI IMG/M metagenome (GOLD analysis project Ga0255338, IMG submission 203715) | Sandy soil microbial communities from University of British Columbia, Vancouver, Canada - MeOH1_35cm_T4_195 | ecosystem: Engineered > Artificial ecosystem > Sand microcosm > Unclassified ...
CGCTATGCCCGTGCGCTTTTCGAGTCCGGGAAGACGGGCGAAGCGTTAACGCAGGTCTCCGATGCCGAGAAGACCCTGGGCAAGCAGCGGGTACCGGCGGAAGTAGCCCTGCTGCGCGCCCGGGTGTACGCCTCGCAATCCAACTTCACCGAAGTGGACAAGTGGCTGGCGAAAGCCGGCGACGATCGCCGCATCTCCACGGACGTGCTTACGGAGATCAACTTGAAGCGGATGGCTGCAGCCGTCAAAGAGAAGCCGGCAGATGCGGACGTCCGCCTGAGCTACGCGCGCATCCTGGACGGCGCTCAGCTTCGCGAGCGGGCCATTGAAGAGACGCGAAAGGCGACGGAGATGGACCCCGGGCAGCCGTGGTCGTTCATCGACCTCGGTGTCCGCCTGCACGAAGCCGGGCGCACCCAAGAAGGGCTCGCCAATTTGAAGCACGCGCTGGCCCTGGCGCCAGACAACCTGGAAGCGCAATTGGCGCTTGCGGACGTCTATCGGGACCAGGGACGTTACGCCGACGCGCTGCCGCTCTACCGGAAGGTACGGGACGCGCAGCCGCAAAACCTCCGGGCGCGGCACCACACGGCCCTGATGCTCTACGCTACGGGTGCCCTTTCTGAAGCGCGCACGGATCTGGTGGAGGTCATCGCCCAGGCGCGAAGCAAGGGAGACTTGAAAGACCGTGGATTGCCGATTCCGGGACCGGGTATTCTCGGCTCCGGTCTCTACTTTGGGCCGAAGGAGCGGCTGGTCGCCGGGTTCTCCGTTCCGGAAGCCACGGCGGACCTGGCAATTTTAGAAGCGCTCGAAGATCTGGATAAGCACCCGCAGAGCGGCCTACTCTGGCAGAACATTGGCGGGGCGCTGTTGGACGTGGACTTGCCGCGGCTTGCGCTGGATGCGCTGCGGAAATCGTACTCGCTGGAGCCGGACCTCATCGAGACCCGGTTTCTGCTCGGTGTGGCATACCGCAAGCTGGGAGATGTGGCTACGGCTCGTAAGGAATTGGAAGCGACGATCGCCGCGAATCCGCTTCACCCGCAAGCGCGTCTGGAACTGGCGCAGCTCTACACGGATGACGGGGAGTTGGAGCGGGCGCAGGCAGAGGTGGCCGCACACTCCCGTAACTATCCATTTCAGCGCAGCGCCTCCCCCACTCGCTCCTTCGGCGGTTGAGGAAGCACCGGGAAACGAGGTCAGCCGATGCAGTACCGAGTGATCGCAGCCCTGTTCCTGGTTGCTCTGGCAGCCGGTCCTCCACCCGCGCAAGCGCGAGTGATCAGCCGTAACGCTGAGATCAGCGTGGGGCGCGAGACGGCGTCCATGGTGGAGCAGTACTACGAGGTAGACCGTGACCCCGTCGCCGTAGCGCGCGTGCGGCAGATCGGTCGCCGGCTCGCCGCCGTCGCCGAGAATGCGGACTACCCGTTCGAGTTCCACGTGGTGGAGAGCGGCGAGGTGAACGCGTTCGCGCTTCCGGGCGGCTTCGTTTATGTGTTCCGCGGTCTGCTCCAACTGGTGCCGAACGACGACGCCCTCGCGTTCGTACTGGCCCACGAGGTGAGCCACGTGACCCGGCGGCACTCGATCCGCCAGTTCGAGAAGAGCCTGCTACTCTCCGCGGGCATCACGGCGGTCCTGGCCGGCACCGGCGCAAGTGGCTTCGGCCGGGCGTCCGACGTCGCGCAAGCCCTGGCCAGCCTCTCCTTCACCCGCCACGACGAAGCGGATGCCGACGAGACTGGTATCCAGGTGCTTGCGAAGGCTGGTTACAACCCGAAGGCCGCTCCCGAAGCGATGGAATTAGTGAAGCGCGCCGCGGGCGACGATAAATCGACTCCCGCTCTCTTGCGCAGTCACCCCGCCCCGGATAGCCGCATCAAGGTCCTCACCGCGCGTGCCGATGCGCTGATCAAGGAACGCCAGAGCCAGCGGGCGGCGGCACCAGCGCCGAAAGCGCCGGCCACCCCACCCCGGGCCGCACTACCCGGCCTGGGCGCACTGGAGGTGGAAGCCTGCGCCTGGCAACCCTTGCGCGCCGGTGCGCGCTGGACGTACCGCGCCAGCGTGCCCGGGGGAATGGAGAGCACCACCACCGTGCGCGTGCTGGAAGGCCTTACGGGAAGCTCGCAGGGCGTCTTCCGGGTGGAGTACGACCTCGGCCGCGGCGTCCGCAGCATCCGCATCCTCGCCCCTGCCGGCGACCGGATGCTCAGTCATCCCGATACGGAAGCACCCACCGCCACCTGGCGCCTCGAAGCACTGTTCGCCCCGGGCGCCGGAGTGGTGGAACGGACCGCGGATGGCGAGCGCACCCTCCGTTTCGCCGGGACCGAGAAGATCCGCGTGCCCGCCGGCGAGTTTGACGCCGCTCGGGTAGAGCGCGTGGGTGCGGACGGCAAACTCGAGCTGGTCCAGTGGTACGCGAAGGGTGTCGGTTTACTCAAGCGCCTGACGCCGGAAACCGGCGCGGTCCAGGAGTTGGTAACCTACAAGCTCCCCAGCGATTAGAATGTCTCGAAACGCCGAGCAACCAGGCGATCTCAGGCTTTCCAGTCGATTGATTGCCCGGAGGCCCGGAGCTATCCGGGAAAGGCTTATCGAAGACCTGTACTTCCACGCAGAGCTTGGCCCTAATGACTTTGGGGTTCCGGGCAATCAACCGGTTGCATTTACGGGAATGTAAGATCTACAGATCCCGGTATCGGGTGGGCTGGCCCTGCTCCACGTATACCTCGCGAATGTAGGCCGTCTCTGGTAGGGTCAGCAAGTTCATCACCTGTGCGGCCACGTCTTCCGGTTGGATCAGCGACTCCGGTGCCTCGTGCGGAAAGCCTTCCGCGCGCATCCGCGTGGCGGCCGGTCCCGGCGACACCGCGTGGGCTCGCACGCCGGTACCGCGCAACTCCTCGTCCAGCGCGGCGGTGAACCCGCGCTGCCCCCACTTGGCGGTACAGTACGACACGCGGTTCGCGACGCCGATGTAGGCGGCGGCCGACGCGATGGTCAGCACGCGGCCCCAACCAGCTTCCAGAAGGTACGGCAGCGCAAAGCGAGTCACCAAGAACGTGCCCCGTACCTGGCTGTTCATCACGGCATCCCACTCATCCACGCTGTTTTCCACCAGCGGCTTGCGGCAGACGCCCCCGGCGTTGTTGATCACGATGTGGATGCCGCCCAACTCGCTCGCCGTGCGCTCCACCAGCGCCTGTACGTCGGCCTCGCGGGTCACGTCGCAGACTGCGATCACTGCTCGACGGCCGAGCTCCTCAACTTTCGCACGGACGCTGTCCAGTTCGCTCAGAGTGCGAGCCGCCAGCGCCACGTCGCATCCTTCCGCCGCCAGCGCCAACGCAACGGCGCGGCCGATTCCACGCCCTGCGCCGGTAACAATCGCCACCCGATCCCGTAGTCGCATCAAAGCTCTCCGGGGAATTGACAATCGATAACTGGAGATTGCCAATTGTCAATTCCCTGCAACGCTAATCTCCTAATGCCTCCTGAGCCGCCGCCAGGCCGTTCTCCACCATCACTCCTTGCCGTCGCAGGATGCGCTCCAGACAGGAGAGGAAGTAGAAGACGTTTCGCGGGGTGGACGTATCCCCCATCAGCCCGACGCGCCACACCTTACCCTTTACCGGCCCAAGACCCCCGCCGATCTCCAGGTCGAACTCGTTTAGTAGGGTGCTGCGAAGGGCGGCCTCGTCGCAGCCTTCGGGGACGCATACGGTCGTGAGCGAGGGCAGTCGCGCATCGGCCTGGGCGAAGAGCTGGAGTCCCATCGCTTCCACGCCGGCGCGGAGGGCCGCAGCGTTGCGGGTGTGGCGCGCGATGCGGTTCTCCAGCCCCTCTTCCACAATCAGCCGCAGCGCTTCTCGCAGCCCATAGATGGCGTTGATCGGCGCGGTGTGGTGGTAGAGGCGCTCACCGGACCAGTAGCGGCGGATCATTCCTATATCCAGGTACCAGCTCTGGGGCTTTGAAGTGCGCCGGTCGAACCGCTCCAGCGCGCGCTCTCCAAACGTGACCGGCGCCAGGCCCGGCGGGCAGGAGAGACACTTCTGAGTGCCGCTGTAGGCCACGTCGATCTTCCACTCGTCGACGCGGAGGTCAACGCCCCCCAGTGAGGTGACGCAGTCGACCAGCAGCAGCGCGCCGGCCTCGTGCGTGGCCTCTTGAATGACCTGGAGCGGCTGGAGCACGCCGGTCGAGGTCTCCGCATGGACGATGGCGACCAGGGTGGGCTTCACCTCACGGATCGCCTGCGCCATCGCTTCGGGGTCCACGATGCGTCCCCACGGCGCTTCGACGCGCCGCACTTCGGCCCCGCAGCGGCTCGCCACGTCGCACATCCGCTCGCCGAAGACGCCGTTGACACCTACCACCACCCGGTCGCCCGGCTCCAGCAGGTTAACAAAGGTGGTCTCCATCCCTGCGCTGCCGGTACCGGAAACCGGGAAGGTGAGGGGGTTTTGCGTCTGGAAGACGGTGCGCATCAGTCCCATCGTCTCGTCCATCAATGCGAGGAATTGCGGGTCCAGATGCCCGATGGTCCACTGCGCCATGCCCTGCAGGACGCGCGGATGCACGTTGCTCGGGCCGGGGCCCATGAGCACGCGCTGTGCGGGATTCCAGTTGCTATTGATCTCTGTCACGCTTCCACTCCGGTAGTTTGCTGCCCGGGCCCAACGAGCCCCTGTTCAGATCGTCTCTCAGTTCCGTGCGCTTTGGGGATTCCCTCCAGATGAAACTTCAAGTTGCCCGCACATCGTCATACTGGCGGGAGCACGCTCGAATGCTGACTGTGGCGCTCAGGCGCGGCGGCACGCGGGTACCCGGTTTCCGCGTAATTGAGTAGATACCTAAACACCTCGGCCATCAACTCGTTTACTCTGTATCCCCTTTTACAGATTGACACGGTACTCGCCGCCCGCCGGCGGTTGTTCGGAGAGCCTGCTGCATGGAGTTGATTCCCGCCTGGAAATCATGGCTTGCCCGGCCGCTGCTGTTGCTGACGGCCGGGGTGGCAGCAGTAACGCTCGGATTGTGCGGACCCGACGCAGCGGCCCGGAGCCAGTGGACCTCCGGAACAGTGCTCGCGAACCGGATCGCTCCCTTCAGCGAGTCGGTCGCCCAGATGGCTCGGCGGGACCTGGCGCGCCGGGCTACCGCGTTGGTGGAAAACCTACCACCCTCGGCCATCGCCAACCCTCCGGAGCCATGGGAAGGGGACGAAGAGGAGCGGGAGCGCGAGGAACACGAGCAAGAAGAGAAAGGGGAGCGGCGGGCGGAAGGGCTGTTCCTGCCGGCATCTGGCGCCACGCCGCAGACAGTGGGGACCAGTTTCCCCGGCGTCGGCATGCAGGACCAGATCAACCGGTTCAGCGGTTGGGCCTATCCGCCGGATTCCACCGGTGCGGTCGGCCTGAACCATTTCGTGCAGGTGATCAACGGCTCGATGGCGATCTACGAGAAATCGACCGGAGCGTTGGTGCGCCACGTCAGCCTCAACACGTTCCTGGCCTACAACAACGGCAGCGGAAACTATCCCCGCAACGGTGCCTTCGATCCCCGGTTGCTGTTCGATTGGCGTAGTCGCCGCTGGTTCATCTGCGCGCTGGAACTCGGACCGACCACCGCTCTCGGCGTCGGTTCACAGAACCACTTGCTGCTCGCCGTTTCCCGGACTTCCGATCCGACCGATACCTTCGACAAGTACCTCCTGCCCGTGGGCGTGGCTACCGTCCGCTCCGGAGGGAACACGATTGCTTCGTTTACGGATTACTGTACGCTGGGCGTAGACGCCAACGGGGTCTATGCCGCGGTCCGCATCTTCCCTTACAACGTAAACACTGGGGCGCTCGAAGATACCTACACAAAGATCGTCGCGACGCCGGTCGCTCCCCTACTAGCTGCCACCCCGGCGATAGGGACCGTGAAGCAGTTCTCCGGAATCGAGGACGCGTTCAGTACCCCGCAGCCCGCCCTGAACCTGGACGCCGCTTCCAGTTCCAGCCCTGCCTGGTTTTTTGCCACGAGTCCCAGCTCGTCGAGCCTGGTTTATCGGAGGCTGGTGTGGTCGGGAGGTAGCCCCAGCCTGACCAGCAATTCCGCGGTTCTGAACACCCCTGCCGCGGCACTGGTACTGCCGGATGCTCCCGCCAGCGGCAGCACCGGCGGGAGCGCCCTCAATACCGGCGACGCGCGCCTCCAGTCCGCGACGATCCGCAACGGCCGCCTCTGGACCTGTCGAACCGTCGCCGTCAACTCCGCCGGCACGTCCGGCAGTGCCGACCGCACCGCATGCGAGTGGTTCGAGATCGATGTCTCCACCTCCACTCCCGGTCTCGTGCAAAACGGCCGGGTCTTCGACGCCTCCCCCACCGAGCCCCGTTTCTACTACTTTCCCTCGATTATGGTGAACGGTCAGGGGCACGCGATCATCGCCTGTTCGGGAGCGCGGAGCACAGAGTTCGTCGGCTGCTATTACGCGGGTCGGCTCGCGACCGATCCGTCGGGGATGATGGGTGAGCCGGTGCTCCTGCGCCCGGGCAACGCGCCCTACGTCCAGTTCGATGTCAACAACCCGCCGCGTAACCGCTGGGGCGACTACAGCTACTCCACGCTAGACCCCGCGGACGACATGAGCCTCTGGACGATCCAGGAATACGCCGAGAACCCCGGTGCGCCGGTTGGGAACGACCGGGTAATTAGCCGCTGGGGCATGCGGATCGCCCGGCTTCTTTCACCACCGCCAGGGCTGAACCCCGCGGATATCGCCATCGTGCAGCGGGGGCAGTCCGGGGTTGCCCTCACCTTTGCCGGGAGCGGATTGTACGATCCCGGCCCGGGCTTTTCCAATCGGCTGCAAGCGCAGATTACGGGGGGATCTCCCCCGGGGATCAGTAACGTCTCGCTGACGTACCACAGCCCCAACAGCGTCACGATCCACTTCGACGTCGCCGCGAACGCGGGCGGAGGCGTGCGTGCGCTCACGCTGACGAACCCGGATGGGCAAGCGGTGACGGTGGACAACGCCTTCAGCGTCGGACAGCCCGCAGTACTCCAGTTCAGTGCCGGCTCCTATACCGTGCCTGAGTCGGGCGGAAATGCCACCATCACGGTAAACCGGACGGGAGCCACCAGCGCGCCCGCCAGCGTGGAATACGCGACGACTGACGGCACCGCGACGGCCAGCAACGACTACCGGGCGGCAACCGGTGTACTCCAGTTCGACGCAGGCGAAACGACCAAGACCTTCACCGTTCCGGTGACCGCGGACGCGCTGCTTGAAGGCGACGAGACGGTGCTGTTGAGCCTCGCAAACCCCGTTGATGGAGCGTTAGGCGCCAATTCGAGTGCCCGACTCACGCTCATTGACGACACTGCCACGCCCGCGCCCTCGGACCTGGCCGCCGCAGTCACGTTAACCTCGGTGAATTTGTCGTGGACGAATCATTGCGACAACCCGGAGAGCTTCCAGGTGGAGCGGAAGGTGGGCGCCGGCGGCTTCACGCCGTTGACGACCACCGGCATTGTGTCGGCGGCAGCGGACCCCGGCCCGTTTACCGCGGGCGTCCTCTACACCTACCGGGTGCGCTGCCTCAATGGCGGCCACGCGTCAGATTATTCCAACACGGCAGCGGTAACCATCAACACGGTACAGTTCGCCCAGCCCTCCGCCCGCGTCAGCGAAACGGCGGGGACCGCCAACGTCACCGTCACGCGCGCCGGAACGGTGACCGGATCGCTCTCGGTGCCCCTGGCACTGGGTAGCGGCACGGCAACGGAGGGGAGCGACTTCATCGCTCCCGGCGGCAGCGTGGACTTTGCGCCGGGCGAGACCACGAAGTCGATTACGCTCCCGCTCCAGGCGGATGCGCTGCTGGAAGGGGACGAGACCGTGGTGCTCATCCTGGGAGACCCCAGCGCCCCCGACACGATCCTGGGCGGAACTGCCACCTACACCTTGACCCTCGCCGACGACCTGTCCGGCGTGGCGCCGGCAAACCTCGCTGCGGCGATTACCGGGGACGCTGAGATCACCCTTACGTGGACTGACCGGTGCGCTAACGAAGACGGATTTCAGATCGAGCGTCGAGCCGGGGTGGGCGCCTTCACTTTGATCGAAACCGCGGAGCGCGACGTGACGACGTTTGTAGACGCGGGGCGGAATCGAGGCGTGCTTTACACCTACCGGGTCCGCGCCGTCAGCGGTGCGGTTGCGTCCAATTATTCGAACTCAGCGTCCGCCACCCTCGACGGGGTGCAGTTCAGCGCCGACACCTACACGGCTGCGGAGACTGCCGGAACGGCAGTGGTTACGGTAACCCGCGCCGGGAACACCGCCGCCACCGTTACCGTAAAATACGGCACCGCAGACGGAACGGCCGTGGCCGGGCAGGATTACACCGCCGCAACCGGAACGTTGACGTTCGGGCCGGGTGAGACGGCGAAGACTTTTAACGTGCTGCTAGCCACCGACGCCAGGATCGAGGGACTCGAAACCGTGAACCTGCTGTTATCGGACCCCTCCGGTATCGAAGTGGGTACGCCCGGGACCGCCACCCTGACGATCACGGACAACACAAGCGTTACGCGCCCGACCGATCTGTCGGCGGCAGTAATCGCCGCCGGACGCATTCGTCTTTCGTGGACGGACCACAGCGACAACGAGACCGGTTTCCGCGTGGAGCGCGCGGTAGGATCCACGTTGTTCAACGCGATTGGCACCGCAGGGCCGGGCGTCATCACCTTCGACGACATGGGTCTAACGAGTGACACCACCTATGTATACCGGGTGGTGGCCTTCAACGGCGTGGGACAATCCGCGCCATCCACCCTCGCGTCAGCGTCGATTCCGAGCGGCGGGAAGATCCAGGTCCAGCCCGCAAAGCTGAACTTCGGCACGGTCCGCGTCGGGAAGTTTAAGCAGTTGAAGCTCAAGATCAAAAACATCGGCAAGGGGACACTGGCCGGCTACGTGGGCGCCCCGGCAGGGCCGTTCACCTCGGTTGCGGGCTCGGGATCGTTTAGTCTCGCATCCAAGAAGACGCTCACGGTCACCCTCCGGTACGATCCGGTGGTCGCGGAGACGATCACAGCCATACTGCCAATCTCCAGCACGGACCCAACCCGGCCGGTGATCAGTGTCGCGGTCAAAGCGCGCGGCAAGTAGCACGCATTTAGCCACACACGTAGAAGGGGGCCGGTGGCATATGCCACCGGCCCCCTTCTACGTAGCGACTGATCGATCTTAACCCAGCAGGTTCAGCGGGCTCTGCAGGAGGCGCTTCACCTCCTGCATGAACTGCGCGGCTACGTGTCCGTCTGCCAGGCGGTGGTCTGCGCTGATGGTCAGGTACATCTGCTTGCCCACCACGATCTGCCCACCTTCGACGATGGGTGTCTCGCGGATGGCGCCCACGGCGACGATCGCGGTCTCCGGCGGGTTGATGATCGCCTGGAACTGCGTCACGTCGAACATCCCCAGGTTGGAGACGGTGAACGTGCCGCCCGCGTAGTCGTCCGGCCCGAGACCGCCCTTGCGGGCACGCTCGGCCAGGGATCGGGTCTCGCGGCCGATGGTGGAGATGCTCTTGTTCGCGGCGTCTTTGATCACCGGAACGATGAGCCCCTCATCCAACGCCACGGCGACGCCGACGTTGATGGCGTCCGGCGTGAGGATGTTCTCCCCGTCGATCTGCGAGCGGACGGCAGGGAACTTCTCCAGCGCCAGCACGCAGGCGCGGACGATCATATCGTTGAAGGAGATGCGGCGGTCTTCCCCCGCACCCGCGTTGAACTCCGCGCGGAGCTTGGAAGCGGCGCGCATGTCCACGTCCAGGGTCAGGTAGAAGTGCGGCACCGTCTGCTTGCTCTGCAGCAGGCGGCGAGCGATTACCTTCCGCATGGCGGACATCGGCTTGCGCTGCCCCGGCAGGTTCGACGCCGGCACGCCCTGGATGGGCGCGGCGGGTGCGGCCGCAGCGGGCTGCGCCGTCGCGCCGGACTTGAGCGCCTGCTCTACATCCGCCTCGATGATGCGTCCGCCCGGTCCCGTGCCCGTGAGGCCGCTGAGGTCCACGCCGTGTTCCTGAGCCACCTTGCGGGCGAGAGGGCTCGCCTTCACGCGCTGGCCGTGAGACGGAGCGGTTTCGGCGGGCACTTCCGCTGGTGCGGCTTCCGCGGGTTTCGCAGCAACCGTTTCCGGCGCCTTTTCAGCAACCTTTTCGGGCTCGGCGGCGGCCTTCGGCTTGGAGCGCTCGCCCACGATTGCGATCACCGTTCCGACCGGTACGGTCTGGCCTTCCTGCACCAGGATCTCGGTCAGGGCGCCGGCTTCGGTGGACGGGATCTCGATCGTCGCCTTCTCGGTAGCGATCTCGGCGACGATTTCCCCATAGCTAACCTGATCACCGACCTTCTTGAGCCAACTCTGGAGGGTTCCTTCCTCCATCGAGTCGCCCATCTTCGGCATCACCAGTTCCGGCATATCCCGACTCCCCTCCCACTCAGTTTGACGATGTTCACGACGCGCGCGCCAGGGTGCGTCGCACCGCTTCGATAATCTGGGTCTCGTCCGGCGCCCACTGGCGCTCCAGCGGCCGAGAGTACGGGAGCGGGGTGTCCGGTCCGGTAACCAGCTCCACCGGGGCATCGAGCTCGTCGAAGGCGAGACCGTAGATCCGCTTCGTGATCTCGGAAGCCGCGCTGCATACCGGGTTCTCTTCAGTGACGACCACCGCCCGATGCGTCCGCGCTACGGTGGCTCGGAGTGCTTCCTCATCCATCGGCGCGAGGGTGCGGAGGTCGATGACTTCCGCTTCGATGCCTTCCGCGGCCAGCGTCTCCGCCGCGCGGAGGCACATTTGCGCCATACGGGAGTAGCTGATGAGGCTCACGTGCTTGCCCTCGCGTCGCACGGCGGCCTTGCCGATCGGCACGATCTCATCTTCGGTACCGACCTCTCCCTTAGTGGAGTAGAGGGCGGCGTGTTCCAGGAAGATCACCGGGTCCGGGTCGCGAATGGCGGCCTTCAGCAGCCCGCGCGCGTCCGCCGGGGTGGACGGCAGCACGACCTTGAGGCCGGACATGTAAAGGAACCAGGACTCCAGCGCGTGGCTGTGCTGGGCAGCCAGCCGCTCGCCCTTGCCGTTCGGCGCCCGGATCACCATCGGCGCGCCGAATTGGCCGCCCGACATGTAGCGGTGCTTGGCGGCGTGGTTGACGATGGCGTCCAACGCGCGGATGGAGAAGTTGATGGTCATGAACTCGATGATCGGCTTCAAGCCCATCATCGCGGCTCCCACCGCCAACGAGGTGAATCCCTCTTCGGAAATCGGGGTGTCTACCACGCGCTGCGGGCCGAACTTGTCCAGCAAGCCTTCCGTGACGCGGAACGTCCCCTGGTACTGGGCGACTTCCTCACCCATGATGAAGACTTCCGGATCGCGCTCCAGCTCTTCAAAGAGCGCCTGGCGCAGCGCTTCACGATACGTAATTACGGGCATCTCTCAAATCCATTGTGACGATCGAGGCACGCCGGCCGCCGTTCGGTGGCGGCTCCGGCAAATTCCTCGTCGAACCTAAGCAAAGATGTCTTCGTAGAGCGCTTCGGGCGCCGGGAACGGGCTTTCTTCGGCGAAGCGGAGGCACTCTTCCACCTCTGCCTGCACCTCGGCGTGGATGCTCTTGACGTCGGCTTCCTTGATGACCTTATTCTTGAGCAGCCAGCTCTCCACCATCCCGATTGGGTCGCGCTGGCGCCACTCTTCCACTTCCTGCTTGGTGCGGTAGTTGCCCGGGTCGGCAGCTCCATGGCCACGGTAGCGGTAGGTCATCACTTCCAGCAGCACGGGCCGGCAGGTCTCGCGGACTTCGGGGATCAACCGATCCGCGGTTTCCCGCACCTTGAACAGGTCCATGCCGTCTACCCGCTCGCCGTGCATCCGATAGGCTGCGGCACGCTTGTAGAACTCCGGCTCCGAAGAGGAGCGGTCTACGGAGGTGCCCATGGCGTAGCCGTTGTTTTCGATCACGAAGATGATAGGCAGGTTCCAGAGGGAAGCCAGGTTCATCGATTCGTGGAAGATGCCGGTCTGGCAGGCGCCGTCGCCGAAGAAGCTAAGGCAGACGCCCTTCTGTTGGCGGTATTTCAAAGCAAAGGCGAGCCCGGTGCCTAAACCGATGCCCGCCCCCACAATACCGCTGCCGCCATAGAAGCGGTGCTCTTTGCTGAAAAGGTGCATGGAGCCACCTTTCCCCTTGGAGCAACCGGTAGCCTTACCATACAGTTCGGCCATCCCCTCGTTGATGTCGGCCCCACACGCCAGGTAGTGGCCGTGGTCGCGATAGGAGGCGATTACCGGGTCATCCGGCTGCAGCGCGGAGATGAGGCCGCAGGCTACCGCTTCCTGGCCGATGTAAAGGTGCAGGTAGCCGCCGATCTTATCCTGCATATAGGCGACGCCGGCCCGGTCCTCGAAAAGGCGGATCACCAGCATCTCGCGGTAGATGCGAAGTACTTCGTTCTTATCCATGCGGTTTCCAGAAACTCAAGACGGGATGCGTATCGATGACGCAACAGGGAAGTTTAACACGAAGACCGCATCCATCCCGGCGAATTGCCGTGGCGTTTGCTCCGCGGTCATCGTCGACCGCACTCCGGGCCGGAGGGTGCCCTTGCGGGAGCCAAACAACCCCTCCGACCCTGAATAATACCGCAACCGGCAGGAAGTACGGTCAACCCTCGCGAGGGGTTGGCGGCGCAATCAGAACTCCAGGCGCTCGAAACGCGTTTCAGTGGGGTTGAGCGCGTCTCGCAGCTTCTCGTGGGCAGCGCGAAGGGCTTCCAGCTTTCCCTCTTGCAGCGCCCGCTCCGGAGTGCCGGCACTGTACCGCTCCGGATGCAATTCGGCTTGCCGCTGCGCGAAGGCGGCCTCCACTTCGGCCAGCGAAGCGCCCGGGGTCACCTGCAGCAGGCGGTAAGACGCTTCCAGTGGGTCGATCCCCGCACCCGGAGACGGGGTGTTAGCGGTCGGCGGCACGCCGGAAGGCGTGCGCGCGGCGGGAACGGACACGGGAGGGGACTGCCGCAGGGCATCCGCCAGCTCCCGGTAAGCTTCCGCCTGGTCCTCGGCCTGGGCGGCTCGCTCGTTCGCCAGCGCCCATTGTCCTTTTACTACTCGCCAGAGTCGATCCGGAATACTCATCCGCGTCCCTCCGGGGCACATTATGTTGGCAAGCCTACCCCGCTGTCCAGCAGGCGACGTTGGCGGGAGATTTAAGGTGGGGTTAAAGCCGTGTCTCCGGCAGGAACAGGGCTAGGGTGCTGCTGAAGGGGGCGGACCCGCTGGAGATCCGGAATGCGGCTGAACGGACAGGGATCTCCCGATGGGCCCAATGACGGGCGAAGCTTCACCCAGAGGGATCGCCGCGATGACGAGGTGCGACGCCGAGTTGGAACGGTTGATGCTCGCCAGCGTCACGTGGCGGCTGATTTCGTTCAGCGCTCTGCTGTACGTCCTCTCCATTCCGGCGCCGGTGAACGACAGCGTCGCGTTGTTAACCATGAATCTGGAACTGGGATTTGCGTACGAAATCTATGGCCTGGGTGCTGCATCGGCGGAACTTCGGCCCGGTGAGCCGGCGGCTCACCAGAAGGCGTCGAGACGGCGCTACCACTCCCGATCTCGCTCTCGCCGACCGTAGTTTAGTACCGGGTTGCCAGCCCGCTAGAGGTCCATCTTCCACTTGCCGTCCTCCTTGACCAGCGTGAACCATTCGTTCTTCGAGACGAGGGCTACGGCCCGGTCGCCGCGAACCACCACGCGCTGGATACGAGGGACGTTCTTCTTCATTTCGGCCCCGCCGAGTTTCATCTGCTTCAGCACCTCGGCCCCCTGCAGCTTGAG
>Ga0255338_1004617_pt1 | contig 13921 bp, 14 predicted proteins | sample MeOH1_35cm_T4_19_FD_203715 | JGI IMG/M metagenome (GOLD analysis project Ga0255338, IMG submission 203715) | Sandy soil microbial communities from University of British Columbia, Vancouver, Canada - MeOH1_35cm_T4_195 | ecosystem: Engineered > Artificial ecosystem > Sand microcosm > Unclassified ...
TGAACTCCGTTCCGCATTTTTTGATGAAGCCGATTTACTTTTCTGGCTTTGGGACAAGAATCTTAACCTTATTGATGTAAACCGGGCTACGTTAAGCACCTTCCGGTTTAACAGGGAAGACATTATCGGAAAAAACATTTGTGAAATTTCACCTGATTGCAAAGCAAGCGGACGTTATGATCAGTACATGCATGTGATCAGAACCGGTGAAACTTTCGAGATTGATGAGGTAAAGTCGCATCCCGGCCTCGGCAATCTTCATTTCCGTTTGAAAGCGTTCAAAGTTGGGGAAGGACTCGGTTCTGTTTCAAAAGACATCACCGACCTGAAACAAACCATTGAGGAACTGGAAACTTTCATCTATAAATCTTCACATGATATGCGCAGTCCGATCGCCAGTATTCTCGGGCTGGTTAACCTTGCGGATAATGTGGCCAACACTCCTCAGGAATCTGAGCAATTCTACGCAATCGTGAAGCAACAGACCAGGCGTCTCGATTCAATCCTGCAGATTCTCGTTGACACCATGCACATACGGAAAAGCGAGAAAATAATACACTTGATCGATTTTAATAAAATTATCGATGGGGTCCTCAGCTCACTTGCTTTCATGAACGGGTTCAGTGAAATTAAAATTATCAAAACCGTTTCGGTGAATCAGAATTTTTACAACGACCGTATGCTTCTGATCTCCTTGTTTCAGAACCTGATCGACAACGCGGTAAAGTACAAGCGGGACATCCCCGGGTCATTTATCAGGATCAACGTGGAAGATCACAATGGTGGTGTTGAAATTACTGTTTCAGACAACGGGATCGGAATTGCAGAAAGCATGCAGCAGGATGTTTTCAAAATGTTTTTTCGCGGTACCAGCCAGGCGAGCGGAAGCGGACTCGGACTATATACGGTTGATCACACAGTAAAAAGATTAGGTGGCTTCCTGAAAATGGAAAGCACGGAAGGTGTGGGAACAACTTTTATAGCCTACATTCCGAATGAGCTTGCGAATATTCAATCTGCTCAGTGAAGATGCTGCCTGAAAAATAGTGAAGTGTTTTTCCGGAACGTGCCGGTTAAAGTAACAGCCGGTATCCGTTTTCCCGGTTACAGTACCGGAGACCAAGAATTTTGTGTTGGGTTTGAGCTGACGATTTTGTAATTTTTCATCAGCCAACACACAACATCATGTCCATCACACCTGAAACCCGTGAAGAAATTTTCAGTAAACTGAAAAACACACTGAAAAAATATAGTCCGCCTATGGTTGCATCCAGGGGATCAGAGCAGGGTTTCCAGCTGATCGGAAATAAACCTGTTCCTTATGGCTCTGCGAATAAAATTATTCCCGGAATGTTTTTCGCTGCAGCCACGCACGCGAAGAATAGTGTTACACTTCATTTCTTTCCGTGTTATATGAACAGGTCTATGCTCGAAGTGGCACCGAACCTCATGAAAAAACTCAAGGGCAAAACCTGTTTTCACTTCAGGAAAGCGGAAGATGTGGATGAGAAGGAGTTGAACGCTCTGTTGAAAAAAGGTGTGAGTGCATGGACGAAAATGGGATATATGAAATGAAGAAACTGATCTTTCCGATTATTGCCATAGTTGCTTCAATATCGATTGCCGGTCAGGCTCCGATTGAATCTGAATCACATACTGATTCTTATTGGCTTCTGTTCCGCGACGACACACTCGGTTGCGGCTATCTCAATTCGAATGGCGACACGATGATACCACCGGGCAAATACATGATTTGCTATACCGATACCTTTCGGAATTACGCAGTCGTCCTTGGCGCCCAATCCGGATTAATTGGCATCAATAAAAGAGAAGAAACCTTATACAAGGTCTTCGTCTTTGACAACGGCCCTGATTATCCTTCGGAAGGGTTATTCAGAATCTGGAGGAACGGGAAAATGGGTTACGCCGATGAACGAACCGGCAAGATCATCCTGTACCCTCAGTTCACGTGTGGATTTCCATTTGAGAATGGGAAGGCTAAAGTTTCATTAACATCCTGTGAATCCGTGCCGGTTGACAAGGACGGCGAACACCATCGATGGGAAACTGAAGGATGGTTTTACATTGATCACACCGGTAAAAAGGTTGATTCGCCGAATAAGTAATCCACACTTCTTCGTTCACAGTTTACAGCTGCAAACTCCGGTCAGTAGGGTTGGTTAACTACTTTTATCTTGCCCGGCTGCCGGATAATCCTACCTGCAACTGTGAACGCAGAACTGTCTAACTGTGAACTGACTTGATCCTCATCGTCTACACCACCGAATACCGAACCGGCAGCGACAAATTCGCAAGGATAGCCACTACCATGGACCGGGAAACGAAAGCACGGTATAATGGTATCGTAAAGTGCGTCGGCATTCATGGCAAGAAAGATTTAAACTCACTGTTCGAATCAATAACCGCAGAAAACAAGAAGCTGGATGAATTTCACTTCGTCGGTCATTCAGGAATGTACGGACCGATGTACGGAACCATGCAGTATCCCGAACAATACAGTCCGTACGAGCTGAAGAACCTCCGGATTCCTTTTGCTGAAAATGCGAAAGCGTATTTTCATTGCTGCCGTTCAGCGCGATGGTTTGCTCCTTTCTTCGCCGGACAATTCAACGTAGAAACATTCGGGTATTACTGGTACACCACATTTTCTTCCGACAGGAAAAAGTACAAACCGGTGCGTGATGATTCGCCTTCAGTTTACGCTGCCGGATGTATCGGAAAAAAATCCCACGGAGTTATCGGGTCAATCAAAAAATACACAGGAGCCACCCTCGAGCAAATGCGTTCCTTCCAACCGAAACAGGAGAATGCCGATTCCACCTACAACCCGGTTGCAGAACTGTACGACAAGGTGTTCCGGGATATCAAAGTGCGGAAAGACGAGTGGAACTGGATTGTAAAGCATCTGCCGGCGAACAAAGACATTGTTGTTGCCGACATTGGTTGCGGAAACGGAGCATTGCTGAACGAACTTTCTCCACGCATTAAAAGCGGTATCGGCCTGGACATTTCTTCCGGAATTCTTGAACGTGCGCGAAATTTTACGAAGGCCCGTCTGAAAGCCGAAGGCGGAGAGGAAATTCCGAATCTCGAATTCCGGCAACTGAACGGACCAAAACTTCCCCTGGAAGATCATTCCGTGGATGTATTCCTGTCCATGCTGTCATTCCGTTATCTCGATTGGGATCCGCTCATGGATGAAATAAAGCGCGTACTGAAACCCGGCGGAAAAGTGATGATCCTTGATATGGTAACTGTCCCGGCGAAGTGGCATGAATTTCCACAGTTGCTGAAATCGAAAATAATAATGTACACACAGCGATTTACAGAGCCGGTGTTCTATAAAAATCTGAAACGCCTGGTGAACGATCCCGCCTGGAAAGAAATGTTAAAGCACAATCCCATCCGCGCAGAACACGAAATGAAGTGGTACCTTGAGAGTAGATTTCCGGATAAGAAAGTGGAGAAAATAAATGTGGGGTGGAATTCCTGCATTCTCGCATTTGATTCCGGAAACATCGCGAACATCAAAGACATTTATCTTACTTATCCATGAAGATCGGCATCTGTGACTACGGTATCGGCGGAATCGGCCTGTACAAACTGCTTCGTCCGCGCACAACAGCCGACATTGTATACTTTTCCGATTCCGGATTTACTCCATACGGAAAAGTTCCGGAAGAAGAATTGCGCGCACGAATGGAAAAAGTGATCGCGTGGTTTAACTCCATGGGTGTTGACCGTATTGCAGTTGCGTGCAATGCAGCAAGTACAGTGGTGAAATCCAACCAGGACATCACCGGAATTATTCCTCACGGAATTAATTTAGTGATGCACCACCATCCTGATTCCATCGCCGTTGTTGGGGGAACAAGAACGGTTGAATCGGAATTGTACAGCTCTGTTTTCGGGAAGAACGGAATTACAACAACACAACGCGTGGCGCAGCAGCTTTCCATCCGCATTGAAGCAGGAGATATTGATTCACCTGAACTGGACGCCGACATTGCTGAAATCTTCGGACCGATCAGTGAAAGTGAATTCATTTTGCTGGCCTGCACACATTACCCGGTAATTGAACACCGCATCAGGCGCTTCACCTATGCTACCCTGCTCGATCCCTGTGCAGAAATGGCCGAATGGATTTTCGAGAACTGGGAAGGAATGAACGGTAATTCCAAAGACGAATGGTTCACCACCGGAAACACAGAGCAAATGCAGTTTGCCGCACAACGCGCTTTTGGTGTGGAGCTTGATCACGTAGAAAGAACAGAACTATGAGCATATTCACGAAACATCCGAATGAAGTAGGACTGAACTATTTCCAGCACATGTTCTTTGCCTTTTCTGTTGTGGGCAAACTCATTTACGCCGGCTTCGCCTGTACCATCCATGCATTCTTTCCGTTCTTCTTCACGAACACAACCAGCGGAATTGTAGCTGAACTTCACGGCAGGATCATCCACAGAAAATCGCATCACGAATGAAATACGGAATAGTTACACTCGCAGCGGTTACGCATCGTGCCGAAGCTTCCCACAAGTCAGAACAGATCAATCAGCTTCTGTTTGGCGATTTATATTCGGTACTGGAAGAATCTCCGGACTGGATCAGGGTCAAGGCCGAATACGATGGTTATGAAGGATGGATACACCGCAAACATCATTCGGCTGTTTCTCCTGCGGAATTTAAAAAACTTAAATCAACCAAAGCAGATGTAACACTTGAGCTGTTGGGCATTGTGACAAACAGGACCGACAACACCGTAACGGCTATTCCGATCGGATCCTCCCTGCGCAACAAGGCGTTCATTTACAAAGGAAAAAAAGCGAAACCGTCGCACAGTACTATTTTCCGGTACGCTCACCTGTATCTCAATGCGCCTTATCTGTGGGGAGGAAAAACTCCCTTTGGGATTGACTGCTCCGGATTTATGCAGATGACGCACAAGCTTGCGGGAATCAAACTGCCACGCGATTCATGGCAACAGGCGCTGGTGGGAAAAGCTGTAAAGAATCTGAAGTCGGCGAAAAAGGGTGATTTGTGTTTCTTTGGTGACGGAGAAAAAGTAACGCACGTGGGAATGCTGTTAACACCTCGTGCAATCATACATGCTTCAGGGAAAGTGCGGGTCGACATGATTACAGCAGAAGGAATTTTCAATGCTGAGCTCAACCAGCTCACTCATAAACTGAAATCAATCCGTAGAATCTGAATTTATGAATCCCAACCGGAAACACGGATTCCGGTTCAGAATAAAACCTGACTTTTCAGTATGAAAAATACTTTTTCTTATAGCCTTCTGGTACTTTTTGCGGCCTTAACATCCTGTGGTGAATCCATGGAAATTAAACAGGCGAGATTAGATTCAATCCAGGAGACCTACCAAAATCCATGGAACGAAACACAGGCAGAACTCATTGTCGGGAAACCGGTACGTTTTTCGGAAGCCGGTGCTTCTGATATGAACATGTGGTATTCCCACTCTGCCAAATTCGTATCCGACAGCGCAGACTCATCGGGTCGGCTGAGCAGTGTAGAATTTACATTCCTGGAATTCATTGTAACAGATTCTGCAATCCGGTCGTACAGCCTGAATAAAGCGTACTATCAGAAAGAAGGGCCGACAGAAGAAATCGCCGGAATCGGAGAAGAGGCTTTCTTTCAGACAGATGACAGTCTGTTTTATTTTCTGATGGCAAGAAAAGGAAGCAGGGAGCTGCGGATAAAATCAGACAGCATTTCTGTGCTTGCAACAAAGGAGAATTTCATTGCTGCAGCAAGGCAGATTATGGAAGCGATGTAAGCTCAGACTTTACAGGACTGCGGAGATTACTACACTAAAACCAATAAGCACCGCTATTATTGCGAGCAGGCCATTGGCGACTGTAAGAAACCAGGCGAGCACATCTCCATTCTTCTGCTTCACCACTTTAACCGCACAAAATAAACCCACGAAAACTGCAATGCCGGCCGGAATAAGAACGAGGTTATGTCCCCGCTCATAATTATACCATCCGCAATAAATTCCCGCCAACAAACAGATAAATGAAATCAGTTTCATAGAAGGATTACTTACTATCTGTTTTGATCATGTTCGCCACGTGCTTATCGATCGGATAGGTGATATCTTCCTCCATGAGCGCATGAATATGCACCCAACGGAAAGTCTGTGCACCTTCCTCATCACGGGTGTGCTGGAAAGGAATTTCAGATGTAACCACTTTATCGGGAAATGGCAGATGCACTTTGTAATAAATACTGATCAGTTGGTCTTCTGCACGAAAAGCCGATTGCATAAAAAAATCAGTCGTGTAAAAGTGTTCCCATGATACCGGATCCTGCTGCATTTCTTCATTGCACTCCCGTCGAAGCGCATCCGCAATTCCTTCACCCCACTCCAATCCGCCTCCCGGAAATTTCGTCATCCGTGCTCCGCCACGTTGCTCGTCGGTAACCAGGATCTTTCCTTCTTTGATAATCAACGCGTACACGCGTATGTTGAAGCGCTTGTTCATTTGTCCAGCGGTAAGGCAATCATTTTTTCAAGGCGGGCAACCGGATAACGGTTGTGCGTCGGTTCTTTGTATGCCGAACGCTGGTAAACAAAATTCATCTGCTGCCAGTGACTATTCCCGATTGCCGAATCAACCTGTCGTGCAGAATCGAGTTCCATTTTCAGGTACGGATCGCCGGCCAATGCCTGTTCTGCTTTCGGTTCAAATACATAATCGCTGAACCATTCTTTCTGACTGAGCACTCCGTCAAAGAAATTCCAGGCAAAGAAACTATCGTCGCCCTGCGGTTCCAATGTTTCAATAATGTAACGGTTGCAGGATTGATTCGTTTCGATCACATAATCGCCTTTGAAAAATCTGACCTGCTGATCGGATTCTGTTACAACCGTCCCGCGATGATTGTAGTGCGACTCATAAGGATAATCCGGATGATTAACTCTGTAAAACTCGTAGAATCCGGCCGTGATCAACGTATCTGCTGTAAGTCTCCGCATCTTCACACCATTGATCTGCAAGCGATAGATTACTTCGCTGTACGCCTGCGGAACGATGTACGCTTCCGGCTTATATAGAAGATCTTTCGGCACATAAGTGTTGTAATACCTGATCTGCCTGGTGTAAGGTTTGTTTCTGTCATAGAACAAGACCGGCAATCCCGATACTTTGGAAATAATGTGAGTCGATTCGTAGCCTCTGAACTCAATCATGTCGTACTTCGTTGTATCCAGTTCCCAGGCAAACGGGTAAGCAATCTGTGATTTTACTGCTTCGTCTGCTGCTGCATGGAGGCGGATTATTTCAGCTGCATCCTTCGAACATTGATTGATCATCGTTACCATCAGATCATAGGTTGCCCACACACGATCGTTATATGGTTTCAGCATGTGCGTTTCCGGAACAAATCCGATACAATTGAACAATGCAGCATATCCCGTAGCGAAACGGGGTGTTTCCAGGAATCCGGCAATACCCGATTCAGGAGTTTCTCCCATTGTCTCCACGTACGGACACATTGGTTTTCCAATCCTGTTCATACCCGAATACAGTGCAGGTACCAGGTGCTTATCCAGGTATTCAGAAAGTAATGGATGCAGTTTACTTCGCTGGGTGGCAATTAACGTCATGGTGTACTGGTAATCCGCCCCGTCAGAAACGTGATTGTCAATAAACACATCCGGTTTCCATTGCTGAAAAATCAGCTCCAGTGAAATTGTATTCTGCGCATCAGCTTTGATAAAGTCGCGATTGAGATCAAGGTTCTTTGCATTACCCCGAAAGCCGTATTGTTCCGGTCCATTCTGGTTGGCACGTGAACTGGTGCCGCGGTTCAGGTATCCATCAATATTGTAAACCGGAATGATTACCAGTACCACATTCGCCGGGAGCAGTGTTGGATTTGCAGTGTACGTTTTCGCCAGTTCAATCGATGCATCTACTCCATCAGGTTCTCCGGCATGAATTGCGTTATTAATCATAATCACAACTTTGCCTTTCGACTTTGCCTGCTCAGGAAGAAATGTTTTGTCGGAAGAAAGAATAAACACATTCAGCGGCTCGCCAATGTCGGTTGTTCCAGATGCCGACATACTCGCAATGTCGCTTTTCCGGTCCAGTGATGCGAATTCCGCAATCACCTGGCTGTAAGGTTTGGTGTTCGTGTAAACTTCCCGCTTTTGCGCGAATGCCGAAACACAGATAAGAAGACAGAATGGAAGAAGGCGCATAACCAAAGATACACCACCGGCTGGAAATCCGATCCATGGGATTTTTTGAAGTGAGAAGACCCTTCTGATTATGGCGACCGGAATGTCTTCATCCGGAACATCAGCGTTCCATACGGCTTAACGGCAATGCGGGCAATCATCCGGACTACGTAGTAAATGCATGGCCGCAAGCGCTAAAGTATGCTAACAAAACAATGATCTGGATCATCCCGCAATTTGGACTATAGGCGTAACCTTACCGGCTGCGTCACAATTGCTCATCCTGTTACCTCTCACAATTGACTTCCATCTTGAAAGAATCAGACGAAATCAAACAGATCAATCTTGATAAGATCATCCGTGACAAAAATCCACAATTGCTGAAGTGGTTACCACCGTTCCTGCTCCGTTACATGAAACGTATTGTACACCAGGAGGAGTTCAACGGATTCCTGGTCCGCAGCCGCAATGAACTGGGACACGACTTTGTTCGTGCAGCAATCGATGAATTCGACATCACGCTCGAAAGCACCGGACTGGAAAACATTCCGGCTTCAGGTGGATGTATCCTCGCCTGCAATCACCCTTTGGGAGGAATTGACGGTATAGCCGTTATGCACGAAGTTGCATTTGTACGAAAAGATATCAAAGCGCTGGTCAATGATATCCTTATGAATCTTGAAAACCTCAGTCCTCTGCTGATTGCGGTGAACAAACACGGCAGAAATGCCGCCCGGAACATAAAACTGATTGACGAAGCTTACGCCTCTGATGGATGTACCCTGGTGTTTCCTGCGGGATTGGTTTCAAGAAAAACAAATAACCGGATAGAAGATTCCGAATGGAAAAAAAGCTTCGTTACCCGTGCGGTAAAATACAAACGGACGATCATTCCGGTATTCGTGGATGCGCACAACAGCAATTTCTTTTACAACCTGGCCACGTTCAGAAAAATTGCGGGAATAAAAACAAATGTTGAGATGTTTTACCTCGTCAACGAAACATACAAGCAAAAAGGTAAAACTATACGGTTGACATTTGGTGCCCCCATCTATCCCGACCTGTTCACTACTGATCATACCGATCACTTTTGGGCGCAGAAGATCAGGGATCATGTATATCAACTGGGCACAACCAGCGCAGGTTCGTTCAGTTACCTATGAATAATCTGAGATATCCATCAGGAAACAAAATCAAAACATGAATTACCTGTTGTGGCCATTCCGGGTGATGTACAAAATTTACTACCTGGTCGTGTTCTCCCTGTTAATGATCATATCATACCCTTTCTACGTGTACCTGCTGAAGTATAAGCGGAAATTTCCGGCCGCCTTCCGGATCATGAAATTGCATGCACATGTTCTGTTGACGATGACAGGAGTAATACTCCGCGTAAAAGGTGCGGAACGTTTACCGAAAGAAGGGGCGTATATTATTTGCGCGAACCATAGTTCGTTTCTCGATTCGTTCTGCCTTTACGCGATCATCTCCCGCTATTTTGTCTTCACAGGAAAAAAAGAAATAAAAAAATGGCCGATGTTTCACATCTTCTATACCTCGGGAATGAACATCATGGTTGACAGGCACAGTGCTGCAGGATCGTTCGGTGCACTAAAACGGATGGCACAGGAACTCTCTGATGGACATCCACTCGTCATATTTCCGGAAGGAACACGCCCTGCCAATGCCCCCCGACTTGCACCATTCAAACCGGGAGCATTTGCATTGGCTGTTCAGATGCAGGTTCCTGTAGTACCGGTTTCATTTCTCACTAACTGGAAACGTCTGGGACGCGGAGGCCTGTTCGAAGGAATGGCAGGGCCAGGAATTTCCCGTGTGTTGATTCACCCGGCAGTGCAGACAACCGGTATGAAGAAAAGTGATATTGATATGCTCACACGTAAAGTGAAAGAAATTATCAACGGACCACTGACCGTAAATTAGGGATTTGCGATCACAATCCTTTCGGCAGTCACGATCTCCTCTTTTTCATTCCTGATGAAAAGAATATATATACCGGCGGTCAGTTCTGAAATGTCCAGCGTATTCGTTTCATTTCCGAACGTTCCCGAAAGACAAACCTGGCCTACAGCGGAGATAAATTCATAATGCACCGGACCTGCGCCGGACTTGATGATATTGAGGTTACCGGTGGCGGGATTCGGAAAAACAGTAATTTCCTGTTGTTCATCTTCTTCGTTCACACCTCCCGGACAGATATTCCATCCGCCACAACCACCGTACGCGTAAGTAATGAATGTTCCATTTCCATTCGGACACCTTCCCCATGATGCATCCGTTGCGAGAATACCGTATGCAACGCTGTCCAGTACCGTTCCGTTTGCGTTACAAAGTAAAACGTACTCGCCGCCTGATGACAATCTGAAGTTTGCGTGAATTTCACCTGAACTTCCGGCATCTTCATCTGCCCAGATTACCGCAAATCCGTAAGCAGGGATTATGTACGATGGCAATGCACACTTGAGGTGATTGGCTGGATCATCAGTAATGTACAGGCCTTCCAGGTTCAGAGGGTTTCCCGTTGTGTTGAACAATTCAATCCAATCTTCATGTGCCCCTGAAGCGTCAGTCGCTCCGTTCAGGTTATAACTGAGCAGTTCATTAATCACCACCTGTCCTGCTGTTGCATTACTTACCACAACCACGTAACTGTAGAATTCATATTCCGCGCGCACCGGCGAAAACATTCCCGCATCCGCGTTCTCTGCGTAAACATAATATTGCATCAGTGGAGATGTTCCCGGCATTGCTGCGCCGTAAATTCCGTCAGCTGCTGCACCGTCTCCATGCTGACCGTCGTCGAACATTGTAACCCGTGTGAATTTCTTCCATATCTGATCGCGGTAGCCGAGATATACTGTGTTTGCTGCGCTTACCGGACACGAAATCCATACTGTGTCATACAATGCAATCGCCGCCGGTGAAGCCCCAACTGTTCCTATTACCGGCGGAGCCACAGTAAACTGTGGCGTAGTTTGTAAATACGAAACGCGCGCTTCCATCAGAGTTGATATTCCGGGAATCGAACCGTTATTGGTGTACAACCCTTGCTGAAATTGTGTGTACGAATAGAACGCGTTGGTGTCCGCCTGAGCCGAACTGTCGATCAGTGCCTGCAACTGCTCCGCCCGGTAGTAATAAGTGCTGTCAGAGAAATATTCGTCTGTGATCGTACGCATGTGCGCAACGTACTGACGGTAGCAGGTACTGTCTGCCAGAAGTTTCATGATCAGCGGTCGCGCACCGTTCGTTGAATGCAACAGTGGAGTCATGGTTTGCATACCTGCAATATTCAGGTTGGACAATCCGGTATTAGTGAATCCTCCGAAACACATGTTGAGGTCCCATGCAATCGGATTGAATCGTCCGTTGTCGTCCTTGTATAAATAGTAATTCTGTGAGAAGGCTCCTGAATAACTGTCAAGATTCACACAAACGTTGTTGAAGGCAATCATCCAAAGAGCCCGGTCAATATCCAGTACCGTATCCAGCATCGCCGGTGAATTCGCCAGTGTATCACACATAGCAATCAGTTCATTCCAACCGGTGGCAGATTTGATTTCATACCGGGTATAATAATTCGAGCTGTCAGTTCCGAGGTACAGCAGGTTCGGAACCTGCCCGCTCAGAACATTCTGCGGGGTACACTTGAAGAATGAATTTCCGGATGAATAAAAGTGATTACTGTTGAAATCAGAATCAATGGACTCCGTGCTGCTGAAGAGGCCGTAATAATTTCCATTGATCGTTACCCGCGCGAAGTTGCATTCCGGTGCCGCCATGTAGTTGCGCAGGATTTCGTACGCCAGCACCTCACGTACAAGCGTCGGATCACCAAAGCCATTGCCAAGTTTGATGTCTTCGTTTCCGTCATAATTTGCACTGCCGTGAATATAATCCAGTTTAATGTGCAGCGGATTCTTTACACGCGTTGAATCGTACGAACTGTTGCCTTTGAACTTGACCCCTACGCTGTCGTAGACCACACCATTGATCACACATTGCGTCGCGAGCAGGTAGCCATCCGCTCCTGCTTTCGCCGTATCCATCCGGTAATCCCAGTCCGGTTGTGTAAACGTCAGATCAATAGTCTGAACAGTATCCACCGCGTAGAATCCGGTTTGTGCAGACAGCTGCATACCGAATAACAGGAATATGATTATGAAAGGATTTTTCATCACTAATTGTTAGTCGACAATCAACTTCTGAACCTGGGTACGTCCGTTTTTTTCCATGACACGGACGTAGTAAATACCGGCACTGTATGGTTTCACATCGAGTGAAACATTGGTTTGGCCGTCTGTTGACAAGTGTTCCACTTCACGGCCCGTGTGATCAATAACTGAAATTACTCTTCCTCCGTTATCCGAAAAACCAAGTTGTACAAAATCCACAGAAGGATTCGGTGTCATAGTGAATTGGCGCGGAGAAATATCTGCGATTCCAACGGTACTGCAGGCAGCACAGAATGTGTAACAAACCGCTGGCAGCATGGTATCACGTGGTGCGACAATCGTGCGGTTTCCGTTTCCGTTCGCGCACCAGCCGGCTAATGCCTCGTAGTTTCCGGTTGTATTACCATTGAGATATTTGTATTCATGGACCGTACTCAAACCACTGTCAACATAAACAAGATACTCGTAAGCAACTCCGTCAAATGAGTACATGTATGCATCAACCGTACTCCACGCGTTGACATCATCCGCCATGTGAACACCGTCCGGACTTACTGATACTTCGTTCGTCATATCAACATAGAAACGAATCAGATTTTTTCCTGCCGGAGCATTTCCGCTGAAGCGGACCGCCGGAAGATGAAATGTATCGTTACCGAGTGAATCAATATAGATCCAGCGATTGTCGATGAAATTGTAATTCACCCGTGATTCTACCGGAACAAATTCCTGCTGGTATCCCTGGTTTCCGTCAACGTATTTGAATTCATACACACGGAATGCCGGAAGATCCAATACCACCCACCAGATATTGGTATCATTCATATCCTGAACCATTGCGGTAGTGCCCGGATCCCAATCTGCTGCAAACCCTGCCTCATCCTGGAAATCACCGGTAACGTGAATCCCGGTTGAGTCAACAACCCAGGCTTCCATGTTCACCGCGAACATTACTTTTTTTGCTGAGAGCCGGAAAGAAGCAAGAACCAGCAAGCTAAACAGAATGTATTTCATCTCGTTCGTATCTATTTGTATAAATTATTTTGCAAGTGCGATCCGTCTGGTGATGAGTCCGGAATTCTCCGGGGTGATATTCAATATGTAAATCCCGTTCTCAAACGCCGACAGGTCTATCGTTTTTTCGTTCTGTGTTTTCACAACTGTGCGACCGGTTGCATCAATTACCTCTACAGTGAAATCTCCGGCCAGGTATTCTCCGGTGAGATTCAGAACCCCATCCGTTGGGTTCGGGAATACCGTAAAATTGTGCGCATTGTCGAATGATGAAATATCGGTAATGAGCGTATGATCATAGAGCAACGAATAGCTGAACCAGCATCCGTTCGCATCTGTAACCCGAACAACATAAGTACCGCTTTGCGTGGCTGTGTACGACTGGGACGTTGCACCTGCAATCAGAACACCATCTGCATACCACTGATAAGTTGCAGCAGCACTTGATGTAAGAACATTGCCTGCAGCC
>Ga0255338_1004618_pt1 | contig 13920 bp, 15 predicted proteins | sample MeOH1_35cm_T4_19_FD_203715 | JGI IMG/M metagenome (GOLD analysis project Ga0255338, IMG submission 203715) | Sandy soil microbial communities from University of British Columbia, Vancouver, Canada - MeOH1_35cm_T4_195 | ecosystem: Engineered > Artificial ecosystem > Sand microcosm > Unclassified ...
CACGCGGGTGCACACGCCGCGCTTCTGCGGGCAGGCGTCGAGCGCGGGGCTCTTGGTCTTGTTCTGGAACGTCTTCCGCCCAATGCGGATCAACTGATTGATGGTAGGCACACCATCCTCCAAGGAAGGCACCGGGTTTTCCGGGCCTGGGCCCGAGAGGTTCGCCAGCACCAGAGGCATCGGGGAACGTCGGACGGATGAAATCCTGCGCCGGCCCACGGGGCCGGAACCATCTAGGCTAACGGAATGGCCAGGAAAGTCAACGCACCAAGCGAAAAACAAGAGACCGGCATCACCCGGCCAGGGGGCAGCCGCAGCCGCCGGCGGCGCAGCCATGGCCACTCTTGGGGGCCTCGGTCGCCGGAGCGGAGGGGGTCGGATCGGAGGCTGCGCCCTTGTACCACCCACCCCCGGCCAGGGCGAAGGCCGATACGGATACTTGACGCTTCATGCCCGCCGCCGCGCCGCAGGCTGGGCACGCATGTGCCTCGGGGGCGGACAGGCTTTCCAGCTTCTCTTCGGGCTGGCCACAAGCTTCACAACGGTATTCATAGAGGGGCATGGCAGACTTCTCCTGGGAATCGTCCCCGAACCAACCATTTTAATCTGATCCTTAGATGCCGTCACCGACCCGTTTCTTCCAGAGCCCTGAAGCCTTTCTCGCGGCTGTCCCGCGGCCGGGAACCCTCTGCTTCACCAACGGCTGCTTCGACTTGATCCATCCCGGCCATGTGCAGTACCTCGCCGAGGCGCGGGCCCTGGGCGACTTCCTCGTGGTGGGCCTCAACAGCGATGCCTCGGTGGCGCGACTCAAGGGTCCCAGCCGCCCCCTCCAGGACGAAGCGGCCCGCGCCGCCATCCTGCTGGGTCTCCGCAGTGTGGATGCGGTCATCCGCTTCGACGAAGACACACCGCTGGAGCTCATCACCGCCCTCCAGCCGGAGGTGCTGGTGAAGGGCGGCGACTACACGCCCGACACCGTGGTGGGACGGGATGTCGTGGAGGGCCACGGCGGAAGGCTCGTCCTGCTGCCCTTCCTGCCCGGGCACAGCACCTCGCGCATCGAGCAGCGGATCCGCAGTGGGCGCGGCGTCACGCTCGAACCGCGCGAGTAGACCGTTCGGATGATCCAGCCATGACAATTGCCCGCTAGGCTGGGGTCGGCCTCGTTCTGGGGCCCGTCATTGTCGGAGGTTTCATGCGTCACCACGTTGCCCTCACGCTAGCCCTTCTGGGCCTGCCCCTTGCCGCCCAGGACATCACCGGCGGCCTGCAGACCGGTCTCTCTCTGCCAGTCGGGGATCTGAAGGACAAGGATGGCTTCGGAACCAACCAGTTCTTCGGCGCCCACATCGGCGGCCACCTCGACTTCAACATCACCCCGCACCACCAGGTTCGTGCCCAGCTGACCTTCCACAACCTCCCGGGCTCCGGCTGGGGCGGCTTCTCCGATGATCAGAACGACTACAAGATCCTGCAGGTCGGTGCCGACTGGGTCTACAACTTCCAGAGCCCCAGCCAGGGCTGGTACACCATCGCCGGAGCCTCCATCAACAACGTCAAGGATGAGTGGGAGTTCACCAACGGGAACGGCTTCCGCATCCGCGGAAGCTCCAGCCAGAGCGGCAAGCTGGGCCTCCGCGGCGGCGGCGGCTACACCTTCAACAAGATGTTCTCCCTCGAAGGCACGCTGAACCAGGTCTTCGTGGACAAGAGCGGTGGCGACGGCCTCGGCTTCGACACCGCCACCTGGGCCCAGGTGAGCGCGGTGTTCCGCTTCGGCCGGTAGCCTCAGCTCCGCACAAAAAACGGGCCGCGATCGCGGCCCGTTTTTCGTGATTACCGGAAAAGCTAGAGCAGCGGGGACAGCAGCTGCCAGTACTTGGGCAGGGGCCAGAGATCGGCGTCGCAGGCCTCTTCCAGGTGGTCCAGAACTTCGCGCAGGGCGTGCTTGGCCTCGTTGACCTGCTTGCCGAAAACCTCGGTACGGGCGTGGTTGTCTTCCACCGCCTCGGCCTTGGCCAGAGCGGCTTTCATGGCGGCAAGCCGGTCCTGGGCTTCGCCGGTCAGGGTGGCCTGGGACTGGAGGGCGGCCTTCAGGCTGTCCGGCACGGCGATGCCCACAGCGGCCAGCCGCCCCAGGCTCTTGGCGCGGGCGCCGAGGTCGGCCGTGATGGACGGCAGGATCTGGGTTTCCGCCATCTCGCGCAGGACCTGGGTCTCGATGGCGATGGCCTTCTGGTACTGCTCGTGGCGGATGTGGACGCGCGACTCCAGCTCCCCTGCGGAGAGAATGCCGTGCTTCGTGAACACGGCCTTGGAGGCCGGGGCTTCCCAGATGTGGAGGGCGGCCACCGTGTCCTTGGCGTGGGGCAGGCCGCGGCGCTCCGCTTCGGCCTTCCACTCATCGGAATAGCCGTTGCCCTCGAAGCGGATGACCTTGGTCTCGATGATGGCCTGGCGCACCACAGCCAGCACCGCCGCCTTGTGTTCCTTGCCCGCCTTGATCTCGACGTCGAGTTTGGCGTTGAGGTCCTCGAGTGCTTCGGCCACGGCGGCGTTGATCACCGTCAGGGGCAGCGCAATGGGCTGGCTGGAGCCCACGGCGCGGAACTCGAACTTGTTGCCCGTGAAGGCGAAGGGGCTGGTCCGGTTCCGGTCCGTGGCGTCCTTCTCGATGCGGGGCAGGTTGCCGATGCCGAGGTCGAGGATGCGCTGGGTGGAGGCATCCGCCGCGTCCCCCTTCTCGATGGCGTCGAGGATGTGGCTCAGCTGGGCCCCGAGGAAGGCGGACATGATGGCCGGGGGCGCCTCGTTGGCGCCCAGGCGGTGGTCGTTGCCGGCGCTGGCGATGGCGGCGCGGAGCAGGCCGCCGTGGGTGTGGATGGCCTTCAGCGTGGCGCTGAGGAAGTAGAGGAACTGCAGGTTCTCCTCGGGCGTCTGGCCGGGCTCCAGCAGGTTCTGGCCCTCGTCCGTGGCCAGGCTCCAGTTCACGTGCTTGCCGCTGCCGTTGACACCGGCGAAGGGCTTCTCGTGAAGCAGGATGGCCAGGCCGTGCCGCTCACCCACGGACTTGAGCAGCTCCATGAGCAGCTGGTTGTGGTCGCTGGCGATATTCGCGGCCTCGTAGATGGGCGCGATCTCGAACTGGTTGGGGGCCACCTCGTTGTGGCGGGTCTTGGCGGGGATGCCGAGCTTGAAGCACTCCAGCTCGACCTCCTGCATGAAGCCGAGGACGCGCTCCTTGATGCTGCCGAAGTAGTGGTCCTCCAGCTCCTGGCCCTTGGGCGGCTTGGCGCCCTGGAGGGTGCGGTTGGCGAACATGAGGTCGGGCCGCTGCTGGGCCAGTTCCAGGTCCACGGCGAAGTATTCCTGCTCGGGGCCACACTGGGCGATGACCGCATCGGTCTTCACGCCGAAGTGGGCCAGGCCCTCGACGGCCAGCCGGGAGAGGACGTCCATGGAGCGCAGCAGGGGCACCTTGTGGTCCAGGGCCTCGCCGTGGTACCCCACGAAGGCGGTGGGGATGCAGAGCGTCTTGCCCAGGGGCCCTTCCATGAGGAAGGCCGGGCTGGCGGGGTCCCAGGCCGTGTAGCCGCGGGCCTCGAAGGTGGCGCGGAGGCCGCCGCTGGGGAAGGAACTGGCGTCGGGCTCGCCCTGGATGAGCTGGCCGCCGCTGAAACGCTCGATGACCTGGCCCGGCTCATCCCAGGCGATGAAGGCATCGTGTTTCTCGGCGGTGGCGCCGGTCATGGGCAGGAACCAGTGGGTGAAGTGGGTGCAGCCCTGCTCGAGGGCCCAGTCCTTCATGGCCTGGGCGACGCTCTTGGCCACTTCGGGCGACAGGGCCTCGCCGCGCTTGAGCGCTTGGCGGTAGGCCTTGTAGACATCCTTCTGCAACCGGTCGCGCATGGTGCGCTCGCTGAAGGTGTTGCAGCCGAAGTACTGGCTGATCTTGACCTGATCCAGCCGTGAGATGCTCGAAGTGTCTGCCGCCTGCGCCTTGGCCATGTGTGTCCCCCCCTTGGACGATGAAACATGAGTTTAGATATAGATGAACCGATGTCCGCCCCCCAGGGGCAGCCATCGGATTCCCACATCCACTTGGATCCTGCGATCCGCCCCCAGGATAGCCGAACCCCCCGTGTGGAAACAGGATTTCCTGCCTGTGAACGGGCTCTTTTTCTGCTCGGGGAGCTCCAGACCCACCAGGAGCAGGTGCCCCGTTGCGGTGCCCTGGCGTGGGAGCGCGCTGTCTTTGCCGAAGCCTTTGATCACGAGGGTCCCGGTGAGCGCATCCGCAGCTTCCTCGAGAAGCCCTAGAATGGGCCCATGGACCTGACCGCCCCCTACGTCCCCGACCTCGAGAGCATCCCCGCGGGGATCGACCTGCCCGCCGAGATCCGGCGCCTCAAGGCCGAGCGCCGGGCCATTCTCCTGGCCCACTACTACCAGGAGCCCGAAATCCAGGATTTGGCCGATTTCGTGGGCGACAGCCTCCAGCTCAGCCAGCAGGCCGCCAGGGCCGATGCCGACGTCATCGCCTTCTGCGGCGTCCACTTCATGGCCGAGACCGCCAAGATCCTCAACCCCGCCAAGACCGTGGTGATCCCGGACATGGACGCGGGGTGCAGCCTGGCGGACCGCTGCCCGGCGGACTACTTCGAGCAGTGGCTGAAGCAGTATCCGGATCACGATGTGGTCAGCTACATCAACTGCTCCGCCGGCGTGAAGGCCCTCAGCACGGTCATCTGCACCAGCAGCAACGCCGTCCGCGTGGTCGAGAGCATTCCGAAGGACCGGAAGCTCGTGTTCGCCCCGGACCGCCACCTGGGCAAGTGGGTCATGAAGCAGACGGGCCGCGACATGGTGCTGTTCCCCGGCTTCTGCATCGTCCACGAGCAGTTCACGGCCAAGCGCGTGGCGGCCCTCAAGGCCCAGCACCCCGAGGCCAAGCTCATCGCCCACCCCGAATGTGACGCCACCGTGAGCCAGTTGGCGGATTTCGTGGGTTCCACGGCCGCCCTGCTCAACTTCGTGGCCACGGACCGTGCCAAGGCCTTCATCGTGGCCACCGAGGCCGGCATCCTCCACCAGATGCGCCAGCGGCGGCCGGACGCCGACCTGATCCCCGCCCCGGCGGACAGCGGCTGCAACTGCAGCCTCTGCCCTTACATGAAGCTGAACAACCTGGAGAAGCTCTACCTCTGCCTGCGGGATCTGAAGCCCGAGATCCACCTGGACGAGGCCGTACGGGTGAAGGCCCTCCAACCCCTGGAGCGGATGCTGGCCCTGGGCTGATGAAACGCCGGAAGCGGCGCTAATCTGAGGGACCCCTTCCACCGAGCCCCCATGTACCGCCACCGCACCTCCCGGTTCCGCCTCCTCCATCCCGGCCTCGGCCTCTCGCGCTGGCAGCACCTCCAGCAGCGCAGCGGCATCGCCCTGCTCGGCCTGGCCGGACTGGTCCTGGCGGCCCTGCTCATCGCCGTGCCGCGCTACTACCGTGTAGACCAGATCGACAAGGCCCGGACCGCCTACATGGAGGCCCACTGGGTCGACTTCGAGGCCGTCGAACGCCACTGGAAGAGCCTGCCCATCCTCCAGTCGCTGCGGCGGGGCGACGAGCCCGACGTGCGACGGTTCCTGTCGAACCAGCCCCTGGTGGTGGCGCTGCTGGACCGGTTCGAGGACCGCCAGCTCTGGATGCGGGAGGGTGACCGCCTGGTGCCGCCGGCGGATCCGGCCCTGGCCCAGCAGTACCTGGGCTGGATGACCCACGCCGAGACCGCCCAGCGCTTCGAGTGGAATCCACCCCGGGAACAGGATCCCGATTTCGGGCAGGTGGCCACGGTGGTCCTCCTGTCGGATCGCTGGTTGGTGGTCAAGCGGTGGCGCCCGGGCACCCCCGAAGTCGAGCGGGAACTCGACGCGGCCCTGGCGCCCAATCCGGCCCTCCGCATGGGACTCATCCGGGAGTCGGACTACGACCGGAAGGATCTGGTACTCCAGCCCTGGGGCGCGGAACCCCATCTCCAGGCCGATCCCAAGCGCATTGCCAGTCTTCCCCTCGGCACCGCCACCAAGACCAACGCCTTCGGGGATGGCTGGAACCTGGGGGGCGTGGGCTTCGATGCCCAGCAGCAGGCTTTCCGGTCGAACCTGAAACGGCAGTACTGGGGGGTTTCGGGCATCGCGGCCCTGGTGGCGGTGGCCATCCTCCTGGGCCTCTGGCTCCGGCACCGCACCCGGAAGAAGGCCGTGCTCGACGCGGACCGCATGGCCTCCATGACCCACAGCCTCAAGACACCCCTGGCCATCCTCAAGTTCCGCTGCGACTCCCTGCGTCTGGGCCGCCTCGATCCGGACCGGGCCGACGAGGAGCTGCTGAAGATCAGTGAAGAGGTGGATCACCTCACCACCATCATCGAGACCGGCCTCCGCGTGATCCGCGGCGGCGGGGCCCCCGGACCCCGGGGCCAGGCCAACCGGGCCTGGTTCCAGGAGGTGGTGGACGACCTGCGGCCCGGCTTCGACGCGGAGGGCCGCCCCCTCGACCTGAAGCTCGCACCGGAGGCGGGTCATGCGCCCCTGCCCTCCCTGCGGGCGGCGGTGCTCACCCTCGTGGAGAACGCCCTCGCCCACGGGAAGGGGCGGGTCACCCTGGAGACCTGGCGGGCCCGCCGCCGGTTCTGCATCCAGGTGAGTGACGAGGGCAGCCTCGAACCCCACCACCTCAAGGTCCTCGGCAAGCCCTTCCAGCGGATCCGGGAATCCGGCAAGGAGGGTTTCCTGCGCGAAGGGCAGGGGCTCGGCCTGAGCCTCCTCGTGCAGGTGGCGGACCAGGAAGGCTGGGGCCTCACCTTTGCCTCGGGCCCCGGCGAAGGGTTCTCGGCCCTGCTGGAGATCCCGGCCGCATGAGCCTACCAACTTGGAAATTGCAGCCAATCCCGCTTGCCCTTCCAAGCCAACGCGTGCATCTTTGGAGCATCCGATCCTTGAGTGAGACGCCGTGATCCACATCCTCGTGGTAGAGGACGAGCCCTCTCTCTGCCAGCTCCTCGTCAACAACCTGGGCTTTGAAGGCTATTCCGTCGAGGCGGTGGGGGATGGTGTGCCCGCCCTGGCGGCCCACTCGGCCCGGCGGGCGGACCTCATCGTGCTGGACCTGATGCTGCCCCAGCTGGATGGATTCGAGGTCCTCCGCACCCTGCGGGAGCGCAAGGACGAGGTGCCCGTGCTCCTCCTCACCGCCCGCGGCGAGGAGACGGACCGGGTGAAGGGCCTCAGCCTGGGGGCGGACGACTACCTGGTGAAGCCCTTTTCCGTCCTCGAGCTCATGGCCCGGGTGAAGGCCATCCTGCGCCGGACCCGGCCCGTGGACCGGCCGGCCCGGCTGCGCTCCGGTCCCTTCCAGTTCAACCTGCCCCGCCTGGAGGCCCGGCGGGAGGGCCGGCCCCTGGAGCTGACCCCCCGCGAGTTCCGGCTGCTGGAGATCCTCATCACCCACGCCGGCCGCACCCACAGCCGCAAGGAGCTGCTGCAGCTGGCCTGGGAGCCCGATGCGCGCCCCAGCGCCCGCACCGTGGACGTCCACATCGCGAACCTGCGCCGCAAGCTGGGCGAGGAGCTAGGCGCCCCCTGGATCACCACCGTGGGCGGGGAAGGCTATCGCTGGATCACGGCCGTGGAACCGGATCCGGGCGCCCAGCCCGGTGGGCAGGCCGAGCAGGGGTAGACTGGACCCTCGCCCCGAGGTCCGATGTCACCCTGGAATCCCCACAGCTGGCAACGCTTTCCTGCGATGCAGCAGCCGGATTATGCCGATCCCTCGGAGCTGGAGGCCGTGCTGGCGCGCCTGCGGCGCATGCCCCCGCTGGTGGTGCCCCAGGAAGTGGACCGCCTCCGGGGCCTGTTGGCCGAAGCCGCGGCGGGCCGGCGTTTCCTCCTCCAGGGCGGCGACTGCGCGGAGCAGTTCAAGGACTGCACGCCGGAGTCCATCGAAGGCAAGCTCCGCGTGCTGCTCCAGATGTCCGTGGCCCTCACCCACGGCGGGCGGCGGCCCGTGGTGCGCGTGGGCCGCATCGCCGGCCAGTTCGCCAAGCCCCGCAGCAAGCCCACCGAGATGGTGCGCGGCCGCGAGCTGCCCAGCTACCGGGGCGACCTCATCAATGGCCTGGGTGCGGACGAAGCCGCCCGCCGCCCCGATCCCGGCCGCATGCTGGAGGCCTACTTCCACGCCTCCGCCACCCTGAACCACCTGCGGGCCCTCACGGCCGGCGGCTTCGCGGACCTGCACCACCCGGAGCGCTGGGAGCTGCCGGGCGGCACCGGCCAGGTGCCCGAGTACCGGCGCACCCTGGACCAGGTACGCGAGTCCCTCGACTTCCTCGAAGCCCTGGGAGGCGTGCAGCGGGACGTGCTGGAGCGCATCGACTTCTTCACCAGCCACGAAGCCCTGCTGCTCCCCTACGAAGAGGCCCTCACCCGCTGGGTCGGGGACGCTTCGGCCTACTACAACCTGGGCGCCCACACCCTCTGGGTGGGCGAACGCACCCGCCAGCTGGTGGGGGCCCACATCGAGTACCTCCGCGGTCTCCGCAACCCCATCGGTGTGAAGGTGGGCCCCAGCGCCACACCTGAGCACCTGGTGGAATTGCTCGACCGCCTCGATCCGGCACGCGAACCGGGCCGCATCACGCTCATTTCCCGCTTCGGCGCCACGAAGATCGAGGCCGCCCTGCCTCCCCTCCTGAAGGCCGTCCAGACCACGGACCATCCGGTGCTCTGGAGCTGCGACCCCATGCACGGCAACGGCGTCGAAAGCGCCGGTGGCCTCAAGACCCGCGACTTCGGGGCCATCCTTTCCGAGCTGCGCCAGGCCTTCGAGCTCCACCGGGCCCACGGCTCGCACCTGGGCGGCGTCCACATCGAGCTCACCGGCGAAGCCGTCACCGAATGCACCGGTGGCAGCGAGGGCCTGTCCGAGGCCGACCTCGCCAAGTCCTACGAGACCGGCTGCGATCCCCGCCTGAACGGCACCCAGAGCCTGGAGATGGCCTTCCTGATCGCGGAGATGATGAGAGGCTAGGCCCCGTCCGGGATCTCCGCCTCGACCAGCTGCGCCAGCAGCAGGAACGACTCCTGCCAGCCGAGGTAGCATGCCTCGGGCGGGATGACCTCGGGGATCCCCTCCTGGACAATGTTCACCTCGGTGCCGCAGGACACGGGCTTCAGGGAGATGGTCGTGTGCATCTCCCCGGGCAGGTTCGGATCATCGAACCTGTCCGTGTGCCGGATGCATTCCCCGGGGACCAGCTCGAGGTACTCGCCGCCGAACGTGTGGCTGTGGCCCGTGCTGAAGTTCGTGAACGACATCCGGTAGGTGCCGCCGACCTTCGCCTCCAGGTGGTGGACCCGGCCCGTGAAGCCATGCGGCGGAAGCCACTTGGCCATGGCATCGGGATCCAGGAACGCCCGGTAGATCCGGTCGGGCGTGGCCCGCAGCACGCGGTGGAGGCGGATGGTGTTCGTCGACATGGTCAGACCCCTTTCAGCGTGGGGGATCTCGCGAGCCTGCACGATAGCACCGTCGGAGCTGTCGTGACACCTACCGGTTCAGTGCACGGTGGGGTGGATCCCCTCCGGACCAGCCCGCAGCAGCAGGGTCTCGAAGGCCGTTTCCACGAGGACTTCCGCCCCTGGCAGCAGTTCCTGGAGGGGCTTGAGCTTCGGCGTCGGGAGCAGCAGGACCTCCCCGGGGCGGAGGAGCGGCAGTTCCAGGCCCTCCCAGGCCCCGAGGGACGCGCTGCGACGGGCGGTTCCGGCCCGCAACTCCAGGCTGCCGCCCGGCCACGCATCCACCATCCAGGTTCCCAGCAGAGCGCTTCCAGCTTCCTCCAGGGCCAGACAGAACCCCGCGACGCCACCGCCGGCCAACCCCAGGACCGCCAGACCGGGGCGGGGCGGTTCCATCAACTCGGCTCCGGGCGCCCTCACCCTGAACCGGTCGAGGGCGCTCCCATCGGCCCGGTGCAGGCCCGATGGCCGAGTCAGGCAGGGCAGCAGGGTCACGGACTCCGGATGGGGGGCCAGGGCTTCCGGCAGGGTGCCGCGGCGGTCCCATTTCTCGGCGTAGGCGAGGGTCTGCTTCGCCCGCCCCAGGGCCCGGGATCCGCCTTCCAGCAGGCGCCGGAGGCTGGACGGTACCAGGGCATCCGCCAGCCGGTCCGGATCGCCCTCCCCCAGCTTGCGCAGGCGGATGGCCTCGATGCGGTTCAGGTCCGCCAGCCGGCCCGAAGCCAGCCGACCCACAAGGGCGCGGCGTTCCACGGGGCCCTCGGACCAGGCAGCGGTACCCAGCAGCACGGGATCAGGCCTGCGCTTCGAGCCACTCGCGGGTGGCGGGAGCCAGGGGCTTGGGGCGGTTGGTGGCAAAGTCCAGCATCACCTGCACGCTCTTCCCCTCCGCGAACAGCTCGCCACCGAGGCCCTTGGTGAGCCGGTAGGTCAGGTCGAAGGAGCTGTTGCCCACCTTCGTGCAGTGCAGCTCCACGCGCACATCGTCGCCCAGGAGGATCGGCATCCGGTAGTCCACCTCGATCCGGGCGATGAGGAAGCCCTCCTCCTGGAACTTCCGGCCGCCCAGGAAGCTCCGCCACCACTGGAAGCGCCCCTGCTCCATGAAGCTCACCACCACCGCGTTGTTCACATGGCCCATGGCGTCCAGGTCACTGAACCGCACCTCGATGGGATGGGAGAAGGGCATGGAGCCTCCGATCCCCCACCATACCGAACCCGTGGCATCATGCGCCACGATGAGCGCGCCCCTTCTGATCGCCTACGACTCCGCCTGCACCCTCTGCTGCCGCACGACCCTCTGGCTGGCGCAGCGGGATCGGCGGGGGCTGCTGCACATGGTCTCCCTCCGGGACCCCGACCTGCTGACCCTGGCGCCCGAGCTGGCCGGGAAGCCCCTGGAGAGGGAGATCCACGGCCTCGACCTGGCCACCCGTGAGGTCTGGGCCGGGGCCGACCTCCTCCGGCCCATCGCGCGCCGCCTGCCGGGCTGGCAGTGGGTGGCCCCGCTGCTGGCCCTTCCCGGCCTGCCCCGCCTGCTGAACCGCGTCTACCTGTGGGTGGCGGTCCGGCGCTTCCGGCGCACGGGGCGGCCACCCTTCGCGTAGCCTGGAACCCATGGATTCCACCCCGCCGAGCCCCTGGCACCCCGACCGCCGCTGGGCGGATCCCCTCATCGCCCTCCTGGCCCTCATCGCCCTGATGGCCGCGGGCTTCACCCTCCGGGCCCGCCAGGAGGGGATCCACCGGCCCTCCGGGCGGACCAGCCTCCAGGGGCAGATGCTGGAGGCGGTCCTGGCGGGCCCCCGCCTGCTGGGCGGCGCCAGGATCGCCCCGAAGGACTGGACCCGGGCGCGGGCCCAGCTGACGGATCCCTGGGACCGGGCCCTGCTCGCGGTGCTCATGGCGGAGCTGGGCGACCCGGCCGAGGCCCATGGGCTCGTGGCCGAGGGCATCCCGGCCGGGATCGGCGGTGAGCGCTTCCGGCGGACCTTCTCTGGGGCCTATGGCAACACGCCCGTTCCGGACACCGCCACCCGCGAGGACGTGCAGCGCCGCCTCGGGAACAGCTACACCGCCGCCCTGCTGGAGGCCAGGCTCCGCGATCGGGAGGGCGGCACGGCCTCCGCCGAAGCCCTGCGTGCCCAGGCCCGCACGGCCCTGCTGACCCGCCTCGCGGCCCTGGGCGGCCTCGGGCTGCTGGTGATGGCCTTCGCGGCGGGGGGCCTCGCGATGGGGATCTACCTCTGGATCACCCGGCGGCAGCCGCCCCTCCGCCCCCTCCCCGCCTGGGGTCTGTCGGGCCGGGCAGCGACCCTGGTCTTCCTGGGCTGGTTCATGGCCTTCTTCGCCGCCGGCAACCTCTCGGCACTGCTGCTCATGCCCTGGCCCTCCCTGCGCTGGGCCGTCGTACCCCTGGGCACCCTCTTCCACGCCGGCATCGGGATGCGCCTGCTCTGCTGGGCGGAGGGACTCACCTTCCCTGAGCTCTGGCGGCGGATGACGCCGGGGACCGCCCGGCGGAACCTCGCCTGGGGTGCGGCCTTCCTCGCCCTGGCGGTGTTCCTGGTGCTGACCGTGGCCATGGCGACGAGTCTGGTGCTGAAGCCCGACCAGAGCCCCCAGCGGGATCTGCAGGAACTGCTGCGGGGGCTTTCTGGCTGGGGTCCCTCCCTGGCCATGTTCGCCGTGGTGGCCGGCGTGGCCCCCTGCTTCGAGGAGCTGCTGTTCCGGGGCTTCCTGTTTCCCGTGCTGGCCCGGCAGGGCCGGATCCCGCTTGCCTTGCTCGCCTCCGCCCTGCTCTTCGGGGCCATCCACCTGCAGCCCGCAGGCCTGCCCATCCTCGGCACCCTGGGTCTGGTGCTCGCCCTTGCGGTGCGACAGACCGGGAGCCTATGGCCCGCCATCCTGGTCCACGCCTGCTGGAACGGTTCGCTCTTCCTGCTGATGCGGGCCTTCGCCTGATCCGCGCTAGAACTGGAACCGCGACAAGGCAGGCGCCAGCCACCAGAACAGCTGGAGCACCAGGAACACCAGGACGACCCATTTCATGATCCGGCCCCAATCCGTCGCTTCAGATCGAGGCTGGTGGAGCGATGGCCGCCGGGTGGAGAGGTAGGTTTCCACTGGATCTTCCGCCAGGGTGATCTTCCCGGGGCCTGTCTTCCGGATGCGGGAATCATGGGCGCCAGAGGCCTCCTCCGGCGCCGGTTCGGGCTGGCGGAACCGCGCCGTCGATACGCTGCCGGTGCCGTTCTCATCCTGGCCCAGGAAGGTGAAGAGGCGGGCGCGCATGCTGACGGGGCCGGGCAGCGCGTCGATCAGCTCCTCCATGAACTCCGGCAGCGTGGTGTGGCGGTCGTCCGGATCCGCGGCCAGGGCCCGATTGAAGACGGTGCCCATGCGGGGGGGCAGGTCCGCCGGGAGGGCCACAGGCTCCTGGAGGATGTGGAGGATGATCTCCGTGAGGCCGCCGCCCGGATGGGGCAGCTTGCCCGTGAGCAGCTCGAAGGCCGTGGCGGCGAAGCTGTAGCGGTCCGAGGCCGGCGTCCCCTCGCCGCCCCGGAGCACTTCCGGCGGTGCATAGGCCGGGGATCCCAGGAAGTCGCCAGAGGATGTCAGGCGGAGGGCCAGCGTCTGGGCCAGAGCCGCCCCGTCCTCCTCCACGCAGGCCAGGTCCAGGGATTGCTCGGGGCTGAGGCTCATGTGGCCCAGGGTCCGGGCGATACCGAAGTCCATGAGCTTGGCCCGGCCCTCCTCGCTGAGCAGGATGTTGTCCGGTTTCACGTCCCGGTGCACGATGGCCCGGCGGTGGGCGGCCCGCAGGGCGCGCATGGCCTGGATCAGCACGCGGGCACTGGTCTCTGTGTCCAGGTCCCGGTCCTTGATGTGCCGGCCGAGGCTCTTGCCCTCCACGTACTCCATGGCCAGGAAGGGGCCCAGGTCCTCCTCCACGCCCACGTCGAAGACCGTCACCAGGTTCGGGTGGTTGAGCTGGGCGCTGATCTCGGCCTCGCGGCGGAAGCGCAGCGTGGCCTGGTGCCGGGCGGCCCCGGTGACCCGCACCACCTTGATGGCCACCCGGCGCTTGAGCAGCGGGTCCTCGGCCAGATAGACGGTGCCCATGCCGCCCTGTCCGATGGGCCGCACGATCTGGTACCTGCCGATGGTCTTGGGATCCGCCATGGAACTGAAATTCTAACCACGAGATCCCCTTCCCAAGCCGGGCTAGAATGGAGGATTCGACATTCTGGAGTTGCCATGGCCGCCCTTCTCGAAGCCATCGAAATCAAGCGCAAGATGTTCTTCGAACTCGAAGAGACGCCTTTTCACTGCCTGGAT
>Ga0255338_1004619_pt1 | contig 13920 bp, 9 predicted proteins | sample MeOH1_35cm_T4_19_FD_203715 | JGI IMG/M metagenome (GOLD analysis project Ga0255338, IMG submission 203715) | Sandy soil microbial communities from University of British Columbia, Vancouver, Canada - MeOH1_35cm_T4_195 | ecosystem: Engineered > Artificial ecosystem > Sand microcosm > Unclassified ...
ACATTGCCAGAAACCTCCATCAGCGCCGAAGCGGAAGCCGACGACCCACGCGTAAAAGAAACCAGCACCGCGACCCGCACCGCCACACCGGTGCGCTACGTGCCACAAGCCATCGACTCGATAAAAACCTCGAGCGTCGTCGATTACGGCACCAATGATCTGGGCACCGCCCTGAGCGGCATTCCCAACGTCAGCAGCGGCGCCGACACCCGCTTCGACAGCCTGCGCATCCGCGGTTTCGACGCCAGTAACGATTTTTATCTGGACGGCATTCGCGACGACAGTCAGTACGTGCGCGACCTGCACAACATCGAACGCATCGACGTGCTCAAGGGCCCGGCGGCGGTGTTGTACGGCCGTGGCAGCCAGGGCGGGATCGTCAACCGTGTCAGCAAGTTGCCGGAGTTCGGGCGCCGCTCCTCCATTGAAGCCCAGGGCGGCAGCAACGATTTGCGCAGCCTTTACGCCGACCTGAGCACCGATCCCAGCGAGAACATCAGCCTGCGCCTGAACATGGGCAACATGGACCAGAACAGCTTTCGCGATGGCGTCAGCGGCAATCGCCAGTTGTTTGCGCCGTCGATGAGCTGGCAACTGACGCCCGACCTGAACTGGTTGGTGCAGTACGAATACAGCCGTTACAACCGTACGCCGGATCGCGGTATTCCCGGTGTAAACGGACGCCCGGCCGACGTCGGACGGGATACGACCTACGGCAGCGATCACGATTTCATCGACGACAAGTCGCAATCCCTGCGCTCGAAACTCAGCTACGACATCAACGAAGACTGGCAACTGCGCCAGACGCTGGGGGTGTTCAAGCTCGACAGCGATTTCGACAACACCTACCTCACCGGCTACACACCGGCGACCAACCGGGTCACGCGCCAGCACTGGCAGCAGGACCTGACCACTCGCAACGTCTACAACAACATTGAGCTGGAAGGTGGTTTCGACACGTTCGGCCTTGAGCATCGCCTGCTGACCGGCGTTGAAATCGGCAGTCAACGCCGTGATCCGAAGCTCTACACAGCGGCCACTACCGGGCCTGGCCGCCAGGCCGTGCCGTCGCTGGATCTGTATAACCCGGATCGGGATTTGCGCCACACCGGGCGCATGCAAGTGTCCAGCGACAACCACACCGAAGTCGAAAGCCGTGCGGTGTACGTGCAGGATCAGCTACGCCTGAATGATCAATGGCAATTGCTGGCCGGCCTGCGCTACGACACCTTCGACATCGAGTCGACCAACAAGCTGCGCAACATCTCCGAAGACCGCGACAGCCACAGCACCAGCCCGCGTGCAGGACTGGTCTGGACGCCCCTGCAAAATCATTCCTTCTACGCTTCCTGGACCAAGACCTTTTCGCCGGCCGGCGGCGGTTTGATCGGCATCACCCCGGGCGCTGCCGGCAATACCAACGACCTGAGCCCCGAGCTGACCAAGCAGAAAGAAATCGGCGTGAAGAGTGACTGGCTCGACGATCGCCTGAGTACCACGCTGGCGATCTACGAACTGGAACTCTACAACCGTCGCACCAGCGACCCGCTCAACCCGACCATCACCTTGCTTTCCGGCAAGCAACGTTCCCGCGGGATCGAGCTGACCGGCACCGGCAAGATTGCCGGCAACTGGTACGTGCGCGGTGGCGTGGGCGTGCAGGACGCGACGGTCGAAAAGGACAACAACGGTTTTGAAGGCAAGCGCATCAGCAATGTGGCCAAGCACAACGGCAGTCTGTTCCTGACCTGGAAACCGGAAATGGGCTGGTACGCCGAAACCGGCCTGACCCTGGTCGGCGACCGCTATGCGGATAACCTCAACACCACCGTTCTGCCGGGTTATGGCCGCTGGGATGCATTGGCCGGATTCCGTCAGAAGGACTGGGATTTGCGCGCGGCGCTGAACAACATCAGCGATAAAACCTACTACTCGTCCGCCACCAGCGCTGCGCAGATTCAACCGGGTGAACCGCGCAGCCTGGTGATGACCGGGACTTACAGCTTCTAAACACCCCAGACTCCGAGATCACGCTGATCCCTGTAGGAGCCGGCTTGCTGGCGATAGCGGTCTTCCAGTCAATGTCTTTATTGACTGGGTCAGCGCTATCGCCAGCAAGCCGGCACCTACAGGGGGTCAGCGTCACTCGCATAAAATCATCACCCATAAAAAAGCGCCGCCTTCCCGGCAGCGCTTTTATCAATCCTTTGTTGTTCTTTTTTTATCCTTCCATCACATCCCACAACGCATCCAGCTCCGCCTCGCTGAATAAACCAGCGGGATAGCGCTCGATCATCATCCGGCGCGGATCAGGCTCCCTGATCTGACGCGTTCCATTGGACTTCAACCAGTGCGCCAGGATCTGGAGCGATTCGCTGTTGACTGCCAGGGGATGCAGTGTCCGCTCGCTCACTACGTTCATTTCGGCGTTCATTTCCGCGCTCTCTCCTGGTTTGTGAGCGGCTAACTTATCCAAGGTTTATGACAGAACATCGAAGTTCTCCCCTCCCTGTTTCTCGTCAGGAGAGATACAAGAGCTGTGCCAATGTGTCGGAACGGTCGACCAGCGGATACAAAAAAGCCCGCAGTCCTGATGGGCTGCGGGCTTCTTGCAAGGCGTCGAAGGAAAACCGTTGTCCGAGTGATTTTCCAGTCAACTCAGGCTGTTACAACTGCACTCACTCTTTGTGCGGTGCAGGCTGCTGTTGGGTAAGGCAGTGGATGTTACCGCCGCCCAGTAACAGTTCGCGGCCCGGCACCATGACGACTTCGTGCTGCGGGAACAGGCTCTGCAAAATCTCTTTGGCCGGGCCGTCCAGTGGATCGTCGAAGCTCGGCGCGATGATGCCGCCGTTGACGATGAGGAAGTTCACGTAGGAACCGGCCAGACGAACGGTCGGATTGCGCTCCTGGGTTCCGTCTACCGGGTCCACGCCAGCGCACTCTTCTTCGGTTGCATACAGCGGCCCCGGAATCGGCATCTTGTGCACCGTGAATGGGCGACCCTTGGCGTCGGTGCTGCTTTCCAGCACTTTCATTGCCGCCTGGCAGCGCGGGTAGTTCGGGTCTTGCGGATCGTCGGTCCAGGCCAGCAACACTTCACCCGGACGCACGTAGCAGCAGAAGTTATCCACATGGCCGTCGGTTTCGTCGTTGAACAAGCCGTCCGGCAGCCAGATGATTTTATCCACAGCCAGGTTGGCGCTGAGCACCGCTTCGATGTCTGCACGGTTCAGGTGCGGGTTGCGATTGCGGTTGAGCAGGCATTCTTCGGTAGTGATCAGCGTGCCTTCGCCATCAACGTGGATCGAGCCGCCTTCGAGCACGAAGCCCTGGGTGCGATAACGCGGGCTGCGTTCAATCTCGAGGATCTTGCCGCCGACCTGCGAATCACGATTCCACGGCGAATACAGGCCACCGTCAAAACCGCCCCACGCGTTGAAATCCCAGTTCACACCGCGGACTTCGCCACTGTTATTGATGACGAACGTCGGCCCTGTATCGCGGACCCAGGCGTCGTCACTGGACATCTCGACCACACGAATATTCGGTACATCGAGACGGGCACGCGCGTTTTCGTACTGGCCAGCGGAAACCGCCACCGTCACGGGTTCGAAACGTGCGATGGCCTTGGCCACCGCCACGTGTGCGGCTTGCGCCGGTTTGCCACCCAGGCGCCAGTTGTCCGGGCGCTCGGGCCAGATCATCCAGGTCTGGGTTTGTGGCGCCCACTCGGCGGGCATGTAGAAGCCGTCGGCGCGCGGGGTGCTGTTTAAAGTGGTCATGCAGTCAGGACTCCAGGGAACCGTCGAGGGTTTTGAGCGCATTGTATAGGTTCGGGCGACGATCACGGAACGAGCCCCATGCGCTGCGAGTGTGCTCCAGCTCATCGAGGTCGAAGCTGTGAACCAGCACGCCTTCTTCGGTTTTATCGAGTTCCTGGACCTTCTCGCCGAACTGGTTGGCGATGAACGACGAGCCGTAGAAGGTGATGTCGTACCCGTCCTGCTCCTCATTGCCGATGCGGTTGCTGGCGATCAGCGGCATCAGGTTGGCGCCGGCATGGCCCTGTTGCACACGCTGCCAATGGTCACGGGACGAGATGGTCTTGTCGTGCGGCTCGCTGCCGATGGCGGTCGGGTAGAACAGAATTTCCGCACCCAGCAACGCCATGCTGCGGGCGCACTCGGGGAACCACTGATCCCAGCAGATGCCCACGCCGATTTTCGCGTAGCAGGTGTTCCACACTTTGAAGCCGGTGTCGCCCGGGTTGAAGTAGTACTTCTCGTGGTAGCCAGGGCCGTCCGGGATATGGCTTTTACGATAAATCCCAAGGTTGCTGCCGTCGGCATCGATGATCGCGATGCTGTTGAAACGCGCGCGGCCGGCCCGTTCGTAGAAGCTGATCGGCAGCACCACTTGCAGTTCCCTGGCGATTTTCTGGAAATGCTTGATGGCGACGTTCTCTTCCACCGTCGTGGCCAGTTGCAGGTAATCCGGATTGGGTTTCTGGCAGAAGTACGGCGCCTCGAACAGTTCCTGGATCAGGATGATCTGCGCGCCTTTGGCTGCGGCCTCACGGACCAGCCTTTCAGCGGTTTCGAGGTTGGCTTCAAGGTCCCAGGAACAGGCCATCTGGGTGGCGGCGACGGTAACGATACGGCTCATGAATCATCTCCGGGCAAGTGCTTTAAGGTCGAGTGTGGCATCGACCGATGACAGAAAAGGAAGTGGCGGGCGTGATGAGGCACGCCGCGGCAATGGCGACTTTATAGCCGATAAAAATCGGCTTTAAAAGCGATTAATCTTCCTTCCGTCGAAAACAACAGCACTTAAACCCGATAACAATCGATGTTTTGTCAGTGTTTTTGATGACGCCTTCGCGGGCAAGCCCGCTCCCACAGGTTTTATGTCGGATGCTGATAATGAGCACGACGCCAAACCGGTGGGAGCGGGCTTGCCCGCGAAAGCGATTTCAGGCCTTACAAACCTTCATCCAACACCTTCGCCATCATGTCGACAAAGAAATCGACACTCTGGCGCGACGTCACCATCGGCGGTTTGATTTTGAGGACGTTGAGATAATCCCCCGTCGGCTGCATGAAGATCCCCAGCTCCCGCAGGCGATCGCACAACGCCGTGGTTTCTTCGGTCGCCGGCTCCAGGGTCTCGCGGTCGCGGATCAATTCAACGCCCAGATAAAAACCGGAACCGTGCACCGCGCCCACCAGCGGATGACTATCGATCAGCGCCTCAAGACGCTCCTTGAAATACCCGCCCACGACCTGGGCGTTTTCCCAAAGCTTTTCCTCTTCCATCACATCCAGAACGGCCATGCCGATCTGGCAACTGACCGGGCTGCCACCCGCCGATGAGAAGAAATAACCTTCGGCTTCCAGCGCTTCGGCGATTTCCCGGCGGGTGATCACCGCGCCCAGCGGTTGGCCGTTGCCCATGCCCTTGGCCATGGTGATGATGTCCGGCACCACGCCCTGTTCTTCGAAGCCCCAGAAGAAGTGACCCATGCGCCCGTAACCGACCTGCACTTCGTCGGCGATGCACACGCCGCCCTGGGCGCGAACCATCCCGTAGACCTGTTTCAAATAGCCCGGCGGCAGCGAGATACCGCCGGCATTGCCGTACACCGGTTCGCAAATGAAACCGGCCAGCTGGCGTCCTTGCTCGGCGATTTTCGCCAGGTTGTGTTCGACGCTGCGCACATAATCCGGCGCGCTGTCCGGGCCCCGGAATTCACCGCGATAGGTGTTCGGTGCCGTGACCGGGTGCACCCAGTCCGGGCGGCTGCTCAAGGCCTTGGGGTTGTCGGCAATCGACGTCGAGACCGCGTCCGCGCCCACCGTCCAGCCGTGATAGGCCTCCAGCACGCTGACGATGTCGCGACCGCCGCTGTAGGCCCATGCCAGGCGGATCGCCAGGTCATTGGCCTCGCTGCCGCTGTTGACCAGGAACACCCGGTCCATGCCATCTGGCGACAGCTTCAGCAAACGCTCGGAAAATTCGGCAACCGCGGCGTAATTGAAGCGCGAGTTGGTATTGAGCAGCGACCATTGCCGGCTGGCCACCGCGGCCATGCGCGGATGGCCGTGACCGAGCACCGCGACGTTGTTGAGCATGTCGAGGTAGGAGCGCCCCTGCATGTCGATCAGGTGATTGCGCCAGCCGCGTTCGATGCGGGGCGGGTCAACGTAATAGTGTTTCTGGGTCCGGGCAAAACTGGCATCGCGGCGCGCCAGCAAGGTCTGCGAATCAAGCTCCGCTTCAGCGTCGCACGCCAGCCCCAGCAGCGACGCCGGCGACGGACACAACGCTTGCCAGGCCGCCGCGCGCGAAGGCGTGCAAAACAACGGCGCGTCGAACGAGGCGCCTCGGCACAACTGCACCCGCAACGGACCGCTGACCGCGCCCAACACCTGGCCTTTGACCAACGCTGCGCCGGTGTGCAGCGACGGCGTCACGCCCCACAGCCGCACGCTCAGCTGTGGACCGTCGAGTTGCAACACACCCGGCGACGGTTGATGGACCACACCGGCAAACGGCGATTCGACCGCCGTGCCCTGGGGCACTCGCAACTCGACATGCAGCGGGCACGTGTCCGGTTCGCTGGCACTGTCGGGGCGGGTGCGGGACAAACGGTATTGTCCGTAACGGCTGGCAGCCAGGCCGTGCGCTGCAGCCGCTTCGCTCAACAGGCGCTGATCGATCCCTTCCTGCTCCCAGTTACCGGCCTCGAAATGCGGGCTGAGTACGCCCAGGTCGATCAAGGCGAATTCACGTCCGACCAGGCTCGGCAGCAACGGCGCAAAGCCTTCGCTGCCAATGTCTGGCAGGTTCTGGCCGACCGACGTGAGGATCGCCGCTTCCATCAACGCGAGCGGCACCGAGGTGGCCACGCGGAAAATTTCCCACTCGTGGGTCAGGTTGTCGCGACTGTACTGGTTACCCGGATCGATGCTGACCTGCTGTTCGCCGCTGAGCACCAGCACCGCCGCCCGCGCAACGATCAGCGGCCACAGCGCCAGCAGTTCTTCGTGTTGCAACGGATTGACCGCGTGATAGGCCTGGACCGCCGGCAAGATGTAGAACGGATCGCCGCCGGCATGATGCAGCAGCGCCGCGCAGGTCACCGAGAGGTCGGTGATGCGCCAGGTGCGGATCAGGTCGCCGAAATCGATCACCCCCTGCAGTTGCCACTGGCGTTGCGAATCACGCTGCCAGACCACGTTGTCATCGGTGATGTCCATGTGGATGGCCTGCATCGGCAACTTGTCCACCAGCGGCTGCAAATGCCGCTCGGCCTGTTCGGCCACTTGCGCGATCAAGGCTCGCTGCGCGTCATCTTCAATGACCGGCAGCAAATGTGCGATCAAGGCGTTGGCGTGACGCGCATCCCACTGAAGGGTGCGCTGGAGACCCGGATGGTTGAAATCGGCCAGCGCCTGGTCCATTTCACCGCAGAGCCGGCCGAAACCGGCCACCACGGATCCGGGCAGATGGTCCAGGTGTGTGAGCGATTGGCCCTCGATGTATTCGAGCAGGCGCACATGCACCGCTTGCCCGCCGACTTCAAGTGACAGCAGGTCGGCGCCGTTCTGGGCGGCAATCACTCGCGGCACCGGCACACCGGAGTGCTCGGCCAAATGTTTGAGCCCGGCGTGCTGGGCTTGCAGTTCCAGCGCTGAATAGTCGCCACGGCAGATTTTCAGGACGAAACGCCCATGCTTACTGTCAACGCGGTAGTTGAGATCCTGCTGGCTGCCGAGCGCCTGCAATCGCCCGCTCAGCCCGTAATGCCCCTCGAGCAGCTCTAGCGCTTGCACCGCAGACACCTGCGGGCTGGGCAAACTGGCGCGATGAATCAACGTAGCGAGCGGCATACAACGACCCCTGAAATTTTATTAGGCACCTATATCGCCACTGCGTCGGTCGATAATCAACCCCCGCGCATCCATCAAAACCCAAATAGCCGTCACAACCCTATTGCACCAGCCCTCTCCTGCCGACAAGCTATGCTCATTTGCTTCAATCGTCTTACAGATAAAGGCTGGCCAACATGCGTATTCTCATCACCGGCGGTGCCGGTTTCATTGGCTCTGCCCTGGTTCGCCACCTGATTTGGCACACTGAGCATGAAGTGCTCAACCTGGACAAACTGACCTACGCTGGCAATCTGGAATCGCTGACCAGCATTGCCAACGACACACGCTACGAATTCGTGCAGGCCGATATCGTTGATCAGGCCACCGTCAGCGCCGTGCTGGCACGTTTCCAGCCGCATGCGATCATGCATCTGGCGGCCGAGTCCCACGTCGACCGTTCCATCGACGGTCCGTCAGATTTCATTCAAACCAATATCGTCGGCACCTACAGCCTGCTCGAGGCCGCTCGCGCCTACTGGCAGACCCTGGCCGAACCGCAGAAAAGCGCTTTCCGCTTCCACCACATCTCCACCGATGAGGTCTACGGCGACCTGCATGGCGTCGATGACCTGTTCACGGAAACGACCCCGTACGCACCGAGCTCACCGTATTCCGCCAGCAAGGCAGCCTCAGACCACCTGGTCCGCGCCTGGCAGCGCACCTACGGCCTGCCGGTATTGCTGACCAACTGCTCGAACAACTACGGGCCGTTCCACTTCCCCGAAAAACTGATCCCGCTGGTGATTCTCAACGCCCTCGCCGGCAAGCCTCTGCCTGTCTACGGTAACGGCCTGCAGGTTCGCGACTGGCTGTTTGTCGAGGATCACGCCCGCGCACTGTTCAAAGTGGTCACCGAAGGCGTGGTCGGCGAGACCTACAACATCGGCGGTCACAACGAGCAGAAGAACATCGACGTGGTGCGTGGCATCTGCGCGCTGCTCGAAGAGCTGGCACCGAACAAGCCTGAAGGCGTCGCGCACTTCGCCGACCTGATCACTTTCGTCCAGGACCGTCCTGGCCATGACCTGCGCTACGCGATCGACGCCAGCAAGATTGAGCGCGAACTCGGCTGGACGCCCGAAGAAACCTTCGAGACCGGCCTGCGCAAAACCGTCCAGTGGTATCTGGAAAACCTGGAGTGGTGCCGCCGTGTTCAGGACGGCAGCTATCAGGGTGAACGACTGGGCGCCATCAATACCAAGGAGTTGATCGCATGATGAAAGGAATTGTGTTGGCCGGGGGTTCGGGCACACGCCTGCACCCGATCACGCTGGGCGTGTCCAAACAGCTGCTGCCGATCTACGACAAACCGATGATCTACTACCCGATCTCGGTCCTGATGCTGGCCGGCATCAAGGAAATCCTGGTGATCTCCACCCCGCAGGACCTGCCGCAGTATCGCAATCTGCTGGGGGATGGCAGTCAGTTCGGCGTGCATATCAGCTACGCCGAACAGCCTTCGCCGGATGGCCTGGCCCAGGCCTTTCTGATTGGTGAGGAATTCATTGGCAAGGATCCGGTGTGCCTGATCCTCGGCGATAACATCTTCCATGGTCAGCGCTTCAGCGAACAGTTGAACAACGCCGTCAATCGCCCTTCTGGTGCCACCGTGTTCGGTTACTGGGTCAAAGACCCGGAGCGCTTCGGCGTGATCGATTTCGACGACGAAGGCCGCGCCCTGTCGATCGAAGAAAAACCGACAGTACCGAAATCCAGCTACGCCGTAACCGGCCTGTACTTCTACGACAACGATGTGATCGACATCGCCAAGGCCGTGAAGCCCTCGCCTCGCGGTGAGCTGGAGATCACCGACGTCAACAATGCCTACCTCAAGCGCGGCGATCTGCAGGTCGAGCGCTTCGGTCGCGGTTTCGCCTGGCTGGATACCGGCACTCACGACAGCCTGCTCGAAGCGTCCCAGTACGTGCAGACCATCGAGCATCGCCAAGGGCTGAAAGTCGCCTGCCTCGAAGAAATCGCTTACGAAAAAGGCTGGATCGACCGCGAGCATTTGCTCGAGCGCGCCAAGTATTTTGGCAAGACCGGTTACGGTCAGTACCTTTACAAACTGGCTGAGGGTGGACAATGAATGTGATTGAAACCGCGCTGCCCGGTGTGTTGATCCTTGAACCCAAGGTCTTCGGCGACGAGCGCGGCTTTTTCTACGAGAGCTTCAATGCCAAGGCGTTCGAAGCGGCCACCGGCCTGAAGAGGCAGTTCGTTCAGGACAACCACTCTCGCTCGCAAAAAGGCGTCCTGCGGGGCCTGCACTACCAACTGGAAAACACCCAGGGGAAACTGGTGCGGGTAACGGTTGGCGAAGTGCTTGATGTCGCGGTGGATGTGCGTCGCAGCTCAGCGAATTTCGGCAAATGGGTGGCGGTGCGTCTGTCCGCGCAAAACCGTCACCAACTCTGGGTACCCGAAGGTTTTGCCCATGGGTTTGTCGTGTTGAGCGATGTCGCCGAGTTCCTCTACAAGACCACGGACTATTACAACCCGTCCGCCGAACGTTGCATTCGTTGGGACGACCCGACGCTCGCCATCGATTGGCAGCTGGATGAAGCACCCCAGCTTTCGGCCAAAGACCAACTAGGCAAAACCTTGCAAGAGATCGATCTGTTTCCATGAGAATTCTTATCAGCGGTCAACATGGACAGGTTTCAAGTGAGTTGCAGAAACGCCTGAAGGTTTTGGGGGAGCTGGTGGTTCCAGGTCGCGATCAGCTTGACCTGGCTCAACCGGAGCAGATTCGTCGGCAGGTGCGGCACGTTCGTCCCGACCTGATCATCAACGCCGCGGCTTATACGGCGGTCGACAAGGCTGAAAGCGATGCCGCAGCCGCTTTCGTCGTCAATGCGCAGGCCCCGGGTATTCTGGCTGAAGAAGCTGCGGCGCTTGGCATCCCGTTGATCCAATACTCCACCGATTACGTGTTCGACGGCCGCAAAGGCGCGCCGTACACCGAAACAGATGCGACCAACCCGCTTGGCGTTTACGGTCAGAGCAAACTGGCCGGTGAACAGGCGATCACAGCAGTACAGGGCAAGCACCTGATCCTGCGCACCAGTTGGGTCTACTCGGCACACGGCCACAATTTTCTGCTGACCATGCAACGCTTGCTGCAGGAAAAACCGGAGTTGCGCATCGTCGCCGACCAGATCGGAGCCCCCACCTGGGCCGGCACGATCGCCAACAGTACCCTCGCCCTGATCGAACGCTGGCAGGCTGGCGAGACTGGCGCCTGGGGCACTTATCACCTGACCGCGCAGGGTGAAACCTCGTGGTTCGGTTTCGCCCAGGCCATAGGCGAAGCGCTGCGGGAACAGGGAAAGCCGTGCGCAAACCTGCTGCCGATAACCACCAGCGACTACCCGACACCCGCCACCCGCCCGCTGAACTCACGACTCGATTGCAGTCGCCTGCAGCGCGAATGGGGCGTCAGTCAGCCTGACTGGCAAACTGCGCTGCGCGAGTGTCTTGCCGGACAAGCCTAGGCATAATGCGCCTGTACCCACAGGCGCCTGATGCTCATGAACTCGACCCTTCCCCGCCGACCCCGCTGGCGCAGCCTGGCCCTGCTTGCGCTGTGCCTGGCGCCATTGCTGTGGCCGCTGGAGCATCTGGCCGAGCGTTACTACCGCAGCGAACTGGCCGGACAGAACCGTCAGACCCTCGACCTGTACGTCGCCAACCTGCTGGGCACACTGCATCGCTATGAAGTGATGCCACAGATTCTTGGCGACCTGCCGGCCCTGCGCGCCGACCTGTCTGCACCGGACGACGGCGTAACCCAGGGCAACGCCAACCGACTGCTGAAGAACATCAGCGCCCAGACCGGCGCCGAAGTCATGTACCTGATGGACACGACGGGCAAGACGCTCGCCACCTCCAACTGGGACAAGCACGACAGTTTCGTCGGGCGCAATTTCGCCTTTCGGCCGTATTTCAGTGAGGCCATGGCCGGGCGTCTGGGGCGCTTTTTCGGCCTGGGCACCACGTCGGCCAAACGCGGTTACTTCTTCGCGGCAGCGGTCCGTGATCGCGAAAAAATCATCGGCGTGCTGGTGGTCAAGGTTGACCTGGACCACACCGAAAGCCTCTGGGGCAAAACCCCGGAACAACTGCTGGTGACCGACCACAACGGCGTGGTCATTCTCACCTCGCGGCCCGAATGGCGGTTTCGCGCGACCCGTCCGTTGAGCGACGCCGAGCGTGAGGCGATCACCGCGATTCAGCCCTACCCGACCCGCGACCCCAAGCCTTTGAACCTCGATCCGGACGCGTGGCTGACCCAGACCCGGCAGATCGACGAAACCGGCTGGAGCGTCAGCATCCTTGCGCCGCGCACCCTGATCGACCGCCCGGTGCGCACGGTGGTCGCCATCGGTGGCGCGACGCTGCTGGTGTTGATGCTGCTGCTCGGCCTGATGATGCAGCGCCGTCGTCACTACCTCGATCGAATCGCCTTCGAAGCCAAGGCCCGTCGGGAACTTGAAGGCCGTGTCGCCGAACGCACCAGCGACCTCGAAGGCCTCAACCGTCGGCTGAAACAGGAAGTGCTGGAGCGTGAACATGCCCAGCAGGAACTGGTACGAGCCCAGGATGATCTGGTGCAGGCCGGCAAGCTGTCGGCGCTCGGGACCATGTCGGCGAGCATCAGCCACGAACTCAATCAGCCGCTGGCGGCGATCCGCAGCTACGCGGAAAACGCCGAGGTACTGCTTGATCACGAGCGCACCGACGATGCACGCGGCAACCTCAAGTTGATCAGTGAACTGACCGGGCGCATGGCCTCGATCATTGCGCACCTGCGGGCCTTTGCCCGACGTGATCGCCACGCCCCGGAAAGTGTCGCGCTGCAACCGGCGCTGGATGACGCGCTGGCGCTGTTGGCCAAGCGCCGGCGGAGCATGGAGGTCGAGCTGATCCGCGACTTGCCGGCCGCCACGCTGTGGGTCGAAGCCGGGGAAACCCGATTGCGCCAGGTGCTCGGCAACCTGCTGGCCAACGCGCTGGACGCGCTGACGGAAAAAGGCCCGCCGCGTAAACTCTGGTTGAGTGCCCAATCCACCGCCGACGGTGTCATTCTGTACATTCGCGACAACGGCCCCGGCTTTTGCATGGAAGCCCTTGGCCGCGCCAGCGAGCCTTTCTACACCACCAAGACCCGCACGCAGGGGCTGGGTCTGGGGCTGGCGATTTGCGAGACCCTGATGCGCGCCTTCGGCGGTGAACTGTCGTTCGCCAACCACAAGGAAGGCGGCGCCCTGATTACCCTGAAACTGCGCGCAGGCGCACCGGGCGTGAGCCTGCAACCGTCCGAGGACCGAAGTGCATGACCATCGACAACCGCATCCAGGTCGTGTTGATCGACGACGATCCCCATTTGCGTCAGGCCCTGAGCCAGACGCTGGACCTGGCGGGCCTGAAAATCCTGCCGCTCGCCGAGGCCAAGGGCGTGGCCGGGCAACTGGAGCGCGACTGGCCGGGGGTGGTGGTCAGCGATATCCGCATGCCGGGCATGGACGGTCTTGAGTTGCTGACCGAACTGCACGCGCAAGACCCCGAGCTGCCAGTGCTGCTGATCACCGGCCACGGCGACGTGCCGCTGGCGGTACAAGCGATGCGCACCGGCGCTTATGACTTCCTGGAAAAACCCTTCGCCAGCGATGCCCTGCTCGACAGCGTGCGCCGCGCATTGGCCTTGCGCCGGTTGGTGCTGGATAACCGCAGCCTGCGCCTGGCCCTGAGCGACCGCAATGAACTGAGCGCACGACTGGTCGGGCAATCGGCGCCAATGCTGCGCCTGCGCGAGCAGATCGGCGCATTGGCGGCGACCAAGGCCGACGTGCTGATTCTCGGCGAAACCGGTGCCGGTAAAGAGGTCGTGGCCCGGGCTCTGCACGATTTGTCGAGCCGGCGTAACGGCCCGTTCGTGGCGATCAACGCCGGCGCCCTGGCCGAGTCGGTGGTGGAAAGC
>Ga0255338_1004620_pt1 | contig 13914 bp, 8 predicted proteins | sample MeOH1_35cm_T4_19_FD_203715 | JGI IMG/M metagenome (GOLD analysis project Ga0255338, IMG submission 203715) | Sandy soil microbial communities from University of British Columbia, Vancouver, Canada - MeOH1_35cm_T4_195 | ecosystem: Engineered > Artificial ecosystem > Sand microcosm > Unclassified ...
TCCGGCCACATGCCCTTTCTCGATCCGCATCACGCCGAGCGCTTCCGTGCCGTAGGGCGTGATGCCGTGATCGGCCCCCAGCGCGAAAAGCTGGCGCACCAGGCGGTCTCCGGCATCGGCCGGCACGCAGATCTCGAACGCGAGTTCGCCGGAGAAGGACAAGCGGAACAGCCGCGTCGGCATACCGTCCCAGCGCGTTTCCAGGGCGGCCATCGGCGGGAAAGACGCGTTGGACAGGTCGATCCCAGGCAATAGCGCCGCGATCAGGGCACGGGATGCGGGCCCGGCAACGGAGAAGCTCGCCCATCGTTCGGTCACTGAGACCGCCTGCACGTCGAGGTCCGGCCAAAGGACCTGCCGCGCATAGTCGATATGCTGCATGACCCGGCTCGCGTTCATTGTCGTCGTCGTGAGATAATAGCGATCGGCCGCGAAGCGGGTGGTCGTGCCGTCATCGAAGACGAATCCGTCCTCGCGCAACATAATGCCGTATCGCGCTCGTCCCACCGCCAGGGACGAGAATGTCCCTGTGTAGAGCCGATCCAGCAGGGTTCCCGCATCCGGTCCATGGACGTCGATCTTGCCGAGGGTAGACACGTCGCACACGCCGACGCCGGACCGGGTCAGCCGAACCTCGCGATCGACCGCATCGCGCCACGGCTCGTCCGGAGATCGCGGAAACCATTGTGCACGTTTCCACAGGCCAGCGTCCGTGAAAACCGCGCCCCGCTCGGTGGCCCAGCCGTGACTCGGGGTGAGGCGTTCCGGCCGAAAGTCGCGGCCACGGTGATGACCCGCAAGCACGCCGATCGCGACCGGTTGCCATGGCGGCCGCGACAGGATGGTGCCCGTTTCCGTCAGCGACTTGCCCGTCGCCCTGGCCAGAAGGGCATGGCCGTTGACGCTGCTGGTCTTGCCCTGATCAGTCGCCATGCCGAGCGTGGTGTAACGCTTGAGATGCTCAGCGGAACTGAAACCCTCGCGGACGGCGAGATCGATATCCTTGTCGGTGACGTCGTTCTGATAGTCGACGAACGCCTTGCCGCGCCGTTCGGCGACATGCCACAGTGCACGCCCGTCACTCGGATCGTCGCTCGTCGGGAAGGCCGGCTCGGCGACGGCGCGGCGACCGAGCGCCTGGGCAACCTGGGCCCCGCTCGACCAGCCGTCGCGCATAGCGTCGCCGAGCGAAAACTTGCCGTTGGCCGCGCCGGCTACGCGAAGACCTGGCGGCGGCGTCGTCAACAGAAAGGTGTCCTGCGCTGACGACCAGACCGGACGCGCTCCCAGGTTCGACCCAAGGCCGATAGCCGGGTTCCAGCCGCCCGCCATCGCGAGCAGATCGGCGCGGATGCGATGCCGCTTCCCGTCAGCGTAGAGATCGACCGAACGAAGCGGCGCGCCATGAGCGTCGGCGACGCGCGCGCCCGTGTAAATCGGCACTCGCCCGGGCAAGAGCGCCCTTGCCGCGGCCGGAACCTCGTCGCGGGCGTCGGCCAGGGCGGCGACCTCCGCGCCGGCGGCGATCAGGTCCGCTGCGGTGCGCCACCCGCTGTCGCCCGTGGTGAAGATCACGGCGCGTTTACCCGGAACGGCCGCGAACCGGTTGATGTACGTCGAAACGGCGGAGGCGAGCATCACGCCGGGCCGATCATTGCCCCCGAAAACGAGCGGCCGTTCGACGGCCCCCGCCGCGAGGACGGCTTCCCGCGCGACGATCTTCCACAGCCGCTGTCTCGGGCGGCCCGAAGCCGATTGGGCAAGGTGGTCGGTCACCCGCTCGACAGCGACATATTCGCGACCGTCATAGGCGCTGACGACCGTGGTGCGACTGAGCATCCGCACATTGGGCATCGATGTGAGCTCTTCGGCCGCTTGCTTCGCCCAGGCATCGCCGGGCATGCCAGCGACGACATGGCGCTCGGAGAGGAGACGGCCGCCGAATTGGAAGTCCTCGCTTGCAAGGATCACACGAAGGCCCGATCGCCCCGCAGAAAGAGCGGTGGCCAGACCCGCAGGCCCGCCGCCGATCACAAGCAGATCGCAGAAGCCATGTTCCCGATCATAATGGTCGGGATCCTGGAGCGTCGCGAGGTGGCCTAGGCCCGCCGCGCGGCGGATGAGGGGCTCGTAGACCCGCTCCCAGAAGGAGGCCGGCCACATGAACGTCTTGTAGTAGAAGCCGGCGACAAGCAGCGGTGCGATGATCTGGTTCAGCGCCAGCACGTCGAAACCCAGGCTTGGCCAGCGATTCTGGCTACTGGCTGCGAGCCCATCGAAGAGTTCGACAAGCGTGGCGCGCGTGTTCGGCTCGACATAGGCTCCCGTGCGCAGCGTCACCAGCGCATTGGGCTCCTCCGCGCCGGCGGAAAGCACCCCCCTTGGCCGGTGATATTTGAACGAGCGCCCTACGACCTTGACGCCGTTCGCGATCAGCGCCGAAGCCAGCGTGTCGCCAGCGAGCCCCGAATAGTCGCGGCCGTCAAAGGAGAAGCTGAAGGCGCGGGACCTGTCGACCTGCCCGCCAATTGCCAGCCGGCTCATGAGGCGCGCTCGGCCGCGAGGACGACCGAGTCGATCTCGTGCGAGACGGTGTCTCGCCGAACCGCGAGCCATTGGCGGCAGCCGTGCAAATGGTACCAGTGCTCGTCGATCCACCCGGCGATGTTGTCACGCATATAGACATAATGGACGAAGGCATCGGCATCGGCATCGAGCGAGGCCGGCCGTATCGGCGCCGCGTCGCCCCGGTAGACGAATTCGCCGGAATCGCGCGAGCCGCAATATGGGCAGTGGATACGCATCGTTGAGCAGCGCCTCAGTGAAGATTGGGTTGGGCGCCTTCGCCCTTCTCGTTGACGAGCGCTCCGGTGGCGAACCGGTCGAGGCGGAAAGCCGCCGCAAGGTCGTGCGACGACCGCGTCGCGAGCAGATGGGCAAAGCACCAGCCGCTGGCGGGCGTCGCCTTGAAGCCGCCATAGCACCAGCCGGCATTCAGGAAGAGGCCGGGCACCGGCGTCGCGTCGATGATCGGCGAGCCGTCCATGGACATGTCCATGATGCCGCCCCAGCTGCGCAGGACGCGCGCGCGGCCGAGCATCGACATCATTGCCATGCCGCTTTCGCAGACATCCTCCACGGACGGCATCTGACCGCGCTGCGCGTAGCTGTTGTAGCCGTCGAGGTTGCCGCCGAATACCAGGCCGCCCTTGTCGGACTGGCTGATATAGAAATGGCCGGCGCCGAACGTGATGACGCCCGGGATGACTGGCTTCAGTCCCTCGGACACGAACGCCTGCAGGACGTGGCTCTCGATCGGCAGCTTCAGGCCCGCCAGCGCCGCCACGCGGGAGCTGTTGCCCGCGACGGCGAGGCCGATCCGTCCCGCACCGATCCTGCCTCGGGTTGTTTCGAGCGCGACGGCGGTGCCGGATGCGTCGCGCTCGATCCCGACGACCTCGCATCCCTGGATGATGTCAACGCCGAGCGCGGAAGCAGCCCGGGCGTAGCCCCAGGCGACAGCGTCATGCCGCACCGTTCCTCCGCGAGGCTGCAGCAGGCCACCCGCGATCGGGAAGCGTGTGTTGTCGAAGTCCAGGAACGGCGCCATCCGACGGACCTGGTCACGGTCGAGGAGTTCGGCGTCGACCCCGTGGAAGCGCATTGCGTTGCCGCGTCGCGCGGCATCGTCCTGTTGGGCGTCGTTGTGATAGAGGTTGAGAACCCCCCGCTGGCTCACCATGGCATTGTAGTTCAGGTCTTGCTCCAGGCCCTCCCAGAGCCGCAGCGACCAGTCGTAGAACGGGATGTTGCCGTCCAGGAGGTAGTTCGACCGGATAATTGTCGTATTCCGACCGACGTTTCCGCCGCCGATCCAGCCCTTTTCGAGCACCGCAACGCGGGTAACGCCGTGATTTTTGGCGAGATAATAAGCAGTGGCAAGGCCGTGGCCGCCGCCACCAACAACGATGACATCGTAATGAGGCTGAAGAGGTCGGTCCACCCATGCCGGCTTCCAGCCGCGATGCTTGCGAAGCGATTGTGCAACCAGGGTTGCCCAGGAATACCGCATTTCCTCCCCTCCCCGTCTGTTGCTTCCGACCCATCTTTGATCCTATCCACGAGCCAGTGATGCACAGCAGCGACAAAGCCGGGCCCAGCGGCGACACTTCCGGTCAGCGCGAACGCCCCAAGCGCGTTGCGTTTCTTCTGATCGAAGAATTCGCGCTCATGTCTTATGCGTCGCTCATTGAGCCGTTTCGTGCCGCAAATCGCCTGTCGGGGCGCGAACTCTATGAATGGAAGCATTATTCGATCGATGGCCAACCCGTTCGGCCTTCGACCGGCGTGGCCATGCAGGTCGATGGAAAAGTCGATGGCAATCTGAATATCGACATGCTGTTCGTCTGCGCCGGCGGGAACCCGGCACTGTTTGCACACCGCCCGACCTTTGCCGCCCTTCGCCGGCTCAGCGCGCGCGGGGTCGTCATCGGCGGTGTATCGGGAGGGGCCTTCCTGCTGGCGCGGGCCGGGATATTGCACGGCTATCGCTGCACGATTCATTGGGAACACGAACCCGCCTTCGTCGAGGAATTTCCCGACCTGGCGTTCGAGCGCGGTCTGTTCGTCATCGACCGGGCTCGCATCACCTGTGCGGGCGGGACAGCCGGGCTCGATCTTGTCACCGAATTGATTGCCGCTGCGCACAGCCCGGAGCTCGCCCAGCTTGTCAGCGATTGGTTCATTCGCACGCAGAAGCGCCCTGCCGAGGGCGCGCAGAGGGCAGCGATCAGCCAGCGATACCGTGTGTCGCATCCCGGGCTGGTCACTGCGCTCGAGGCGATGGAGGCCAATATCGAGGAGCTTCTCGAACGTGATGCGCTGGCGTCGGCTGCGGGCCTTTCGCTACGTCAGCTCGAGCGGCTGTTCAAGACGCAGATGCGCACCTCGATCCGGGAGCATTATCTGCGCATCAGGCTGGACAAGGCGATGCGGCTTCTGCGGGAAACGGACTTGTCGAGAGCGACAATCAGCATCGCCTGCGGATTTGCGAGCACCAGCCATTTCTCGCGCAGTTTTCGAAAGCGCTTCTCCGTATCTCCCGGCAAAATCCGCACCCTGCGCTAACGCGGCGCGGCGTTCCTCATCGGCAAATTCACGATGTCGCTTATGGGTGCGCTTTTGTCGCCTGTGGTCACTGAGGACTTCGGTTCGGATGTATCCATAATCGACCGGCCATCGGCAACAACCGAACAAGGACACGGTCATCGGGGAAACGAAAGCCCGGGTATCCGGGCTGATATTGGGAGGCAGCGAAATGACAAGGGGTGGCGAGTTCTTATCGCGGATGCGCAGTCGGCTCCTCCTCGGGGCGGCAGCAGCCATGCTTCTTCCCGCGGCAGCACAGGCGCAGCAAGCTTCCGGCGCCGATCGCGGGGACGCTGCGACAAGCGACGGCGATATCATCGTAACGGCGCAGAAGCGCAGCGAGCGCCTGCTCGACGTGCCGCTGGCGATCACGGCGATCACCGGCGATGAAATCGCGCGGCGCGGCGCCGCCAGCCTGCAGGACCTCCAATATTCCGTGCCCGGCCTTTCGCTTGTCGAGCAGGGCCCCGGCCAGGAGCGCATCCAGATCCGCGGCGTGGCCAATTCGAACGGCTTGCCGACATTCGGTCAGTATCTCGACGAGATGCCGATCAGTATCGACGACCAGACGCAGGCGCTCAATCCGCGCCTGTACGACATGAAGCAGATCGAAGTGCTGCGGGGGCCGCAGGGCACGCTCTATGGCGAAGGTTCGATGGGGGGCACGATCCGCTATCTGACGGCGGATCCCGACCTGAAGCGGATCGGCGGCGACATGGAGGGACAGGTCGGCTCGGTCACCGACGGCGGCACCGCATGGCGCGTCAACGGCGTGATCAATCTGCCTTTGATCACCGACCGGGTCGGCGTGCGGCTCGTCGCCGGCTACGAAAACACCGGCGGCTGGATCGACAGCACCGTCACCGGCAAAAAGGATGTCAACGCAGCCAGGATCTTCACTGTTCGGGGCAAGTTCCTGGCCGAGATCACCGACACATTGCAGCTGTCGGTTCTCGGCCTGCACCAGGACCAGACGCAGGATTATCAGAATTTCGGCATCGGCCGAAAAACCACCGCCCGCGTCGCCGAGAAGAACAATCCCAATTATGATCTGATGAACGCTGTGGTGCACTGGGATCTGGGCGGCGCTGCGCTGACCAACAGCTTCGGCTATCAGAATGCGCACAACGACACGATGACCGATCTGTCGGCCACCTATGTTCCGCTGCTCGGGCTGTTTGGTGTCCCCGCCGGCTCGATCACCAGCGTCGGCCTGTCATCGATATCCGACATCGACGTGGTGAGCGACGAGCTTCGACTGTCGTCCGCGTCGGGCGGCAGCCTTAATTGGACGGTCGGCCTTTACGGCCGGCAACTCGACCGCACGGGAACGTCGAAGAGCGTAACGGCGCCGGGCAGCATGGCCTTCGATCTGATCAACGTGACCGCGATCTTCAAATCCAAGGCATGGGCGACATTCGGCGAACTGAGCTGGAAAGCGACAGACGAACTCACCCTCACCGGCGGCCTGCGCTACTTCCATGAAACGCGCACGCTCACATCCGTGAACCGGGGCTTCGGCGCCAATACGACGGCGCTCAACAGCGGCGACTTTTCCAGCGTCAATCCGCGGTTCAACATCAGCTACAATTTCTCGCCGACGTCGATGGTTTATGTCAGCGCTGCCAAGGGTTTTCGCAGTGGCGGCTTCAATCTGCCGGCCACCGGCGGCCCGGGCACCTATGATCCCGATAAGCTGTGGACCTACGAACTCGGCTCCAAGCATCAATGGTTCGATCGTCGCCTGACGCTGGAAGGGGCAGTCTATTATACCGACTGGAAGAATGTTCAGAGCTCTTTCGTCCCTACGGGCGCTGCCATCGGCTACATCACCAACGGCGGCAACGTGCACGGCTGGGGCGCGGAGGCTTCGTTGAGCGCCAGCCCCGCCACCGGTCTGACGCTTGCCGCAACCTATGGCTGGAACAACCTGGCCTATCAGGGCAACACCGCTGAACATGCTCCGGGCGACCCAGTCGACTATGCGGTTCGGGAAAGCTGGTCCGGATCGATCGACTATCGCCATCCGATTCCTGGCGACGCCCAGGGCTTCGCGCGCCTGGACTATCAGCATGCTGGAAAGTCCGCGCTGATCAATCGCAGTCAGGCAGTGAATGTTGCGATCGGCTCCCGGGATCTGCTCAATGCGCAGATTGGCGTAGATTTCGGGAAGTTTGAACTCGCCGTCTTCGCCAGCAATTTGACGGACGAGAATACGCCGATCATCCCGGGACCGTTCGGCTCTATCCGGCAGAACATCGAACAGCAGCCGCGCATCGTCGGCGTGAAGTTCAAGGCAGGTTTCTAGGCTGAGAGCGATTCCGGTGCCGGGTGCGCAAGATTTCTCCGGCACCAGTAATACAGGCGTTTTGCGGGGCCGCGATCTATATCCCGCAGCGACCAAGGATTGGCTAATGCGACGATCATCTCAAGGCCACGTCTCCGATGTCGGCGCATGGCTCGCCCTGGCCGTCATGGTCGCGACAATGTTGTATGCGATCATCGACCGGCAGGTATTCGGCCTGGTCGCAGCGGGGATGAGCACGACGCTTCATCTTAGCAACACCCAGCTCGGTCTGATCCAGGGGCTGGGCTTCGCGTTCCTCACGGTGATCGGTGCCTATCCGATCGCATGGTTCGCCGATCGATTCGATCGGCGTTGGGTGCTTGCCGCGTGCATTCTATGCTGGGCGATGGGGACAGCGGCCTGCGGTCTTGCGGCGGGTTTTTCGACCTTGTTCGTCGCCTCGGCAGCGGTGGCGGTTTCCGAAGCCGGCATCGCGCCAATCTTCATGTCGATGCTGCCCGAGCTGTTCCGCGGGCAGGCGCGCGTGACCGCGACGATGGTCTATTATGTCGCGGTCTCGTTGAGCACGGCTTCCGGCCTGTTCGTGGTCGGTGCCATGATTGCGGGCATCGATGCGCTCAAACCGCTGCCTGCGCCGCTGGGCTCGCTGGAGGATTGGCGCCTGGCATTCCTGGCGGCGGCGGCTCCTTTTCCGATCTTTATCGCGCTGATCTTCGCTTTACCGATCAGACGCGTCCCGGGTGCGGCCGTACGGGCGAAGCCGACGGCTGCTCCGATTGCACCTTTTTTTGCCGCACACCTGAAATCGGTCGCCCTCACTTTCACGGGCATGACCTTTTTCGCGCTGGGTGTGACGAGCATCCTGGCCTGGACGCCAGTTTCACTGACCCGGATATTTGGATTGAGCGTGGCGCATGTCGGAATGGTTCTGGGCGCGGTGTCCGCCGTCGCGAGCATCGCCGGGGTCACCGTCGCCAATTTCGTGATGCGGTACCTGCAGGGGCGCATCGGCTATCGCTCGGCCCCTCGCGTGGTCTGGGTGTCGCTGATTGCATCGATCCCGTTGATTTGCCTGATCCCCATCGCGACGGCGCCCTGGCAGGTGTTCGCCTGTGTGGGCGTCCAGATATTCGTCTCGACGATCGCTGGCGCCTCCAGCGTCAGCCTGTTGCAGGATCTGGCACCACCTGCCGTCCGGGCGCGGATCATGGCGCTTCGTGCGATGACGAACGGGCCGGCGGTGGGCCTGGGCATCGCCGGGTCGGCTTTTCTGGGCGACCTGATCAACGCCGGGCCACGCAGCCTGTTCTGGGGCGGCCTGTGCATCAGCGTGCCGGCATGGATCGCCTGCATCGTGTTGATGCGGCTTGCCGAAAAGCCGTTCGAGGCCACCGCGCGGGAAGCGACGGGCATGAGCAGCCCGCTGGATGTTGCGGCGCGGGCTGAAAGTGTCGGGTAGCATGGCCTTTTGCCCAGGGAATCGCAGGGTGTGCCTCTTCGATATCGGCGCGCTTGTCCGCACCGCAGCTCAAACAAAGGCTTAGTCATGGAAGTGCCCGTACCCGATTGGCAGCGACCCGGGGCTCGATGCACCATGTCGATCGAATCCGCCGTTGCGATGCGGACAGCCGCTTTCGATTGGGACTATGAGGTTCAGGTCGCACTGCCGGCGAGCTATGGCGTGGTACCCGAGAAGGCCTATCCGGTCCTCTGGCTGACTGATGGGCCGCTCCTTTTTCATCTGGCTGTTGGCCTGCTCAACACCCTGGTTGTCGGCGGGCTGGCACCTGAGATGATCATCGTCGGAGTCGGCTGCGCCAGCGAAGAAGGTGCGACTGAGTTCGGCCGCCGCCGCTCGATCGACTTCGCTCCGCCGGGCATGTCGATCCTGTTCGATGGGCCGGGTGGCGAATATTTCCGGAAGCTCGGGGTGCCCGAAAAAGGCGGAAAACAGCAAGCCGACGATCTTCTGGCCTTTCTCGTCGATGAGCTGCGGCCCGCCCTTCGGCGGCAATACCGCATGAATGATGACCATGGGCTCATGGGCCATTCCGGCGGAGGCATGTTTGCCAGCTACGCTCTGTTCGCGCGACCCGGCGCGTTCCGCCGCTACATCATCGGCAGTCCGTCGAGCAATGCGGTCGACCGATCCGCCTTCCGGCTCGAGCGCGACTATGCCGCCGCCCATGCAGATCTGAAGGCGGATGTCTTCTTCGGCGCTGGGGAACTGGAGATCGGCAAACTCAGCCTTGCCGCCTGGGGTATCGTCAGTGCGCCGGTCCTGATGGCCGAGACGCTGCTCCTGCGCCAATATCCGTCGCTCAAGGTCACGACGCGCATCTTTTCCGGCAAGGATCATAGTTCGGTGATCGCCGACGTGATCGCGGAAGGCGTCCGCGCCGTATGGGCGGACGCGCTGAATCCCGGGAAATGACGTTCGGGAGGCTTGATTACCCGCCCGCCGAGGCGCGTCCGGAAACCGTCGCGTTCGGCCAGGGTGCGGTGCGCTACGAGGATCCGTTTCGCTGGCTGGAGGAAGAATCGGATCGCCACGTCCTCGCCTGGCAAAGCGTCCAGGACGAACTCGCCCGGGCGCATTGCACCAGCCTGCCACGCTATCGGGACTTTCTCGCGAAGCTGGAATCGATGGGTGCGTCCGAGGACATGATGCTCCCGGTCTTCGCGGGCGGCTACTATGTCCATAGGTTTGTCCCCGAAGGGCAGAACCTGGCAGTGGTCGAGCTTTCTGACACGCCCGCCGGGCCGCGTCGGCGGGTCGTCGATCTGAACGCTTTGCGAACCGGTGAGCCGTTGCAGATCGCGGCATACGCTCTGTCTCACAGCGGCAGGCTGGCGGTCTTCGCCTACACCGCCGGCGGACATGAGAAGCCAGTCGTCCAGCTGGTGGAAGTCGAGACCGGCAAGGTCCTGTCCGAAGGATTGCCGAGCGAGCGGCTCATGAATTTCACCTGGCTGCCGGACGACAGCGGCTTCTTCTACATGAGCATGGATCCGGCGGATATCAGCGCCAACAAGACCCTGTTCCGCGTGCTGGTCGACAATCCGACCGAGGCGAGGCTCGAGGCAGTCACGCCCAGCCATTTCTACGTTCGCCCGGTAGTCGCCGGTGACGATCGTCACATCCTGCTGTTCGTCAATCATCTGGCACCCCGCCCGGAATTCATCCTCGACACGCAGGGCGATGGTTTCTGGCAGCCGTTCCTGAACGACGCGCAGGGCATCTTTCGCGGCGATGTCGTGGGGGATCACTTCTTCGCGATCACCGACGACGAAGCGCCGCGTGGACGGCTGATATCGATTCCGCTTGCCACGCCCCGCCGGCGCGAGACCTGGCAGGAGATCGTTCCGCCGTCCGAAAACGTTCTGGCCAATGTTCTTGCGGTCGGCGAGCGTGCGGTCGTCCTCGACTTTGTGGACAGCTATTCGCGCCTTCGCGTGTTCGACAGGCATGGGCAATTGGAGGGCGAGGTCGCGCTGCCCGGCAAGGGGCTGATCAATCGTACGGGCAGCTTCTATTCCTTTTTCAACGTCACCAACTCGATGCTGCGGGGCCAGGGCGAGCAGGTCGATTTCCTGTTCGCGTCACCGTCCGCCCCGCCCGCGCATTACACCGCGGACGTGAAGACCCGGAGCCTTACCCGGATTACCCCATGCGAGCAGACGCTTGATGTGCAGGTGCTGGACGGCAAGGCGATCAGCCGGGACGGCGCCGAGGTCCTCTATCATGTGGTTGCGCGCACGGACCTGGATCTGTCGAAGCCGCATCCGACGGTGATCACCGGCTATGGCGGGTATAATGTGGCCGTGCTCCCCGGCTGGTTTGGCAACCGATGGGCGGCATGGATCGAGGCGGGCGGCATATTCGTCCTCAGCCATTTGCGCGGTGGTGGCGAATTCGGCTCGTCCTGGTGGGAACAGGGGCGCCTCCGGCACAAGCAGAACACCTTCAACGACATGTTCGCGACGGCGGAAGACCTGATCGCGCGTGGCATGACCACGCCTGCGCAACTGGGGGTTACCGGCGGATCGAACGGCGGGGTGATGGCGGCGGTAGCGGCGGTGCAGCGCCCGGACCTGTTCGGTGCCAGCTCACCCGAAGCCCCGATCACGGATCTTCTGGCGCGCTCCCGCGATCCGTTCACCATGGCGGCGACACTGGATTATGGCGATCCGTCGGATCCGGAAATGGCCCGAATCCTCTACGGCTGGTCACCGTATCAGAACGTCAGGCATGGCGTGCCCTACCCAGCGATGCTGATCGATTGCGGCGCGAACGATCCGCGTTGCCCGCCCTGGCATGGCCGCAAGCTCGCAGCCCGGATGCAGCACGCGAGCAGCGGCACCGGCCCCATATTGCTGCGCGTGCGCGCGGGTGCCGGCCACGGGGCGATCGGCCATGAAGATCAGTCCCGCCAGTCGGCGGAAGTGCTTGCGTTCTTCGCGGAATCTCTGGGGCTGGCTGCTCCGTTCGGAAGGGAATAGGATTATGTTCGACCAGGATGAACTGGCGCAGCTATGCAAATCGGCGACCGCCGGGCGAAAGCAAAAAGCCTCGGGCCGGAACGGGATCGTTGTCTCGTCGCACCCGATCGTCTCGCAGATCGCAATGAGGACGCTCGAGGACGGCGGCAACGCCGTCGATGCCGTGCTCGCAGCGGCACTGGCGCAGACCGTCGTCGAGCCGCATATGACGACCGCGTTCGGCGTGCTGAGCATGATGCATTACGATGCGGCGACGGGCGCGACGCAATATGTCAACGGCTCGATGAACGCGCCGCTGGCGGGCTTGCCCGGTTTTTCGGCGGCCGACATGGCAACCGGCCGCAGCGTCGCGGTCCCCGGCTTCTGGTCGGCCTGGGAAGCATCGCGCATGCGCTACGCGACCAGGTCGCGCGAGGCACTGGCCGCGCCCGCCATCGACCTCGCGCGGGGCGGGTTCCCGATCTATCCCGTCCTGTTTGGCATGATGTTCGAAGCCGCGGCCAAGATCGGCCTGAGCGATGAAGGCCGGAACATCTATTTCCGAGACAATGTGATCCGCGGCCCGGGCGAACCGCTGGTCAACCACGCCCTCGCCGACACGCTGGAACGGATGGCCACGGACGGTGTCGATTATTTCTACCGCTCGGCCTTTACCGAGAAGGTGGTCGAGACGGTCAAACGCGCCGGTGGCGTTTTGACGATGGAGGATTTCGATCGCTACGAGACACGCTGGATGGATCCGGCCTGGGGCAGCTACCGCGACTACAAGATTGCCGGCTCGCCCCCGCCCGACACCGGCGGCACCCACATCATCGAGATTCTGAATCTGGTTGAGCAAATCCCGCTCAGACAATGGGGGATGCCCACCGAGAGCGCGGATTCGATGTACTGGCTGGCGCGTTTCTGCCTGGAGGTTTTTTCCGAAGGCGCAGCGCAGGGCGATCCCAAAAGCTGGCCACTGCCGATGGAGACGATCCTCTCCAAGGATTATGCCGCAATGCGCTTCGAGTTGATGAAGATGCGCGATCCCAGGGGTCTGGATCCGGCAAAAAAGGCCTATCCGGGCTCCAATCATCTGACCGTGGTCGACCGCGACGGCAATATCGCCACGGTATTGCACTCGGTCATGTCGCACGGCTGGTCCAACGGGCTGATCGTGGACGGCATGAACCTGTGGGCCGGCGGCGTGCATTTCTTCCGCAACATGCCCAGGCCCGGCGATCGCGGCACCTGTTATGTCGCGCCGCACATCATCTTCGACGCGACGGGCAAGCCGGTGTTGGCAGCGGGCTCGCCCAGCGTCGGCCTGATCCAGAACTGCGTCACCAATGCGCTCAACATCCTGGATTTCGGCATGGATATCGAAACCTCGGTGCATCAGCCCCGGATCGGCGGGCCGACCTACACCACGGACAGCCTGGCTCCAGACGCGTTCTTCCTCGAGGTGGATTGCGGCACGCCGGAAATCCAGGCGGAGGTCAGGAAGCGCCGGCTGGGTATCGAGCTGGTCAACCCGTGGAACTTCCATAGCGGCAGCTACGAAGGCGTGCACATCGCCGCGGACGGGCTCGCGAGTGCCTGCGCGGATCCGCGGCGCACGGGGGTTGCCCTGGCGGTCTGACGGCAGGGTCTCGCGCTTGGCCCGCCCGGGAAAGCGGGCGCCTTACATGGGAAATTGTGATGCAACCTTCTACTGCCCTGGCCGATCTCGCGGCACGTTTCTGGACCTTTCAGTGCGAGGAGTCGCCGATCACCGCGATCGGGGCGGGCGTCGCCACTGACGCGGACCAGTTGCTGCGGGAGGCGCCCGCCGACGCCGAACGGCGCGCTGCCTGGGCGCGAGCCGCACGGGCTGAGCTCGCCACCATCGATCCTGCGCCGCTTGGCGTTGAAGACCGTGCGACGCATCAGCTGCTCGACTATGAGTTCCGCCTCCTCACCGAGATGGTGGACAG
>Ga0255338_1004621_pt1 | contig 13911 bp, 12 predicted proteins | sample MeOH1_35cm_T4_19_FD_203715 | JGI IMG/M metagenome (GOLD analysis project Ga0255338, IMG submission 203715) | Sandy soil microbial communities from University of British Columbia, Vancouver, Canada - MeOH1_35cm_T4_195 | ecosystem: Engineered > Artificial ecosystem > Sand microcosm > Unclassified ...
CCGAACGGTTCGCGCCGCCTGGTCTCGATCGTGATCGGCACCACCACCGAAGCGGTCCGCACGCAGGAAAGCCTGAAGATCCTCAATTACGGCTTCCAGTTCTTCGACACCCTGCGCCTGTACGACCGCGGGCAGGTGCTGGCCACGCCGGAGATCTACAAGGGCAAGGAATCCACCGTCAAGATCGGCGTCAAGGACGAGACCTACATCACCGTGCCCAAGGGCACGGGCGGCCGCATCAAGCCGGTGCTGGAACGCCAGGAACTGCTGCTGGCCCCGATCGCGGCCGGCCAGCAGGTCGGCACGGTCAAGCTGATGGACGGCGCCACCAAGGTGGCCGAGTTCCCGGTAGTGGCGCTGGAAGACGTGCCCGAGGCAGGCTTCTTCGGCCGCCTGTGGGATACCATCCGCCTGTGGTTCAAGCGCAAGTAAGCTGGAGGGCCTTGAAATGAGCAACGACAATTCCGACCAGGGCAAGCCGGGCAACATCCCGCCGCGCGAGTCGCTGATCGAGTATCCCAGCCATTTCCCCATCAAGGTGATGGGTAGCATGCAGGATGGCTTCGCCGAAGCCATCGTGACGCTGGTGCAGGGCTTCGATCCCGACTTCCACGCCGGCAAGATGGAAATGCGTCCTTCGAGCAAGGGCAACTACCTCGGCCTGACCGTCACGGTATGGGTCACCAGCCGCGAACAGCTCGACGACCTGTACCGCGCGCTGACTTCCCACCCGATGGTGAAGGTAGTGCTCTAAGCGGTTGGGCGGTGTAGCGGGCCGGCCAGCTTGCCGCAATCCTCCCGCCATGCACTGCGTGGCTCGTGTCTCCCGCGTGGCGGGAGACACGAGCCGGGGGAGAGAGCGGGTGTACCCAATGCTGCCGTGCCGGACAAAAACATTGGCTCCGCTCGTTGTGGCTCCTGGCTAAGCCACCCCTCTCCCCGCCCCTCTCCCCCTGAGGGGAGAGGGAGTAACAACAATCAGGCACTTCGGACCGGGTTGGCCTATCTGCCCGGGCTTCGTTTGGCGCCCAAAACAAAGACTCATGAACACCATCACCCTCAAGCCCGGCAAGGAAAAATCCCTGCTGCGCCGCCACCCCTGGGTCTATGCCACCGGCGTGGACACCATCGAAGGCCGTTGTGAATCCGGCAGCACCGTGATCGTGCGCGCCGCCGACGGCCGCTTCCTGGCGCGCGGGGCCTACAGCCCCAGCTCCCAGATTCGCGTGCGGGTGTGGAGCTTCGACGAAAGCGAGCCGGTCGATCACGCCATGTTCAAGCGGCGCGTCTCCGCCGCCGTCGCCCATCGCAAGCAGTGGGTCAGGGACAGCGACGCGGTGCGCCTGGTGTTCGGTGAGGCCGACCGCCTGCCTGGACTGATCGTCGATTACTACGGCAGCGGCGCGAACGGCCAGCTGGTGTGCCAGTTCAACGCCGCCGGGGTCGAAGCGTGGAAGGACGCGCTGGTGCAGGCGCTGGTCAAGGAAACCGGCTGCCCCAATGTGTACGAGCGCTCCGACGCCGCCGTGCGCGAACGCGAAGGCCTGCCGCTGGTGACGGGTGTGCTGGCCGGCGCCGAACCCGATCCCGAACTCAGCGTGACCGAACACGGCGTGCGCTACTACGTGGACGTGCGCAGCGGCCACAAGACCGGCTTCTATGTCGACCAGCGCGACAACCGGAAGCTGGTGGGCGACCTCGCCAACGGCCGCGAGGTGCTCAACTGCTTCTGCTACACCGGCGGCTTCTCGCTGGCGGCGCTGCGTGGCGGCGCCACCGCGGTGACCTCGATCGACTCCTCCGGCGAAGCGCTCAAGACCGCCGCTGGCAACGTCACCCTGAATGGCTTCGACCCCGAGCGCGCTACCTGGCTCGATGCCGATGTATTCAAGTCGCTGCGCCAGTTCCGCGCCGAAGGCCGACAGTTCGACCTGGTGGTGCTGGACCCGCCCAAGTTCGCGCCCTCCGCCCAGCACATCGACCGCGCCGCGCGCGCCTACAAGGAAATCAACCTGGTCGGCCTGCAGTTGCTGCGTCCGGGCGGCCTGCTGTTCACCTATTCGTGCTCGGGCGCAATCAGCATGGAGCTGTTCCAGAAGATCGTGGCTGGCGCGGCTACCGACGCCCGTGCCGACGCGCGCATCCTGCGCCGCCTCTCGGCCGGCACCGATCACCCGATGCTGGCCGCCTTCCCCGAAGGCGAGTATCTCAAGGGCCTCCTGCTGGAAAAGATCTGAAATCCGGGCGCCTCGGCCAAGGATGAACGGCGCCCGAGTGCGCCGTTTTTCATGTGCAGGCCAAGGCGCGTGCAACGGTCATCCCGACTTCACGCGAGCGTCTTTGGTTCGTCACAAACGCCATCTATAGTCCGGTGTGCGGACACGGCATTGGCAGGTGCCCTCCGCCTCTTCCTATCAGTCTTCGTGGTAGTTGGCCCCGCGGCGTAGCGGGGCTTTTTTTTGCTCCGGCCGTTTGTCCGCGACGAAGCGATGCGCCGTCAACGTAAGGATATGGCAGGGCACGCCATGTGCATCCGCCAGGTGGCTGCGTCCAGTGCCGCCATGGCCAGGCCGCCCGGCTTCGCCAATGCCGCCGGTCGTCTATGGTGAAGAGAGAGCGATCGCCCCGGCGTAGATTGCCCCCTTCTAACGCCCGCAAGCCGAAACTCCCTATAATCGAACGATCGTTCATATCCAGGGCGCCACCGGCGCCCGTACGTGGTCCAGGAGACGCCATGCCCGCCGCCAAACAACTGCCCCAGGTCCTGCAAAACCTGGCGCTGCCCGTGATTTCCTCGCCGATGTTCATCGTCAGCTACCCCGAGCTGGTGCTGGCGCAGTGCAAGGCCGGCATCGTCGGGTCCTTCCCCGCGCTGAACGCGCGCCCGGCCGAGATGCTGGGCGAGTGGCTCACGCAGATGGAAGAAGAACTCGCCAGCTTCCGCGCCGCCAATCCGGACAAGCCGGTGGGACCGATCGCGGTCAACCAGATCGTGCACGTCTCGAACGCGCGGCTGGAGCACGACATCAAGGTGTGCGTGGACCACAAGGTGCCGATCTTCATCACCTCGCTGCGCGCGCCGCCCAAGGAGATGATCGACGCGGTGCACAGCTATGGCGGCATCGTGCTGCACGACGTCATCAGCATCCGCCACGCCGAGAAGGCGATCGAGGCCGGCGTGGACGGCCTGATCCTGGTAGCGGCCGGCGCCGGCGGGCATGCCGGCACGCTGTCGCCGTTCGCGCTGGTGGGCGAAGTGCGCAAGATTTTCGACGGCGTGATCGCGCTGTCGGGCTCGATCGCCAACGGCGAATCCGTGCTGGCCGCGCAGGCCATGGGGGCGGACTTCGCCTATGTGGGCACCCGCTTCATCGCCTCGCAGGAAGCCCACGCCAGCGAGACCTACAAGCAGTCGATCACCACCTCCGCCGCGGCCGACATCATCTACACCAACCTGTTCACCGGCGTGCACGGCAACTACATCCGCGAGAGCATCGAGGCGTCGGGGCTGGATCCCGAGAACCTTCCCGTGGCCGACAAAACCAAGATGGACTTCTCCAGCGGCGCCTCCAAGGCCAAGGCATGGAAGGACGTGTGGGGCGCCGGCCAGGGCGTGGGCCAGATCCACGATATCCCTACCGCCGGCGAAATCGTGGCGCGCATGAAGGCCGAGTACAACGAGGCCCGCGCCCGCCTGGGGCTGGCGGTCTGAGCGCATTGCTCCCGCCCGGCGCCGCCGGAGCGCCAGCATGATCCGCAGCCGCAGGCAGCGGGCGCTGCGCGCGCTATGGGTGGTGCTTGGCGTGCTCAGCCTGCTGCTTGGCATTGCCGGCATCTTCCTGCCGGTGCTGCCCACCACGCCCTTCGTGCTGCTGGCGGCCGCCTGCTTTGCGCGCGGCTCCGAGCGCTTTCATGCGCGGCTGCTGGCGCACCCGCGCTTTGGTCCTCTGGTGCATGACTGGCAGACATACCGCAGCGTGCCGCTGCGTGCCAAGTGCCTGGCCATCGGCATGATGTGGCCGTCGATGGGCATCACTGCGTGGCTGATGCGCGAGCGCCCGCTGGCGTCTCTGGCGCTGGTTGCCACCGCGGCGGGCGTCACCGCGTGGCTGCTGTGGCTGCCGACGCGCCCGCCGGGCGGCCACGCCGCGCCGCCCGAGCGAAGCGGCGATCGCGCTCAGTCGTAGCTGCGCGCGTCCTCGATCACCTTGCCATCCTGCGGCAGCGAACCCGTCGCCACGAAGCGCACTTCGCCACGCAGGCGCATGACTTCCCGCAGCGATTCGCCGATGGCCTGCCCCAGGCTCGCATCGTCGCGCGTGGCATCGCAATGCAGGGTCATCACATCGGCGCCAACGCTGCCCGTCACCACCAGGCGCGCCGCGCGCACCTCGGGATGGCGCCGCACCACCTCGCCCACCTGACCGGGATGCACGAACATGCCCTTGACCTTGGTGGTCTGGTCGGCGCGGCCGAGCCAGCCCTTCAGCCGCAGGTTGGTTCGCCCGCACGGGCTGGCGCGCTCGCCCGAACCGGCCACGAACGCCGACAGGTCGCCCGTGCCGAAGCGGATCAGCGGATAGTCGCCATTGCCGAGCACGGTCACCACCACCTCGCCGGTCTCACCCTCCGGCATCGGCTGCGTGCCGCCCGGCTCGACGATCTCGACCAGCACGTTCTCGTCCACCACCCAGCCATCGCCGCCCTGGGTCTCATAGGCAATCAGGCCCACATCGGCGCTGCCATACATCTGCTGCACCCGGATGCCGCGCTCGCCGAACCACGCGCGCAGCGAGGGCGGCAGCGCCTCGCCGGACACCAGCGCCTTGCCCAGGCTGCGGCAAGGCAGGCCGAGTTCGTCGCCCTTCTCCAGCAGCAGCTTGAGAAACGAAGGCGTGCCCGCGTAGGCCGCCGGCTGCAGGCTGGCCAGCGCCTGCACCTGTGATTCGGTCTGCCCCACGCCGGCGGGAAACACGCAGCAACCCAGGCGATGGGCACCGGTTTCCATCATCATGCCGGCCGGCGTGAAGTGATAGGAGAAGGTGTTGTAGACCAGATCGCCCGCACGGAAGCCCGCCGCGAACATGGCGCGCGCGATGCGCCACCAGTCGGCGTCGTGCCCGTCCGGCTCATGGATCGGCCCCGGCGACTGGAAGATATGCCGCAAGCCCCCCAGCGGGGTCGCATTGAGCCCACCCAGCGGCGGCATCGCCTTCTGCCGCGCCGTCAGCTCGGACTTGCGCGTCACCGGCAGTGCCGCCAGCGCCGCGCGGGAATCCAGCGCGCGCGGATCCACATCGCGCAAGACCTCGGCAAAATAGGGGGCATGCGCCTTGGCATGCGTGACCTGCCGCGACAAGGCCGCCAGCAAGGCCTGCGAGCGGACTTCAGGGGCACGGGTTTCGAGCGAATCGAAGTGTTCGGACATGGTGCGTAATTCGCGTAGTTCGCGTAGTAGTCGCGTGATGAACCGCGTGAGGCAGCGCTCACCGGTCGGCGTTGTGTTTAAGACCGAGTGCCCTTCTCAGGCCAGCCAGCGCTTGCGGCGGCGATAGCTTTTCACGTCGCGGAAAGAACTCCGCCCGCCGCCCTCTCCATCGTTCGCCGCCACGCCCAGGTAGAACTCCTTCACATCCTCATTGGTCCGCAGCGCCTCGGCCGCGCCGTCCATCACCACGCGGCCGTTCTCCAGGATGTAGCCGTAGTCGGCATAGCGCAGCGCCACCATGGTGTTCTGCTCGGCCAGCAGGAAGCTGACCTTCTCGCGCTGGTTGAGGTCGCGCACGATCTCGAAGATCTCCTCGACGATCTGCGGCGCCAGGCCCATCGACGGCTCGTCGAGCAGGATCATGCTGGGCTTGGCCATCATGGCCCGGCCGATCGCGCACATCTGCTGCTCGCCGCCGGAGGTGTAGCCCGCCTGCGATTTGCGGCGCGTCTTCAGGCGGGGGAAGTAATCGTAGATGCGTTCCAGCGCATCGCGTGTCTCGCTGCGCGACAGGCCGCGCGTATAGGCGCCGGTCAGCAGGTTTTCTTCCAGCGTCAGGTGGGCAAAGCAATGCCGCCCCTCCATCACCTGGATCACGCCGCGCTTGACCAGCTCGTTGGGCGTGAGCCGGTCGACCCGGTTGCCGCGATATTCGATCGAGCCCTTGGTGACGTCGCCGCGCTCGGCATGCAGCAGGTTGGAGATGGCCTTGAGCGTGGTGGTCTTGCCCGCGCCGTTGGCGCCCAGCAGCGCCACGATCCGCCCTTCCGGCACGTCGAGCGAAACGCCCTTGAGCACCAGGATGACGTGGTCGTAGATGACTTCGATATTGTTGACGGACAACAGGCTCATGATGCGGCTCGGTTGGTGGTTCCTGGCTTCATCCCCGCTCCCCCGTGCGCGGGGGAGCGGAGTCAACAACAAACGCCTCGCGGCGCCCGCTCAAGACTTCATGCACGTGGGCGAAATGCCCTTTTCTTTCGCGAACTGCGCGGCACTCGCCTTGAACAGCGGATGGATCAGGTTCTTGTTGCCTTCGATCCAGTCCGACACCACCACCCACTTGGTGCCATCCCACTGCTGGATCTTCACCTTGCCCGAACCCTCGTGGTTGTCGCAGCTGGTCTTGATCTCCGGCAGCAGGCCGGTCGCGCCCAGTTGGGCAAGCCGCGCGTTGGTCAGGTTCAGGTTCTCGAAGGCCCAGCGCATGTCGTCGCCGCTCATGACCTTGGCCTTGCCATACTTGGCCTGCGCCACGCGGATCGCTTCCACCGTCACCACCGCGGCGGACACGCCGCGGTTGTAGAGCACCGAGCCGACCTTGTTGCGGTCCTGCATATTGCCCTTGCCGGCGCCGTAGACCACCTTGTCGATATCGGCGATCACCGGCACGCCCTTGCCGGCCACGTTCCAGGTCGCGCTCATATAGCCCTTGGCTGCGTCACCGGCGGGCAAGGTGTCTTCCTCGGAGCCGGCCCACCAGGAGCCGACCATTTTGTCGCGTGCGAAGCCCACCTTCTGCGCGGCCTTGAGCGCGGTCTGGTTCATCACGCCCCAGCCCCAGAAGATCACGTAGTCAGGATTCTCCTGGCGGATCTTCAGCCACTGCGCGCCCTGCTCGTTGCCGGGGTGCGCCACCGGGATCTCGACGAGGTTGAACTTGCCGAGCTTGGCTTCGGCCTCCAGCGCCACGATCGGCTCCTTGCCATAGGCCGAGTCGTGATACAGGTAGACGATCTTCTTGCCCGCCAGCGAGCCGCCGCTCTTGGAGGCCAGGTACTTGACGATGGCCGAGACCTGCATCTGGTAGGTGGTGACCAGCGGGAAGGCATAGGGGAACACCGAGCCGTCGACCGCATCGGTGCGGCCATAGCCCATCATCACCAGCGGCACCTTGTCGGCCGCGGTCTTGTCCACCAGCGCGTAGGAGATACCGGTCGACATGGTGTGATACGCGGTGCCCTTGCTGGCAGCGCTCTTGCTCTTGAGCCGCTCGTAGCACTCCACGCCCTTGGCGTTGTTGTATTCCGTCTCGCACTCCTCCCACGAGAGCTTGATGCCACCCACGCCACCTTCCTTGAGGTTGACGTAGTTCAGGTAGTCGACGAAGCCGCCGTAAAAGGACTGTCCGTTGGCGCCATAGGGGCCGACGCGATAGCTGGGCAGCGCGACGAACTGCTCGACGCTCTGCGCCTGCACCGCCAGCGGCGCCAGCAGCGCCGCGGACGCCCCCACCGCCAGGGCGATGCGCTGCAGATTGCGAATCAGGATGGTCATGACTGTCTCCTTCACCTTGGCAGGTGTGTGTTTGTTATGGAATACCCGTTTGCTTGATCCGGCCTGGAAAACGTCAAAGCGTCAGTGCGTTGGTACTTAGTGGGGGAATGGCCACAGCCGCAGCTTCTCCTTGGCGATCTGCCACAGCCGCGCGAGACCGTGCGGCTCCACCACCAGGAAGAAGATGATCAGCGCGCCGAACACCATCAGCTGGATATGCGACACCGCGGCATTGGTAAAAGGCAGGTGCAGCAGCGCGGCCAGCGGCGGCAGCGCGTTGTCCAGGAAGATCGGCAGCAGCAGGATAAAGGCCGCGCCCAGGAAAGAGCCGAGGATGCTGCCCACGCCTCCGATGATGATCATGAACAGCACGCGGAAGGACAGGTCGAGCGAGAAGCCGTCGGGCTCGACCGAGCCCAGGTAGCAGAACGCATAGAGCGCGCCGGCCACGCCGCAGTAGAACGAGCTGACGGCGAAAGCCAGCAGCTTGGTGCGCATCAGCGGAATGCCGATCACCTCGGCCGCCACGTCCATGTCGCGCACCGACATCCATGCGCGCCCGGTGGACGAGCGCACCATGTTCTTGGCGGCGATGGCCAGCACCGTCACCAGCATCAGCACGAACAGATACTTCTTCACCGGGGTGTCGATGGCGATGCCGAACAGGTTCAGCTGCTGCGCGGTGATCACGCCGGAGGAACTGTTGTTGGAGAACCAGGGAAACTTGGTCAGCGCCCATACCACAAAGAACTGCGCGGCAAGCGTCGCCACCGCCAGGTAGAAGCCCTTGATGCGCAGCGACGGCAGCCCGAAGGCGACACCCACCAGCGCCGCCGACAATCCCGCGAGGATGAAGGTCAGCAGCACCGGCAGCCCTTCGATGCGCAGCTGGAAGTTGTAGGCGGCATAGGCGCCCACGGCCATGAAGGCCGCCGTGCCGAGCGAGAGCTGTCCCGCGTAGCCGGTCAGGATATTCAGCCCGAGCGCGGCCAGCGCGAAGATCAGGAACGGGATCAGGATGGCCGAGAACCAGTATTCCGAACCGGTCAGGGGAATCGCGATAAAGGCCACCGCCATCAGCACCGCAAAGCCGATGCGGTCCTGGCGGATGGGGAAGATCTGGCTGTCCGCCAGGTAGCTGGTCTTGAACTGGCCGGATTCACGGTAGAACATGGGTTGTCTCCTGGGGCAAAGGCCGGTCAGACACGATCGATATGTTTCTCACCGAACAGCCCTTCGGGCCGCACCAGCAGGAACAACAGCGCAAACACGTATGGAAACCAGCCCTCGATGCCACCGAAGTTGCCCCCGAAGGCGGACTGGAATACGGGCGGGATGTAGATCTCGGCGAGCTTCTCCGAGGCACCGATGATCAGGCCGCCGACGATGGCGCCCGGCACCGAGGTAAAGCCGCCGAGGATCAGTACCGGCAGCGCCTTGAGCGCCGTCAGCGTCAGCGCGAACTGCACGCCATTGCGCGAGCCCCACAGCATGCCCGCCACCAGCGCGACGAAGCCCGCCACGCCCCACACGATGGCCCAGATATGCTGCAGCGGAATCCCCAGCGACAACGCGGCCTGGTGATCGTCAGCCACGGCGCGCAGCGCGCGGCCCACCTTGGTGTACTGGAAGAACAGCGCCAGCGTGCCCACCAGCAGGCCGGCGATGCCCGCCGCCGCCAGGTCGAACTTGGAGACCACGATATTGAAGCGCGTCAGGATGGATTCGATCGGCTCGTCGACGATGCCGAGGTTGATCGGGCGGACTTCATTGCCGAACAGCAGCGGCCCCAGTCCTTCGAGGAAGAAAGACAGCCCGATGGTCGCCATGAACAGCGTGATCGGCGGCTGGTTGACCAGCTTGCGCAACACCAGGCGTTCGGTGCTGATGCCCACCACCACCATCACGCCGAACGCGCCGATCACCGCCGCCCACATCGGCAGGCCCTTGTCCATCAGCCCGACCACCGCCAGCGCGGCGAAGTAGACCATCGCGCCCTGCGCGAAGTTGAATACGCCCGAGGCCTTGTAGATCAGCACGAAGCCCAGCGCCACCAGCGAGTACATCAATCCCGACAACAGGCCGCCGATCAGGATTTCAAAGAAGAACGTCATGGTTATCCTTGTATCGTTCCGTGCATTGCGTCTGTGTCAGTGACCGGCGCCGAGGTAGGCGCGGATCACGTCCGGGTTGGCCTTTACCGCCTCCGGCGTGCCGTCGCCGATCTTCTTGCCGTAGTCGAGCACCACCACACGGTCGGAGATATCCATCACCACGCCCATATCGTGTTCGATCAGCACGATGGTGGTGCCGAACTGGTGGTTCACGTCCAGGATGAAGCGGCACATGTCCTGCTTCTCCTCCACGTTCATGCCTGCCATCGGCTCGTCGAGCAGCAGCATGGAGGGCTCGGCCGCCAGCGCGCGCGCAAGCTCCACGCGCTTTTGCAAACCGTAGGGCAGGCGTCCCACCGGCGTCTTGCGGATGGCCTGGATTTCAAGGAAGTCGATCACCTCTTCGACCTTCTGGCGGTGGCGCATTTCCTCGTTGCGCGCGGGGCCCCACCACAGCGCATTGGCCAGCAGGCCGCTGCGGAACCGGGTATTGCGCCCCGTCATGATGTTGTCGAGCACGGTCATGCCCTTGAACAGCGCGATGTTCTGGAAGGTGCGCGCGATGCCCTGCCGGGCCGCGGCGGTGGGATGCATCTTGCGCCGTTCCTCGCCGCGGAACACGATGCGGCCCTGCTGCGGGTGATAGACCCCGTTGATCACATTGAGCATCGAGCTCTTGCCCGCGCCGTTGGGCCCAATGATGGCGCGGATCTCATGCTCGCGCACATCGAAGGAGATATCGGTCAGCGCCTTCACGCCACCGAAGGACAGCGAGATATGCTGCAGGTCGAGTATCACCTCGCCGGCCTGCCGCGCCTGCGCCTGCGCATGCTCGGCCTGCACACCGCCTTGCAGCTCCGCCGCGGCTCCCGCCACCGCGGACGCGCCGCTCCACACCGGCTGGCCATCGCCGCCGCGCTCCACGCCTTTCCATGCCATTTGCGTCATCCTCCCGCCCCTGCTCATGCCGCGCGTGCCGCGCCGGCGGAGGCCGGCGGGATGCGCTTCACGTCAACCAGCTTCAGCGTGGCCGATACACTGCCCTCGCGGCCATCCTCGAACTTCACGCGCGTCTCGATAAACTGCTCCGTCTTGCCGGCGTACAGCGCCTCGACCAGAACGCCGTACTTCTCGGCGATGAAGCCACGCCGCACCTTGCGGGTCCGCGTGAGCTCGTCATCGTCCGGATCCAGCTCTTTGTGCAGGATCAGGAAACGCGAGATCTGCGACCCGGCCAGCATGGCATCGGTGGCGAGATCGGCATTCACCTGCTCGACGCACTCGGCGATCATGGCGATCACTTCCGGCTGCGCGGCAAGATCGATGTAGCCCGCGTACGCCAGGTGGCGCCGCTCGGCCCAGTTGCCGACCGCTTCGAAATCGATATTGATGAAAGCGCACACGCTGTCGCGGCCGGTGCCGAACGCCACCGCTTCCTTGATGTACTGGAAGAACTTGAGCTTGTTCTCGATGTACTTGGGCGCGAACATGGCGCCGTCCGACAACTTGCCCACATCCTTGGCGCGGTCGATGATCTTGAGATGGCCGTCGGCATCGATCACGCCCGCGTCGCCGGTCATGAAGTAACCATCGTCGTTGATCGCCTCACGGGTGGCATCGTCGCGCTTGTAGTAAGCCTTCAGCAGCCCCACGCCACGCACCAGCACCTCGCCGTTGTCGGCAATGCGGATCTCCATGCCCGGCGCGGCCGGCCCCACCGAATCGAACTTGACGTTGCCGTCCGGCTGCAGGCAGACATAGGCGCAGGTTTCGGTCTGGCCGTAGAACTGCTTGAGATTGACGCCGATCGAACGATAGAAGCGGAACAGGTCCGGCCCGATCGCTTCGCCCGCCGTGTAGCCCACGCGGATGCGGCTCATGCCCAGCACATTGCGCAGCGGCCCGAAGATCAGCGCTTCGCCCGCGGCGTAGCGCAGCCGGTCGGCCACCGCCACCGGCTTCCCGTCAAGGATGTCGGTGCCGCAGCGGCGCGCCACGCCCATCGCCCAGTGGAACAGCTTGCGCTTGATCCAGCCCGCGTCTTCCATGCGGATCATCACCTGCGTGAGCAGGTTTTCATAGATGCGCGGCGGCGCGAAGTAATAGGTGGGACCGATCTCGCGCAGGTCGGTCATCACCGTCTCGCGCGATTCCGGGCAATTCACCGTAAAGCCCGCCGTCATGGCCTGCGCGTAGGAGAACAGGTTGTCGCCGACCCACGCCATCGGCAGGTAGGACAGCACGTCGTCCTTAGCGGTCAGGCCGTCGAAAGCGCAGCCGTTGCGCGCCGAGCCGATCAGGCCGCTGTGCGAATGGCACACACCCTTGGGCTTGCCGGTGGTGCCGGAGGTGTAGAGGATGATGGCGGTGTCGTCGGGCGCGCCCGCGGCAACGGCCTGATCGAACAGGCCCGGATTGGCGCGATCGAATTCACGGCCGATTTCCTGCACGCGCTGGTACGACATCAGCGCCGGATGATCATAGTCGCGCAGCCCGCGCGGGTCTTCATAGATGATGTGCCGCACCTTGCGGCCCTGCGCGGCGAGTTGCTCCTCCACTTCAAGCAACTTGTCCACCTGCTCCTGGTCCTCGACGATGGCAAAATCGATCTCGGCATCGTTGAGCACGTAGATCATCTCGCCCGCGATCGCGTCCTGGTACAGCGGCACGGGCACGCCGCCCAGTGCCTGCGCCGCGCACATGGCCCAGTACAGGCGCGGCCGGTTGTCGCCGACCACCGCCAGGTTCATGCCGCGCGCAAAGCCCAGCGCGGCCAGCCCGCACGCCAGCGCACGAACCTCCTGCGCGGTCTGCGCCCAACTATAGGTTTGCCAGATTCCGAGATCCTTCTCGCGGTAAGCCGGGCTTTCCGGCCGCTGCTGCGCATGCGCAAGCAGCAGGCGCGGGAAGGTCGTCGCCGACGGTTCCTGCATCGCTGTCTCCTGTCCCTCCGGGGCGGGGATCCGCCACCGGTGTCAAGCCTGCTTCCGCTGGTTATACTTGGCCTGTTTTGCCCGGCGCGGTTTCCGCCGCAACGCAACAAGTCCGTCGTGCCGTGTCCTGGCGCGCACTCGCGGTTGGTGTGATCGTAAGATAGTGCATGCCATTTCCCCCGGTTGTCACGCCGATGACAATTCCGGGTTAATCCCTACGGGAAGGTTCTCCAGCTCATGCTCAACGATTTTGTCGACCGCTGCGTGTGGGCAGCCGACCTCAGTCCGGAACAACGCGACGTGGTCCGCCGCGCCATGTGCGTGCGCGAATATAGCCAGGGCGACTACGTCTGTCACAAGGGTGACAAGGCCGAGCACTGGCTGGGGGTGCTGGAAGGAATCGTCAAGATCACTACGGTGTCGCCTTCCGGCAAGTCGGTGACATTCACCGGTGTGCCTACCGGCGGCTGGTTCGGCGAAGGCGCCGTGCTCAAGGCCGAGATCCGCAAATACGATGTGATGGCGCTGCGGCGCTCGCGGATTGCCTTTCTTCCGCGCGAGACTTTTCAGTGGTTGCTGGATACCAGCCTGCCATTCACGCGGTTCCTGCTGACGCAGTTCAACGAGCGGCTGGGTCAGTTCATTGCCGCCGTGGAATATGAACGGCTGCTCGATATCGATTCGCGGGTGGCGCGCGCCGTGTCGTCGCTGTTCAACGAGCACCTGTACCCTGGCCTGGGGACCACGCTGGAGATTTCGCAGGAAGAAATCGGCCTGCTGGCGGGCATATCGCGGCAGCGGGCCAACCAGGCGCTCAAGGTGCTGGAGCAGCAGGGACTGGTGAAGGTCGACTATGGCGTGATCGAGGTATTGGACCTGGAAGGGCTGCGGCAGTACGGCGAGTAGGACCGCCGCGCCCCTCGCGGCCATCTTGCGCAGTGGCCCGATGCGGTTTGTCGCGCAATCAACGGAATACGCCGACCGCCTCCACCAGCCGGTTGGCCTGCTGTTTCAGGCTCTGTGCGGCGGCCGCGCTCTGCTCCACCAGCGCCGCGTTCTGCTGGGTGATGCGGTCGAGGTCGCCGATGGCATCGCCAAC
>Ga0255338_1004622_pt1 | contig 13903 bp, 12 predicted proteins | sample MeOH1_35cm_T4_19_FD_203715 | JGI IMG/M metagenome (GOLD analysis project Ga0255338, IMG submission 203715) | Sandy soil microbial communities from University of British Columbia, Vancouver, Canada - MeOH1_35cm_T4_195 | ecosystem: Engineered > Artificial ecosystem > Sand microcosm > Unclassified ...
GTGCGTTGATGAGGATGATGCCGACGTTCGGGCGAAAGCCTTCACGATCGAGCATGACTGCACCTCGAATCCTTTAGAATTACGTCGATTATAAAGGAAGCGCGCGGGACGGCCTGATGCCGGGAGTGCTGGTTTTCCCCGACCGGGAAGGGCAGTTTCCGGCGCGTCCCGCCAAATGCAATGCCGCGCCGTGCCAGGCCGGCACCGCCGGGCCCCGCCCGGACTCACGAGAAAGCAACGGATGAAAGCCTCGCAATTCTTCATTTCCACCCTCAAGGACGCCCCCGCCGACGCGGAAATCGTGTCGCACAAACTCATGACGCGGGCCGGCATGATCAAGAAGCTCGGCGCCGGCATCTACAGCTACATGCCGGTTGGCCTGCGTGTGATCCGCAAGGTGGAGAACATCGTCCGCGAGGAAATGAACCGGGCCGGCGCCGTGGAACTGTCGATGCCGGTGGTCCAGCCGGGCGAGCTCTGGCAGGAAACCGGCCGCTGGGACAAGATGGGGCCCGAGCTGCTGCGCCTGAAAGACCGCCACGAGCGCGACTTCGTCATGCAGCCGACTTCCGAGGAAGTGGTCACGGACATCGCCCGCAGCGACATCCGCAGCTACAAGCAACTGCCGGTCAACTTCTACCAGATCCAGATCAAGTTCCGCGACGAGCGCCGGCCCCGTTTCGGCATCATGCGGGGCCGCGAGTTCACGATGAAGGACGCGTATTCCTTCGACCGCGACACCGACGGCCTGAAGGCGTCGTACCAGAACATGTACGACACCTACGTGCGCATCTTCACGCGTTTCGGACTGGAATTCCGCGCCGTGGCGGCCGATAACGGCGCCATTGGCGGGTCCGGCTCGCATGAATTCCACGTGATTGCCGAAACCGGCGAGGACGCCATCGCCTATTGCCCCACCTCGGACTACGCCGCCAACATGGAAGCCGCCGAGGCGCTGCCGCTGCTGGACGGGCGCGCCGCGCCGGCCGAGGCGCTGCAGAAGACCCTCACGCCCGGCAAGGTCAAGTGCGAGCAGGTTGCCGAATTCCTGGAGATGCCGCTCGCGCGCACGGTCAAGTCGATCGTGCTGGCCAAGGACACCGACGCCGGCGCCGAGATCTGGCTGCTGCTGTTGCGCGGTGACCACGAGTTGAACGAGGTCAAAGCGTCGAAGGTGCCGGGGCTGATAGATTTCCGGTTTGCCACGGAAAACGAGATTGTCGACACATTCGGCTCGCCGCCTGGCTACCTGGGCCCCATCGGCCCGAAGAAGCCGGTGAAGCTGGTGGCGGACCGCACGGTGGCCAACATGAGCGATTTCTGCTGTGGCGCGAATGATCGCGACTACCACTACACGGGCGTGAACTGGGGCCGCGACCTGCCCGAGCCCATCGTGGCGGACCTGCGCAACGTGGTGGCCGGCGACGCATCGCCGGACGGCAAGGGCGTGCTGGAGATCTGCCGCGGCATCGAGGTGGGCCACGTGTTCATGCTGGGCACGCGCTATTCCGAGTCCATGAACGCCACGTTCCTGGACGAGAACGGCAAGACCCAGCCGATGCAGATGGGCTGCTATGGCATTGGCATCACGCGTATCCTGGGTGCTGCCATCGAGCAGAACTACGATGAGCGCGGCATTATCTGGCCGGCCGCCATCGCCCCGTTTGCCGTGGTGGTGTGCCCGGTGGGCTACGACCGCAACGAGGCCGTGCGCGCCGAGGCCGACCGCATCCATGCCGAGCTGCTGGCCGCCGGCGTGGACGTGATCCTGGACGACCGCGGCGAGCGGCCCGGCGTGATGTTCGCCGACTGGGAACTGATTGGCGTGCCGCACCGCGTGGTGGTGGGCGACCGTGGCCTGAAGGAAGGCAAGGTCGAGTACCAGGGCCGCCGCGACGCGCAGGCCACCCAGGTGCCCGTGGCCGACGTGGTTGGCCATGTGCGCGGCTTGCTGGCCAACTGAAGCCCCGATGGATCTGCCGACCAACCCCGATTGATGCCCCGATTGACGTAGAGAAAGCCGATGCGCATGTCCTGCCTTCCCACCCGCCGCCGCTGGCCCGCCCTGGCCGGCGGCCTGCTGTTGGCCATTGTGGCGGGCACGGCACATGCGGGGGCGCAGAAGGAAGAGGCGCTGGCCGATTCCGTGCGCGGCGCGCTGGCGGCGGCCATTGCCGACAACCGGCCCGTGCGGCCGGCCTTCGCATCGGGTGGCGAGCGGCTTGGCTACCTGAAGTGGCTGGGTGAGATGTCGCGCCGGCTGGAAGCGCGCATTCCGGAGCCGCAGATCCGCGTGGAACTGATCGAAACGGTGTATTACGAGGCCAAGCGCGCCGGGCTGGAGCCGTCGCTGGTGCTGGGGCTGGTGCAGGTGGAGAGCGGTTTTCGGAAATATGCGATCAGTTCGGCCAATGCACGCGGACTGATGCAGGTGATGCCGTTCTGGGTGCGCTCGATTGGCGACAACGACGCGCGCAAGCTGTTCCACCTGCAAAGCAACCTGCGCTACGGCTGCACGATCCTGCGCCACTACCTGGACCGCGAGAACGGCGACCTGTTCCTGGCGCTGGGCCGCTACAACGGCAGCCGGGGTCGTCCGGAATATCCCAACGCCGTGCTGGCGGCCTGGAAGCGCTGGCAGTACTCGGAATCCACGGTGACCATCGCCGGCGATCCGGGCATGGCGGTCACGCCGCCACCGGTGCCGACGCGCCGCACGCTGGCCCCCGAGGCGCCCGAGCGCAATCCGTTTTCGCCACTGAGGCTGGCCAATCCGTCATGACCTCCGACACCCGCACCGACACCCGGACGGCTTCCGGCCAGGGCTACCACACGCCCTCGCCGGAGCTGGAGCGTTGGCTGGCGAGCCATGTCGACCAGGGTTTCAAGGCCGAGCCGCTGGTGCTGTCGATGCTGCGGGCGGGCTACGAAGCCGGATTCGCGCGCGCCGTGGTGGCCAATGCGCTGCGGCAGCCGCGCGCCGAGGCCAGGCCGGCTGCCCCGGCCACCGTGCCGGCCAAGCCGGGCCGCAACGCCGTCCGCCATCAGGACCGCGAGATCCCTATCCTGTTCCGGCTCGATTCACCGCGCGTGCTGCTGCTGCAGAACCTGTTGAGCGACGCCGAGTGCGATGCGCTGGTGGCGCTGTCGCGCGACCGCATGCAGCGGTCGTCGGTGGTCAATCCTGCCACCGGGGAAGAGAACCAGATCGATGCGCGCACCAGTACCGGCGCGATGTTCCAGGTGGGCGAGCAGCCGTTGCTCGAGACCATCGAGGCGCGCATCGCCGCCGTGACCGGCATTCCGGCGACGCATGGCGAAGGCCTGCAGATCCTCAACTACAAGCCGGGTGCCGAGTACCAGCCGCATTTCGACTACTTCAACCCGAAGAATCCGGGCGAGGCACGCCAGATGCAGGTGGGCGGCCAGCGCGTGGCCACGATGGTGATCTACCTGAACAGCACGCCGGCGGGCGGCGCCACGGGATTCCCGCGCATCGGGCTGGAAGTGGCGCCGGTCAAGGGCAACGCCGTGTTCTTCCGCTACCAGTTGCCGGACGGCACCATGGACGACCGCACGCTGCACGCCGGGATGCCCGTGGAAGCGGGCGAGAAATGGATCGCCACCAAATGGCTGCGCGAACGGCCGTACCGCGTGGAGGGCTGAGCCCGGCGGCCCTTGGAGGCTATTTCAGAATTATTCTGTAACGTCTTCTCAGACCAGCGCGCGGATGGCGCCAAGATTGCGCCAGTAGCCCTTCACGTCCATGCCGCAGCCAAATACGTAGCGGTCGGGCACCTTGAAGCCGCAGAAGTCCGGATGCATCGGCTTGGCTTTGTCTAGCGTTTTCTCGCACAGCACGGCGGCGTGGAATTCCTTCGCGCCCATGTCCAGGATGCGCTCGCGAATGGCCGCCATGGTCTCGCCTTCGTCCAGGATGTCGTCGAGCACCAGCACCACGCGGTCCTTGACCGATTCGCGCGGCGCCACCCGCCATTGCATCTCGCCGCCCACCGTCTTGTTGTTGTAGCGCGAGAGGTGGATGTAGTCGAACTCCAGCGGAAACTGCAGCTTGGGCAGCAGCATGCCGGTGAAGACCACCGCGCCGCCCATGACGGACAGCACGAGCGGGAAGGTATCGCCCATGCGCGCCGTGATCGCCGTGGCCATGCGGTCCAGCGATTCCCGCACCGCCTCGGCGCTGACGATTTCCTCGGAGCTGGCCCAGAGTTCGCTGGCCTGTTCTGCGGTCATCATGATGTGTGTCCTGTGTTCTTGTCTTACGGGGGGATGGCTTCGGGCGCAGCCGGTCTCAGCGGTTGAACAGGCCCTTCATGCCGCCTTTCATCGCGCCCATCTGGCGCATCATCTTCATCATGCCGCCGCCCTTGAGCTTCTTCATCATGCCTTGCATCTGGTCGAACTGGTTCAGCAGGCGGTTCACCTCCTGTACCGGCACCCCGGCGCCGGCGGCAATGCGGCGCTTGCGGCTGGCCTTGATCAGCTCCGGCTTGGCGCGCTCGGCCGCCGTCATGCTGTTGATGATGCCCTCCATGCGGCGCACCGACTTCTCGGCCTGATCCATGTTGGCGCCCTGCGCCTGCTGGGCGAACTGCGCGGGCAGCTTGTCCACCAGGCTGCCAATGCCGCCCATCTTCTTCATCTGGCCGATCTGCGCCTTGAAGTCCTCGAGGTCGAACCCGCCGGTCTTCTTGATCTTCTTGGCCAGCTTCTCGGCGGCGTCCATGTCCACGCCGCGCTGGGCTTCCTCCACCAGCGCGAGGATGTCGCCCATGCCCAGGATGCGCTGGGCCATGCGGTCGGGGTAGAACGGCTCCAGGCCGTCCAGCTTCTCGCCCACGCCCACGAACTTGATCGGGCGGCCTGTAATGTGACGTACAGATAACGCCGCGCCGCCGCGCGCATCGCCGTCCAGCTTGGTCAGCACCACGCCGGTCAGCGGCAGGGCGTCGTTGAACGCCTTGGCCGTGTTCACGGCGTCCTGGCCGAGCATGGCATCCACCACGAACAGCGTTTCCACCGGTTTCAGTTCCGCGTGCAGCGCGGCGATTTCCTGCATCATCGCCTCGTCGATGCCGAGCCGGCCGGCCGTGTCGACGATCAGCACATCGTGATAGTGCTTGCGCGCCCAGTCCAGCGCCGCGCGGGCGATGTCCACGGGCTTCTGGTCGGGCTCGGACGGGAAGAAGTCGGCGCCCACCTGCTCGGACACGGTCCTGAGCTGGGCGATGGCGGCGGGGCGATACACGTCGCACGACACCGTCAGCACCTTCTTCTTCTTGTTTTCCTTGAGCCACTTGGCCAGCTTGCCGGACGTGGTGGTTTTGCCCGCGCCCTGCAGGCCGGCCATCAGGATGACGGCGGGCGGCTGGACGTTCAGGTTCAGTTCGCCCGACCCCTGGCCGGCCATTTTCGGGTCGACGGCCTCGTCGCCGCCGATCACGGCGGTCAGCTCGCGCTGGACCACGCCCACCAGCGCCTGGCCGGGGGTGAGGCTCGAGACGACGTCCTCGCCAAGTGCGCGTTCCTTGACGCGGGCGATGAACTCGCGCACCACGGGCAGCGCCACGTCGGCTTCGAGCATGGCAAGGCGCACTTCGCGCAGCATCTCGGCGGTATTGGCCTCGGTGAGTCGGGCCTCGCCGCGCATGGTCTTGACGACCCGCGCCAGGCGTTGTGTGAGGTTATCCAGCATGGCAGCAGTGGGGAGGAATCGGCTTGTAAATCCGGCTTGAAGTCGGGCTTGGGCGAGGGGCGCGCGTGGCGTTGCCGTGAGGCATCACGGACAAGGGCACGAGGGACAGGCCCTAGGGTAAACTGCGCAAATGGCCATTGTACTGTATGCCTTGACGGCACTTCTCTATTGCGGCCTGGCCTTTCACGGCTGGGCAACCCGCAACCCCGCGCTGGCGGCCGCCGGCGGGGCGGCCATCGGGCATCAGGGGGGGCAGCCGGGCCGGCCCGGCGGCAGCGCCGCGGCCGTGCTGGTGCCGGGGCCGGGCAATGGCCGCGCCGCCGACGGCCAGCCGGCCTGGTGGCACGCCGTGGTGCTGGGCGCGCTGGCCAGCCACGGCTGGCTGCTGCACGAGACCATCTTCCCGGCCGACAGCATGATCTTCGGCTTTGCCTTCGCGCTGTCCGCCATGTTGTGGCTGGGCGTGGGCATCTACTGGATCGAGAGCTTCTTCTTCTCGCTGGCCGGGCTGGGCCTGATCGTCTTCCCGGTGGCCATGCTGGCCAGCCTGATGCCGCTGGCGTTCCCGGGCGCCCTGATCCTCGGCTACGCCGCGCGCCCGCTGTTCAAGCTCCATTTCGTCATTGCCAACGTGGCCTATGGATTGTTCACGCTGGCGGCGTTCCATGCGTTCCTGATGCTGCTGGCCGAGCGCCGGCTGCACGGCTTCAACCGGCCGGCGGACGCCGATGCCGCGTCCGGGCAGTGGCTGGGCCGCTGGCTGGACCTGCTGCCGCCGCTGCTGACGCTGGAGAAGCTGCTGTTCCGGCTGATCGGGGCCGGCTTCGTGCTGCTGACGCTGACTATCGCCTCGGGTTTCCTGTTCTCCGAGCAACTGTTCGCGCGCGCCTTCCGGGTGGACCACAAGACCGTGTTCGCCATCCTCTCGTGGGCGATGTTCGGCGGCATCCTGATCGGCCGCCATTTCCGCGGCTGGCGCGGCCGCACGGCGCTGCGCTGGGTCATCGCGTCGTTCGGCATCCTGCTGCTGGCCTATGTGGGCAGCCGCTTCGTGGTCGAAGTGGTGCTGCACCGTTTTTCCTGATCCTGTATCCGCCCCCATGGCAAGAATCTTCCTCCTGCTGGCCGTCGTGCTGGCCGTGGTCTGGTGGCTGCGCCAGCGCGCGGCGTCCCGTCATGAGCACGATGCGGCCCCTCGCCCCGCGCCCGCTTCCCGCAAGGCGGCCGAGGCCGCCGAGCCGATGGTCCAGTGCGCCCAGTGCGGCGTGCACCTGCCGCGCGGCGACGCCATTGCCTGGCACGGCCTGCATTACTGCCGGCGCAGCCATCTGCCCGACGGGCCCGAAGTGCCCGGCCAGGGCGAGAGCGACACACGCCCATGACGCCGCGCGGCTCGGCCTGGTCACGCCTGAACGGCTGGCGCGCGCTGGTCGAGCTCTGGCGGCAGCCTGAGCCCCCCGAATTCCACTGGCGCCTGCTGCGCTATTTCTGCTGGGCCCGCCTGGCGGTGGCGCTGCTGCTGCTGGGTTATGCCTGGCTGCCGCTGGAACGCGCCGCGCCGGACGTGGCGATGGGCATGGCCGTCAACTCCCGCATGGCGGCGGCGCTGCCGATGGTGCTGCCCTACCTGGGCATCGCCGTAGTGACGCTGGTGGGCACGCTCTGGCGCCGGCACTTCCACGTCCGCGTGCGCACGCAGGTACTGGTGGATCTGATGCTGCTGGCCGGCGTCTACGCCGTGCTGGGCCGCCTGGGCACCCATGGCGAGGGCCTCGCCATGATCTTCCTGCTGCCGGCGCTGGAAGCCGGCGCGCTCACGAGCCTGATGTTCGCGCTGTTCGCGGCGGCCGCATCGGCGCTGGTGGTGATGGGCGAGCCCTTCGTGCAGACGTTGCTGGCCCGCCAGGCCGATGCCAACCTGCTCGGTTCCGGGTTGTTCGGCCTGGTGTTCATGATTGCCGCGCTGGTCATGTACATGCTGGCCAACCGGCAGGTCGCGCAGGAGCAGCTGGCGCTGGCGCGCGAGCAGGAGCTGCGGCTGCAGCAGCTGGTGAACCGGCTGATGGTCAACGACATGCAGGACGGCGTGATGCTGATGCGCGCCAATGGCGTGGTGGTGGCGGCCAATCCGGCGGCGGTGGTGCTGCTGGGCGTGCAGCCGCACGAGCGCATCCGCGAAGGGCAGGTGCGCGCGGGCGAGCGCGACAAGGTGCTGTTCGACCTGCGCCGCATTCCGCGCCTGCAGCCGCTGATGGAGATGCTGCGCGACTGGATCCAGAGCAAGGACGATGTGCCGCGCATCCTGCAACTGCTGCCGCTGGCGTCGCGCCCGTCGGCCAGCGGCAGTCCGATGCTCCATACCCGGCTGCGGCTGCGCTTCGTGCTGCCGGGGCTGGCGGGGCTGCGCTCCACGCTGGCGGGGGCGCTGACCTCGCCGGTCACGCTCGATACCATCGGCTGGAACGAACTTTCGCCCGAGGGCGCGGCACAGCTGCGGCTGGCCATCGCCCAGAGCGAGGCCATGGCCTGGAGCCCCGCCGACGAGACCCTGCTGCGCAGCGAGATGCGCGACACGGTGCTCGTGCACATCGAAAGCTGGGAGCGGATTGCCGAGCAGGTGCAGCAGGAGAAGCTCGCGGCCATGGGCCGGCTGGTGGCCAGCGTGGCGCACCAGATCCGCAATCCGCTGGCGGCCATCAGCCAGGCCAACGAACTGCTGGCCGATTCGGGCGCCGAGGAAGGCCACATCGACGCGCGCCTGCTGCGCATCATCAGCGACAACGTGCGCCGGCTGGACCAGGTGGTGTCCGACGTGCTGCAACTCTCGCGCCGCCCGCGCACGGGCCACAGCGCGGTGGAACTGGGCCAGGCCCTGCCCGAGATCGTGGACCGCTGGCGGCTGGAGATGCGCTCGCGCGGCGGCCCGCGCGTGGACATCAACGCCAATGCCATCCGCCTGGCCGTGGACCTGCAACGCCCGGTCATCTTCGATGCGGCGCAGTTGCAGCAGGTGCTGGGCAACCTGCTGGACAACGCGTGGCGCTACTGCACCCGGCTGCCGGGGTCGATCCGCCTGCTGGCGCATGCGCTGGACCAGCACCATGCCGAGCTGATCGTCTGGAACGACGGCGCCGAGGTCACGCGCGACCAGCAGCGCAGCCTGTTCGAGCCGTTCTTCACCAGCAACGCCCAGGGCACCGGGCTGGGCCTGTTCATGGCGCGCGAGCTGTGCGGCGCCAATGACGCGCAGGTGCGCTACGGCACCATCGCGCTGGACGCGTTGCTGGAACGCACGGGGCTGCTGGGCCCTGGCGCTCGCGATACACTGCCGGCCAAGGCATTCGTGCTGACGATGCGGATAGAAACCGCTGATGTCGTGCCGGCCGCCTGATTTTGAAACCCGTAGCGTTCAAGGTTCGAATCCTACGGAATGTTGGTCACGCCAAAATAGAAAAAATCCGATCCATGTCCGCCAGACCGCCCGTACCTGACCCGATCCTCGTCGTCGACGACGAGGCCGACCTGCGCGAGCTGCTGGACATCTCGCTGCGCCGCATGGGCCATGACGTGGTGATGGCCGGCTCGCTGGCCGAGGCGCGCCTGCGGCTGGCGGAGCGGCGCTACAGCCTGGTGCTGACCGACATGCGGCTGGGCGACGGGCTGGGCATCGAGATCGTGCGGCAGCTATCGGCCTCGCCGGAGCGCACCCCGGTGGCGGTGATCACCGCCTATGGCAGCGCCGACAATGCCGTGGATGCGCTCAAGGCGGGCGCGTTCGACTACATCGCCAAGCCGGTCTCCCTGGATCAGTTGCGCACGCTGATCCTGAACGCGCTGGGCCGCCAGCAGCGCGGTGCCGCCGAGGGCGGTGCCGCGAGCACCGAAGCCGCCGAGGCGGCCGACCGCGCCGCGGGGCTGCTGCCGGGCCTGTCGGCGGCGATGCAGGACGTGCGCCGGTCGTTGTCGCGCCTGGCGCGCAGCATGGCGCCGGTGGTGATCAGCGGCGAGTCCGGCAGCGGCAAGGAGCGGGCAGCGCGGGCCATCCACGCGGTCAGCGCGCGCGCCGCGCATCCGTTCGTGGCCGTGAACTGCGGGGCGATACCCGAGACGCTGATGGAGTCGGAGTTCTTCGGCCATGTGAAGGGTGCGTTCACCGGCGCCGATGCCGAGCGCGGCGGCTTCTTCCACGCCGCCCACGGCGGCACGCTGCTGCTGGACGAAGTGGCGGACCTGCCGCTGACCATGCAGGTCAAGCTGCTGCGCGCGCTGCAGGAGCGGCGCGTGCGCAAGATCGGCGCCAGCCGCGAAGATACCGTTGACGTGCGCGTGATGTGCGCGAGCCACAAGGATCTGGCCGCGATGGTGGCGGCCGGCTCGTTCCGGCAAGACTTGTACTACCGCCTGAACGTGCTGGAGTTGCGCATGCCCACTCTGCGAGAGCGGGCAGAGGACATTCCCGTGCTGGCGCAGGTCATCCTGGAGCATCTGGCGGTGCGCTATGGCGACGCGCGGCCGCGCCGGCTGTCCGGCGCCGCGCTGGCCCGGCTGTCGGCGTACCCGTTCCCGGGCAACGTGCGCGAACTGGAGAATCTGCTGGAGCGTGCCTACGCGTTTGCCGAGTCCGACGAAGTCGAGGTTGCCGACCTGGGGCCGCTGGAGTCCGGCATGGAGCGCGCCAGCCTGCTGCAACCGACGCCGGCGCCAGCGCCGGCCGGCTATCAGACCTGGGGCAGCCCGACCTGGTCGGCGGCGGGAATCACGGGGCAGGAGACGGCGCCTGCCGCAACCGAGCCCGTACCGTTGCCGTCGCCCGCCCCGCTGGCGCCGTCCGATGCGATGGCCGACACGTTGCGCGACCTCACGTTTCCGATCGACCTGCCCGCGAAGCTGGAGGCGCTGGAGCGCGAACTGATCCTGCGCGCGCTGCGGCAGACCGGTTTCAACCGCACGACCGCCGCGCCGCTGCTGGGCCTGAATTTCCGCCAGTTGCGCTACCGGATCCAGCAACTGGAGATCCGCGACGAGCGCGAGGGCAGGGAAGACCGTGAAGGGCGGGACGACAGCGAACCGCTGGCCGAAGGCGAGGGGCGCGATGGCTGACCTGCCCGGCCTGCCGGCCGACTACCTGCCCGACGCCGACGGCTGGGTGCCGGCCGCGCGCCGCGTGCCGTCGCCGAACTTCGACGCCCGCCCCGACGGCTCGGCCGTGGACGTGGTGGTGCTGCACAACATCAGCCTGCCGCCGGGGCAGTTCGGCACGGGCGACATCGAGGCGTTCTTCCAGAACCGGCTGGACACCGCGCGGCATCCATTCTTCGAGACGATCCGCGATGTGCGCGTTTCCGCGCACTTCCTGATTACGCGCGAGGGCGAGCTGGTGCAATTTGTGGCGTGCACGCAACGTGCATGGCACGCGGGGCAATCGGAATATTGCGGCCGGCAGCGCTGCAACGATTTCTCGATCGGCATCGAGATCGAAGGCGCCGACGACCAGCCGTTCACGCTGGGGCAGTACGACACCGCCGCGGCGCTGGTGACGGCGCTGCGCGTGGCCTATCCGATCCGGGGCATCGCCGGCCACAGCGACATCGCGCCGGGCCGCAAGACCGACCCGGGCCCGCATTTCGACTGGGACAGGTTCGCGAGGCTGGCCGGAGTGACGCCGGCACTGCTTCCTTATCGGCACGGTTCCTGACGTCAGATCAAATCGCGGCGCAGCCCGGATGGGTAGATTTCCACTGCACGATAAATCACATGCGAGTGGAAGATGTCAGAGCGTCCAGCACAGCACGACACGGAAAGGCTTGACCCGAGCGTACCAAAATTGGTACGCTCGGCATTAGCCATGGCTAATGACCCCATGGCGAGACCGCCTGAGTTCGTGCTCATGGCGCGGTTCTTTCGCTCCGACTGCGGTAATGAGCCGGTGCGCGAATGGCTCAAGGCCCTGGAGGCCGAGGATCGCAAGGTAATTGGTGAAGACATCAAGACGGTCCAGATTGGCTGGCCGTTGGGCATGCCGCTCGTAAGGAAGATGGCCAAGGATCTCTGGGAGATTCGCATCCACCTTCGCCGGCGCATTGCCCGCGTGCTGTTCTCTGTGGCCGATGGCGAAATGGTGTTGCTGCACGGCTTCATCAAGAAGTCGCAGCAAACGCCGCAGGAAGACCTGGACACTGCCCGCGCGCGACAGCGTCAGGCACGAAAAGACTGACCGGAGGAAATCAGCATGGCAAACAAGCATATCGGCAGCAACTTCGATGACTTTCTCGCGGAAGAAGGCATTCTGGAGGAGGTCACCGCCAAGGCCATGAAGCGCGTGATTGCCTGGCAGATCGAGCAGGAGATGAAGGCGCAGAACCTTTCCAAGACGGCCATGGCCGCGAGGATGAAGACCAGTCGGGCGGCGCTTAACCGCCTGTTGGACGAATCGGACCCCAGCGTCACGCTCACCACGCTCGCCAGCGCCGCCGCCGCGTTGGGCAAGAAGTTCAGCTTCCAGCTCGTAGGCTGACCCATCCGCGCCACACCCCTGTGCAGCATGCCTCATATGCAGGCATTCCCCTCCATGACAGCGGTGTGAAATCCCCACACCGGGGCCACCTATCGGGCCCGGGGTGCGATTAAAAAATTTTCCGAAATTTGTGCACTGGCGCACAGGACGCCGCCATCCCTTGCCGTAGCGCGGCTGGCGGGAATGTGGCGGCGCCGCACGCCGCGCGGCCACCCCGCCATTTCACTTGTCAAGACTGGTCTTTCCGTTTCGTTTCACTATACTTAGCCCAGTTTTTCGCAGTAACCACTATATCTAGTGGTCTTACCGGGGAAACGGCCGAGGTGTGAAGCCGGCGCCGCAAGGGATTGCGACGCGGGCGCCACAGCGCATGACGCGGCCGGCGGTATCGCAAGAGTTTCGTAAGAGTCCCTAGCAGAATGAACGCCTGTGCAGTTTGGTTCTCGCCCGGCAAAGCCGGAATCGAGTGTCTTCTGAAGCGCATTTTGCTAGGGACTTTGTCACTTCATTACCAGGGTTAAAACAGGAGTTACCTCATGCAAACGGCCCAGAACGAACAACAAATCACTGGCGTGGCTGGCGTTGCCGGCGCCGCCACCGGTACGTCGCAGCAGACCCCCGCCGCTGCGGGCGCCAATTATCAGGACTACAAGCTCATCCGCCGCAATGGGGCCGTGGTGGCGTTCGAGCCGAACAAGATTGCCGTGGCCGTGACCAAGGCTTTCCTGGCCGTGAATGGCGGCCAGGGCGCCGCTTCCGCGCGTGTGCGCGACCTGGTGGAGCAGGTCACTCAGAACGTGGTGCGCGCGCTGCTGCGCAGCCGCCCGAACGGCGGCACCTTCCATATCGAAGACGTACAGGATCACGTGGAACTGGCGCTGATGCGCTCGGGCGAACATGAGGTGGCCCGCGCCTACGTGCTGTACCGCGAGAAGCGCACGCAGGAGCGCGCCCAGGCCAATGCGCAGACCGTGGCGCGCGTGCAACAGGGCGTGTCCTTCAACGTGACCGACAACGGCGCGATCCGCGTGCTGGACCTGGCCGCGCTGCACGAACTGATCGATACCGCCTGCAGCGGCCTGGGTAACGGCGTGAGCGCCGAGCCGATCCTGAAGGAAACGCTGAAGAACCTGTATGACGGCGTGCCGCTGACGCAGGTGTACGACTCCGCCATCCTGGCCGCACGGACCCTGATCGAAAAGGACCCGGACTACAGCCAGGTCACCGCCCGCATCCTGCTGCACACGATCCGCAAGGAAATCCTGGGCGGCGAAGTGACGCAGGCCGAAATGGGCACGCGCTACGCCGAGTACTTCCCGAAGTTCATCGCCCGTGGCATCCAGGCCGAACTGCTGGACGAGAAGCTGGCCACGTACGACCTGGCCCGCCTGGGCGCCGCGCTGGACGCCTCGCGCGACTTCCAGTTCAACTACCTGGGCCTGCAGACGCTGTACGACCGCTACTTCCTGCACGTGGAGGAAGTGCGCATCGAAATGCCGCAGGCGTTCTTCATGCGCGTGGCCATGGGCCTGGCGCTGGAAGAAAAGGATCGCGAAGCCCGCGCCATCGAGTTCTACCAGCTGCTGTCGTCGTTCGACTTCATGTCGTCCACGCCCACGCTGTTCAACTCGGGCACGCGCCGCTCGCAGCTTTCGTCGTGCTACCTGACCACG
>Ga0255338_1004623_pt1 | contig 13902 bp, 13 predicted proteins | sample MeOH1_35cm_T4_19_FD_203715 | JGI IMG/M metagenome (GOLD analysis project Ga0255338, IMG submission 203715) | Sandy soil microbial communities from University of British Columbia, Vancouver, Canada - MeOH1_35cm_T4_195 | ecosystem: Engineered > Artificial ecosystem > Sand microcosm > Unclassified ...
GAAGAAGAGCAGTCTTTGCTCATGAGTATGTTCGTTTCATGGTTCCCGATGATTTTGCTGATCGGTGTATGGATATTTTTCATGCGTCAGATGCAGGGCGGCGGTAAAGGCGGCGGGCCATTCTCATTCGGTAAAAGTAAAGCACGTCAGCTTGATGAAGCGAATAATCCAACGACATTTGCCGATGTGGCGGGTTGTGATGAGGCTAAAGAAGAAGTTTTTGAACTGGTTGAGTTTTTACGTGACCCGACAAAATTCCAGAAGCTGGGTGGACGCATTCCACGCGGCGTATTGATGGTGGGCCCTCCGGGTACTGGTAAAACCTTGCTGGCGCGCGCAATTGCCGGCGAAGCAAAAGTACCGTTCTTTACCATTTCAGGTTCAGACTTCGTAGAAATGTTTGTCGGTGTCGGTGCATCACGCGTACGTGATATGTTTGAAACCGCCAAAAAGAACTCACCTTGCATTATCTTTATTGATGAAATTGATGCAGTGGGCCGTAGCCGCGGCGCAGGTACTGGCGGCGGTAACGATGAGCGTGAACAGACACTGAACCAGTTGCTGGTTGAGATGGATGGTTTCGAAGCTAATTCAGGCGTAATTGTAATTGCTGCGACAAACCGTGCAGACGTGCTGGATAAAGCGCTGCTACGCCCGGGTCGTTTCGACCGTCAGGTCATGGTTGGCTTGCCAGACATTAAAGGCCGCGAACAGATTTTGTTAGTGCACATGCGCAAAGTACCTATTGACCCTGATGTTAAGGCAGATATCCTTGCACGCGGTACACCAGGCTTCAGCGGTGCTGATCTTGCCAACTTGGTGAACGAAGCTGCCTTGTTTGCGGCACGCCGTAATAAACGTACCGTAGATATGCAGGATTTTGAAGATGCTAAAGATAAAATCTTCATGGGTCCGGAGCGCAAGTCTATGGTCATGCGTGAAGACGAGCGCCGTAATACGGCCTATCATGAATCAGGCCATGCGTTGGTTGCTGCGCTGTTACCAAAAGCTGACCCTGTGCATAAAGTGACCATTATGCCACGCGGCTGGGCTTTGGGTCTTACTTGGCAGTTGCCGGAATTTGACCGCATCAGTAATTACAAAGATAAGATGCTTGAGGAAATTTCAATTCTTTTCGGCGGCCGTATTGCAGAAGAAGTGTTTATGAACCAGATGTCTACCGGTGCATCGAACGACTTCGAGCGTGCGACCAAGCTGGCACGAGACATGGTGACGCGCTATGGTATGAGTGATGCATTGGGTACAATGGTTTATGCAGGTAGCGAGCAGGATTCGTTTTTTGGCAGCATGAGTTCTAAAACAATCTCTGAAGCAACACAGCAAAAAGTGGATGCCGAGATTCGCCGTATTCTGGATGAGCAATATGCCTTAGCGCGTAAATTGATTGAGGAAAATCGCGAGAAGATAGAAGCGATGGTTGCTGCGCTGCTGGAGTTTGAAACGATTGATGCTGATCAGATCGGCGATATTATGGCAGGCTTGCCGGTACGTCAGCCAAAACCAACGCAAAGCAAGATAACGCCTGCTGCAGGTGGATCTTCTACGCCTGGGCCTACCGCAACACCTGCGCCACAGCCGAGTGCTAAAACTGAATAGCTTTAAAGGTTTAATTTATCATTGATGTAAGTAAAAAGGGCTAGGTTACTAGCCCTTTTTATTGAGTATAATTAAGTATGAATACCAATACGCAATTTCTTTGTGGCCGATTCCAGCTTGATTTGACTCGCCCCCACGTCATGGGTATCGTTAACGTTACCCCTGATTCATTTTCTGATGGTGGAAAATACTCTTCAGTCGACCTTGCTATTGAGCATGCCTTGCAGCTAATTGCCGAAGGCGCGGATATTCTGGATATTGGTGGTGAATCTACGCGTCCGGGTGCTACCCCCGTAGGTTTGGATGAAGAGCTTAAGCGCGTAATTCCGGTGATTGAGGCCTTGAGCAAAGTCACAACCGTTCCGCTTTCTATTGATACTTATAAGCCTGGAGTCATGCGCGCTGCAATTCAGGCGGGTGTGGATATTGTGAATGATATATGCGCATTAAGGGAAGAAGGGGCGCTTGAAATTGTTGCCAACAGTAATGCTGGCGTCTGCCTGATGCATATGCAGGGCACTCCGCAGACCATGCAGGTTAATCCGCAATATAATGATGTGGTCACCGAAGTAAAGCAATTCTTGGCTGACAGGGTAGATGCCTGTCTGAAACATGGTATTGCCAGTGAGCGCATCACGCTTGATCCCGGTTTCGGCTTTGGTAAAACCACTGCGCATAATGTTGCATTGATTCAGCATCTGGATAGTTTTGCCGAGTTAGGATTTCCGCTCTTGGTCGGACTTTCGCGTAAATCGGTACTGGGCAGGATTGCTGGTGGGGATGAGCAGCAGCGGCTGCATGCTGGGTTGGCTGCTTCTGTGATCTCGGTGATGAAGGGTGCGAAAATTGTGCGGGTACATGATGTGAAGGCGACGGTGGATGCGCTTAAAGTGGTAGCTGCGGTAATGTAGTGCAGGTGCGTGGAAGTTAACTAGTCGGTCTCGACCGACAGTCGAGATACTTTTTCTTGCTTAGCTAAGAAAAAGTATCCAAAAGTACCCGCAAGGGGCATCCCCAACATCACAAATTGCTGAAGCAATTGTTCTGTTGTGAAAACTCGCTGTGCTCAGACAGCCACTTGCCGAAATCACCCATTAAGACTGTGCTACTCAGCGCGGTAGCAGGGGAGAGATGGAAATTGAAACAGTAGTGATAAGTTGAGAAAAAAATGACAAAAAAATATTTTGGTACTGATGGTATTCGTGGTCGTGTAGGAGATGCGTTGATTACGCCTGAGTTTGTCATGCGCCTGGGCTATGCTGCAGGCCGTGTGTTGACCAGTCTGGATAGCAATCTTGCCAAAGGTGCGCATCCGGCGGTGCTGATTGGTAAAGATACCCGTATTTCAGGGTATATGCTGGAAGCTGCTCTTGAAGCCGGTTTGTCAGCGGCAGGTGTAGATGTATTACTGACGGGACCAATGCCAACGCCAGCAGTGGCTTACCTGACACGCGCTCTACGTGCACAGGCCGGTATTGTGATCTCGGCATCACATAATCCTTACTATGATAACGGTATCAAATTTTTTTCAAGTCTTGGCACTAAGTTGCCGGATGATGTGGAACATGCGATTGAGGCGGCGCTGGAGCAGCCGATGCAGGTAATGGAATCAGACAAACTGGGCAAAGCACGTCGTATTGATGATGCGGCCGGTCGCTATGTTGAGTTCTGTAAGAGCACTTTTCCTAACCAGCTGGATCTGCGCGGTCTGAAAATTGTACTCGATTGCGCACATGGCGCTACTTACCATGTGGCACCGCCAGTTTTCCATGAGCTCGGTGCCGAGATCATTAGCATAGGCAATAAACCTGATGGCTTGAATATCAATGAACAAGTCGGTTCCACACATCCACAGGCATTGCAAATGGCTGTTGTGGAACATGGCGCTGATCTTGGTATTGCGTTTGATGGTGACGGCGACCGCGTCATGATGGTTGCCGCCGATGGACAACTGCTGGATGGTGACCAGCTCCTGTACATTATTGCAGCATCACGTCAGCAACAGGGTAGCTTGGCGGGTGGTGTTGTCGGTACATTAATGACAAATCTTGCGCTGGAACATAAGCTGGCTGCGATGAATATTCCGTTCGCACGCGCCAAGGTAGGTGACCGCTATGTGCTGGAGTTACTCAATCAGAATAACTGGCAATTAGGCGGCGAGAACTCTGGTCACATTCTGACGCTGGATAAACACAGCAGCGGGGATGGCATTATTGCTGCGCTACAGGTTTTACATGCTGTGATTCAGAGCGGTAAAACATTAGGTCAGTTAAGGGCCGAGCTCACGCTTTATCCTCAGGTTTTGATTAACGTTAAAACTGCCAAAAAAATTGATCTGGCAACCCATGCAGCAATTCAGGCTTCTGTGCAGGCTGCAGAACAAGAGTTAGCGAATAGTGGCCGTGTATTGTTGAGAGCGTCTGGTACCGAGCCGAAAATCCGTGTGATGGTCGAAGGTGAAAATCAGCAGCAAGTGCAGGCGCTGGCAGAAAAGATTGCAGGAGTCGTGACTGCTGCGGCTTCTTGATTAGAAGGTCATCAGCCAGTCAGGTAATCATGAAGACTTACTGGCAGCGGGCGTGCAAAACCTTCATGTTATATTCATAAAATATTCACATTGGCATGACAAGCTAGCTCCAATTCCATTTGGATTGGAGCTGAAAATGCCTTTAAAAATAAAAACCTACCTATACCGCATGCATCAGTTTGATAGCAATATGTGCGTGGCGTTTAATCATAGCAGTCAGTATCGAATGATACGTGATAGTTTCAGGCTGGTGAGCCGGCTTGGCGATGGCGTGTTCTGGTATGGCCTGATGTTTGCAATACTGGTATTTCAGGGCAGTGATGGCATACGACCAGTGCTGCATATGGCGGTTGCCGGCTTGTGCGGCACATTGCTATACAAATGGTTAAAAGCTAAAACATTGCGTCCGCGGCCATATCAGGTGAGGCAGGAAATCAACCTGGCTGCGATGCCCCTGGATAAGTTCAGCTTTCCATCTGGCCATACGCTGCATGCTGTTTTGTTCAGCGTCATTGCGCTGAATTACTATCCTCAGTTATCAGTAGTATTGTTACCGTTTACTTTCATGGTGGGTTTGTCGAGAGTGGTGCTTGGCCTGCATTACCCTAGTGATGTTGTAGCAGGCGCTCTGCTTGGTTCAGCAGTTGCGGGATTATCTTTCTTGCTTGTGTCATCGATCTAATCGCTTTACGCCTGGTGTTACCTTCTTTTCAGTACTAACTTTTCTTTTTCTTCTCAATAATCCAAGTCTTTGTTTTTGTTGTCATATTCATGAAACTGTCATAAAGCTTGCCTATATTAGGCATATTAAATTGTTTTATTACATGCAGTGAGGCCAGGTTCGAATGAAAATTCTATATATCTCAGATGTTTATTTTCCACGTGTGAATGGTGTCTCAACCTCTATACGCACTTTTGTCAAACAGATGCAAAGCTTGGGCCACGAGGTGCATTTGATTGCCCCCGAATATGCTGCTAGTACAGAAGATGAATCCTGGATCAGGCGTATCCCCGCACATAGTATATATTTTGACCCTGAAGATAAATTAATGAAGTGGGGCGCAGTGATGCAAAAGCTGCCTGGACTGCGCCGAGAAAACTACGATCTTATTCATGTACATACGCCTTTTGTTGCGCATTATTTGGGGCAGAGGCTTGCGCGTGAATTGAACGTGCCTTGCGTTGAAACCTACCATACATTCTTTGAAGACTACTTGCATCATTATTTACCATGGATTCCCAAGCTGCTTGCGCGTGGTATGGCACGTGCAATATCAAAGCGTCAGTGCAATGCCGTAGATGCGATTGTGGCACCATCTGCACCAATGCTGAGTGTGTTACGTGCCTATGGCGTAAAAGCTGCTGCCGAGGTAATACCTACTGGGCTGCAGGAGCATAGTTTCATCGATGCAGATGGTAAAGCATTCAGAGTCAAGTATGGCATTCCATTAGAACGACCGATGCTATTGTTTGTTGGGCGCGTGGCATTTGAAAAGAACATCAGCTTTTTACTTGATATGACGAAATTACTGATAGAAAAACATCCAGATGCACTGTTGGTTGTTGCAGGCCAGGGGCCTGCAGAGAAAAGCCTGCATAAGCAGGCTGCGGATCTGGGGTTGGATCACAACATAAAGTTCATTGGATACCTTGATCGCAATACCGAGTTGAATGGGTGTTATCAGGCGGCCGATATATTTGTCTTCTCTTCAAAAAGTGAAACACAAGGCTTGGTTCTGCTTGAAGCAATGGCGCAAGGAACACCAGTCGTTGCGATTGCTGAGCTTGGTACAGCGTCGATACTGATAGAAGGGCAAGGTGCGTTGATTGCACCGGATAACATCGAGCGTTTTGCAGATAAAGTGCATTACTTACTGAAGTATCCGGAAGACCGCTATGCATTAGGCGAAGCGGCGTTGAAATATACCACTGAAAACTGGACTGCCAAGTTACAGGCAGAGCGTATGCTGCATTTTTATCATCATGTTAAAAGTGTGCATCAGGCAAGTGATGAAAGTTCACGGGTTCCGATGTCTTTGGCTGAAAGCAAGCAGGTCAACGTTGAGTTTTAGGTCTAGGGTAAATTGAATGTTGCAATCGAAAGTTTAAAGTGCCGAGATCAATGATTGATCGATAGCCACACAAAGTAAGCACGTTTGTATAGTTGCATGATAGGCGAGTATAGTAATTGGAATAGACATTAACTGCTTTAACACGTAAGTAAGGAAAATTATGTCAATCCATGTCGATGCTATAAAAGCGCTGTCTGCTGCTGATTATCGAATTATCGAAAAGGAGCATCAGTTGCTGGAGAAGTTTCTGAGTGATCTTAGAGATGCCTGTTCCTGCAGTAAGCAGGAAAACCTGCCTGACTGCAGTCGCTGCGACCATGAAAAGCAGACTTCGTGTCAGGGGCGCCTGCCTTCGTTTCTGTATTACGTGCATGATCTTGCTGCTGATCATTTTGATCATGAAGAGGCGATTATGTTAAGCCGTCCGAATGTGACGGAAGATTATGCATACTTTCGTGCACACAAGCTTGCGCATGCTGAAATCATGCAAAAGCTGAATGATCTGGTGGAAGAATGCTTTGCATTGGATCGCGAAAGTAATACGGCTGAAATCTATATTCGGTTTTATGAAAAGCTATCAAAAATCTTTGAAGAGCATGACCGGTCTTTTGATGACCCGTTTATTTTATCAACTAAACCTTAGGTCACTGCGCAACTAGTGCCTAAATTACATGATTCAGGCAGATTTGCGTTGTCAGCTTTCACTCAATGAATATCAGTTCAAATTACTCCATGACAGCGGGTCGAACGGCCGGCTCTGGCGCCGCAGTTCATAATATAAACCGTTAGTTTCGTTACCGCCGCTATTGCCAACATAGGCAATGGCATCACCGCTACGCACGTTATCCCCAGCCTGTTTCAGCACGGCCTGATTGTTACCGTACAGGCTCATGTAACCACTCCCATGATCTACTATGATCAGGTTGCCAAAGCCCCTTAACCAGTCTGAGAACACAACACGTCCACTCGCCACAGATCTCACTTCAGCCCCTTCATTGGCTCTGATAAACAGGCCTTTCCATGAAATGCCGCTATCTGCGCGGTTAGCGCCAAACCTGTTGGTGACGTCGCCGCGCACCGGCAGCCTTAACTTGCCTTTAAGTGCGGCAAAGTTGATGCCGGACAAGTCATCACTAGGCAGCGCATTGTTGCTTGCTACTATTTCGTTAGACGGCTTGCTTGCTTCGACTGAAGGCGAATTATTATTTTTTCTTACTACAACTTTTTTGCTTGGCTTAGGTTTTGCCCTGGCGATTTGTGCCAGACGCTCAACCAGTTGTGCCAGACGTTTTTCGTCACGGCTCAGTTTTTTAATCTCGCTGCGTTGGGCAGTAATCTGCTGTGAAAGTGACTTCACAACTTTAGATTTAGCAGCTTTTTGCTGCTGCAATTCCAGCCGCTCCTGAATCTGTTTATTTTTGAGGTCCGCTACTTGCTGCAGTGCAGCAGCGGTTTCTTCATTAAGCCTGCTGATCTTTGTCAGGCTGTCCTGCATTTGCTTGATGGTTTCAGCACGTGCTTTTGCAATATACGAAAAGTAGTGCACGTCACGGGCAATCTGGCTGGGTTTTTCACTTTGCAGAATCATGCGCAGATAGCTTTGCTGGCCATATACATACTGCTGGTAAAGCTGGCCGCTTAGCAATTTCTGGTGTTGTGCCAGCGCTTGATTGGTAGCATTTGAATCAGCCTGTAGTTTGCTGAGTATTTTCTTGTTTTCCTGCTGGCGCTGATTGATTTCATATAGCTTCTTATTGGCTTCACTGATGGCTATTTCACTTTCTTTCAAAGCGTCAGCGGCATCTTTGTGCGCCTCTTGCGAGCTATTCAGCTCTTTTTTGAGCGACTCCAGACGTTCATGCACATCATTTAGCGTACGTTTTGTCTGTTCCGGTTTATTTTCAGCATTTGCCAGTGTTATATGCAGCAATGCTGCGGCCATAAAGGCCGTGCATACGGCTCTTTGAAAGAAACGATGTAGCCTCATTGAGATCAGGTGTTGAATCGGTTGCGTCAAAATCAGTTTTTAAGCTGTAACAAGTTTTTGCCTGTCATTTCTGCTGGTTGGGGCAGACCCATCATGTACAGCAATGTTGGGGCGAGATCTGACAGTGCGCCATTTTCATTCAACACAGCATGTCTGCCAATATAAATGAGCGGGACCAGATTGGTTGTGTGTTGGGTATGCGGCTGATTATTTGTTGCGTCATACATGAGCTCGGCATTGCCGTGATCCGCTGTAATCAGCACTTCACCGCCTATGCTTTGCATGGCATTGACGACACGACCAATACATATATCCAGAGCTTCCACCGCTTCAGTTGCAGCTTTTAAGTTGCCGGAGTGGCCAACCATGTCACAATTGGCAAAGTTACAGATAATGGCATTATATTTTTTGCTGGTAATGGCTTCTTCCAGTCTGTCGGTTACTTCAAATGCACTCATTTCCGGTTGCAAATCATAGGTTTCGACTTTAGGCGATGGCACCAGAATCCTGTCTTCGCCGGCAAAAACGGTTTCTTCTCCGCCATTAAAGAAAAATGTGACGTGCGGATATTTCTCGGTTTCAGCAATGCGCAGCTGTGTTAAACCCAGCGCTGATAAATATTCACCGAAAGTATTGTTCACCTGCTGTGGCGGGAAAATTACAGTCGCTTTCGTTTCTTTTTTGTCATACATGGTGAGCGTAAAGTAACCAGCCAGTTTAGGCACATGACGGCGATGGAATCCATCAAATTCTTCAGCCAGCAGAGCATGGGTGAGCTGGCGTGCGCGGTCAGAACGGAAGTTCATGAATACCACAAGGTCGCCATCTTCCAGCTTGATTGGGGCTTCGCCGGCTTTATGTATTGCCGTGGTTTTAACGAATTCATCATTCTCGCCACGCGCGTAGGCATCCTCTAAACCTTTAGCTGCGCTCTCAGCAGTAAACTCACCTTCACCTTCGGTAAAAAGCTTATAGGCAGCTTCAACACGCGGCCAGCGTTTATCTCGATCCATGCCGTAAAAACGGCCGCTGATGGAGGCGATTTTGCCCACGCCTAATCTAGCGCATTCATTTTCCAGCGCTTGGATATAAGGAGCTGCGCTGATTGGAGGTGTGTCGCGACCATCAAGAAAAGCGTGAACATAAACTTTATCCAGGCCGAGTTTCGCTGCCATTTCTACCATAGCGTGAATATGCGTCTGATGGCTATGCACGCCGCCATCTGACAGTAAACCAAAAATGTGTAAGGCTTTATCATTGTTTTTGACGTTGATTAGCGCAGTTTTCAGCTCTGGATGCTCAAAGAACTCACCGCTGGCGATGCTGTTATTAATGCGCTCAAAATCCTGAAATATGATGCGTCCGGCGCCGATATTGAGGTGGCCGACTTCTGAGTTGCCCATTTGACCATCCGGCAGCCCTACATAATGCTCCGAGGCATTAATCAGCGTATGCGGAAAGTTTTTCCACAGTGCATCCAGGTTTGGTTTTTTTGCCTGGGCAATTGCGTTATCGCTGATTTCTTCACGGTAGCCAAAGCCATCTAAAATGAGCAGGCAGACAGGAGTGGTGTTTGTGGGTGACATGGTGTTTACCTTAAATATTTCGCATAAATTTATAGTCGCATTTCCACTATTTTAGCTTAATTACACGTAAAATCTGACTATAAATTTTAAGCAGGATAATGTTCTGGCGTTAAGTGTTATCTGCTGATAAGTGAATTCAATATTGAAAGGTATTAAGTGGAATTTTTTAAAGAAAATGTTTTGTTAATCGGTTTGGCTTTAGGTTCCGGCATTATGCTGTTATTGCCGTCATTCAAAAAAGGCGCGGGTGGAGTGCCTAATCTCAATACGACTGAAGCCATTAATCTGATTAACCGTAACAACGCCTTGGTGCTGGATGTGCGTGATGATGCAGAATTTGCAAGCGGGCACATCGTTGATGCCAAGCATATTCCTTTGGCTAAGCTGGCAGAGCGTTTGAATGAGTTGAATAAATATAAAGACAAACCGATTCTGGTGAATTGCCAGCGCGGTATGCGTTCAGCCAAGGCGTGTGATATTTTGCGTAAAGCTGAGTTTAAGCAGGTAAATAACCTGCAAGGTGGCCTTGATGCTTGGTTGGCGGCAAAACTACCGGTAGTGAAAGCGTAATTGTATGGCTAATATTTTGATGTACACCTCGGCGATATGCCCTTACTGCATGAATGCAGAGCGTTTGTTGGCAAGCAAGGGCGTAAAAGAGATCAACAAGATTCGCGTAGATCTGCAGCCTGAAAAGCGCAATGAAATGATAGAAAAAACCGGTCGCCGTACCGTACCGCAGATTTTTATTGATGATCTTCATATCGGCGGTTTTGATGACTTGCGTGCATTGGATTTGGCAGGCGGATTAGACCCGCTATTGGCTTAATACGACCTTGCAAGGACTCCTGAATAAAGTCTGCTAAAATAGCGGCTGATTTTTTGTAATATACATACCAACCTATTCGATTAACATTTTTTAAGTAGAACAACATGGCACAAGAAGACAACAACGCAGCACAAGAACAAGCACAGCAACCAGGCTTCGGCATCGAGAAGATTTACGTTAAGGATGCTTCATTAGAGATTCCTCATGCGCCACAAATTTTCACTGACCGTACTCAGCCACAAGTCAGTATCGAGTTAGGCAATTTTGCACAGCAAATTGAAGAAAACGTATTTGAAGTTGCGATCAAAGTGACTGTAACTTCAAAAATCGCTGATAAAACAGTATTTCTGGTTGAAGTGACGCAGGCTGGTATTTTCCAGATCAGCAATGTACCGGCAGAAAATATTGAGTTAATCGTAGGCATTACCTGCCCGAACATTCTGTTCCCATATGCACGTGAAACAGTGTCTGATTTAGTAGTGCGTGCAGGCTTCCAGCCCGTGCTGCTGAACCCGATCAATTTTGAAGCATTGTTTGCGCAGCAAAAACAGCAAGAAACTGCCCAGGCTTAAGTAGCCCGGCGCTTCAAGTTTATGTTCCGATTTGGCAGCAAAGCTTTAATACTACTCATTACTCTAATGCTGACGCCTGTCTTGGCGACGGCATTAGAGTTCAAATCAGTCGCGGTACCTAAAGCGACTCTCTATGATGCACCATCCAGTGCAGGCAAAAAGATTCTGCTGCTCAGTCAGGGCTACCCGGTTGAGGTGATCGTTAATCTTGGTGAGTGGCTAAAAGTACGCGACGCGCAAGGCAGCATCAGCTGGATAGAGGCAAAGCAGTTATCCGGCAAGCGCACCGTAATGGTGATTGCCGCCAATGCTGAAATGCGTTCGAGTGCTGATGCAGCATCAAGCCTGCTTGCGACGCTGGAAAAAGATGTGGTGCTGGAAATTGGCGATAGCAAGCTGACTAATGGCTGGCTTAAAGTAAAACACCGTGACGGTATGACGGGCTTTATTTTAGTTTCGTCTGTATGGGGATTTAACTAGATGGTTACTGATTCAGATTTCAAAGCGTATTCAGCTATTAAAACTAAAGATGCAAAAATAGCGGTACTGGGTGCCGGGGCATGGGGTACGGCGCTTGCCATGAATCTGAGTCAGCGCCATCGTGTTTCGCTATGGGCACGAAATGCCGGCCATGTTTCCGGTATGCGCAAGGCACGCGCTAATCCGCTTTATCTTGGCGATTTTAAATTCAATGACCAGTTGTCGGTTGAAGATGACTTGCAGACAGCGCTTGATGGCGCTGATTTGATTTTATCCGTAGTGCCAACCGCCGGTTTTCGCAATATTTTAAAAGACATTAAAGCGCTGGGTTCTAATTTGCCGATTATCTGGGCACATAAGGGCCTGGAACCTGAGTCTGCCAAATTACCCTATGAAGTGGCGCTGGAAGAATTAGGCAGTGCTCACAGATGGGGTGCGTTATCCGGTCCTAGCTTTGCAGCTGAGCTGGTACGTGGTTTACCAACAGCGATCACACTAGCTGCGAATAATGAGGCATTTTCAAACGAGGCTGCCCAGCTGATTCACGGTGCGAATTTGCGTGTTTACAATACGACAGATGTGATTGGCGTTTCTGTAGGCGGTGCCGTAAAAAATGTAATGGCGATTGCTGCCGGTATTTCTGATGGCATGGGCTTTGGTAACAATGCACGCGCCGCCATGATCACACGCGGCCTTACTGAAATGACGCGTTTTGGCGTGGCACTGGGGGCTAGATCCGAATCATTCATGGGCTTGGCTGGGGTGGGTGATTTGATATTGACCTGTACCGGTCAATACTCCAGAAACCGTGAAGTCGGCTTGCAGCTGGCCAGCGGCAAAAGTCTGGCAGACATTCTGCAAGGCTTGGGACATGTTGCCGAAGGCGTGAATACTGCACGTGAAGTAATGCGCCGTGCAGACAGCCTTGGTGTGGATATGCCGATCACCTACGAAGTGAATCAGGCACTGACGCATGGCAAGAGCGCACAGGATGCGGTGATGGACCTGTTAGGTCGCGACCAGAAGCCTGAAGGCGTTTAAACACAAGCTGCCTTGATTTTTATTGTAACAATCTCTCGGTTTTAACTATTTAGATAAGTGTTGACGGCCTCGCCACTAGTTTTTTGCAGTTAGAGACTTTTAACTGCCGCCCTCAAATCCGATTTGCCGCCATGCTTCATAAAGCAATACGGCAGCTGAGTTAGATAAATTCAGGCTGCGGCTGTTAGGTAGCATCGGTAGGCGCACGCGATGCTCAGGGCTGAATTCCGCACGAACTTCTTCCGGTAAACCACGTGTTTCCGGGCCAAATACAAATACATCACCCTTATCAAAAGCAATATCTGCATGGCAGGTACTGCCCTTGGTAGTGAGTGCAAACATGCGTCTGCCAGCTAAAGCCGCTTTGCAGTCTGCCCAGTTTTCATGCACCTGCAAGCTCGCGTATTCGTGGTAATCCAGCCCGGCACGCTTAAGCTGTTTGTCTTCCAGTGAAAAGCCAAGCGGTTTCACCAGATGCAGGTTTGCTCCGGTATTGGCGCACAGCCTGATAATGTTGCCGGTATTCGGCGGGATTTCCGGTTCAAATAAAACAATCGTAAACATATGGGTCTTCTATAAACTTATCTGTAAGGGCTTGTTATCAATGCGGTCTGGGCAGTGTTCTTGCAATCACCCAGCATTCTACATGTGCCGCTCCCGCCTGTTTCAAAGTTTTGGCTAGTTCATTCAAGCTGGCACCGGTGGTCATTACATCATCAACCAATGCAATGTTAAGGCCTTGCAGGTTTTTGTCGCACTGAAAAACGCCCTTTATATTTTTGATGCGTTCTTTCAGCGGCAGGCTGGCCTGCGGCGGTGTAAGTCTGGTGCGCAGACATGATGTGAAGTCGAGTTTAATGTTCCTGTTCTTGCTGATAAGGCGTGCGATTTCGAGTGCCTGATTGAAGCCGCGCTGTTTAAGGCGTTCGCGATGCATCGGCATCGGTATGATCAGGTCGGTTTGTGCATAAATATTCGGGGCAGGATCAAGCAAGTTGTTGATAAATAAAGCCGCAAAAGTATCTGCCAGATGCAGCGACTCCTTGTATTTATAGTTTTGCAACAACCGATCCAGTGGATAGTCATAGCTGAATAAGGCATGTGTTGCATCAAAGCTGGGCGCGGATTGCAGGCAATGACCGCATATGTGGCCATCTGATAGCAGGCCGCATTGCGGGCACTTTGCCGCAG
>Ga0255338_1004624_pt1 | contig 13902 bp, 10 predicted proteins | sample MeOH1_35cm_T4_19_FD_203715 | JGI IMG/M metagenome (GOLD analysis project Ga0255338, IMG submission 203715) | Sandy soil microbial communities from University of British Columbia, Vancouver, Canada - MeOH1_35cm_T4_195 | ecosystem: Engineered > Artificial ecosystem > Sand microcosm > Unclassified ...
CGCCGCGGTTGAACTCGAGCGCGAGCAGATTGTCGAGGCTGCCGCGCGTGATGATCGTCAGCAGGCCGGCGAGCGAGACGATCGCGCCGGCGACCTGCCCCGGCGTGATCCGATCGCCGAACAGCAGCGCGGCGGTGATCAGGATGATCGACGGCATCGCCGCCTGCATCATCAGATTGTTGACCGCGGTCGTATATTGCAGCCCCCAATAGACCAGGGTCGAGAAAAGCCCGATGCCAAGCAGCGCGAGCAGCAGCAGCATCCTCCAGCTGCGCACGATCGCCCGCCAATCGCGCTTGACGTGCGGCCAGGCGAAGATCGTGACGATGATCGCGGCGGTGCCCCACCGGCCGAACGACAAGGCGACCGGCGAAATGAGGTTGCGGACCGCACGAGCGACGATCGGGTTGAGCGCCCAGAAGAGGCACGCCGAGCACAGCAGCAAGGTCGCCGAATTCCATGCCAGCCCGAAGATGTTGAGTCTGTCGTCCCCCGCACCCTCCGGCGCGTGCGTCATCGCAATCGTCCCGCGATCGCCTTTGCAAAGGAGGAAGTCGAGCCGTTGCCGCCGAGATCGGGGGTCTTCTCGACCGCGGGATCGCTCAAGGCGCCTTCGATCGCGGCCATGACGCGGCCCGCCGCCTCACCCTCGCCGAGATGGTCGAGCATCATCGCCGCCGACCAGATCTGGCCGATCGGATTGGCGATGCCGCGCCCGGCGATGTCGGGCGCCGAGCCGTGCACCGGCTCGAACATTGAGGGATAGCGCCGCTCGGGGTTGAGGTTGGCCGACGGCGCCACGGCGATCGTGCCGGTCACGCCCGGGCCGAGATCCGAAAGAATATCGCCGAACAGGTTCGAGCCGACGACGACGTCGAAGCGCTCGGGCGACATCACGAAGCGCGCGGCAAGGATGTCGACATGATATTGGTCGGCCGCAATCTCCGGATACTCGGCCGACATGGCGGCAAAGCGCTCGTCCCAGAAGGGCATCGAATGGTAGAGGCCGTTCGACTTGGTCGCCGAGGTGACGTGCGGCCGGCCGAGCTTGCGGGCAAGCTCGAACGCATAGCGCAGGATGCGATCGGTGCCGCGACGGGTGAAGATCGCCTGCTGGACGACGATCTCGTTCTCGCCAAGGCCGGTGCGGCCGCCGATCTGCGAATATTCGCCTTCGGAATTCTCGCGCACGACCCAGAAGTCGATGTCGCCGGGGCCCTTGTCGCGCAGCGGGCATTCGACCCCGGGCAGCAGCCGGACCGGCCGCAGATTGACATACTGGTCGAACTCGCGGCGGATCGGAAGCAGCAGCCCCCACAGCGAGATATGATCCGGCACGCCGGGATAGCCGACCGCGCCGAGCAGGATCGAATCATGGTCGGCGAGCCGCGACATGCCGTCCTCGGGCATCATCCGGCCGGTCTGGTGATAGGTTTCGCAGCTCCAGTCGAACGACTGGAAGTCGAAGCTCAGCCCGCTCGACGCCGCGACCGCCTCGAGCACGTCGAGCGCCGCGGGCATCACCTCGCGGCCGATGCCGTCGCCGGCGATGACGGCGATGCGATAGCGGCTCAGTGCCCTGCTCCCTGCTCGGTGCGGCGCGGCTCGCGCGGGAGATGGTGGTTGAGCGTCGAAAGCAGCCGGTAGACGCCGAGGAAGGTCGGGATCTTGACGTTCAATTCCTCCGCCTTGCGCACCAGCGGCCCGAACATCTCCTCGACCTCCATCTTGCGGCCGGCGACGAGATCGTCGTGCATCGAGGTGCGGACCGGATGGCCCTTCTGCGCCATGCGCTGCCCGAGCGCGATGAAATCCTCGACCGACTGCTGCCAGCCGACAGTCTCGATTTCCTTGAGGCGCGACACCGGCGCGAAGAAGTTCTGCGCGCGATAGCCCATCGCATGGTAGATGCTGAGCAACTCGCTGGCGATCGTCACATAATGTTCGGCGCCCTCGCGGACCTGGATCCCGGCCCAGAAATCGAGCTCGGGAATCGCGCTCAACGTGCTCGCGCTCCACCCCGAGGCACCGCTCACCTGGACGAGCTTTTCCCACAGCACCTGCTCGATATCGTCGACCGATTGCGTGCCGAGGCCGGATGCGTCGAGCGCTTGCGCGATCGTGCGGGTGCGTTCGCTCTGGCCGCCGCCGATCTCGCCGAAATAAGCAGTGACGGGCACCGCCATATGGTTGCGCACGTAACCGGGCTCAGCCAGCACCGCGCCTTCCATGATCGAGCCGCCGATCACCTTGTCCTTGCCGAACACCGCCTGCACCTTGGGCTCCTTGCCGATGCCGTTCTGCAAGGTCACCGCCGTCTTGGTGCGGTCGACGAGCACCTTGGCGTCGGCCAGTGCCTGATCGGTGCCCTTGGCCTTGGTGAGAAGGATGTAGTAATCGATCTCGCCTTCGACCTCGTCCGGCATCGTCACCGCCGAGATATTGTCCTTCTGGATGAAATTGGCGCGGACACCTTCGAGCCTGACGCCATTGGCATTGACCGCATCGACGTGCGGCTTGCGCCCGATCAAGGTCACGCGATGCCCGGACCGGGCCAGGAAAGCACCAACCACGGTCCCCAGGCCACCCGCCCCGTGGATGCAGAAATGAAGTTGGTCGGCCAAGTCTCGGCTCCCGCCTCTATGGTTCGAAAAGACGCATCAGCAGGGGCCGTCGACGACCCCTGCTCATGAAAAGCGACGGCCCCGGTCGCTGCCGGGGCCGTCAGTCATATTCAGGCGACGCCGATCTCCTGGAGACGCGCCTTGATCTTCGCCTTCACGTCCGGGCTCGCGGTCGGCACCGGCGGCAGGATCGGACCAGCCTTCAGGCCGATCGCCTCGTACCAGGCCTTGATGTTGCCGAGTGCGCCGGCGTAGGTCGCGGTCTTGGCGATCTCCCAGATGAAGAGATCGTGGTAGAATTCGCGAACCTCCGAGAGGCCCTCCCACTTCTGATAGGCTTCTTCCCAACGGCCTTCACGCGCGAGGTTGTAATATTCGCGCGCGAGGTGACGCTTCTTGCCGTAGAGAATGTACGACAATTCGCCCCACACGACCTGGCCGCCGTGGCGCAGATCGTCGAGGAAGAAATACTCGAATGGATCCGAGGTGATGAAGTCGTCGGGCATCAGGCTGCGGATCTTGAGCGTCTCGGCCCGGTTCATCGCGCCCTGCTTGGCGCCGATCACCGTGTCGAGCTCGGCGAGGCGCTGCATCAGGTCCCAGCCAAGCACCTTGCCGGAAACCGGCGTGCGATAGAGGCAGACCGCCAGATCGCTGTGATCGGTGAGATATTTGAACCAGTCGAACACCTCGGTGTCGGTGCGCAGCTGGACGACCGGGTTGATCACCTCGGCGCCGTTGTAGCCGAGCTTCTCGACATGCTCCATCTTCTCCAGCGCCTGGTGGACGCTGGGGTCGAGGATGATCGTCCACAGATCCATGCGGCCCTTGACCGCGTCGGCGACGATCTCGTGGTAGCGCAGCCACTCGGAGAGCTTAACGTTCCAGCATTCGGCGATGAAACCGCCGACCACCAATCCATCCACGCCCATGTCGACATAAGCGTCGATATTCTCGCGAATCCCAGCTTCGTCGAACGTCATCTCGTTCGTCATCGGCGTGGTGGGGCAGAGATAGAAGCCGTTGACTTTGTTTTTGGCCCATTTTTTGGCCTCGCTTCTCGTAAACTCCATCGTACCTATCCTAACATTGGCTGTGGAATGGAAAGTGTTACCCAATATGCGACGCTTTAGAAGCGGAAAGTCGCTCCGACCCCAATTTCGCGCGGACGATCGTAGATCGCGTCAGTACCGAGCACACCGGGACGCAGCGTCTGGACCACCGCTTCATTAGTGATGTTCTTGGCCCAAAGCGAGAAGCGCCATGCTTCGTTCGGCGTCGTCCACGAAATCTCGCCGCTCATCGTCGTATAGGGCTTCTGCGAGGCCAGGTTGAGGAAGTCGTAATAGACCCTCGCGCTGTGGTACAGGTTCGCAGTGGCGCCGAAGCGACCGCCGGCGAGATCCGTGCCCCAGTCGAAGCCGCCGCTGAACGTATGGCGCGGCGCGCGGATGACGTTGTTGCCGGACACGTCGTTGGCGATGACCTGGTTGCCGCCGGTCGGCAGCGGCACGAAGGTCTGCGCGTTCGGGAATTCCGAATATTCGCCGTGGGTGTAGGTGAACGCACCGCGCAGGTTGAGGTCGTCGGTCACCGCCGCGGTGACCTCGAGCTCGCCGCCGTAGATTTCGGCATTGGCGGCGTTCTGCAGGATGTAGCTGATGCCGTTGGCGGCACGCGCCTGAACCTGCAGATCCTTATAGTCGTAATGATAGATCGACAGGTTGGTGCGCAGCCAGGGCAGAGGATCGACCTTGACGCCGCCTTCCCAGGCCTTGATCGTTTCCGGATCGGTCGCGGCGCTGCTCGTGCCGAGCTCGTTGAACACGCCGCTCTTGAAGCCGGTGCCGTAGCTTACGTAGACGTTGCCGCGATCGGAGAAATTGTAACGCAGCGCGGCGCGATAGGTCCATTTGTTCGACGTCTTCTCGACCCTGCCGAACGGCAGCGGATTGAGGTTGACCGCGGTGTTGAACTTGCGCTTCTCGGTCGTGTAGCGGACGCCGCCGGTGAGGAAGAGGTTGTCGACGACCTCGAACGTGCCTTCGCCGAAGCCGGCGAAAGACGTCGTCTTGGCATGCGGATCGAGCCGCGTCACCGTCACCGGATTGCCTGGGGTCGAGTTCTGCAGCCGGATGTTGTTGAACTCCGCGTCGAGATGGAAGGCATAAGCGCCAAGGATCCACTTGAAGCGGCCCGGATCGGTCGAAAGCAGCCGGACTTCCTGGCTGTAGGATTCGCCGGTGGCATCGAACGGAATCTGACCGAGGAAGACGTTGCTGCCATCCGAATCGGTGAACTGGAAAATGTCGTTCTGGACGTAGCCGCTGGTCGTCTGAAGGCTCACGCCGCCGAGATCGAACTGGGTATGCAGCGCGACGCTGTAGCGCTCATAGTCGGAATGCGGGACGTCGGTCAGCGACGCCTGCCACGGGTTTTCCGGCGCGATGTAGCCCGGATAGCGGCGACCTGCGGTATTGTTCTTATAGGGAATGACCGTGTTCTGGCTGCTGTCGAGCTCGGCATAATTGCCGGTCAGGACGATGCGGACATCGTCGTTCGGCTGGAACAGCAATTTGCTGCGCAGGTTGATGCTGCGCGAATCGCCGAGGTTGCCGCCGCGGACCAGGTCTTTGATGTAGCCGTCGTTCTTCTTGTAGAGGCCCGCGAAATCCATCGCCAGCGTGTCGGTGAGGCCAGCGGTCAAATAGGTACGCAGGTCGACCTCGGTCGCGTTGTTGCGCATGCGGCCGACGCGCGCTTCGACGCGGCCGCGCGTGTTGAAGCTCGGGTCCGGGGTGATGACGTTGATCAGGCCGCCGGTGGCGTTGCGGCCGAAGACGGTTCCCTGCGGGCCGCGCAGCACTTCGACACGCTCGATCTCGACCAGGTCGAGGGCGCTGGTGAACGAGAACGGCTGATAGACGCCGTCGACATAGGTCGCGACGTTCGATTCATCGGCCATGCCGACGCCGCTCGAACCAACACCGCGGATCGTCGGCTGGTTGACGGTGGCGTTGCGCCCCCCCTGAAAACCCGGAACGACGACGGTGAGGTCGCGCAGGCCGCCGACGCCGGCGGAACTGAGGGTGGAGCTAGTGATCGCGGTCACGGCGACCGGAACGTCCTGCAACCGCTCTTCACGGCGCGTGGCGGTGACGACGATGTCCTCGATGCCGCCGGCTTCGGCGGCCGCGTCGGCGGATGCTTCCGCAGCAGGCGTGGTGGCGACGAGATCGCCCTGCTGGCCGTCGGACGATGGCGCCGGCGCGCCACTCTCTTCCTGGACGGTCGCGGTGGCATCGGTGCTGGGCGTGGAGGTTTCGGTGGTCTGGGCAATGGCCGCCGTGCTGACGGACGAAACGAGCAAAACAAAAGCAGGTACGAACCGGGACTTCATTCAACTTTCCTCTTCAGAACTCAACTACAGTTACTATGGTCAATGCGTTGCACACAACACAGGCCGCCGTTGTTCGACGATGTGCAGCGCCCTGTGCTTTCACGAATTTGAGCGAAAGAATTTCCGGCGAGCCGGCGACGCCCATTCATCGCCAGCCGCGGTCTAGTCAGACCCGCTGCCGCAAAGAATGCGATTCTCTTCGTTCAAGGAGGCGGGCCGACGGCGCCCCTTCCGGAAGGGATACCGTCAGCCCTTGCTATTCCGGGCGTGCGGCATCCCTTCGAGAAGGGGTGCCGCACGTTGGAACATTTTAGATGGGATAGACCAGATAGCGCGGCAAAACCGAGGTGTCGAGCAGGGCCCGACGCGTCAGGATACGGGCGCTACCGTTGCCGAGACGAATAACGTCCTCATAGACGCCGGTCGCGAGGATCTCGGAAACTCCGGTATCTTCGGGTGTCATGAACACGCTGAAGTTCGATTTGACCGCAACGTCGCCATTGCCGATCTTCTCGGCCTCGACACGCTGCACGAAATGGCGCGTGCGATAATCCTGAAACGTTCCGGCCCAGATTTGGGTGACGAACGTCACCCGGTCACGAAGGCGGGCATGACAATCGTCATACATGAAGCCGAGCGCGAGACCTTGCTCCGCATTTTCCTGCGACAGGCAGAAATAGCCGGCATTCTCATCCTCGACGAAGGTCTCGAGCCAGCGCTTCATGTCCTTGCCGTCCAACGCCGCGCTCTGGTCGAGCAAGATCTGATCGATCTGCGTGAGAGTCTGACTGTCCAACGTCATTACGCGGCACTCCGTTCAAAATCCATGATGTCCCTATAATATTCCCAGCGTGGAATGTTGGCGGCCTCGTCGTTCTGGAGGAACTCGCTGCCCACCGCCGACAGGCTCTTTACGCCCTTCTGGAAGATAGCAGCGCCGGGCGCGTGATTGCCGATGTGAACGCGGTGGAAGATCGAAGCGTCTTCCATGCTGATCAGGCCGCAAGGCCCGAGCAGGTTAGAGCTTTGCCGCAGGCGGTGCCTGACCATCTCCGCATCGTCGTCGACGTGCGCGAAATAAGCGTAATGGACCTCGGTCACATTGTGGTTGATCGGGGTCGCGAAGCGCAGATTGATGACGTCGAGATGCTTGGTCGCAACGAACGTCGGGAAGATCGAAATGACTCTCGACCCCACCGATGGATCCTGTCCCTTGAATTCGATCAGCGAGGGATCCTCGAGCGCGCCATTGCCCGTCGCCACCGAGAGCTCGGATTCGAAGCCGACGTGACCGCGCTTGGTCGTCACATATTGCCGACCCTTGCCGCCCTGCCAGTTGAGCATCTTGAACGCCTGGTGGAGCAGTGGGGCGTGGTAGCCGTCGTTGTCGACATAGCCCTTCCAATTGGTGTCGTAGCGCACCTTCTGATAACCGAGCAGCTTCAGCCGCCCGTCGCCGGCCATCAGCTCCCTCAAGGTGTTCTTGAGATCGCCGAGGAACTCGTCGAGCGCCTCGGTCTCCGGCGACATCGTGATGAAGATGAGACCGTAGAAGCTCTCGGTGCGCGGCTGGGCGAGCGGATAATCCTTGCGGTCGAAGCCGGGCGAGAACTCACGCTCGTTCGAGCAGCCGATCAGCTTGCCCTCGGTGCTGAACAGCCAGCGGTGATAGGGGCATTCGAACTCCTTCTTGTTGCCCATCGGCGCGGTCTCGACCTGGTTGCCGCGGTGCGAGCACGAATTGTAGAACACCCGCACCACGCCGTCCTGGCCACGCGCGATCAGCAGCGGAACGCCGGCAAGATTGGCCGTCTTATAGTCGCCGGGATTGGGCACCTCGCTCTCATGCGCGATTGGATGCCATTGCGGGCCGTAGAAGATACGCTCCAGTTCGACCTGGTAGACGTCTTCGCGAACGAAGACCTCCTTCGGGACTTCATTGATGTGTTCCGACCATTGAATCGATGGGGATTCCATTGACTGTCCTTTATGCAGCGCTGCTGAGCGGCTGGTTCTCGGCGCGAAGCTCGCGGCCGAGCGCAGCCCACATCTCACCCGATTTGCGGGCGCCGGCCAGATATTCCTCCGGCACGATGTGATAGGGCGGACGGATCGGACCGGCCTTCATCCAGCCGGCGGCATCCATCCTCACCTTCTCCAGACCAATGTTATAGGTCGAGAAGATCTTGAAGCTGCCATGCGGGAACAAGGGAGCCGCCGTCGGGCCCATCCGCGCGTTGAGCGCGAGCGCCTTGCTCCAGTCGCCCGTTTTTCGGGCGTCGGCAACCAGATCGCGCAACGTCATCGTCACGATCGGATCGCACACCGCGCCGCTCGACCAGAAGGCGTCGATGCTGTCGTCGATGCGCGCGGCCGCATAATAATCGAAATCGATCGGCAGCAGCTTGATCCGGCCTTTGATCGCGCCAAGATCGCGCATCAGATTGCCGACACCGATATATTTGGCGGTCACGACCTGCGGTATCTCGGCCACCTGACCCCAGAACGGCGTCGGGAACTCGAACTTGAAAGCCTCCGGATTGGCATAGATGGCGATGTTCATGTCCGGCACCGCCTCGGCCACGTCGCGATAGAATTGAACCGCCACCTCGAGGCTCGGGGCGCACCACATCGGTATTCCGAGCATCGTGCCGACGGCGCCGATGTCGAGCGCTTCACGAGTCAGCGCGATCGTGTCACGAGTGTTGAGGCAGGTGGTGCCGACGAACACCGGCACCCGGCCGCGGGCAGCCTCGACCAGCGCTTTCATATAGTCGAGCTTCTCTTTGTGGGTCAGCGTCGCCGCTTCCCCGAGCGTGCCCATGCTCAGAATGCCGTTGATGCCGGCGTCGATCAGCCCGTTCACGACACGCGCCGCCTCGTCGAGATCGACGGTGTTCTCGGCGCGCCAATCGGAGGCATTGGCCGTGGCGGGGGTCGGGACGATTGCCCACGCTCCCTTGACGTCCTGCGGCTTCATCAGGTTACCGGCCATGTCGCTCTCCTCTGCAAAGCATTATCTGGTACAAAGCATTACCTTGGCTTCTTGATCGCATGAGCGCGGCCGCGCCGTCCCCACCGGATTCGCCGCAGCCGCAAAGATTTCACGGGAACCTATAGCATCGGCCCTTGGGGACAACAATGCCGTGCAATTTGGACCAATCCACATCATTGCGCCGCCCCGCTGACCAGCGCGATCACCGCTCCGGGATCATCCGGCAGCGTATCACCGCGCCACGCGACATGCTGGTCGGGACGCGAGATCACGAGCTTGAAATCATAGGGATTGTCCCCGCCGCCGGCGGGGATGTCGATCAACCTCAACGGCAGCCCGCGCTTGTCGGCGGCCTCGATCAGCGGCGCGCAATCGACCATCGGATCCGATCGCAGGAGCGCGAAACCACGGCCCATCGCATCGTAGAGCGAGCGGCCGTCGGGCAGCCACAGATGCGGCGTCCGACAGCCGGGGACGGTTGAGGGCCGATAGGTGGTGAGATCATAGGCGGGCGCCGCAACGCCGTCATAGGCGATGATCGGCGATCCTTCGAAATAAGTGGCGAAATTGAGCCCTGACGAGGCGAACTGGCCGACGTTGACGTCGTAAAAGAACCGCCCTGCCTTCGCCCGCTCCGCATCGCCCGCCGGTCCTTGGGCATAGAGTTCCGCGGGCGGATTGCTGATGAAATTGACATCGAAATGGCTGAGCGCGATCGACATCACGTGACGCGAGACCTGGTCGGTGACCGGTCGCCGCTCGATGTCGTAGCCGTCGAGCAGGCGCGGCCCGCCCCAGCCCTTGACCGCACCGGCGAGCTGCCACGAGAGCGTCCAGGCATCGGCAATGCCGGCATTCATGCCATAGCCGGCGAACGGCACCCACAAATGCGCGGCATCGCCGCAGATGAAGATCCGGCGGTCGCGAAACTTGTTCGCCACAAAGCGGCGGCCGACCCAGTCGTCGATGTTGAGGATCTCGAATTCGGTGTCGCTGCCGATCGCCGAGCGGATCGCCTTCACCGGATCGAGATCGTCGAAATCGGCGAGATGCGGCGGCAACCACAGGTGGAAGGCCCACAGATCGTCGCCGTTCATCGCAACGACGTTCCCCCAGCCGTCGCGATTGAGGAACCAGGTCATCCACGCCGGCTTGTGCGGCAACATCTTGAGCAGATGAGGCGCGCGCACGAACGTCGAGCGCGTCCGCGACAGCGCGTCGGCGCCCTCGAACCTTGCGCCGATTGCCTTGCGGACCAGCGACGGGCCGCCGTCGCACCCGACTAGATAATCCGCCTCGAACGCCAGTTCGGTGCCATCGGCGGTCACACCCGTGGCCCTCACCCCGTCGACATCCTGCGAGACCGCGACGATCTCGGTCTCGTAATAATGCCGGATGCGATCCTCTTCCACGATGTGGCGCTGGAGGATCGGCTCGAAATACATCTGGTTGCAGCGGTGGGGCGGCTCGGGCGTCGGCCAGCCCGAATCGGCGTAGCCGACGCTGCCGAACGTATCGTTGCGCGCTGCGATCGGGATACGGCAGAGCTCGTAGCCGAGCATCGAGGTCACGTAGGTGACGTCCTGCGGAAAATCGTGCGGCAGCCCGGCGTCGCGTATTTCCTCCGCGACCCCGATCTGGCGGAAAATCTCCATCGTGCGCGCCGAGATATGGTTGCAGCGCTGGCGCGGTTCGGCGCCGGCCGGGCGGCGCTCGACGATGGCGACGTCGATGCCGCTTTGAGCCAGATCGATCGCCATGGTCATCCCGACCGGACCCGCGCCGACAATCAACACCGACGCCCTGACAGGTCGCGCGGCCTCTGCCATCACCCTCTCCTGTGCGGATACGCGGCACGCTTGTTTTTACGGCCAATGCGTTTCACTCTGGACGCGAACCTGTATGTCAACGCCCATCAGAGGCGCAAGGAGAATGAGATGGCCGACAAGCGATTCGCAGATCAGATCGCGGTGGTGACCGGCGCGGCACAAGGCATCGGCCGCGCGACCGCAGTGCAGCTCGCCCGCGAGGGCGCGACGGTGCTGGTCGCCGACCGCGCGGCTGCGCCAGCGCAGGCGGTCGTCGACGAAATCAACGCCGCGGGCGGCCGCGCGCATGCCGCGGTCCACGACCTCGAGCATCGCGCCGGCGCGGTCGAATTGTTCGCGCGTGCGAAGAAGGATTTCGGACGGGTCGACGTGTCGGTCCACAACGTCGGCGGCACGATCTGGGCAAAGCCTTATTGGGAGTATCAGCCCGAAGAGATAGAGGCCGAGATCCAGCGCTCCTTATGGCCGACGATGTGGTGCTGCCACGCGGTCCTGCCGCTGATGCTCGAGGCGAACAAGGGCGCGATCGTCAACATCGGCTCGGTCGCGACGCGCGGTGTCAACCGGGTTCCCTATGCGGCCGCGAAAGGCGGAGTCTCGGCGCTGACCCAGGCGCTGTCGTTCGACCTCGACGACCGGCCGATCCGGGTCAATTGCGTCGCTCCGGGCGGAGTCAATGTCGAGCGCGTCACGCCGCGCAACCCGAAGCCGCCGACCGAGGCCGACATCAAGGGTTTCGGCGAGGTCGGCGAGCAGACGTTGCGCGACACCTTGATGAAGCGCTACGCGGCGCCGGAAGAATTGGCGGCCGCGATCTGCTTTTTCGCCTCGCCCGAGGCCTCATACATCACCGGCCAGACGCTGTACGTGGCGGGCGGCGGGATCGGCTGATCTCGGGCGCGAAGGCGCCCTTTTAGCACCCGTTTTGCAGCCGCGCTAAGGCGCCCTCTCCCCGACGGGAGAGGGCTTCACCAAGGTCCTAGGCCGCCTGCGCCTTGGGCTTCAGGAACTCGCGGAGCGGGATCGAGGCGTCGCCGAGCTGGGCCGGATCGACCTCGAGCCGGCGCTCGACCATCCTCTTGCCGACGCCCATGTCGACCGCGCGATTGGCGGTCAGCACGCCAGCGACAATGTTGCCGTCGAGGAAGAAGGCGGTGAACTGGCTGCTGTCGAGCTCGCCGCGCATGACCACCGGCAGGCTGTCGTCGATCCGGCCCGAGACCTGGATGTTGATGTCATATTGATCGGACCAGAACCAGCAGGGCTTGAGATAATCGACCTCGCGGCCGATCATCGCCTGCGCCGCCGCCATGCCCTGGTCGGCGGCATTCTGATAGGTTTCCAGCCGCACGCGGCCGCCGAAGAAATTGGGCTGATCGGCGACGTCGCCGGCGGCGAACACCGCCTCGTGGCTAGTGCGGCCCTGGCGGTCGACGACGATGCCGTTGCCGATCGCAAGGCCGGCGTTGGCGGCAAGCTCGGTCGAGGGCACGATGCCGATCCCGACCACGACCGCGTCGCAATCGATCCGCGTGCCATCGTCGAGCTCGACCGTACGGACCAGCCCGCCGTCGAGATGCAGCCGGGTGACGCCGATGCCGTAATGCGCCGTGACGCCGCGCTTGTCGTGCTCGCGGCCGAGCCATGCTCCGAAATGCGCGCCGAGCGTGCGGATCATAGGCACCGGCGCGGGCTCGATCGCGGTAACCTCGCAGCCGCTCTTGCGCGCGCTCGCCGCGACCTCGGCCCCGATCACGCCCATGCCGATGACGACGATACGCGCGCCCGGCTTGAGATCGACGGCGAGCCGGTCGGCGTCATCCTTGGTGCGCAGATGATGGACGTTGGCCGCGGTCGCACCGTCGAGCGGCAGCAGGCGGGCCTTGCCGCCGGTCGCGAGCAGGAAGCGATCGGCCCGGATTTCCTTGCCGGAGGCCAACCGGACCGCTCCGCCCGAAAGCTCGAGCGCCTCGGCGCGCTGCCCGAGCTCGAGCTCAATCTTATTGTCTTCGTACCATTGCTGGTCGTGAAGGAAGAAGTTCTCGGGAAGCTGATCCCTGTCCCACAGGCATTCCTTGGAAAGCGGCGGCCGCTCATAAGGCAGCCAGCGCTCCTCTCCGATCAGGACGATCCGTCCTTCATAGCCGTTGAGCCGGAGCGCTTCGGCGGCGCGTCCCCCTGCAAGGTTGGCGCCGACAATCGCGACCGAAGCGACCATGAATTAACCTCCGTACCCTTCAAACCAATTTAGACCTCAATCCCGGTTCGGGTGAACCGGGATTGAGACCACTTTCCTTCGCTTCCGCGATTTCCGAGTCGTCAGGTCGTTCCACCTGACTAAAAACCGCTCCAGTCGCGACAAATCGTTATTGATCGAACATCCCGATCTTGCGGTCGTCGAGATTGACGATCACCGACTTGGTCTGCGTGTAGTGGTTCAGCACCTCGTGGCTGAACTCGCGTCCGTAGCCGCTCTGCTTGTAGCCGCCGACGGGCATGTTCGGCTTCAGATTATAATAGCGGTTGATCCACACCGTGCCGGTCTCGAGCTGGCGCGCGATGCGGTGGGCCCGATAGATGTCGCGTGTCCATACGCCGCCGGCGAGGCCATAGGTGGTGTGGTTCGCGCGCTTGATCATCTCGTCTTCGTCCTTCCAGGTCATCGTCGTCGTGACCGGGCCGAAGATCTCCTCCTGCGCGATGCGCATGTCGTTGGCGACATTGGTGAAGATCGTCGGCTGGATGAAGTGACCCTTGGCAAGGGCGGCGTCGGGATTGCGCGCGCCGCCGACGTGGGCGGTGGCGCCTTCCTCAATGGCGAGCTTCAGATAGCTCTGAACCTTGTCCATCTGCATCTGCGAGGCCTGCGCACCGAGCTGGGTCGCCGGATCCATCGGGTCGCCCTGGCGGATCTTGGAGAGCGAATCCTTGAACTTCTCGAGGAACTCCTCCTCGATCGATTCGTGCAGGAACATGCGCGAGCCGGCCAGGCAGACCTCGCCCTTGTTGAGCACGGTCGACATGGTCGCCGCCTCGACCGCCGCGTCGATGTCG
>Ga0255338_1004625_pt1 | contig 13896 bp, 15 predicted proteins | sample MeOH1_35cm_T4_19_FD_203715 | JGI IMG/M metagenome (GOLD analysis project Ga0255338, IMG submission 203715) | Sandy soil microbial communities from University of British Columbia, Vancouver, Canada - MeOH1_35cm_T4_195 | ecosystem: Engineered > Artificial ecosystem > Sand microcosm > Unclassified ...
AAAATATTTCCCCTCAGATAATTGAAAAAGGCGCCTGTATTTTGAGGCGCCTTTTTATTCGTTCAATAACAACTTTTTTTAAAAGATAAAGATTATCGTGGGGTTTTCAGAATTATCCAATGATGTTCTCTGGTAATAAAAAAAGCCCTGTGTTCAGCAGGGCTTTTTTATACTTGTTATGGGAACGTAACGACGCCCAGTTTTTTCCAGTCGGCATTAAACCGCGCAATTCCTTGATCAGTGAGTATGTGATCAAGTGATTTTGATAGAAGTTCTGGCGGAACCGTCGCCACATCAGCACCAACCATAATAGATTCATACAGATGGCGCGGTGTGCGCAGACTTGCCGCAAGCAGTTTGGTCTGATAGCCATACTGATCAAGCATTGCCCTAATATCTGAAAGCAGGCCAATGCCATCACCATCTGCATCTTCCCATCTGCCGATAAATGGTGAGATGTATGCGACCTTTAATTTGGCCATCATAAGCGATTGGATCACGCTAAAAACCAGTGTAACGTTTATCGAAACACCTTCTTTGACCAGTCGATCTATGACCGGATAATAGCGTGAATGGCACGGGATTTTTACACTGATATTATCTGCCAGCTTGAAAATTTCTTGAGCTTGACGATAGACATCATCGGGGCTTGATTGGGTCACCTCTACGCTAATATCGCCATGGGGAAGAAGCGCACAGAGCTCCTTAATCTGAGCTCGGGGAGAGGTTCCCTCACGACTCAGGTGAGTCGGATTGGTCGTTATGCCATCGATAATGCCCAACGCGCTTAATTGTTTAACCGCGTCGATATTTGCCGTATCTAAAAAAATTTTCATACCAGATCTTCCTTCTTTGCTCTGCCATAGGACCATACCTGTTATATATCATTAAAACCATTCTCAAAGTAAATAGTCTCTTGCTACCATCGCATGAAGGGAGCGCCTATGAAAAAAATATCATTTGTTATCTTATTTGTTGCAACACAGCTTCTTCTGTTGGTTCTTCAACTGCATAAGCATGCCGATCGCGTTCGTCTGGTATATGCAAAGCAAAAAAAAGAGTCGCAGCGTGCACAGCTTGTCGAGCGTCGTGAGCATGCATTACAAAAGATGCATGAATTAACCGGAAGAACTGAAATCAAACGATATGCTCAAGAACAGCTCAAGCTTGAACCAATACAGCTGCGACAAATAAAAAGGGTAGTACGCAATGATAAAAACAACGCATAATCTGAGAATTGCGACCGTATACCTCGTGTTTATCGGGATCTTGGTGATTATCTGGCTTAACTTGGTGAATGTGCAGGTCATCAAACATTCGTTTTTCAAAGGGTTGGCAAAGAAACAATATGAAGTCAGTTTAACGGTTCCGCAGCCTCGTGCGCTTATCGTAGATCGAAAAGGTAATCCGCTGGCGCTCAATAAAGACAGTATTGCCGCGTTTATTTTGCCCAAGCAGCTTGAACAGCCACAGGAACTGGCCACCTTTTTACGTGACCATTTCCCCCAGGCGCATTGTCGCATACAAATGATGCGTCACTCCTTTTTTAATTACATAAAAAGAAAATTGAGCAGTGAAGACATCGCGTTAATACACAGCGCAGGACTTACCGATATCAGGTTGCTTAATGAACCAAGTAGATTTTATCCGCTCCGTGCCGCAGCACCTTTGGTGGGGATAACCGATATTGATAATAGCGGTCTATTGGGTATCGAATGGTACTACAACAAGCAGCTTGCCGGAGAGCCGCAGCAGGCATATTTGCAAAAAGATGCGCGGTCGGGACATTTTTATTTTCAAAAGGAGACCACTCACGCGGGTATCGCGGGCAAAAGCGTTACCTTGACCATTGATGGCGATTTGCAATTTCTGGTCTATGAAGAGTTGCTCTCCACGCTCGAGCGCTTCAAAGCCAAAGAGGGCGCGGTGATTATTGTCGACCCCGATACTGGTGACATTCTTTCGATGGTTACGGCGCCAACATTTGATCCGAATAATACGACACAGCTTGATGTCGAGCAGACACGTAATCGGGTGATTGCTGATGCATACGAATTAGGTTCGGTATTTAAAGTATTTGCAGCCTTGGCAGCACTTGAAGAGGGAGTTGTGGCGATCGATGAATTGATCGACTGTCAAAATAGCACGACAGCCTATATTGATGGCCGGCGGGTAAATACCGTTGAGAGTTCCGTTCGGGGTGTTGTGCCATTTATGGAGGTTATATCGGTATCAAATAATATCGGTATTGCTCATGTGGCAAAACGAGTTGGCCCTTCATTATATGACTATTATACGCGTCTGGGTTTTGGCAAAAAAACAGGAATACCCTTACCAGGTGAACATGCCGGATTTGTGAGTCACCCCTCGGGATGGTCAAAGCAGTCGATCATATCACTCTCATATGGGTATGAAGTTTCGGCAACGTTGCTTCAGTTGGCTCGTGCATTCGCTATTATTGCCCATGATGGGTGCCAGGTTCCCTTAAGGCTAGTTATCGATGATTCATCCCGTCCACAACAATCTGCTCAGCGTCTGTTTAGTCATGCATCTATAGAGTCAGTAAAAAATATACTTGAAAACACTGCGCTCAAAGGATCTGCGCGCAGAGCGGCTATCGGCGGTTACCGCGTCATGGCCAAAACAGGTACAGCAAATATGCTTGTTGATGGAATATATGATCCTGACCGCAATCTGTATACCTGCGCCGGCATTGTTGAGCGCGGTTCCTATCGACGAGTGATAGTTACTTTTGTAAAACAGGCGAGCCAAAAAAATCTGTACGCATCGCTTGTGGTCGCGCCTCTTTTTGAGCGGGTTGCGGAAAAAATGCTCATTCACGAACAAATGATTTAACGAACGAGGATCGTATGACTAGCCCACGTTTTATTGTACCGGCAGATGTTCCGAAAGATCGTGTTGATCAATTTTTGCATCATTACCGTCTGCTTACTCGCGGAACTGAATCGTTATTTATTTTTGCAGCGGATCATAAAATCGAGCATCTCAATGCAGATTTTTACGGCCCGGGAATACCGGCTGAAGTGAATGATCCGGAACATCTCTTTCAAATTGCTGCACGCTCTCCCATTGGCGCATTTGCAACACAGCTTGGACTGATTGCCCGTTACGCGCCGACCTATTCGGAGATCGTCTATATCGCCAAACTCAATTCAAAAACAAACTTGATACGTTCAGCATCATCAGATCCCAAAAGCGCGCTTTTGTGGACCGTCGATGATGTGGTGCGCATGAAAAATAATAAAGGAATACGAATAGCAGGCGTTGGCATTACCATCTATTTGGGAAGCACGTATGAGGACCAGATGCTTGCGGTGGCCGCTCAGCAGATAACCAGAGCGCATCAGGAAGGACTTGTTGCGATACTCTGGATTTACCCACGGGGAGCGGGTATAGCGCATGAGGACAGTCTTGAATTAACCGCAGGCGCTGCAGGTGTTGCTAATGCATTGGGTGCAGATGTGGTGAAATTAAAAGTACCACATGATGCAGTGGGAGATACATCTCGATCAATGCTTGAACTGATTGCACGTGCCGCAGGAAATACCAAAATTATCTATTCTGGCGGCAAGCGTCAGGAAGTTGAACGGTATCTTATGCAGCTTGGACAGCAACTTTCGGCGGGAAGCAGCGGGTGTGCAATAGGCAGAACTATTTTTCAGCGAACACGAGCAGAAGCATACGCCCTTTCGTGTGCCGTGTCTTTAATGATCCATGAACAGAAGAATGCACTGGAAGCGTTTGAGGCCTATACCAAAATGATTTCAGAATAGAAACAGGACATGGTAGGCCAAACATGCGTTGAGCAGAACACACCGGAAGAATTGAATGCGTTCATAATTGGCCGCATTCAAGTTCTTGCCGGATATAATCTACGCCGTATGTCCATCGTTGATGGAGAACAACGAATTATGACTCTCTATGCGCAATGACGATCATCTTGAATAGGTAAGCGTCGCAAGCAGCAGCACAACAAAGGTAATGAGTGTGCCGGGAAGAAAAATAAGATACAGGCAAAAAAGTAATGAAAATAACGTGATCATACATACATCCTTTTTTTAATGATTGTTCGCAGTATAAACTGAACTATAGAGGGTGTGTCAATAGGTCTTTTGAATCGGAATAAAAAAGGTATCGTGATGAATTTTTTTCAGCGATTGATCGAATCAATGCGATTATGGATCGAGCTTACCAGAGTATCATGGCAAATTTTGCGCGGTGGCAGGCGATTAACAAAGCTTAAGGGTCCGGTCGTGACTATATTTGGGGGCGCTAATCTTAAACAAGACGATCCGTATGCGCTCAAGGCCCAACAAGTTGCGAGCTCACTAGTATCACAAAATATCTCAGTAATTACTGGCGGAGGATCGGGCGTAATGCGAGCGGCAAGTTGCATAGTTACGACTGGATCAGGCAAAGCGCGCATTATCGGCATCGGCGTTAAATCGCTTAAAGAAGAGCGTAATGAATGTGTGCAAGAATTCATGCTGCTGGATTTTTTGTTTGCACGCAAATGGCTCATGATTCATTATGCAGCCGCATTCATCGTATTTCCTGGAGGGTTTGGCACGCTTGATGAGATGATGGAGGTCATTACGTTAATGCATACCAAAGAGATTCCTCGTGCCCCCATTGTGCTTGTTGGATCAGATTACTGGAAAGATTTACTCTACTGGATCAAAACTGATGCGGTGCGCGCAGGACTTATTTGCCAGGAGAATCTGGAACTGTTTACCGTACAGGATGATGTTGAACAGATTGTTGCCCTGGTGAAAAATCATTGCATGGGCTCTCATATGCATAATCATGGAGGATAAGATGTTACTGCGTGCGTTGTACCAAGGAATTGTATATGCCATGGACCTCTATCGAGGATGGCGACTCATACATCGATTGCCAACTCATAAAATATCACTCTTTGGGTCATCAAACAGCAAAGAAGATGATCACTGGAGTATTGTTGCACGCACCATAGCCATGAGTTGTGCATCGCGATCGATAGGAGTGATCACCGGTGGCGGACCAGGCGTTATGATTGCGGCTAATTGCGGGGCTCAAGAGGGTGCGTCCCCTGACCGGTTAAGTTCAATCGGCATTGGGGTCAAAGGAGTTGATGAGGCATTTATCAACCGATGTGCTCCGGTGGTCAACGTTTCTACCTTTTGTGTGCGTAAACATCTTTTGCTTGCCTACTCACAGGCATTTATTTTCATGCCCGGAGGCATCGGTACTCTTGATGAGCTCTTTGAATTGGCAAATTTGAGAAAGCATCACCTGTTGCATCCGGCCCCCATTATACTTGTTGGTAGATCATACTGGGCGCCGCTGCTTGCCTGGTATACCTCTGCTATCGAACATGACTATGTATCACGCTCGTATGCTCACCTGTTTCACGTGGTTGATACGAGCCAAGAAGTGATGGAGCTAATTGCGTCGGGTCTTAAGCACCAGGGCATCTAATGCCAAACCAATGAGAAAGCCGGCACCTGATAGGACCAATGACGCAACTTCACGCGGCAGGGCAATTGGGTAGATCTTAAATGCCACGAAACCGATAAGTCCACCGATACATGCGCCATAAGCCGCTAGCGAGGTAATGGATGGTCGCGCATAGGCAACAAGTAAGGGAATCAACATACAGCACACTGAAAGCTCGTAACTACCAATCAGTATGCCAATGACTGACGAAGGCACCAAAAAGGAGATGCCAAATACGATCACACCAGTTATAAGGGTGATTAACTGAGCGCGTGAAACGGCTCGTGAGGCGCCTAGGAGATTGAAATCCTGGGCAATATTTGAACTGATTGCGCACAAAAGCGAGTCGGCAGTTGAGGTAATTGCGGCAAGTATGCCAAAGAGCGACAATGCTACTACAATATCATTGGTAAGTAACTTGATAACCGGAATGAGTGGACTCGCATTAAGCGCAAGTTGTACCGGCAAAAAGTGTGCCTGGATACCTAAATAGACCGGTACCAGCGCAAACAAGAAAAGGCCAAGGCTGGCAAGCAGAGCTGCCCAAATGGCAACTTTTTGGGTTCGGGCGGCAAAGAATCGTTGGGCAAGATCTTGCTCTATCAAGCAAAAGAGTGCCGGCATGAGGATGATGCCGACCCAGTTATAGGATGAAACCGGGGTAGAAATCGTTTGGGGCGCGTGGAACGAAAAGATGGACCAGAAGGATTGGGGATTAGTGATGATTCCCCAGGCAACAATGCCCCCAAAGATAACAATGATATATATAACCTGAAAAAAGTCTGAAAGTACCACGGCTTCAAGCCCGCCCAACACGGTACTTATGATAATAAACGCCCAAAAAAGGATAAAAGCAATGTGTCCATCGAGCCCAACACTAGCAAACACCGATTTTGAAGCAACGATTTGGGCAATCAAAATACCGCACAGGGTCGTTATTGAAAGGAGGGAAGCTATTTTAGTTAACGCAGGGCTCCCGTAGCGGGTGGTAAACAGTTCGGCGGTCGTAGAGACGCCCAGCGATTGGAGCTTTGCCGCTATTCCCAGGCCAAGAATCAGCAGGCCAAGGCAGATACCCAGGGTATACATGATGCCGGCGATGCCAACCCGGTACGCCTCTTGAGAAGTGCCCAGGAGCATGCCGCCCCCTAATTGGGTAGCGATAAGGGTAAACGTAACCATTGAAAGGCTCAGATTTCTACCTGCCAGGAAGTAGCCAGATGAATTGTTCCCATGATGCGATACCAACAACCCCATAATAAGATAACTGATGGCAAAAATACCCAGTACACCTATAAAAACAAAGGTAGTGGTCATGGTTGATTCCTTAATAAATGGTTATTCGTATCACAGAGAAATGATGGCTTGAATTCCGGGCCATCATAATTTCGTGTAGAAATACAAAATACCAAGGGTCGGAGATAAGTCAACCAAGAGCATACCCCCATTTGACTGTTTATCTCATATACTATAGCCTTAGAAGATACCTGATTATTTTTATTTGGTGAAAGGGCCGTTATAGAGGTAGAGCGATAAGCGCGAGCGCACGATGCGCAAGCTAACGATTTTTAGATTAAACTATCATTTTATTTATTTATTTTATTTCGAGTAATTATGGATATCTACGTAGGTAAACTGCATCCAAGCACAACAGAAGAAAATTTGAGAATTCTTTTTGAAGAATACGGCCAAGTAACCTCAGTTAAAATTGTAAAAGACAGAGAAACCGGTCAAGCTCGCGGTTTTGCGTTTGTACAAATGCCTTCAGCAGACCAAGCTCAAGAAGCTATGGCTCAATTGAACGGCAAAGACGTTAACGGTTCATACATTATCGTTAACGAAGCTCGTCAACGTGAACAACGTGGTGATTTCCGCAGCCGTCCTCGCTTCGGCGGTGACCGTGGTGGTAACGGATTTGGTTCAAACCGCTCAGGTGGTAACAACTTCCGTGGTGGCAACAACGGTGGAAGCCGTTGGTAAGATCCAACCAAGTTTACTAAAAAAGGGCTCCCTTTACGGGGAGCCCTTTTTGTTTACTCGTTCTTTTTCAGAGACGGTGCCGGTTTTTTGATCGGCTTATAACGCATGAACTGGAGAAGGCGACCCTCTTTTGAGCATCGGATCACGACAAAATAGTTAACTGCATCGCAGACCGCGGTGCCATAGATAATAAAATCATCGGTCGGCTGTATCAGTATATTAAATGGAACAACCTGGGTGCACTGTTTCGACAGATCGATTAAGGCTGTACCCCCGGGAATTAGTGACGTATCTATCCCGGCTGAGTTCATGGCAGTGACATATAGTTCAGGACCGAATGATGGAGTAACATATGTCAGGGCCACATAGACTTCCTCGTCAATTTTTGCACTTTTTATCGTTACAGTAGTGCTTTTTTTATCAATGGGAAGAAGCATTTTGAAAAACGTATCATTCTTTACGACACGCTTGCTCTTTAAGGCTTTTTCTTTGTTCCAATTAAAATTATTTACCATGTATTGTATAACTCTGTCTGCGCCGAGTGAGCCGTCAAAGGTCTCTATCGCTTCAAGGAATGTCGGGACGTCTATCGGGCCTAAATCTTTAGGAATGAATTGCAGCGCCTCAGGGGTATTCAAATGCAGAATTGCTAGTAACTGACTCACCCCAAAACGATAGGCCAAATTATTAATAAGTTGCTCGGTAAAGAATGATGATGTTAAGAGCTCTTTATCGGGGGATGATTGTATAAATGAGAGTATAGCCACTGCCGCCTGATACAGGGAGTCGCTTTGAATAATCAAATCAGTAGTTATAGTACTGTAGTGACTCAGCATGGCTCCTTCATTGAAGATACCGTTCAGTGTTTTAGTAACTTCTTCCGGGGATTGATTGAATTTTTTTGCAATTTTCTGTCCATAACTAGTAATCATCGCTGAAGTGCTTAATTGAGCTTGTACAGGCGACTCAATAATATGAGTCATAATCATACCCATTGCTTCATCAGCGCTATCGCTTTCTCTTATGAGCACGTCAATCATCTTAAGTTCCGAACGCAAGAGGGTCTCTAAACCCTTCTTGCTTTTAGGTTCGGCTGAAAAGATCGTAATCATTGGCATACAGCATGCAAGGATAAGCACTATTTTTCGTACCATGTTTCCTCCCCCTTTTTTTACTCATATCTCTCTGATAGTCGACTTGGTTCTTTTTAGTAGGATAAGAAAAAATGGCTCTAGAAGTATAGATTCTCTCGCGGGTTCATGGCGCGCTTTGAGCATACCCAATGGTATGGCTATACAAGATGATCGTCGTTATGTATTCATTAGTAAGTTAAATCGTTGATTGGATTTGGGGTTAATGCATACAATACATTCTGGAGACTTCAAATCTGTATCAAAGAAGTATTTCATGAACTGTTTGATTGTCCAGTCTTGAGACATACGACATAAAAAGAAATATTTTTTTTTATCGTTCATCGCATGCCCCACACACGCGATATCGTGATTCGGTTGTTCAACGACTCCCATAGGAATTATCTTGGTGCAGTATTTTGAACAATCAATAGAACCATCATACAGGTATTCTGCAAAAGGGCCTGTGCGTTTTGCCCGTGTGTGGTATTTCAATCTGAGTTCTGGATAGGAAGAAATCTGGCATTCAAGAGAATAGTAGGTTGAGTCATTATTGATCGTGGTTGCCAATGTATACGTCTCGGGCGATTGCATGGGTGAAGCATCAGATGCGGCTTTCATTGATAGTTCATTACAAAAAAATGTATTAAGCATAATGGGATGTGCTGCGGCAGCAAGAACAGTAAGTGCATAATCAGATTTGAGCGATCCATCAAATATGCGCGCTGCTTCTAAAAATGTATCAAGAGAAATGATTCCCCGCTTCTGCCTCAACGATGAATAAGCATCGACCGTGCCAAGATAGGCAGCAGCGATAGGATACGACACCGTAAATTTTTTTTGTATATAGCTTATGATGGCTTGAGTTGCTTTGTTAGAGTTGGGCGATTGACCGGGAAATGCGCTCAGTATCCATACTTGCAACCCTAGAGCCGTATCACTCAGTGGATCATTTAATTGAGAAATCGAGGTAAGAATAGCCGGCAAGTCAGAAGCGCCTGAAGCTATCATGGGGTGAGATCGGGGAGGTTCTGCAGGCACGATAGCTGCATACAGCATCATACCTACAGCGAATCTAATAACCATTCGAGACAATATATGCATAGGGCGCCCTTTGCAACTACTATGCTTAGCTTCCCTTATCTTACTTTGAACGGCTGAGTAAATCGAGCAGATTTATCTGGTCGTAGCTGTCGATAACTAAGTCGGCGTTTTCGGTTTGTCGTGGATTGCCCGAGGTGGTAATACCTACGCAGAACATACCAGCAGCTTGTGCCGCGGCGATACCATGTGCCGAGTCCTCAAAGGCGATACATTCGGTCGGATTAATCTCAAGGCGCGCGGCGGTATGCAGATAGATATCAGGATGCGGTTTGCCTTTATTATTTACGCAGGAGATGTTGTACAAGTGAGTGCCAAAAAATTGCTCGAGCTTGAGCAGTCGTTTGGTCAGATTGAGTGTATCGTCGTTGGCATTGGTTGCCAGACCGGTTTTAAGACTCAGATCTTTCAACTTTTTATGAAATTCGGGAAATCCGCTGATAAAATCAATACCCTGTTCATACAGTTCGCAAGCAAGGGCTGATTTTTCAGCAACCAGCTGTTCCACCGGTTCTTGGCTCCCGGAAATTTCTTTGATGATCCGGCAGCTTGATTGAATCGCTATACCGTTGAGTCGGTGGCTCAGTTCTTGTTCAAGTTCTGGGGTTACTTCAACACCCCTACGGGTCAGTAGGGTGTGCGTGGCTTTTTTCCAAATAATTTCGGTATCGATGATGGTGCCATCCATATCAAATATTATTGCTTTGTATTTCATCTGATTTTTTTCCTCCGGTAACTCAGTTGATTAATTTGTGTGATACCAGTACCATAAAAGCAACATGATAACGTTCTTATTTCAAGGGTGACATATGGCTCATAAAGAATGGTCAAAGACAACTATATCATCCATACTTATTTCGATTTTATCTAAAATTGCGGGAGCTTGGAAGGTTAGTGTTGTTGTTGGTTCAACGGCGACATTTTTTTCTCTGGCAAACTGCATCACGCCTCTTGCGGGTGCATTCGGCGGCATCTCGGGCGCATTGAGCGCTTCACTCTGCTTGCTCGCCATTAAATGCGTGTTAGGTTCTTTTACCTTGAAATCTCTTTTAGTGTACCATCTTCCTACGCTCTGCGCATCTTTGGCTTTGGCAAAAAGCACTAGACTGGTTCGTGTTGGCCTTTTTGCGTTGAGCATTCTCCTCTTTTCACTGCATCATGTTGGTTCTCAGGCGCTCATCTATTCTGCGCTCTGGATCCTACCGATGCTCGCAGAACTATTGATTGAACGCTTCTATCTAGCACGAGCTTTTTCAGCGACCATGGTTGCGCACGCGGTTGGATCGCTTGCGTTTTTGTATATTCAACCAATGACGCCAGGGTTCTGGATCGCATTAACTCCATTAGCGCTCGTCGAACGCGTTATATTTGCTCTAGGAATCACTGCAGTCTATCAGACGGTTCAGATTTGTTCCCGATTGTTTGTTCGTTCAACGGTAATCACCGCTGTTACCAGCCAGGAACATAACTAGTGCATTCACTCACTCATCTTGCCTGCATCATGGATGGCAATCGCCGATGGGCGACTTCCCGAGGTATGATGCCTTGGGCGGGTCATCAGGAGGGGGTTATTGCTGTTCGCAGGACCATCGCCTGGTGTTTGTCAAAGCAGGTCCGGTTTCTGTCGTTGTATGCCTTTTCATTAGAAAATCTTTCACGACCCGAACATGAAAAAAGGGTTATTTTCGATTTGTTGGTCACCAAAACTGAAGAAGAGTTGCCCCATTTGCTTGAGCATGGCGTACGCGTTTCCTTTGTAGGGGATCGAACGCTCTTTGGCAGCGATATTCTCAGACGATGCCAACAGATGGAGCATGCAACCGCGCACTGCAAAGCGCTTATTCTTTCGGTACTGTTTTGCTATGGTGCGCGTCAGGAAATCGTAGCGGCAGCCCAAAAGCTGGCACAACAGGCTGCTAACAGTCAGATAGATCCTTCATCAATAACGGTTGATATGTTCAAGCATGAGCTGTGGACGGGGGATATTCCTGATCCTGATCTGATCATTCGCACCGGCGGATACGCCCGCTTGAGTAACTTTATGCTCTTCCAAGCGGCATATGCTGAACTCTACATCACTCATACACTGTGGCCCGATATGAACGATAACGAATTCGATCAAGCATACCAATTTTTCGAAGAATCAAAACGTAATTTTGGCAGGTAATTGATGAAGATCGCTCTGGCGTTTCTGGTTCTGGCTTCAGGATGGTTGCTGAGTATGGAGATGCCGGTAGCACCCAACAAAAAGATGGTTCTGATTGTTGGCCCGACTCGATCAGGAAAAAGTACGCTTGCGGAACTTCTGGTGCAACGGTGTGGCCAGAGAGGAATATGTGCCGAACGTATTTCCGTAGATGATACCCTCATGAAGCTTCGTGCGACAGAGTATGATCGACTTCTTGAATCCTATGACGACTTGTATAGTTTCGTTGATCAGTTCGAGCCTGGTGCCAAGCAACGGATTGATAGAAGTCATTATCCATTAGCGTCAGCCATGAAAGATGCTATTCTCTCGGCTCTGAAAAATACTAACGAACTGACGATTGTTGATTATGTTTCTGCATCAAGTACAGGCCGTCGTGAGCTTGCGTGTGCTATTGAACCATATCGCACACACATTCTGTTACTTAAATTGACGTGCAAGAGAGACGTTGCTCAAAGGCGCCTTGAATTGCGCAATGCACTACAACAAGAGCAGATCGACGCAATTATGCTTGATCCGGAAATCCCACCAGATAAGATACATGAAAAAATTATCTCACTCAGAAGTAAAATGCGCTTTTCAAGCAGTATTGAAACGTACTATGCTGATCCGAATATTTGTGACTTGCCGGGCCTGCGTTATGATATCGAATATGATACCTCAGAAGTCTCGTGTGAGTACAACGAGCTCGCTGACAGGGTGATGAATCAGATAAGTTAATTAACCTAACAAGGGGGAATAGATGAAGCGATGTACCGTATTGGGTGATGGCTCATGGGGCACGGCAGTTGCAACAGCGCTTGCTCACAATGGGCACAGGGTTAATCTCTGGTGTTATAATCCCCACGTAGCAGCATCAATAGCAGAACGTCGGTGTAACGACATCTATCTTCCCGGCGTAATTCTCGATCCACTTATACGACCGTACCATGATATGAACCAGGCGCTTGAGGGCGCTGAATTTGTTTTCCAGGCCATACCGATGCAGTTTTTACGCACAACGCTTGCGCCGCATGCAGCCTCCCTGCCATCTCATGCAGTATGGGTGCATTTAACCAAGGGTATTGAGCGAGGAACCGGATTATTTGCCGATCAAGTGGTACGAGAACTTATCGGACGGGACTATCTTTCTTCGATCTGTGGAGGACCCAATTTTGCTCAAGAATTGGCGCAAAAACATATCACGGCAGCAACGGTAGCCGCAGGTGATTGCGCCATTGTCGATACGGTCAGTCAGGTGATGAGTAGTTCATATGTAAAAATCTACGGATCAGTTGACACGATTGGGGTACAAGTAGGTGGCGCGCTCAAGAATGTTATTGCGCTGGCAGTTGGGATGTTAGACGGAGCTGGATATACAGAAAATGCCAAGGCACTTGTCTTGACCCGGGGGCTCAAAGAAATGGTTATGCTGGCCAAAGCGTTAGGTGGCAACGAACGTACGCTGTACGGTCTATCCGGTATGGGTGATTTGGTACTGACCGCTATGGGCGGGCTGAGCAAAAATATGCGTGTGGGAAAAGCTATTGGTCAAGGCAAGACGTTAACGCAGGTTCTTCAAGAGACAGGACTGATTCCTGAAGGAGTCAATACAGCATATGCCCTGGGTCCGATTATCGAAAAGAAACAGATATCAATGCCGATTGTTCAAACGGTATTGAATGTGTTAAATGAGCGAAGTACGTGCGCATCTATTCTGGAAACTATTCTTTTAACACCGTATGAATATGAATGTTAGGCGCTGATGTATTTACTTTCATTTACGCCACCCTTTACGATGAATAATGGAAGGTTATTTACCACTATCACAGGTGCGGTGATTATGAGAAGATGGCACAAACGTTAAGATCAATTACTTTGCGATAATTATGATGAGGTATATATGAACAAGGTTCATGTAATCCATGTACTTCTCTTGAACGCTTTGTATTGCGGTGCAATGGAGCCTCAACATGAGCAACCCGAATTGAGTTCCCTTAA
>Ga0255338_1004626_pt1 | contig 13896 bp, 15 predicted proteins | sample MeOH1_35cm_T4_19_FD_203715 | JGI IMG/M metagenome (GOLD analysis project Ga0255338, IMG submission 203715) | Sandy soil microbial communities from University of British Columbia, Vancouver, Canada - MeOH1_35cm_T4_195 | ecosystem: Engineered > Artificial ecosystem > Sand microcosm > Unclassified ...
CCGCACCGACCCCGGCCCGCTCGGTCCCCCGGGACACCCGCGACACACCTGCCCGGGTCAGCCGCTGCGGCGCCAGCTTCCCGGCGAGCTGGTGCACCTGGCGCTCCACCGAGTCCAGAGCGGCGAGCCGGTCCGCGGGCAGCTGCGCGGACTGCGCCTTGGCGCGCACCTGCGCCACCTGGGCGACCGCCTCGTCCGCGATCTGCGCCAGGTCCTGGCGCGCCGACTGCCGCGCGGCGCGCCGCGCGCGCTCGTCGGCGACTGCCGCGGCGGACGGCACGGCGCCGGCCGTGGTCTCGGTCCGGGTCGCTCCGCCGAGCGCGGGGTTGACGGCGACAAAGCCCAGCCCGGCGGCCAGCGCGGCGGCCAGCCCGGCCTGGAGCAGGGTGTGGGAACGGCGGCGCGGGCCTCTCGTGGCGACGTGCTTGCCACCTCCGGACCGACGCCGGAACGGCAATCTGTCACTCACCCGCGACACGTTAAGCAATCTGGACGGCCGCCCAGACCAGAAATGGGGGTGAAAGGGACGTCGCCGTGCGGAGATGTCGTGACGGTTCCGTCACGGTGTCGTGACACACCAGGGGCACGGACCGGCGGTAACCTCCCGCCGTGCTCGTCGATCCGGTCACCGCCCACGCCACCATCCCCACACCGCGTTCGCTCGACGACCTCTACGACATCGCACGCCTCGCGGACCGGCTCGGGGTGGAGCACGCCACCGTCCGGGTGTGGCTGTCCCGCAGGGTGCCGTGGCTGCCGTCCCCGGACGGGCGGCTCAACGGCGGCGCGGTGTGGCGCGCCGAGACTCTCGCGGGGCTCGAGGAGCGACGCCGACCCGGGCGGCCGGGGCCCAAGCCGCGCACTAGCGTGGCCGGAGGGACCGAGCACCCGGAGTAGCCGATGCGGGATCGCGCCGACGACGTGGCCGCGGCGATGGCCGAGCTGGAGCGCGCGCGGTTCCTGCCCCCGGCCCAGGCGGCGCACGCCGGCGAGGACCGGGCGCTCCCGCTGTTCCACGGCGCCACCGGCTCGCAACCCAGCACCGTCGCGGCGATGCTGCGGCTGCTCGAGGTGCCCACCGGCGCGACGGTGCTCGACGTCGGTTCCGGCTCGGGGTGGACCACGGCGATCCTCGCGCGGCTCGTCGGGCCGACGGGGTACGTGCTCGGGCTCGAGATCGACCCCGGGCTGGCCGCCTACGGCGCCGCCAACCTGGCGCGCTGGCACCTGCCGTGGGCACACATCGAGGTGGCCGACCCGCGAGCGCTCGGCCGGCCGGTCCCCGGCGGCTGGTCGCGCATCCTGGTCTCCGCGTCCGCGCCGTGGCTGCCCGACGAGCTGGTGGCGCAGCTGGCGGACGACGCGCGGCTGGTGGTGCCGGTCGGTCGCCTGATGATCCTCGTCGTGCGGCGCGGCGGCGGCGTCCCGGAGGTCTCGACGCACGGCGAGTACGTGTTCGTCCCCCTCCGGCTGCCGTAGAGCAGGCCGCGGGGGCTGCACCCTGCCACGGCTCCCGGCTGGATTTCGCCCGCCCCGCTCCTGTCAGCTCCCAGCGACAGAGCCGATATGCCCGGCATGACCACGCAGCAGCGAGTCGAGCCGGACGCCTTCACGGCGCTCGTCGGCCCGGCCTCGGCCGCGCCGGTCCAGACGCCTGCCCCGGACGGGCCTGCGGCACGGGGTGGACAGGCCCCGCCGCTCAGCATCCCGGCCGGCCACCACGGGCGCCGTAGCGCCGCCGCCCTGGCCGGCGCAGCCGTCGTCCTCGTCGTCGCCACGGCGCTGGTGGTGCCCGGCCGCCTGGCCGCGGCCCCCGCGGACCGCGCGAGCGTGGCAGCGCTCGCCGCGCCGCAGCAGGCCGCCGACCAGCTCTACGCCGAGGACGTCACCCGCCTCGCCGTCGAGGCGACGAGCACCCGGCTGCTCGTCGTCACCGCGGACGGCGCCCACTACGTGGCCCGCACACCGTCCGGCGAGCTGTGCCTGGTCCGCGTCGCGAACGGCGAGGCACCCACCGAGGTCTGCGTGCCCGACCGCGTGGGGGCGGACACGACGATCGGCGCGGTCGGCGCCGGCCAGGTTCGGCTGGTCGCCGACGGTGCCCCGCTGCCCGCCGGCGCGGACGGCTGGCAACCGGCGGGCCCCAACGTCTGGGTCAGGGGCTGAGCGCGGTCAGCAGCCGCGCCACGCTCCCACCCAGCCCCCAGCGCTCCGCGAGCGCCGCGAGCGCGACCGGGTCCGCGGCGGCACTCGGCAGGCGGTCGTCCACCACCGGCACCGGCGCGTCCCGTACCACCCGCACCACCGTGGGCGCGACGGCGAGGTAGTCGGCCGCCTCGGTGAGCCGCCGCAGCACGGCGGCGGACAGGCCCGGGTCGGCGCGGTCGCGCGCCGCGAGCACGCCGGCGAGGTCCCCGTAGCGGGCGACGAGCGCGGCGGCGGTCTTCTCGCCGATACCCGGCACCCCGGGCAGGCCGTCGCTCGGGTCGCCGCGCAGCGTCGCCATGTCGGCGTACGCGGAGCCGGTCGCCACGCCGTAGCGCGCCAGCAGCTGGGCCTGGTCCACCGGGAGGAAACCGTCCTTGGACGGGTAGAGCACGCGCACGCGCGCCGCGTCGTCGACCAGCTGGAACAGGTCGCGGTCCCCGGACACCACGTCCACCGGCTCCGCGCCGCCCGCACGGGCGACGAGCGTGCCGAGCACGTCGTCGGCCTCGAACCCGGGCGCCCCGAGCCGGGCGACGCCCACCGCGGCGAGGACGTCGGCGATGACGGGCACCTGGACGGCCAGCGGGTCGGGGACCTCCTCGACCGACCCGTCCCCGGGGATCTCGGCCGCGACGCGGTGGGCCTTGTAGGAACCGATCGCGTCCACGCGGAACGCCGGTCGCCAGTCGTCGTCCCAGGCCGCGACCAGGCGGTCCGGGCGGTGCAGGGTGACCAGCCGGGCGACGGTGTCCAGCAGCCCCCGCACCGCATTGACCGGCGTGCCGTCCGGGGCGCGCACCGAGGCCGGCACGCCGAAGAAGGCCCGGAAGTAGAGGTACGACGTGTCCAGCGCCAGCAGCACGCCGCCAGCCTGACACGAAGGCGCTCGGCAGACGACCCTCCTGACGTCTGCCGAGCGCCTGGCTTCGTGCCGACGGTGCGCTACTGCTGGGCCGTGAAGTCCAGCTGCGCGTCCACCACCGCGATGACCGACCAGGTCGCGCCGGAGCCGTCGGTCAGCTCGTAGGCCGGCACCAGCACCTGGGCACCTCCCACCGTGGCCGCCGGGGCGAGGCCCAGGCGGGCCGAGGTCAGCGTCACCTGCGCCACCGGCCACGAGATCGCCGCACCCGGCGTCGCCGCCGGCGGGATCGTCGGGTCCTGGCTGGGCTCCGAGGCGACCATGCCCGGCTCGGCCACACCCGCCTCGGCCACACCCATGCCGCTCGCGTAGGCGATGACGCCGCCCGACGAGCCGAACCGCGGGTCGTTGAGGCGGTCCACCGCCTGCGCGGCGCTGATCACGTCGTAGCTGCCCAGCTGCACCAGCGGGGCCAGCGGGCCGCTGGCGCTCTGCACGCCGTCGCCGACGAGCGACACCCACCAGCCGTACCCGGTCAGCTGACCGTCCACCACCTGCTGGAAGCCGACGTTGACGTACGCTGCGCCGGGCATGTCAGCGGTCTTGGTCTGCGAGTCGTCGACGGTCACCTGCGCGGCCGAGACGTCGATCCCGGCCGCGGTGAGCACCTCGCGGGCCTTGGCGATCGCGGCGTCACCGGTCGGTGTGGTGCCGGTGTCGCAGACCCCGGGTGCGACCGCGGGCAGCGGGGCGACAGCCTCGCCCGTGGCGCCCGCGCCGCTCGCCGCCGAGTCGGGTGCCACGCCGGGCTCGACCTGCGGCTCGGCCGGCGGTACCGCACCCGTACCGGTGGAACCCTCGGACGTGCCGCCGGTCTGGCCGCACTGCCACGGGTCACGCGTCGGGTCGTAGAAGCTGAAGTCGACCGTGCCCGAGCCGTAGACCGAGACCGTCGGGCCGGTGCCGTCGTTCGGACCGACCACCCACGAGCCCCACTCGACGCGCGGGTCGCCCGTCACGCCCAGGGCGGCGGCGATGCGCGCCGCCGTGTCCGCGTTCCCCACCGAGGTGGCGTCGAAGCCGTAGGCCGTGGCGCTGCCGCCGTCGGTGGACAGACCGGAGCCGGTGAACACCGTGCGGCCGTACCAGCCACCGGGGTAGATGCCGCGCGCGGAGTCCTTGCCGCCCGCCATCGGCGCCGACGCCGAGAAGTCGGCGGCGCCGGCCGCGCTCTCGGCGCCACCGGACGCGCCGTTCGTCAGTGAGAGCGCCGGCAGCGCGCCCGCGACCGCCGGCCCCGAGCCCGCCCCGCCGACCAGGTAGCCGCCGGTGCCCACCACGGCGGCGCCCACCACGGCGGCGGCCACCTGGAACCAGCGCGCCCGGGTGCGGTGGCGCCGTGCCGCGAGCTCGTCGTGCGGCGTCGCGGCGGCCGCGAGGGGCACGCCGGTCGCGCCGGCGCCCGCCAGGTGCACGCCGGTCGCGGCACCCACCGCGGCACGGATCGCGTCGAGGTCGGGCGAGGTGCCGGCCGCCGGGTCGGCGTGCCGCAGGCGGTCGAAGGCCTCGTCGTCGTGCGTTGTCATGAGCTGACTCCGTCCGTGCTCCGTAGTGGAGGGCTGCCCTGAATGTGTCGTCAGGGGCGGCGCCCTTGCACGGGGCGGCGAGGTCAGCCGACGAGCTGGGCCCAGGCCTCGGTCAGGCGCGAGCGGGCGCGGCTCAGCGCGGCGTCCGCGCCGCCCCGGCCGATGCCGAGCACGCGTGCCAGCTCCTCGCCCGCCAGGCCCTCCCACGCGTTGAGGAACAGGATCTGCCGGTCGCGGGGCGAGAGCGCCGCCAGCACCAGGCGCACCTGCTCGTCGCGCACCGCGGACACCGCGGGGTCGTCGTCCGCGGGCTCGTCGGGCACCTCGCTGACGGGGATCGGGCGCCCCTTGCGCCGGTGGTTGGCGAGGACGAAGCCGGCCGTGCGGTAGAGCCAGGCCAGCGCGGCCTCGTCGGGGACGTCGGCGCGGCGGCGCCACGCGACCACGAGGACGTCGGCGGTCAGGTCCTCCGCCTCACCGCCGCCGGCGCGGCGGACCAGGTACCGGTGCACGGCGGGCCCGTGGGTCCGCACCAGCGCCTCGAACCAGGCGGCGTCGTGGTCCGGGCCACCCGACGACGAGCCGGCCGGCGCGGCGCTCGACGGCGCCGCGGCCGCCGTGTCCGGTGCAGCCCCGTCCGGCACGGCCGGCACCGGCTCGTCGGGCATCACGGACTCGTCCGGTTCGCCGTCGGGCACGGCGGTGAGCCTGGCTGGCACGGAAGCTCCCTCACCTCGCGCAACTCGGTCACCTCCACTGTGTCGCGAGGGTCCCGGATCTTGCACCGGGCGTCGGGCTACAGCCCCTCCGCGACCGTCGCGGTGGCCTGCAGCCAGGCGGCGCGGGTCTCCGGGCGCAGCTTGGAGTAGGCGATGCGGCCGCCGCCGACGAGCCCCGGCTCGTACGGCACGTCCACCACGGCCCGCGTCAGGGCGCCGAAGTGGGCCCTGAGCCGGCGCTGGAGGTCCTTGTCCACCGTGGGCGCCGGTGCGGACAAGATGGTGACCGCGCGCCGCACCGCGTCCTCGTGCCCGGCCGCGCGCAGCGCGTCCAGCGCCCAGGCCGCCGACTGTGCCGTGTCCTCGCGGACGGTGCTGACGATCACCAGCTGGTCGGCGGAGTCGACGGCCGCCCGCCAGTTGGAGGCGCGCATGTTGTTCCCCGTGTCGATCACCAGCACCCGGTAGAACTGCGAGAGCAGCCGGTGCAGGCTGCGGTAGGACTCGGCGTCCACCGAGGCGACGGACGCGGCGTTCTCGTCGGACGCCAGCACGTCGAACTGCTCCATCGGCTGGGTGCGGACGTAGGCGTCCAGGTCGCCGACGCGCACCATGCCGCTCGCCGCCATCACCGGCATCGACCGCAGCAGGTCCACCGCGGTGCGGTCGTGCTCCGCCGGGGTGGCGCGCCAGCCGAGGGTGCCGTGCGTCTCGTTGTTGTCCCACGCCAGCGTGTAGCCGCCCCGCTGGAGGCCGAACGTCGCCGCGAGCAGCATCACCGCGGTGGTCTTGTGCGCGCCACCCTTGGGGTTGACCACCACGATGGTGCGCGGGCCGTCGAGCGAGCGGCGCACCGAGCGCACCGCGGCGCGCTCGCGGCGCTCCGCACGGCCCGGACCGGGCCTGATCGCCCCGAACGTCGCGAGCGCGAGGCCGTGCCGCCAGCCCCGGCGCGCGGGCTCGCGGCGCTCCGAGCGGCGGGTGGCGGTCAGGTCCTCGAGGGTGGGCAGCGAGCCGGACGGGGCAGGGGCAGCGGGCGCCGGGGGCACCGGCGGTGCGGCCGACGAACCCGGGACGGCCGACGAGCCCGGGACGGCGGGCGACGTCCCGGCCGGGGGCGCCTGGTCGACACGCCCGTCCGGGTGCACCAGCAGCTCCCAGAGGCCGTCCGGGTCACGCACCTCCATCCGCAGCGGCCGGCCCAGCCGTGCGGCCAGCTCCGCCACGCGCGAGGTGACCTCGGCACCCGCCTCGGCCAGGTCCGAGCGTTCGAACCGGTCGAGCACGCCGTCGACCGTGATCTCGCCCGTGCCGTCGGTGCGCACCTCCGCCGTGATGACGGGCAGCGAGGTGGCCGCCCCCCTGGCCGTACCGCTGACGTCCGTCATCGATCGCCCTGCCCTTTCGTCGTGCTGCCCCAGCCGCGCTGCGCGTGACCGTCGTGTCACGATTTCCGAGGGGACCGCTTGTTGTAGCGGAGAAACTACGCCGTAGCCGCAGGGGCCGCATCGCCGTCCGACGCGATGCCGGGGGCGCGCCTCAGCTCGCGGTGGCGACGTCGAACCAGACGGTCCGCTCGCCGTCCGCGTGCGGCCAGGTGCCCCAGGACGTCGAGAGCACCTCGACGAGCGCCAGGCTCGGGGGGTTCGCCGGGGCGGGCGTCAGCGGCGCCGGGGCGGTCACCGAGACGCGCACGGTGCCGTCGGCCACGCGCAGCTCGATGCGCAGCACGCCCTCCGGGTCGCCGGTGCGCACCACCTCCGCCACCAGCTCGGCGGTGAGCACCTCGATCACCTGGTTCAGGGGGCCGCCGACGCCGGCGGCCGCGGCCGTGCGCATCACCCAGTGCCGGGCGATCCGGGGCGCGTGACGCTCCGCCGGCAGCCGCAGCTCGTGATCGGCAGCGCCGGACCGGGCGCTCCGCGCGCTCGACAGGTCCCGGACCTCACCCACCCGACCTAGGGTGCCCGACGACCGCCCGGACCGCCGGTCGAGCGGCGTCACGCGCCCGGGTGAACGTGGACACGTGACTCAATCGTTAGGTGCGCGGAGCCCAAGGGGTCCAGCCGCTCTCCTCGGAGGGCATCAGCACCCACAGCACCACGTAGACGATGAGGAAGCTGCCGGGGATCACCGTGTTGACCAGCAGGAACAGCAGCCGCGTCAGCCACGGTCCCATCCCGAGCCGCAGTCCCAGGCCGGCGCACACCCCGGCCACCACCCGGCCGTGCCGGGGCCTGATCAGTCCGTGCTCACCCATTGCGTTCACACCCGCCAGCGTGCCGTGCGGACGGTGCCGCCGCATCGGGGATCCCCCCGGTTGTGTCCCTCACGGCCCCTCGGTCCGGCTCAGGGACGCGCAGGGGATGCCGGAGGCGGCAGGCAGGGGTGTCGGCGCGACGTCCTGCGACGCCGGCGCGGACGCGCGTGCCCGGGCCGCTCGGTCCGTGACCGGGTGCCGCAGGTCACGGCCCCGCCTAGCGTGTGCCCATGGCGACATCCCCCGAGGTCGAGCTCGACGTGCGCGGTCGCATCGTGCGGGTGTCCAACCCCGAGCGCGTCTACTTCGCGGACCGCGGGCTGACGAAGCTGGACGTGGTGCAGTACTTCGTCGCGGTGGGCGACGGCATCCTTGCCGCGCTGTTCCACCGGCCCACCACGCTCGAGCGCTGGCCGCACGGCTGGTCCGCCGACGCGAAGCGCGCCACCCGCACCGACCCCCGCGGCGACGCGTTCTACCAGAAGCGGGTGCCGGCCGGCGCACCGGACTACGTCGAGACGTCGCAGATCGCGTTCCCCAGCGGACGCACGGCCGACGAGGTGGCGCCCACCGAGCTGGCCGTGGTCGCGTGGGCCGCCAACCTCGGCACCATCACGTTCCACCCGTGGCCGGTGACGCGCGACGACGTGGAGCGGCCGGACCAGCTGCGCATCGACCTCGACCCACAGCCCGGCACCGGGTACGCCGACGCGGCGTGGGTGGCGCCGCACCTGCGCGAGCTGCTCGCCGAGCACGGGCTCGTCGGGCACCCGAAGACCTCCGGCGGTCGCGGGCTGCACGTCTTCGTGCCCATCGAGCCGCGGTGGACGTTCACGCAGGCGCGGCGGGCGACGATCGCGCTGGGCCGTGAGCTGGAGCGTCGGCTGCCGGACCGCGTGACCACCAAGTGGTGGAAGGAGGAGCGGGGGGAGCGCATCTTCGTCGACTACAACCAGATGGCGCGCGACCGCACCATCGCCTCCGCCTACTCGGTGCGCGCCAACGCCCGCGCCACCGTGTCCGCGCCGCTGACCTGGGACGAGGTGCCGGACGTTCAGCCCGACGACTTCGACGTGCAGACGATGCCCGCGCGCTTCGCGGCGGTGGGCGACCTGTTCGCGCCCCTCGTCGCCGGCGGGACACCGCGCCACTCGCTGGAGTCGGTGTTGGAGCTGGCCGAGCGGCAGGAGCGCGACGAGGGCGCCGGCGACCTGCCCTACCCGCCCGAGTACCCGAAGATGCCGGGCGAGCCGAAGCGGGTGCAGCCGAGCCGCGCGAAGCGCGACGGCTGACCGCCCGGCATCGCGCGCCCGTCACCACCGCGTCCTCGCCAGGAGACGCACGCAGCGCCGTCCCGGCGCCCTGCCGTCAGCCCCGGTAGTCGAAGTGCCAGTACTCGCCGCCGGGCGGCTGCTCGTACCAGCCGAACCGGGGGCCGTTCTCGGCGAGCCAGGTGTGCTGCGGCGTGCCGTAGCCGTACTGGTCCGGCCACTCCCAGACGTCGATCGCACGGCCGAGCCCGTGGATGGACGTCCCGGCGCGCGCGGCGCGCGGGTAGCCGTAGTACTGCTCCATCGCCAGCTGCGTGCAGTAGTCGCGGTAGCTGATGTCCACGTCGATGTGGTGGCCGAACTGCCCGACGAACTCCGCGTCCAGCGCGGTGAGCTGCCGGGCGGCGGCGGTGATCAACCACAGCTCGTTGCCGTGCGTGTCGAACCACGGCAGCGCCGCCATGCTCGACCGTGGCAGGTTCCCGTTGGACCCGTCGCCGGCCTCGCTCGGCACCGAGGGGTAGAAGGGCGGCTGGGCAGGCACCGAGCAGCCGCCCGGCGGCTCCGTCCCCGGCGCCCCCGTCAGCGGGGACGACGAGGCCTGCGCCGCCTCCGCGGCCACTGCCGCTGCGGCCGCCTGCGCCGCCAGCCATTCCTCGTGCGCCGCGACGACCGCCGCCGTCGCCTGGGCCAGCGCGTCCGCGAGCGCGCCCGACGAGGCCGGGGCGGCCCGCTCGATGCCGCCCTGCGCGGCGGCGATCGCCGCGGCAAGGCGTGCCCGCACGGCCTCGTCGGACACCTCGCCCTCGCTGGCACCGAGCGTGTCCGACGCCGGAGGCAACAGGTCTGCGAGCGTCGCACGTGCCTCGTCGAGCAGGTCCTGCCCGACGAGGTCGGCCGAGCGGACCGCGAGGCGGGAGGCCTGCCACTCGTCGTGCCGCACCGCGGCCACCGCCGCCGCGACGCGCTCCCGGCTGTCGGCCGCCGCCTGCGCCCGCAGGTCCCGGGTCCATGCGGTGGCGCCGCCCGCGACGAGCGCCACCACGGCCACCACGGCCACCACGGCCGGCAGCAGCGCTCTGCGGCGCACGGGCACTCCGATGGGTCGGCACGGCGGACGAGCCAGGCTAACGCCACTCTCCCGGGTGAAGTCACCTGGACGGGACGGCCGCTGCCAGGCCATTGGCTCAAGCCCGCGCGCACGTGCGACGATGCCAGGGCTATGACCGAGGTGACCGTCCGGACCGTGCCGGTCCGGCCGCGTGAACTGACCGTCGAGGAGCTGCACGGGCTCGACGGCCTGCGCGCAGCGCTCGCCGAGGTGGTGGACCGCACCCAGCCGCGCGCGATCTCCTGGTTCTGGGACCGCACGTGCGCCGAGCACGACGGCGCACCCGCGCCCGCCGGGTTCGTCGAGTCGGTGGCCGCCGCCGTCGGTGACCTCCTGGCGATCCATCTGCCCGACGTCCACTGGGCGGTGTGGCCGGGCCCGGAGGGTCCGACCCTCGGCGTCGCGTCCGGCGCTCGCCCGCTCGCACCGGTGCTGCCGTTCCTCGACGCCCAGGACCGCTGGCGCGCCGGCGACCGCGACTGGCTCCACGACTACCTGGCCCGCGCCGCGGCCCACCTCGTCGCAGCGCCCGCCCCGCGCGTGCCGTCGCAGCGACAGGCCAGCGGTTCGCTGTTCCGGGTCGCGGATGCCCCGATGCCGGTCGTGGACGTCCCGGTCCCGGTGGCGGAAGCCCCGATGCCGGTCGTGGACGTCCCGGCCCCGGTGGCGGACGTCTCGGCCCCGGTCACGGATCTTCCGGTCCCGCACGGCGCCGACCCGGAGGTGTTCCACCCGCAGGCGGTCGACGACGAGGCGACCGCCCGGGAGAGCTACGTCCCGCAGACACCCGACGAGCAGGTCTTCGCCCCCCAGGCGCCCGTCGTACAGGCACCCGCCTCCCAGCAGCACGCGTCACCGGAGGACGACGAGCCGACCGGGCGGTCGGCGTCCGACGTGCCCCTCGAGCTCTTCGCGCGCGACACCCTCGAGCACGCCATGTCCCTGCTGCGCGACACCGGCCCGTTCGACGGCGAGGTCCTCGTCGTCCTCGCCGGGGCCGGCGGCCGGCGCACCGACCTCTGCTCGGGCGAGCCGGAGGAGGCCCTGCGCCGCGCACGCGACCTGGTGCGCGGCTCCGGCACCCGCCGGGCTGCGGTGGTCTGGGTGGAGCGCAACCCCGCCGGCCTGCCGGGCCCACCTCAGCGCTTCCCTGCGCTCGTGGTGGACGCCTGGGACGGCGAGGCCGAGAGCGTGCGCGTCGCCCACCGGTTCGTCGACGACGTGCTGGGCACCGACCCGATCGGCGATCTGCTGATGGTGGGGGCGGCGCAACCGCTCCGCTGAACCGGGCGGTCAGGCCCCCGGAGCCGCGTACTGCTGCACCACCGGCTTGCCGTACTTGACGGACGCGCCGCCGAAGATGGCCACCACGTGCACGTCGAGCACCGGGGCCTCGGGGTACGGCGGCGGCGTGGTCTTGTCGTCGTACCCGCCGAACACCGGCAGCCCGGTCACCACCACCCGCCACGTGGGCGGCACCTTGATGTCCACGCCGCCGAACAGGGCGAAGGCGTCCACGCGCGCGCGTCCGACGACGCCCGCGCCGTGCAGGTCGAGGTCGATGCCCCCGAAGATCGCCGTCAGCGACGCCGAGCGGAACTGCTGCGACGTGGTGCGCCGGTCGGCGCCCCAGAAGAACACGAGCGACCTGATGCGGTCCGGGTCGGCGCTGCGGCCGGTCGACGCCAGGAGGATCGACACGCCGAGCACGATGATCGCGACGGGCAGCGCGTAGGTCCATGGGCTGACGTGCACCACGTCGAACGCGTCCAGCAGCCAGAACGCACCGAGCGCCGTGACCAGCACCGGTCCCGGCCAGGCCCGCGGCACCAACGCCAGCGAGGCCAGCCCCACGGCGATGACGAGCATCGGCACGAACACCGCCCAGACGTTCCCCGCCTGGAGCACGTCGAGCCGGTCGAGCAGCAGCACCACCCCGGCGAGCAGGACCACGGCGCCGAGCACCAGCTGACCCACCGAACGCTGCGTCATGGCGGACACGGTAGCCGCGGGCCGCGACCCGGCGCAGGGAGTTCGTGCCCGAGATCGCCGCGCGTGGCCTCGTCGTCGGCCGGTGCGAGGATCGGACGGCGGCGACCGCCGCGTCACGGATCGTCGACCCCCGGGAGCGCACGTGAAGGTCACCGTCCTGTCCGGCGGGGTGGGGGGCGCCCGGTTCGTGCGGGGGCTGCTGGCACTGCTCGCGCAGCGGCTGCCGGACGCTGCCGGGGGCACGTCCGCCCAGGTGACGGTGGTCGCCAACACCGGCGACGACATGTGGCTGCACGGCGTGCGCGTGTGCCCCGACCTCGACACGCTGATGTACACGCTGGGCGGCGCCGTCCACGAGGGCCAGGGCTGGGGGCGGCGCGACGAGTCGAGCCGGGTCAGTGCGGACCTGGCCGCCTACGGCCTGGGCTGGGACTGGTTCACGCTGGGCGACCTGGACCTGGCGACGCACCTGGCCCGCACGGAGCTGCTGCGCTCCGGGCTGCCGCTGTCCGCGGTCACCGAACGGCTGGCGGAGCGCTGGCGGCCAGGCGTGCGCCTGCTCCCGATGTCCGACGAGGAGGTGGAGACCCACGTCGAGCTCGTCGACGGCCGGACCGTCCACTTCGAGGAGTGGTGGGTGCGTCACCACGCGGCGGTGCCGGCGCGGAGGTTCGTCCAGGTGGGCCTGGAGTCGGCGCGCCCCGCGCCGGGCGTGCTCGAGGCACTGGCCGACGCCGACGTGGTCGTCGTGCCGCCGTCCAACCCGGTGGTCTCCGTGGGCACCGTGCTGGCGATCCCCGGCGTGCGCGACGCGCTGCGCGCCACGGCCGCGCCCGTGGTGGGCGTCAGCCCGGTGATCGGCGGCGCACCCGTGCGCGGCATGGCGGACGCCTGCCTGGCCACCATCGGCGTCGACACCAGCGCGGGTGCGGTGGCGCGGCACTACGGCCGGCGCGCCGGCGGCGGGGTGCTCGACGCGTGGCTGGTGGACACCGCGGACGCGGAGGCCGTGCCGGGCCTGCTCGCGGAGGGGTGGGCCGCCCGATCGGTCCCGGCCCTGATGACCGACGTCCCGGCGACCGCGGCGATCGCCGCGGCGGCGCTCGCGCTGGTGGACCGTCTCCCCTGACCCGCGGGCGTCACCGTCCGGGCGCGGCCAGCTCGTCGAGCAGCCGGGTGGTGCGCGGACCCGGCCGCGACGCGCGGAGCGCCGCCAGGTCCGCCGGCAGGTCGACGTCCTGCCGCACCGACGAGGACTCGGGCAGCGGCAGCGGGACGTGGCCGAGCGCGGCGTGCGCGGCCGCGGAGCCGGCCCCGAACCGGGTGGGCCCGGCCGCGACTCCGGCCCCGACGGTCAGCAGCGTGGTGCCCGTCCCGGCCGCGTCGGCCGCCATCGCGCGCGGGTGCCGGTCCGCCGCGGCGAGTGCCGCCGCCAGGTCGTCGGGCCGCAGCGCCGGCAGGTCGCCGAGCAGCACGCCGACCGGGGTCTGGCGGTCGAGCGCGCGCGCCGCCGCGATACCGGCTGCCGCCGCGGCGTCCAGCCCGGAGCGCGCGCCCCGCCGCACCGGCTCCGGCACGACGAGCACCCCGGGGCCCTGCACCTCACGCGCCACCACGGCGTCGGCGGTGACCACGAGCACCCGCCCCACCGCGGGGCACGCCACTGCCGCCGCGACGGTGTCCAGCGCCATCGCCCGCACCAGCGCGGCGCGCGCGGTCTCGTCGAGCAGCGCGCTCAGCCGCGTCTTGCCGAGGGCCGCGTCCTTGACGGGCACGACGAGGGACCACCGGCCGGGCATGCGCCCACCCTTCGAGGGTCGTCGACGGGCTAGGGACGTGGGGTGGAGCCGCCTGAGAGAATCGAACTCTCGACCTTCTCATTACGAG
>Ga0255338_1004627_pt1 | contig 13894 bp, 10 predicted proteins | sample MeOH1_35cm_T4_19_FD_203715 | JGI IMG/M metagenome (GOLD analysis project Ga0255338, IMG submission 203715) | Sandy soil microbial communities from University of British Columbia, Vancouver, Canada - MeOH1_35cm_T4_195 | ecosystem: Engineered > Artificial ecosystem > Sand microcosm > Unclassified ...
CGGGATGGTGGAGATCGCCGTATCGAAGTTCCGGGTGGAGCCGTCGGTGAAGGTGATCGTCCGGCTCGCTGCCTCGATCCGGGCGACACCGCAGCCGAGGTGCAGGTTGCGGAGGCCGCCCGCCAGGTTCTCCGCGATCCGCCCGAAGCCGCCTTCGTCCGGGTACCAGAACTCGGTGAGGTAGTTGAGGGTCAGCGGATTCGGATCCACCGCTCCGCGCACCACCTGCTCCAGCGAGGGGCGCGAGATCCGCCCGCCCACCTTGGAGCCGAGCCACTCCGTGTTCAGCTCGTCCGGCTCCACGGTCCAGACCTTGCGCGCATACTCGAACATGAACTCTTCGGAGAAAGCGGTCCCCAGGGACGCCTTACACCACTCCGCGTAGGTGTGCACGTCCCGCTCCGGCTGGTGGTGCGCCTCGATGAAGTCCAGCACGCAGCGCGTCGTCTGTTCCGGCGGCAGCGCGTGCGAGTTCACCTGCACCGGGTAACGGCCCAAGCGCCGCTCGCCGTAGTTATTCCAAATCTCCGCGCGGTGCGGCAGCATCCGCCCGGACAGCGGCTCCCACACGAACTCCTGCGAGATCTCGTCCTTGCCGAAGAAGACGTGCGCGCCTTCGTCGAAGTTGAAGCCGTCCACCCGCTTGGTGCGCGCGTGCCCCCCCAGGAACGGCTCCTTCTCGTACACGTCCACCGCGCCGCCCAGGTGATGCGCCGCCGAGAGCCCCGCCAGCCCCGCCCCCAGCACGACCGTATTCTTCAATCCAGATTCACTCATGCGTAAGTTATTCTGCTACTCGAATCAGCTAGGGCCCGGCATCGAGCAGTGCACGCCCGCGTAAAGAACGCTCCCGCGGCGCCATCCGCCGGGCCACTTACCCCGTCCCCGCGCCCGCTGTCCCGCTGTCCCGCTGTGCCGCCGTCCCCCGGCCCTGCAAAAACTCCACCGTCCTCCGCAGCCCCGATTCCAACTCCACCCGCGGGGTCCACCCCAGCAGTTCCCGCGCCAGCGTAATGTCCGCGCACGTATCGAACAGCTCGTGCGCCGCCGCCGGTCGCGCGCCGATCTGCAGGGGCGCCGCGGACTCGGCCAGCCGCCAGACCAGCCGCGCCACGTCACACAGCGGGTGACCCTGTCCCGTCCCGATGTTGATCACGCGTCCGGTCACCGGCGCCGCGGCGGCGGCGAGCAGCGCCTCGGCCACGTCCGTCACGTACACGAGGTCCCGGCGCTGCCGCCCTTCCGTCATCTGGAACGCGCGCCCGCTCACCGCCGCCTTCAGCGCCGCCGCGAGGAACATCTCGGAAGGCTGCCCCGGCCCATACACCGTAAACGGCCGCAGCACGGTCACGGGGCACCCCTGCTCCGCCAGCGCCAGCGCCAGCGCGGTGCCGGCCGCCTTGGTGATTCCATACACAGAGGCCGGCCGCGTGGGCAGCGACTCCGCCAGCATCCCCGCCTGCGCCCCGTACTCCTCCGCGGATCCGGTCATTACGACGCGCGCCGCCCCGTGGCGCATGGCGGCTTCCAGCACTCGCAGCGTGGCGGTGACGTTCACTTCCGCGCAGCGGATCGCCGCCGCCGCGTCCCTTCCGCGGGCGCCCGCCAGGTGGAACACCGTCGTCGGCCGCTCCCGCGTAAACAGGCGCTCCACCTGCGCTGCGTCGCAGAGGTCGACAGCCTCCAGACGCACCTCGTCGCGCAGGTCGAGCGGAAGGCGCGCCGGGTCCGCGCTACGGCTCACCAGGAGGGGGCGGTCGCCGCGCCCGAGCAGCGCGCGGGTGAGGTGACCGCCCAGGAAGCCACCGCCGCCCGTGATCAGCACCGTCCCGAGCGGCGACCCATCAGGCACCGGCGTCGGCGCCGGCGGAGAGGAAGTCGGCGTACCACGCCAGGGTCCGCTCCAGCCCCTGGTCCAGGGTGTACTGCGGCTTCCAGCCCAGCATCTCGCGGGCTTTGGTGGCGTCCAGATACTGGTGTGGGATCTCGTGCATCGCCTCGCCGCGGACGTCGGGGGCGAGGTCCTCCCGGCCGGAGAGGCGGAGAATCTCCCGGACGAGCGCCAGCACGGTCACCTGGATCTCGTTGCTGAAATTGAACGCGTGCCCGATCAGCTCCCGCCGCTCCGCCAGTTGCTCGGCCAGCGCGAGGTAGGCGGCCACGCCGTCTTCCACGTAGAAGTAGTCGCGGATGAGGCTCCCGTCGCTGCGGATGATGGAGGGCTCGCCGGCCAGGGTGGAACGAATGGTCCCGGGGATCAGGCGGTTCCAGTTCAGGTCGCCGCCGCCGTACAGGTTGCCGCAGCGGGTGATGCACACCGGCAGCCCGTAGGTCACCGCGTAGCTCTGCGTGATCAGGTCCGCGCACGACTTGCTCACGTCGTACGGGTGCCGCCCCTGCAGCGGCGCGTCTTCCGTATACGGTAGCTGCTCGTGCGTGCCGTACGCCTTGTCAGACGACGCCACGAGGATCTGGCGCACCGCCGGGGAGCGCCGGCACGCTTCCAGGAGCGCCCAGGTGCCCTGGATGTTGGCTTCGAACGTGCTCACCGGATTGCGGTTGGCAATGCCGACGATGGTCTGCGCCCCGAGGTGGAACACCGTATCCACTTCATACTCACCCAGCGCCCGCTCCAGCACCTGCTGGTCCTTCAGGTCGCCCCGCACCACGCGGATCTGCTGCAGGATTCCGGAGCGCACCAGTTCGCTTTCCGGCACCCAATCACGCACGAGGCCCACCACGGAGGCGCCCTGTTCCACCAGCGCGCGAGTAAGCCAACTGCCGAGCAGCCCGGTGCAGCCGGTGACGAGCACGGCTCTTCGGGACCAGAAGTTATTTGTCACGTAGCGGTTCCTTGAGTTTCGAAACGGGTTGGGCGCAGCTGGGGTTTAGTTAGCAGCCGGGCGCCCGGTCCAAGTTTGCAGCAGCGCGTGAATTGCCAGCAGTGAAGTGCGTCACTGCTCGCGGTGCACCGGCTACAGGGGGCTTGCCTGGAGCAGCGCATGGTGAAGAAGGTGGGCCTGAATCCGCAGCCGTGGGCTGAGGGGGCGTGGTGTGAGCGGCTGGGTCTGTAAGATCTGCCGATCGTAGCATGCACGAAACACCTCTGCCTGAAACGGCCAGCCGGCGAGTTCCCGCAGCGCGCGCGCGGTGTGTTCCGGGTCGCGAACAGCGCGGTCCACGCTAAGCAGGAGCGTGCGCTCCGGGTGGGCGCGGTAGAAGCGGAGCAGCGCGCGGTTGTAGCCGATCCAGCTTCCGAGGGCGCCGCTGTTGGCGGCCCGGGTGTTCAGGTCCTGTTCCTTGCGACGGCACATTGAATCGACCACCAGCAGCGGATCGCGGAACAGGAGGAGGAACCTCGCCTCCGGAATCAACGCCGCCCACTCGGAGAGGAAGAAGCTGGCGCGGGGGTCTTTCCAACCCCAAGGCCGCCCGGCCGCCCGGCGGAGGTCTACCAGTTGCGCCCCCTCCTCCCGTTCCGCGGCGGTAAGCTCCGGGTGTTGCGGATCGCGCTTTAGCGCGCGCTCGTGCAGCTCCACGAAGGCCAGGTCTTCGAAATGCCCGTACGGGTTGCTGGGCAGCGGGCCGATGAGCGTCTCTCCCAGTTGGAACCCCGAGGCCATCAGGTACTGCCCGAACAGCGACGTTCCCGAACGGTGCATCCCACTCAGCACGAGGACCGGGGGAGGGCCGGCCGTCTCCGGCGCGGGCAGTGGCCCGACGTCGGCGCTGGGGAGGATGCAGCCGTTCACCACCCGGGCACCGGGAGGCGGCTGGTGTCCACTCTCCTCCACCCACTCCCGGGAGATCCGTTCCCAGTCTCGCGCGGTGGCGCCCGTGGGAATCCGCAGCACGGTTACTCCCAGACCTTCCACGGAGCGTGACCGGAATTCCAGCAGTCTTCCAGCAGCTTCCATTCCCGGAAGGTGTCCATCGGCTGCCAGAAGCCCTGGTGCGGCCACATCATCAGCTCACCATCCGCGGCCAATCGCTGCAGTGGTTCACCCTCCAGTACCAGGTCGTCCCGGTCGTTCAGGTAGCGATCGAGGAACTCCGGCTCGAAGATGAAGAACCCGCCGTTGATGAACCCCTCGGTCACCTGCGGCTTTTCGGCGAATACGTCCACCCGGCCGTCCTGGACCATCAACTCGCCGAAGCGGCCCGGAGGTCGGACTCCGGTCACAGTCGCCAGTTTGCCGTGGGACCGATGGAACTCCAGCAGCGCGGGAATGTCCACGTCGCCCAGACCGTCGCCGTACGTCAGACAGAACGGCTCGCGTCCGAGGTAGCGGCGCACCCGCCGGAGCCGGGCGCCGGTCATCGCAGACTGCCCGGTGTCGGCGAGGGTCACCGTCCAGCCGTCTTCGGGGTGGCGGCTGTGGAACTCCAGGCCGCTGTTTTCGCCCAGGCGCACCGTGAAGTCGTTCACGCGGGCTTCGTAGTTGAGGAAAAAGTCCTTGATGATGTGCGCCTTGTAGCCCAGGCAGAGCACGAACTCGCTCAGGCCGTAATGGGCGTACAGCTTCATCAGGTGCCAGAGAATCGGCCGGTTGCCGATCTCCACCATCGGCTTGGGGCGGACTTCCGTCTCTTCACGCAGACGGGTTCCTTGACCGCCGCACAGGATTACGACTTTCATGTTTTCTCGCGATCGAGCGTGAGCCCTGGGCTCCAAACTCATCTTCCTACCAGTTGATTGGACGGCAGGCAGTGCCTTGCCCCGCCACTGATGTCGGAATAATGGAGTATCGGAGTGCCGGAGGAGGGGCCTGATACGCCCTTGCCACGCACAGAGGTCCGGTGCGTCCCCACTCCACTAATCCACCGCTCCATTACTCCGTCCCCTAACTCGGCCTTCGAATAGCATGAATAGCGGCAGCCACACCGCTTCCCGGTCCAGGCACAGCACCACTCGCTCCAGCGACCGCAGCAACCAAAGGTACGGCCAGAGGAACAGCCGGCCCCGGCCCGGATGGGAGAGCTGCATGAGCAGGGCGTTCTTGGCACCCAGGTAGCTGAAGCTCAGCACCGGCTCCGTATGCTCCATTTGGATGTACGGCTCCAGCAGCGCTTCCAACTCCCCCGGTTGAAACGGCGCTTCTTTGGGCGAGTCGCCACGGAGGTCGATACGCGCGGTCACCGCCACTTCCTCCGCGCTCATCCGGCGGAGGCCCAGCTTGCGGCCCACGCGTGGCAGCAGGATCAACAGGTCGATGAGCCGGTCCAGTCCCGTGCGGCGCGCCGAGGGTGCACGGTAGCTCACCGGTTCCAGGATGAACACGCGCGCGCCGGGCGCGGCCAGTTCGCGGGTGAACGTCTCCAGCAGCCCGGAGATCTCACTCCGGGTGAGGTGATGCAGTACGGCGTGCAGCACCAGCGCTTCGTAGCGCGCCGGTTCGGCTGTGTCGCCCGGTTCGGTCTCCGGCAGCGTACCCACGTGGAACCGCACCCGGTCCCCCCGCGGCTCCCGCGCCGCAGCCGCGCGCGCGCGCTCGATCTGCGCGGCGGAGGGATCGAGCCCGTCCACCCGTTCCGCGCCGAAGTGCGCCAGCAGCAGGCAGAGCCAGCCGGACCCGCACCCGATCTCCAGCACCCGCGCCCCTTTGGGCACGCCGTGCAACACCCGCCGGAGGTACCGCCCGCGCAAAAGCCGCTGGATCGCTGGCGTTTGCACCCAGCAGTAGCGATCTTCCACCTCCGCGTGTCGCTGCCACCACGCAGCTTCTGCGGCGTCCAACTCGGGAGTCGGCAGCAACGGCCGAGCGGAGGGCGTCACGGCCGCCCCGGTTGCTGGAGCGCCGACAGTGGTGAGGGCAGACGACATAGGGCGGTGCGGATTACGCCTCGACCAGGTCGCCGACCGGATGACTCACCCAGTTGGAGCGCACCAGGAACATGTTGTTGGCCCGCGCTGGCATCTTACCCACGCTGAAGAAGTCGCCCGGAGCCACATCAAGGGTGAGCACGTTCTCGATGTGCTCCTGGAAGCGAATGGTGTCCCCGAACGCCAGGTTAACCGCGTAACTCCCCGGTGAGAGGGCCACTTCATCGATGGTGACGTCGAAGTGGCACCGGCCGCGCAGTTCCTGGAACGGCACGGGCTGCAGATTGGAGTCCAGGGTAAACAGCTCGGCGCCCACGTCGTTGGTGATCCACAGGGCGCCGCGCGGCAGCCGGATCGGCTCCGGCAGGTCCAGCTCCACGCGGAAGGTCACGGGCTGCCCGGCAACGATGGTACTGGTGGGATAGCCGTCGCCGTTCAGCACCGTCAGCCGCTGCAGGTTGGCCACCCCCGTGCCCCGCTGGCGCCCCGGATGGTTCACCAGTTCCGCCGAGGCGCCCTGGGTCACGTGCTCCTGCAGGTACTCGTGGATCGTCTCGGAAGGAGAGCCGTCATACACCAACTGACCGCCGCGGAGCCAGATGCAGCGGTTACACAGGGCGCGGATGGAGGGCATGCTGTGGCTCACGAACAGCACCGTGCGCCCCTCGTTCGCCACCTGCCGCATCCGGCCGAGGCACTTGTTCTGGAAGGCGGCGTCTCCCACCGCCAGTACCTCATCCACCACCAGGATCTCCGGGTCCAGGTGTGCGGCTACGGCAAACGCCAGACGCAGGTACATCCCGCTGGAGTAGCGCTTCACCGGGGTATCGATAAACCGCTCTACCTCCGAAAACTGGACGATCTCGTCGAACTTGCTCTGGATCTCCCGGCGGCTCATCCCCAGGATCGATCCGTTGAGATACAGGTTCTCCCGGCCCGTCAGCTCGGCGTGGAAACCGGTGCCTACCTCCAGGAGGGAGGCCACGCGGCCGCGGATCCGGATCCGGCCGGCGGAAGGTTCGGTGATCCGGGAGAGCACCTTCAGCAGCGTGCTCTTGCCTGCCCCGTTGCGGCCGATGATGCCCAGCACCTCGCCCGCGGGAACGTTGAACGATACGTTCTGCAGCGCCTTGAGCGTGGTCGCGGCCCGGTCGGACGCGCTGGCACGGCGGAACGGCGCGGTAACCCCCCGCACGATGGCATCGCGGAGCGTGCCGTACTGCTCCTGCTTTGCCCCGAGCTGGTATTCCTTGCAGACGCCCTCAACTTGAATCGCGGAATAGCTCATACGCTTAGATGATGTCCGCGAAGCGGCGCTCTACCGCCCGGAAGTAAGTAGCGCCGAACAGAAAACAAACTACGGAGATGGCGAGAGAGAGGGAGGTGTTGCCCCAGTGGATCGGAAGCCCCAGGAAGGCGGAGCGGAAGCCGTCTACCAACCCGGTCATCGGGTTGAGGAACATCAGACCGCGCCACGGCGCCGGAATCATGGAGTTGGGATAGATCACCGGCGTGGCGAAGAACCAGAGCTGCACCATAAACGGCACCACGTACCGAAAGTCCCGGTAGGCCACGGTCAGCGCCGAGAGGAGCGTGCCCACCCCCGTCGCGCACAGGATCGTGCCGATTAGAAACACCGGGACGAGCAGGATTTGCGCGGAAAGGCCGGTATGAAAGTACAGCATCATCCCCAGCAGCACTACCGCGGAGACCGCAAAGTCCACCAGCCCGGCGCCTACCGCCGCGAGCGGGATGATGAGGCGCGGGAAATACACCTTGGAGATGAGGTTGGCGCTCCCTACCAGGGAGTTGCTGCTGTTGTTGATGGAGTTGGCGAAGAACGTCCACGCGAGCTGGGCGGTGTAGACGTAGACTGCATACGGCACGCCCCCGGTCTTCTGATCCAGCCCGGCCAGCCGGCCAAACAGCAGTGTGAAGACCAGCGTATTCGCGAGGGGCTGAAGGATCGCCCAGGCGCCGCCCAGCGCCGTTTGCTTGTAGCGGATCTTAACATCCCGCCAGGTGAGGAAGTACAGCAACTCGCGGAAGCGCCAGATCTCCGCCCAATCGATCGGGCTCCAGCCCTGCTGGGCCTCGATCACCAGCTCCGGTAGAGCTGGCGCGCCGCCCGTATGCGCGGCGAGCGGCTCTCGCTCGGGCAATACCTCTAAAGACACGTGAACTCCTGGAGAACGGATGGGGGAACGAACGGGATCAAAGCAGGAGTTGCAGCAGCCAGGTAGTGGGCAGCCAGCGGCTGAGGTTGTTCATCAAGCCGCCCTGCTGTGTCGTGTCCCGTGGCGAGATGAAGATCACGTCCCCGGGCTGCAGGGCAATGTTGTCCTTGCGCGCCGGCTTCTTGAGCACCCCGTCCAGGTCCACTCGGAACGGCTCCTTGGCTCCCTGGCGGATGATGCGGACGTGATCCAGGTTCTGGCTGCTCGGGTTAATGGTGACCGCCTGGGCCGGGTCCAGGAAAAAGTCCCGCACCGTCATCCCGGCCTTCAGCCCGCGTGCTCCGGGGGCCTGCACCGCGCCGATGATCAGCACCGTGTTCTTCAACTCCGGAACCGAGATCTCGTCAGCCGGCTCCAGCTTAATGCCCCCGCTGCCGCTCGGGTCCTGCTGTGAGGTCAGGTTGATGATCTTGGGCGCCTGTCCCGTCCGGCGCAGTTCCACGTGGGAGAGGTCCGCCAGCGTGGTGGGCCGGCCGGCGGTGATCAGCAGGTCCTCCAGGGTCATGCCCTGCTTCAGGTCGAACTGTCCGGGGTTGGTCACCTGCCCGCTGATGCGCACGGGGTTCGCCAGCGCCACCGGGGCCGGGGGCAGGAGCGGCACCTCGATGGAGTCGCCGTCTTTCAGGAACAGGTTCGACCTCGGGTCAGACACGCGCTCCGGCGTGGAGATGTCCACGATGGTGCGCTTCAGGTCCGGATGGATGATCGCCACCTTCGTCAGGTCGGCATCCCGGCCGGCGCCGCCCGCCAGGTCCAGCGCCTTGCGCAGGCGCAGCCCCTCTTCTAGCTCCATCGGGCCGGTGCGCCCCACGGCGCCCACGATGGTGATCTTGCCCAGCTTGGGCAACTCCACCGGCTTGTCGGCCGGGTCCGGCGCGATGTGCACCAGGGCCACCCGCACCTCCGGATCCACCAGGTCCTCATCCAGCTTTTTCCGGAGCAGCGTCTCCAATTCCGGAATCGAGAGCCCCACCGCCTTGATCGGCCCCACCGTCCGCAGGTAGACGCGCCCGTCCGGCAGGATCACCCCCGCGCAGTCGTAATCCTTCTGCGGCGAGACGGAGATCGAGACTTCATCGCCCGGCCGCAGCCGGTACAGCTCCGCCGTCGCCGCCGTCGCCGGCTTCGCCGGAGCCGCGGGCTTGGCCTCGCCCGCCGGTTTCGCCGCGTCGGCAGCCTCCGCCGGCAGCACGGCAAACCCCGAGACGGCCAGCGTCAGCAACAGCGTCAGAATCGGAACGGCAGATCGATGCTTCAGCATACGGCTCTCCGAAAGCAGAAAGACCACGCTCTCCGCAGTTTAATGATCGCAAACAAAACCAGCAAGCGGTCACCCGCCCTGCGAGCCCCGGGTACCTCGCGCGGGGTCGAGATCCTTCGCGCCGCTCCAGGATGACGGGGTATGGTCCAGGCTACCGACGTTCCCAAGCTTGTATCCCCGAACGCCTGAACGCCACCGCACCCAACGCCCCTAATTGTCGTCGTCGTTCTTGATTTGCCACGACCGCGGTTTCACCGCCTCCCCGGCAGTAAGCTTCTGTCGGCCGCCTTTGCCATTCCGGCCGGCGCCGTTCTTCGGCTCGTCGTCCGAGTAGTAGCCGTCCGCGGTGTAGTAATAGTTGTGGTAGTAATAGTAGCCGGCCTTGCGCTGCTGGACCCGGTTGAACACCACGCCGATTACCCGGGCTCGCGCGCGCAGCAACAGCTCTTGGGCGTGCTTCACCGCGGCCTTACGCGTCTGGCCCACCTGGAGCACCAGCACCACGCCGTCCATCCGGCTGGCGATGATTAGCGGGTCCGTCACCGGAATGCAGGGCGGGCTGTCGAAGATCACGATGTCCGCGCGTTCGTCCAGCTCCTCCAGGAGGTGGTCGAAGGCGCGGGAGTTTAGCAGCTCAGCCGGGTTGGGCGGGATCGGGCCGGCGCAGATCACCCGGAGGTTCTCCAGTTCCGTCGGCTGGATCGCCTCGTCCAGGGTGCGCATCCCCACGAGCACCTCCGAGAGTCCCGGGCTGGAGGGCATTTGCATCAGGCGATGCACGTTCGGCCGGCGGAGGTCCGCGTCCACCAGGATCACCCGCTTGCCGTCCATTGCCATCGCGGTCGCCAGGTTGACCGAGGTGACCGACTTCCCCTCGCCCTTCGACGAACTCGTGACCAACATCCTCCGGAGTGGCGCGTCGATGCTCGCAAAGCCGATGGTGGAGCGCAGCGCCCGGTACGCCTCGGCCACGTGCGAGTTGGCCGGCAGCGAAGTCAGCAGCCGGGTGCCCCCATCGTCAATCGACGGTACGTGCCCAATGGCGGGGATCATGGAGAGCCGCTCCAGGTCGCCCGGCGCGTTCACGCGGTCATCCAGGAACTCTTGCAGGAAGGCCATCGCGGCGCCCAGAAGCACGGCCAACACCAGGGTGAGGGCGAGGTTGGTCGCCTTGCGCGGGCGGATCGGGGTAGAAGGAATGCGCGCTGCCTCGATCACCCGGGCGGTGGTGATCCGGGCTTCGGCGCGGAGTTTGAGGTCGCGCAGGCTGGCCTCAATGGCGTTGAGCCCAGCTTGCTCCGCATCGCGCTGGCTGGTGAGGTGGGTCAACTCCAACTCCCACAAGCCGTAATCCTCTACGGCACCTTTCCGGGCGTTGAAGCGAGCCTCGGCCACGTTGAAGGCCGCCTGGTACGACTCCAGGTTGGCTTCCAGATCGGCGATCTTCTCTTCGAGCGTGGCGCGGAGCGGATTGGGGGAGTGCAGGCGGGTGATCAGCTCCTTCGGCTCCGCCGCCAGTTGCGCTTCCAGCTTCGCGATCTGCGCCTCGACGCTGACCACGCTGCGATGCGTCGGCTTGTAATCCCGCAGCAGATCGTCTCGCTGGAATTTCAACGTATCCAGCTTTTCCTGGAACCGGGCGAGGCGGGGGTTCTCCTTGCTCTCCTCGCGGACGATGTCGAGCGGTTCCTTCTCCAGGCGGGCTCGCAGCTGTTGGAGTTGTACTTTCGTGCTGCTCAGGTTGCTTTCCGCGGCGTGCTTATCCGCCTGGAGCTGTACGTACTCCTGTGCCTGGGCTTCCTGATCCGCCGTAAGCTGAATCACGCGGTGCGTTTTGCGGAAATTGATCAAGCGCAGTTCCGCCTGGCGCAGGCGCTTCAAGTTCCGATCCCGCTCGCGGATGGCGAACTCCACGGACTTATCGATCCCGGTACTCGCCACGAGGTCGGTCCGCTTGAGGTGCATGCTGACGATGGTGTTGGCGAGCTCCGTGATCGACTTGGGATCTCCACCCTCCACCACCACCCGGATAACGTTCATCCCTTCCAGCGGCTCGATGGTCACGGTGGGCGGTACCACGCCGGGACGCACCACGGTTTTGGCTTCCTTCCGCGCGTCTTCCTGGAAAGGCTCGCTCTGCAGGATCTCCACCTGCGTCTTGATTGGATCGGGCCGGGCCTGGGCCAGGATCACCGAGATCGGGTCCTTCGCGTCAAACATGCCCACGGCGGCCCCGCCCATCGGCACCAGCACCTTGGCGTACGTCTGGTAAACGGGTTTGCTGAGCCCCGTCACCACGAGCCCAATGGCCACCACCATCACGAAGATCTGGATGAAGATCGTCCGGCGGCGGCGGATTACGTCCACGTAGACGGAGAGGTTCAGGTCGGCTCGAGGGGCTGCCGAGGGGCTGGGCGAGGCGAGGCTCATGGGTGTGCTCGATGAGAATGCGCGGCGGGGCCGGCGTTCGATTTACTGAAGGGTGCGCCGCAGCGCCACAGGAGCCGTACATTGCGTAGCACTCTCGATTACACAACCGAGAGCCCCCTAGCGCTGGTATACGAGCCCAGATCCTGACCCACAAGCCTTCTCGCTGCTACACAAGCGAGGCGCTCGGTCCGCTCCACCCCTGGAGGGCGGGCGGCTGCAGGGCAAAGGCCTGGTCGTTCAATAGATGAGCAAGACCCGGAAGTGGTTAACCATCCCGGGCGGCAATTCCTGTTGGTGGGATTACGGAGCAGCGATGCGCGGAATCTGACCCCGGGAGCGCGAACATCGGTCTCCGGCACTTCAACTAGATTATGGCCCCTGAATTTGACGCACTGGAGGCGGTCCGGTCCTTTTCTGCCGGGTGCCTCGGTGGGCATGACCGGGCCTGCCCGCCCGTCCGGCGTCAGGCCACCGCACTGTTTGCCCCATTCAGCGCCTCGATGCCGCCAATGAAATACCCCCTGGCCACCGCGTCGCCTGCCCGGCCACCCTCCCTGACCCCGAACACCCAGCCCCCAGCCGCCAGCCCCGCGAACAACGCGAGCCAATGTTTACCAGGCAGCCGACCGAAGAGAATGGGACGAAAACCGAAAATGTGGGAGGGAAAGCCCCCGGCGAGGAACCAAGTTATCCCAGAGCAAAGGCACACTTGCAGGATCGTCAAGCAAGACCGATAATAGTGTGGGGTTCCGGCGCACGGTCGCGTGTGGGGCCAGAGCGAAGCAGAACCGGATCGCCAGACGGGTCGCGCGCGGCGCGGCGGAAGTCATGAAGTGGCTCCCTGGCACGCAGGTTGAAGGTTCAAAGGGGAGTATGATGCGAGTAGATTTCCGGATGAACCGGGGCCGCACCGCGGCCCGCGTCCCTGGGCGGGCAGCATCCACCCGCATGGTGCGGGGCCTGGCGTGGGTGTTGGCGGCGAGCCTGGCCGTGTTCGCGGGGGCAGCGGCGCGGGCCGCCGGGCAGACTTACGAATCCATCACGCTCCCCGCCGCGTCGATGAACGCGAACTTCGGCCAGCACTTCGGCCCGTTGTACACGGACTCCGCGTACACCAGCCTTCCGGAGTTCACCAACCTCTCCACCACCGGTGCAGCCACGTTCGGCTCCGTGCCGTTCATCATTCCTTACAAAGCGCCGCTCGCGCCTTTTGCCAAGGGCTCGCGTGTGATCCCCACGAACGCGCAGAGCAACTTCTGGCTCAGCGCCTACTCCGGCGGCGCCCAGGCGAGCGGACTCCAGACCCTCACGGTGCCTTCCACCTTGAGCCAGGTCGCGGAAGTTTACGCGCTGATGGGCTGCTGGTGGGGTCGCCCCGGCACCCCGCTGGTGAGCGTGCGGTTCACCTTCCAGGACTTCGGCGGCTCGACGTATACCTACACCAAGACGCTGCAAGCCGGACCCTCCAACTATACGCTTTACGCACCGTACACTGGGCTGACCCCGCCTTCCACCGCCGAGATTCGCGACTTCCACGATAGCCAGTTCAGGGCGCGGTACAGCAACGTCATCAACGGCACCACCACGCAGCAGGTGTGGACCGATCACTACTTCGGGCTCTCCGATAAGGACAGCGCGCGCACCTACCGCATCGACATGCAGCGCCTGGAGATCCCGTATCCCTACAACCAGATGAAGCTGACCGAGGTCAATGTCTCGGACGACGGAGCCTGGGGCGTGCAGCGCATCTTCCTCGGTGCCGCCACGGCCAACACCGGCCACTGCGCGCAGGTTACGCTGCTGCAGACCTACAGCGGCGGCACGGGCGTCTACCTTCAGGTCTACCGCGTCACCAACTGCTCCACCTACCAGTGGGACAATCCCGTTTCCCTGGTGCTCAAGAACCTGACGTCCGGGGTGACCCTCACCAACAGCACCGGAACGGCTACGGGCGAGAACGCGGGCTATCCCTACATCAACAGCAGCGCTTCCAGCGCCCTGCTGCCGGGCCAGAGCGTCATCATGACCCTCCGCTTCTCCAAGAGCACCCCGGGCACCCTCACGGGCATGCCCTTCACCCCCAAGATCCTCGCGGGCCTGCTCCCCCGGTAAGCCCCCGCTTCACCGAACCCGTCAAACAGA
>Ga0255338_1004628_pt1 | contig 13894 bp, 11 predicted proteins | sample MeOH1_35cm_T4_19_FD_203715 | JGI IMG/M metagenome (GOLD analysis project Ga0255338, IMG submission 203715) | Sandy soil microbial communities from University of British Columbia, Vancouver, Canada - MeOH1_35cm_T4_195 | ecosystem: Engineered > Artificial ecosystem > Sand microcosm > Unclassified ...
TGGAAGTAGTTGCCCTGTTCGTTATCTTTGGCGTCTTTTATGCTATTGACGAAGCGCAAAGCAAAGCATTTATTACTGACCTTGAACTGGATCGGCGCGGATCAGCGATTGGACTTTACAATTTGGTCACTGGCGTTATCTACCTACCGGCATCGCTGATTGCAGGAGCGTTATGGCTGCTACACCCGGCCAGTGCTTTTCTTTTTGCCGCATTACTTGCCTTTTCTGCGTGCGTAGTATTTCTGTACCTGAGACCGGATCTAAAGAACAGCGGTTCGCGATAATTGCACCTCGAATATCCCAAGCAAGCTGTCACAGCTTCATGCGGCAGTCCTGCCTTCAGGTTTCCTGGATAATTCAGACTGCCTCTACCCCATAACCTGCATTTAACACGACCAATTTCAGTTGCTCGGGCGAGGTTACATGCTCATCGTATTGCACCGATGCTTCACCCGTTGAAAGCAGCACCTTTACGTCACTGACTCCCGCAACCGATTTCAGTGCTTGCGTTAAACTATTGACGCAGCCACCGCAGGTCATTCCAGTTACTTTTAAAACTTCAGTTTGCATGATGAAATCCAATCCTGTCTGATTAAGTATTATTCTAAAGTAGCTGACTAGCTGACTAAATGATATTACATGCCGTCTCGTTAGACTATATCAATCATCCGGATAAATAACCAATACGCATTTCCATCACATGGTATTACTGCATTTGAATTTATGTACTTTCTTCAAGCATGCCTTGCACAGATAAAACGATGATTTACACATGAAAAAAGCCGCATCTCGGCGGCTTTTTAATCAACTTAATTTAACTTAACTTAAATGGTGCCGGTTTCCAGAATCGGCTGCAAAACGTAATGTATATCCGCATTCTGGAATTTACCTTTTAAATCCGCTATCAACGTATGCAAAACCGGCAATGCTGCATGCAACATAAACTGCACACGCTTCTGTCGTCCGGTTACCTGCTCAACCAGACTCAACTTCACTGCTCCATTGCTGGTGCCGTGGCCGCTGACATTGCTAGTGGTATACCCGGAAATTGCACTCTGCTGCAATAGTAAATCTACCAACATTTCTTCCAAATCAGGTGCTGCGATGAGTATTAAAAGACCTTGTGGCGCATTATCTTGTGTCATTTTTACTCCTACTTAAAGAATCTGCGATAAAAGATGGGCAGCAGAACCAAGGTAAGCGCGGTTGAACTCACCAAGCCGCCGATGACCACGATCGCCAATGGCCGCTGGATTTCAGATCCCGGGCCAGTCGCAAATAGCAATGGAATCAAGCCGAACGCAGCGATACTCGCTGTCATCAGCACCGGCCGCAGCCTGCGTTTCGCACCTTCCACCACGATAGTGAGCATTTCCATACCTTGCGCCTCAAGCTGATTAAAGTAGCTGACCATCACCACGCCATTGAGAACAGCAATACCAAGCAGGGCAATAAAGCCGACTGAGGCAGGCACCGATAAATATTCACCAGAAAGCCATAGGGCAAACACGCCGCCTATCATGGCAAATGGAATATTGGATAAAATCAGCAACGCCTGCTTGATCGAGCCAAAGGTAGCGAACAGCAGCAGGAACACCAGGCCAATCGCCACCGGCACTACGATTGCCAGGCGTGCGGAAGCGCGCTGCTGGTTCTCAAACTGACCGCCCCACTTGATTGAATATCCTTCATCCAGCTTGACCTCTGCCTGCACGCGCTGTTTTGCTTCTTCCACAAAGCTCACCAGATCACGGTCACGCACATTGGCCGTTACTACCACCAGACGTGCGCCACGTTCTCTGTCCACTTTTACCGGACCTTCTTCACGCACGACCTTAGCAACTGCACTAAGCGGTACATTCGTGCCATTGGGTAACGTCAGCATCAAGTTATCAAAGTCTGCCGGCGATGCACGCAAATCCTGGCTGCCCCTGATCAGAACCGGGGTACGCCGCTGGCCTTCCTGCACCACACCTAATTGTTTACCCTCCAGCTGTGCCAGCAAAATAGATTCAATCTCGGTAATGCTTAAGCCCAAACGACCGGCTGCAAAGCGATCTATCTTGATCTGCAGATACTGCACACCGCTATTTTGCGGGGTGTACACATCCTGGCTGCCTGAGACTGATTCCAGAATCTTGATGATCTGCTGCGCTTTGGTATTCAGCGTAGTCAAATCCGGCCCGAAGATCTTGATTGCCAAATCGCCGCGCACACCTAAAATCATTTCGTTGACGCGCATGTCAATCGGCTGCGTGAAGCTATAAGCCAAACCTGGCATTTCATGCATGACTTTCCGCAGTTCGTCGATTAACCCTTCTTTGGTCTTCATGCGCCATTCACTGGCAGGTTTCAGAATCAGAAAGTTATCCGTCTGATTCAGGCCCATTGGGTCCAGACCCAGATCATCAGAACCTACCCGGGAATAGACTCCTTTAACCTCGGGCACCTTGCTTAGAATGGCACGCTGTACATTCAGGTCGGTGCTGATTGTCTGCTGCAGATTAATGGACGGCAATTTTTCTACACCGATAATAATGTCGCCTTCATCCATAATCGGCATAAAGGTTTTACCAATCTGTGTATACGCTACACCGGTAACCGCCAGCATTACAAACGCTGCCATCACAATCACTTTGGCATGGCCCAGGCACCACATCAGCACCGGCTCATAAACCGCCAACGCCTTTCTTACCAGCCAGGGTTCCTCATGGCTAACCTCTTTAAGCAAGAAGGAAGCAAGCACCGGTATCACCGTCAGCGACAGCACCAGCGAGCCCGCCAGCGCAAACATGATGGTAAGCGCTACAGGAGCAAACAACTTGCCTTCCAGCCCCTGCAAAGTCAGCAATGGCAGGAATACGGTGATAATGATCAATATCCCAGCCGTAACAGGCACGCTTACTTCACGTACCGCACGGTAAATCAGGTGCATTCTGGGTAATGTCCCTGCCTTTTTTTCCTCGGCAAGATGTGAAACGATATTTTCCACCACCACCACAGCGGCATCCACCAACATACCGATAGCAATGGATAAACCGCCCAGACTCATTAAATTGGCAGACAAGCCAAAATACTGCATCAGCAAGAATGTAAACAAAGCCGAAAGCGGCAGGATGAAAGCAATCGTCAGCGCGGCTCTGAAATTACCCAGGAACAATACCAGCAATATCAGCACCAGCACTACCGCTTCTTCCAGAGCTTTGGTCACCGTATGCACAGCCCGTTCCACCAAACTGCCCCTGTCGTAAAATACCTGAATCCTGACACCTTTGGGCAAACTGGGAGTCATTTCGGCTATTTTATCCTTCACACCCTTAACTACCTGCTGCGCGTTGGCTCCACGCAAACCCAGCACCAGGCCTTCAACGACTTCCCCTTTACCGTTGCCGGTTACCGCTCCATAGCGTGTAATCGAACCGATGCGCACATCTGCCACATCAGCGATTCTGACTGACATGCCCTGGTCTGTACGCAAAACAGTATTTTGTACGTCTTCTATGGTTTTAAAACCGCCTTCCGCGCGTACCAGCAACGCACCTTCGCCGTCACTCAACCGACCGGCGCCGCCATTGCGATTGTTGTTCAACAACGCCTGCTGCAGGTTATCGATAGCCACGCCACGCGCGTACATGCGGGCGTTGTCAGGTATGATCTCAAAACTACGTACCAGCCCACCCAAAGCATTCACGTCTGCAACACCGGGCACTGTCCGTAGCTGTGGCCGGATCACCCAGTCCAGCAGGCTGCGCCGCTCCTGCAGGCTTAAAGTGTCGCTTTCCACGGTGAACATGAACATTTCACCCAGCGGTGTTGTCATGGGCGCCATACCACCCGATGCATCGGCCGGCAGATTGGCCCATACCGCATTCAGGCGTTCTGCCACCTGCTGGCGTGCCCAATAAATATCGGTACCATCCAGGAAGTCCACCGTAATGTCAGTGAGCGCATACTTAGCAACAGAGCGCAATCCTACTTGCTTAGGTATCCCCAGCATTTCGACTTCTATCGGCGCGGTTATGCGCGCTTCGACTTCTTCCGGTGTCATGCCAGGGGCTTTAACGATGATTTTGACTTGTGTTGAAGACACGTCAGGGAATGCGTCAATCGGCAAGGATTGATAGGCAATTGCTCCCGCAGCGGCTAAACCCAGCGTCAGGAGGATCATCAGCAATCGTTGTGTGAGTGCAAATTGAATCAGTTTACCTAGCACAGGGCACCTCCAGAAGGCTCAGCGCTAAAAATGTCAGAGGTTTGCATCACTCACCCCCCAACCCTAACCAGGTACCCTTGATTGCTGAAATACCTGTCACTGCGATTTTTTCACTGCCTTTAAAACCGGCATCTAAAATAGCCTCTTCACCCTGCTCTGATATCACTTTTACCTTAACCGGTGCAAAGCCGTTTTTTGTTTGCACAAAAACAAAAGCCTCCGCCCCCTGCCTTGCAAGCGCAGATTTCGGCACACTAAAGTATTGTGCTTCGCCGCCAAGGCTTATTTCAGCTTCTACAAATTGGCCTGGCGACAATTTCTCGGCACCTTTGGTAATTTCAGCGCGTAAATGCAAGGTTTGATCCGCTTTGTTCACACTGCGTATCACCGCGATTAATTTACCGCTTGCCTGTAATTTAGGCACCGATACCGCCATACCTTGCTTAACGAAAGGTAAGCCTTCAAGCGGCGCGTGTATTTCGAGCCAAAGCGGGTTCAGGTTGGCAATCCGGTATAAAGGCATTGCCATATCTACACGCTGACCAGTGGTTACCATTTGTTCCAGCACCTGGCCATCCATAGGGGCCGTTAAAGTTATGCCGCTGCTCATGCCCGCTGCCGGGCTCAATTTGCCGATAGCAGCGTCGCTCATCCCGGCCAGACGCAAAGCTTGTTTGCGTTGCTCTAATGCAGCGCTAGTTTCATCATGCATACTTTCCGTCTCTAAATAACGGCGTTGCGGAATGATGCCATCCTTAAGCAATTCGGTATCGCGCGCCAGACTTTTTGCCGCTAATCTTTTTTGTGTCAGCGCCTGTAAATAATCCCTTTGTAAATTCAACAAGTCAGGACTATGCAAATGCGCAATCGCCTGCCCTTTTTTAACGGTTTGGCCAGCCGCAATGTACACCTGGTCAATCAAGCCGGACTGCGGCGCACTGATTACCCGCTCCTGCCCAACAGGAACCACGATCTCAGCCGGAAAGTGACGGCTGCTGAATATGTTGTTTTTACCTATAGGCGCCACGGTCACACCTAAGCTTTGCTGCTGACTGGCGGTCATCACCACGTCTGCCGCTTGTGCATTGCTAATTAGAAATGCACAAACGATGGCGATCGATAATAAATAATTCATGGAAGTACTCCTACTGTTTGGTTGTAGCGGGCAATATCCCACTGCACTTGAACTTGGCGCGTCGTAAATGCGCGCTCTGCCTCAAAGGTTTGCGCTTGCACCCGCAGCAAACTCACCAGATCGGACTCACCTAATTGAAAAGCTTTTTGTGCAAGCCTGACACTCTCTTTGGCAATTTCGTACTGCTTCTCTGCCAGCACCAGCTCGGCACGACTTACGCTCAAATTATGCTCAGCCTCATGCATTGCGGTTTCAAGTGCATACTTCAGCGTTTCACGCTCACTTAAGGCATTACCGACACCGATTTCGGCAGCCGCTTTAATCGGTGCAGCACGCGTCTCACCGCCAAACGGAATACGCAATTTCACACCGACACTTTCATTAGCGGTAGTATCAAACGCCCCTTTTGTACTGCGCATATTGACCAATACCTGCATGTTTTCATGGCTTTCCACCTGTGCCAGATCACGCTCGGTTTCTGCCAATCCCACTTTGGATTGCGCTTCCAGCCAGATTGACGATTGGCTGTAATCTTCCAAAGCCGACTGTTTCTCTTCAAAACTGGCGGGCAGCTCGCGTAAGCCTGTGAGCAAATAATAGCGATGGCGTGCATGCATCACTTCTGCTTCAGCACGCAGTTTTTCTTTTTCGGCGCGCAAGGTTTCCTGCTCCGCCAACATGGCATCTGTCTTAGCCATCTCGCCGGCCTTAAAGCGTTTTTCAACATCACGCTGCAACTTGTTAGCCACTTCCAGCTTATTCGCAGCCAACGCCAGGTTGTTATCATTAAAAGCAATCGTCCATAATGCTTCCCGCAACTGGCCAGCCACCTGCAGCTTTAAACTCTGACGGCTTGCGATTATCGTGGACTGGCTCGCATCGGCTACTTTAAGGCGGTTATTACGTTGATTAGGCAACCAAACCGGCAATTCCAGCTCGGCTTGCCAGTCACGCTCGCCGCGGGCGCTGCCTATCGTGTCGTTCTGATGGGAGACACTCACTGCCGGGGTCGTAGGCAACAAGGCATTTGCAACCAGACTCCTGGCAGAAACCATAGAATCTCGCGATTGCAGCGATGCCTGCATTGGATTACGCGCATACGTTTTTTCCAGCACTTCAGACAATTGTAGATTGGGATTCACCTTAAGCTCATCAAAGTGATCAACCTGATGATTAACTTGTGGCGGAACTGTCGGGGATTGATCCACCGGCTCCTGCATCGGCGCGGCAACTGCGTTGCCGGCTACGAATGCAAAGTAAGCAATTGACAGCCGAAATCGGCTAAAGATAGCCATAAAACTCTCCTAAAATCAAAAAAACATTCGCATAATTACCCGAATGTGAACTGCATGACTGTTTTAGAAAAGCGGGGGCGCGCGGGGTCTGGATAGCGAGCGCAAATGTAACAGGAAAAGGGGGCTAGTAATTAAATTTGTCTTACCCAACTGAATGGTTATCACAAACAAACCCATAACAAATAACACCGCAAATAGAGGCAATGGTAAAGGCTCTACATTCCTTACATAGGCTTTATTAACACCGATGGTATGTATCGGGTGGCTTACGTTCTTAAGCGTATGCTCGCCATCTTGAACTTGCATCAAGTTTTGGACGTGCAAATGCAACCCGTGACCCTGTGTAGAAGAGTCAGCCTCAATATGCGCGTGAATAAATGGTGAAATGGTTTGCAACGCTGCAAACCAAATCACGATTAACCACAAAAATCTTTTATTTAGCACTGAAAACATGGATTTACTTTATCAGCTATTCTTTACAAACACAAATTAGACAAACGCAAATCAGGTTACAGCTCTAATCTTAAGATAACATTAAGAGTTTATTAAATTATGATGTGATGACGCTAAATTAATACGTACGTTTTCTTGGCGTGTAAGTTGAACCGTTAGATTCAATATGCCTAAAGGTAATACGTCCATTGTTGACATCGTACGGGGACAATTCCAGCGTCACTTTATCACCCGCCAGAATACGGATATGGTTCTTTTTCATCTTGCCACCGGTATAGGCAATCAACTTATGCCCATTGTCCAGCGTTACGCGGTAGCGTGAATCTGGCAATATCTCCATCACCACACCGCTCATTTCAATTAATTCTTCTTTAGCCATTGCTGTTGCTCCAATCATATTAAGACCCGCATTGATGCAGCAAACTTAAACAAGTTGAGCAACCCTAAAGCAGTGGGAATAGTGAGATAAGATAATAAAACTGCCTACGCAAGCACTACCAAACGCAGGCGCGACTATAGCCCTGCTAACCTAATTAAGCAAGTAATATCAGTGAATTAACCTACATTGCCACCCAGAATATCGCACATCCCCTAAAATATAATTCAAATAGTGCTTGACATAGTAAGTATTAGTACGTAAAACGTTATTTAGGCGTTTGAATTTTTAATTTGTGGCCTTAATTTTTAAGGCCATTTTTATTTAAAAACCCGAACTTTCAGGGTGCCTCCCTTTTTAAAAAGTATGGAATAAGATATGGCAACAGGTTTAGTAAAATGGTTTAATGATTCTAAAGGTTTTGGTTTCATTACTCCTGACGCAGGCGGCGACGATTTATTCGCGCATTTCTCAGCTATCGTTGATAGCGGTTACAAAAGCTTGAAAGAAAACGATCGCGTTACTTTCGACGTAACTGACGGACCAAAAGGTAAACAAGCTTCTAACATTCAGAAGGTTTAGTACTAAAAGAATCCAATAAAATGACCCTTTACCGGGTCATTTTTTTGCTCGTACTGCCTGGCGCATCTAACAAATATGCTTAAAAAATGAGTAAATAAAACTTAATATCCTGGACGCGCGTCATTTACGTTACGCAATCAATCGTCCGTTATTAAGAGCATGTCAAACAAGTCTTCCCCACCTAACACACTACCAAGTGATTTTTGATAGCGACTCAATATAGAGACCCCATGTTTATTGGCTATTTATATACACATTTATCCATCCACAGCTTCCGCGACGACACCAAATTTCAGCACATACGCTTTGCAATCCCCAAGCAGCCGTGATGAGCCTCAATTTAAAGATCTCAGATTAGCTTAATTCTTTTAACATAGATGCGGTCTGTTCTCTATTATTTTTATCACCAGAAACCTCTCTTAAGCTTCGCTTAAGAATTCGTTGATCTAATTTCCGTTTCGAGCTTAGCGAAACTCTATAACGTAATCGCTTTTCCGTATCCACGCTAAGTGCTTTTTTCTTCATAAGTCCATCACTTGAGGAGTTAATAAATGTTCACTTACTTCAAAATCTCATTAACCGCTGCCATTCTTCTTACCATTTCTTACCCGACATATAGTGCCGATGAACCCATTCAACCGCTGCCGACGGTAAAACCGAGCAATCCTGCGCTGGTAGAACTAGGCAAAAAGCTTTACTTCGATCCGCGTCTGTCTAAATCCGGTTTTATCTCTTGCAACTCATGCCACAACTTATCCATGGGAGGCAGTGATAACCTGCAGACATCAATCGGCCATAATTGGAACCAGGGGCCGATTAATTCGCCTACCGTGCTCAACTCCAGCTTTAACATTGCACAATTCTGGGATGGCCGCGCGGCCAATCTCGAAGCACAGGCCGGTGGTCCCATTGCAAATCCAGGAGAGATGGCATCTTCACATCAACTCGCAGTTAGCGTGTTGCAATCCATTCCAGGCTACGTTAACGAGTTCAAAAAGGTATTCAACACAGACAAGATAGACATTGCACAGACCACAAAAGCCATCGCTGCTTTCGAGGAAACGCTGGTGACTCCCAACTCGCGTTTTGATAAATTCCTGAGGGGTGACAAAAAAGCACTCTCCGATAATGAGTTTGCCGGCTATAACCTATTCAAGAGCAGTGGCTGCATAGCTTGCCACAATGGGCCCGCCGTGGGTGGTAATTCTTTCCAGAAAATGGGAGTGGTTGAGCCTTACAAGACCAGCAGCAAAGCAGAGGGACGTTCGGCAGTTACCGGCAAGGATAGCGACCGCTTCAACTTCAAAGTGCCGACGCTACGCAACGTAGAGCTTACCTATCCTTACTTTCATGATGGTGCCGCAACTACGCTGAAAGACGCAGTGAATACCATGGGGCGCGTACAACTGGGCAAAAATTTTACCAATGACGAAAATGCCAAGATTGTAGCCTTTCTGAAAACACTGACTGGAGACCAGCCAACATTCAGTATACCTATGTTACCTGCATCTTCAGACAATACGCCAAGACCACAACCTTTTACTCCGTAGGGAACATTGGGCATTACACCACAAAAAACTGCTTTACACGTAATGCCCTAACAATAAGGGACAGGCCACGATTAAACTTCATTGATTAACTTAACTTTTCAACATAAACGCGGCCCATCCCTATTGTCAACACTCCCTATTCTATCCGGACAAAATAGCCATCATTGGGATTTCGGGAACTGTATATTTCGGCATATAGATAAAATGGCCCGTACAAAAACCTGATCTATTCAATGTTTTTATTACGCAGGAATAAACAATACAATTGAATTATTGATACTTTTCAATGCATCATCGTAAAAATAACACTTTGAAATATTTCTTTTAAGGGATAGGCTAAGCATCTGTGAAGTATTACAAATTTTTCAGGGGGATATTCTGATGAATAAGTTCATATTCTTACTATTATCAATCATACCGATTAGTGTATTGGCTGAGGATAACTTTGCAGGACCTTATGTTGGTGCACATCTGGGATACGTTGAAGGTCATGACAAAGGTAAGGAAGTATTCCAAAATGGGGTGCCCAATGGCTACACCCAAAAAACTTCCCCCGATGGTGTGCTGTATGGCCTACTTGCCGGCTATAACAAAACTCTGGAAAACAATGTATTGCTGGGGCTCGAAGGTGATTATGAAAACCGCAATGCCGATGATAAAACTTTTCAAAAACAGAACGGGGTGACTGATCCTGCATCCATCACCAAAACTACATTAAAAAATGCAGCATCTATTCGAGCTAGGCTAGGTTATATTTTTAACGATAATCGAACTCTCGCTTACGTTACAGGTGGCTATGCAGTCGCAGAAATCAAAAGAAAATTCAGCAATACTGACACTATCACCTATCCTGTAGGCTCAGAATCACATACAAAATGGCAAGATGGCTGGACTGCAGGTTTAGGATTAGAGCAATTGCTTGGTAACAATCTTTCTGCCCGGGCAGAGTATAGATATTCTGATTATGGCAAACAAACAGTCAGCATAGCCCAACTCTACAATGGCAATAAAGTACACCAGAAATACGACGAAGAACATTCAATTCGTTTAGGTTTGATTTACCACTTTTAATTGTTGAATCGTTATCAATAAAAAAGCCTAGTCATTTCTGACTAGGCTTTATATTTTGGTAGGTGTGCGGGGATCGAACCCACGACAAACGGATTAAAAATATTAGGGTTTTTATGCTGAGTTTGGTTCCACCGTTAAAATACAAAAAGCAGGTGTAAAATAAGCCTTATTTAGATAATGTAAATTCTGCCTCAATCAGCATGTCAATCCCAAACATAAATGTCCAGACTCATAAAATCATCGCGATCATGTGATATTTTTATACTTAAGACTAAATTCCACACAAAAGTTAAATTTCCAATAGGATCTAAAGAGTGTCAATAAATACCCCCCCGCCACCTGAGCATTTAACTCACCCCAAATATCGCCCAGACATTGACGGATTGCGCGCAATAGCAGTTCTTTCCGTTGTCATTTTTCACGCATTTCCCAGATACCTTAGAGGCGGCTTTATTGGTGTAGACATTTTCTTCGTAATTTCTGGCTTTCTAATCTCAACCATTATTATGGGTAGTTTGGAGCGAAATAGCTTCAGTTTTGTTGAGTTTTACAGTCGTCGCATTAAGCGGATTTTCCCTGCATTAATTTTGGTATTAATTGCGAGTTTTGTGTTCGGCTGGTTTGCACTGCTTGCTGGCGAATACAAGCAATTAGGCAAACACATTGCTGGTGGTGCAAGTTTTATTTCAAATTTTCTGTTTTGGAATGAAAGTGGTTACTTTGATAATGCCGCAGAAACTAAACCATTATTACATCTCTGGTCTTTAGGTATCGAGGAGCAGTTTTATATTGTCTGGCCTCTGCTGTTGTGGCTGGCTTGGAAGAAACGATTTAATCTGCTGACAATCACGATTGTGGTTGCGGCAATTTCTTTCGCACTGAATGTTAGCAAAGTGCATGGTAATGCAGTTGCCGCATTCTACTTACCACAAACCCGATTCTGGGAGTTGCTGGTGGGTTCTTTTTTAGCCTATATGACCCTACATAGACGAAGCCTATTCCCCAAGTTCAAACACAAACTTGATATGTGGCTTGGTCAAATTATCTATGCACAAGCATCAGAAACCAATGTCAAAACCTTGCAAAATATCCAATCAGTGCTTGGTGCAGTTTTAATTCTGACTGGTCTTTTTTTTATTACCAAAGATAGAAATTTCCCAGGCTGGTGGGCTCTACTGCCGACCTTTGGCTCAGTGCTGATTATTTCTGCTGGGGTGCATTCGTGGTTTAACCGAGTAGTACTGTCAAATCGTGTCTTAGTTTGGTTTGGGCTGATTAGTTTTCCGCTATATTTGTGGCATTGGCCTTTGTTGTCATTTGCCAGAATTATGGAAAGTGAGATGCCACCACGCCAGATACGTATTACTGCGGTGATGATTTCTATTGTCCTTGCATGGCTAACATATAAGTTTATTGAACAGCCTATTCGTTTCGGTAAGCAAGACAGGATAAAAACCATCATACTGTTTCTCTTAATGCTGGCTATTGGCTGCACAGGATATTACAGCTATAAAAAAGACGGTTTTGAATTTCGACATAAAAAGCAGGAAGAAATTAAGGCTAATGCTAATTTTGATTGGCCAGAAAGTCAGGGGCATAATCAAGAGTGCTCTAGAAGAATGGCTTTAGCTGGCATTGTAACTGGCTATTGTGATGTAAAAAATATTGACCATAACCCGGAAATTTTGATTATTGGCGATTCTCACGGTGACCATTTGTATCCTGGCGTGGCAAATGCCATTGCCGACAAGTCATACAATGTAATGAATCTTGGTGCTGGTCCTTGCTTACCATTTTTTAATGTTGCGTTTATTCAAGAAGGCTATCCAAACTCATGTGGTGCGTATATTGACCCAGCACTTAAATTTGCTATTGAAAACGAGAATGTAAGAGTAGTCATATTGTCTTCAAGAGGCCCTTTATATCTTACTGGTCGTGGATATCATTATGACCGAGGTGGTGAGGAGGGTTTTGATAGAACTCTGGTATTAACTAATAGACCTGAAATTTCTGACTTTCGTCAGGTTTTCAAAATAGCTATGAAAAATACTATTGAGCGATTATTAGAAAAAAATAAGGAAATTATCTTTGTGCTGGATGTGCCAGAACTTGGCTTTGATCCGCAATCATGTATTGACTTTCGGCCTTTAAGACTAACCCCCATCCACGTTAGATTCCCATGTGCAGTATCAAGGCAAGACTTTGATGAACGAAACCTAGAATATAGATCGCTCGTTTTCTCTGTTTTAAAGGACTTTCCTACTGTGCATATTTTTGACGCGGCGGCAGAGTTGTGTGATGAAAAATTATGCTGGGCGATGAAGGGTGGCAAGATGCTTTATCAGGATGATGACCATCTTTCTTTTCAAGGTTCAGATTTTATAGGGCATAAGTTAGTTGAGCTTATTTTAGCTTCAATCCAAGAACATTAACCTGATGGACTATCGTCGCCCATAATTTGTGGTTTCTGAAAGTCATTTGCTGGCTGACTGCAGAATTTTTCTTTAATCTATTTTTTTTGATTTTGGTCAAGATTTAGAATTGAGTTTATTGGATCAAACGCCTTTTATCTCCTTTATGAAGGCATTGAGTCTGTTTCCTTTGCTACTGGTATAAGCTATTTGCCATTTGCATCAAATTCTGTGCAGTTGCCGCACAACATTACGTACGTCTTTATGAACACTTTTCGGACAAGATTGAATTTTTTGCGGACAGAGCGCGCTATCTGACAGTATTAAGGGGAGTTTTACAAAAGAATAACTCACTTAGCAGACTATCATCAAAGCTCAGACCTAACCAATTATGCAATGTCCAACACTATTTGCGCGAGAGCTGCGTTTGTTAGTTAGCTGCAATAGTGCGATGTGAGCTGCTACTCTCTTTAGACCCGCTCTACTACAGCCAAGTAACCTTCCCAAAACCTTAAGAAGTTGATAGTTTGCAAAAGCTTTGCACGCATTAGAGATTAAGTTAAGGCAGTTGTGAGACTGTAAAGTCCGCAACCATCAAAGACAGCAACACTATCTAGAGCTACTATACGGCTACTAAAAACAAATAAAGGGGTTACGATTTCTCGTAACCCCTTATATATTTTGGTAGGGTGTGCGGGGATCGAACCCACGACAAACGGATTAAAAGTCCGCTGCTCTACCAGCTGAGCTAACACCCCATTCATTGAGTAATTTGCGTCACTCACGAAAGGGCGCAATTATGCTGGAA
>Ga0255338_1004629_pt1 | contig 13891 bp, 14 predicted proteins | sample MeOH1_35cm_T4_19_FD_203715 | JGI IMG/M metagenome (GOLD analysis project Ga0255338, IMG submission 203715) | Sandy soil microbial communities from University of British Columbia, Vancouver, Canada - MeOH1_35cm_T4_195 | ecosystem: Engineered > Artificial ecosystem > Sand microcosm > Unclassified ...
CTTGATGGCGTTGGCGATGCCTTGGCCGAGTGGTTCGGCTGCGTAGTTGTCCAGTGCGAATTTCATTGTTGCGCCCCCACCCCTCGGAAGATTTTGCCCATCGCCCCGGACCATGCGTTAGACCACGATGGAGACGAGAACCCGGCGTCTTGCGCGGCAAGCATGGCAGTCTGCTGCGAGCCGGCCGTCGTGCCGTACTGCGAGGCCGTCGCGGCATTTCCAAGGTTGCCAGCATTGGCGAGCCCGGCAGCGCCAAGCGCGCCAACCACCTGCCCGCCGAGAACAAGGCCAGCATTCGGCCGGCCTGCAGCTGCGATGCTGATATTGTCGGCTGCGCCCTGCCCGCGCGAGAAACTACCGAGTCGGTCGATACCGCCAGCAGCATCGGCGACGTTGATCGCCTCATTCGTGCGCAGACGGCCGGCGGCCGTGGTCTTGCCGAGCAGGCGCGCCAGGTCGGATGCCTGCCGCATCTGGTTCACGTTCGACGCGGCTTTCGCGGCAAGGTAGTCATTCGAGACGTTGCCCTGGCTCGTGTTCTGCGCGGTGTTGATCTGCTGCGCGTTCTGCACAGGCGCCATCATCTCGGTCGTGACCTGCTGCGCGATCTGGTCCTGTTGTTGCTGGCGGTCTTCCGGCGCGAACTGCTTGGCCGTGTCCATCGCCGTCTTTTCCGCCTGCATCTGCAGGTCGCGCTGCCGGGCGAGCGCTTCCTGCGTCGCCTGCTGCTGGCGGCTGGATGCATCGCTGCTGGCCTTGTACTGCATCGCGGCGCCGGCCAGCGCGGCGACAATGGCCGCTATCGAAAACGGATCCATGCTCTCCCCTTACGCGTTGGTCCTGCCGGTGCTGCCAGTGTTGCCGCCATAGGTCTGCTGCGGAGCCGAGACGCCATACCATTGCTGGCCAGGCAGGCCGCCCATCATCATTCCCTGGTTGGTCTGGTTCTGCAGGTAGGCGGTGCCGAGGTTATCGAACAGGTTACCCACCGTGGCGCCGCCGCGCGCGCCGGCCGCTGCCTGCGAATTCGCATTTAGCCCAGCAAGCGCTGTTTGCTGCGCAGTGCCGGTGTCGATGCCAGACTGCGCCATCGAGATCAGCGATTGGCGCGTGCGCTCGTCCTGGGTGCGCAGGTCTGCCGCCGCGGCGTCGCCGGCAGCAACCGACTGGATGAGCCCGGTGTTCGTTCTGCGCTGTAGCTCGGCGTTGCTGTCGACGTCGGCAGAGCCACCGAGCAGGCCGGCGCGCGCCAGCCCGAAACGGTTTTCGCGCTCGGCCTGGGTATATTGGCGGTCTACCTCGCGCTTATTCAGATCCGTGACAGCTTGCTTCTGCTCGTCGTACAGGGCCTGTCGGTTGGCACCCATCGGGGCGGTTGTCTGCGTACCAGTGAACAGCTTACCCTCGGAAATCAGTTTGCTGATCGCATCATTGTCTATAACACTACGATCGACGTTTTGGCCTCCGACCCAATATGCCGGGCCATCATCCGCCCCGTTGCCACCGTACTGAGTGCCTCCGATATTTTCGGTTACAGTCCGAGTCGGCGGGATGTACTTGACGCCGTCCTCGTTGTAATAGGTGCTATTCGGATCGAACGACGTCGCCCGGCCTACCCCCGTCGTGACCGGCTGGCCGTTGAAGATCGAATTGATCGCGCTGACGGACGACTTGATCCGTGCTTGGCGATCCGCTTCCTGCTGTTGCGCGGCGCCCGCGCCGCCATCACCACCACCGGACATAAGCCCTCCTATACTTTGCAGCGCACGATCTGATACGTGCGCTCGAATCCGTACTGCTGCAGCAGGCGGGCCATGCCGTCAGTGCAGCGCGCTTCAATATCCGTCACGTCGGCCAGGCGGCAGAACTGGCGGAAGGCCTCGAAAAACTGCTCGTGGATCTCGTCCAACCGCTCGCCCGCCAGCGCCACGATGTTGACGGCATTGATCCGCAGGTAGTGCAGGAACTCGAAAGCCATCGCTGCCACCACTTCTCCGCCTTCCTCCGCGAACCCGACCACCATGCGCCCATCAGCGGCCATCTCTCCAATGTCGTCGACGGTGTGCTCGGCTACCGTCGGCACGCGCTCGAAGATGGGCCGGAGCCGGTCAAACTCGGCGGCAACTTCATCAGCGGTTATTAGGAAGCGGACTTTCATTAGATGGCGCCAAGGCTGTCGTAATAGATCGTGAGCGCATCCAGGCGGAAAGGCTGATCCGTCATATTGCGGAAGCGTGGCGAAAACTCTGTGCCGCAGCATTCAAGTGGGATCACGCCGCCCGGGCGAGTGTTGCCAACGATCCTAACCGGCGGGGTGTACGCATCTGGATTTCTGACATCGAAGCCCAGCGAGAAATCACACTCGCCTTCCATCACGATGTCGATGCCGTAGATGCGCTTCGTCTGGCCCGGCGCCTTGAAATCCATGTACGGCAGTTCGAGCAGGACCTCGAAGGGCTGGCCGTCGTCCGTCGCTACTTCGTCCGTCAGCTTGTAGATGTTGTCGCCCGAGCGCATGTACAGCACGCCCTGGAGCTCGGCGAAGGCGTCGGCCGGGTACGGCAGGAAATAGCGCGACCAGGCCGCAATCTTGGCTGTGCGCGAGATCGAGTACACGAAGACCTGATTCTCGATCGCGCAGATGTATTGCCCTGTTCCGTAGTAGTAGGCGGCCCGCGGGGTGATGCCCGGGCGCTTCGTCTCCGGCCGCACCAGCGCATCGATCGGCGAGCCGATGTCCACGTCGGCCAGCTTCTGCACGAGATTCATCGTCGTGATCGAGCGGAAACCGAAGTCGCCCAGGAAATACAGGTCGCTCGCCACCGTCGCTACCGTGCGCGGGAACGACGTGCCAACGTTCTCGACGTGGTCCGACAGGCCCATCTTCGACGGATCCGGGTCGGCAACCCAAACCTGCGAGCCATCCCGCGCCAGCACAACGAGCTTGTTCTGGTACACGCCGAGCGCATTGGCCTGGCGGTCGCCGCGAGCATTCAGGCCGGTCGGCAAGAAGCCTGCATCATTGGCTGTCGTCCAGTCGCGCGGGTCGCCCGTCTTGCAGTAGCGCACCGTATCGCCGGCGGGCGAGACCGCGAAGATCTTCGAGGCGAGCTTCAGCACCGCGCCTGTATGCGGACACTGCGCGTCGTCAATCTGCGGGGTCGGATTATCGAAATAGTTGTGCTTGATGTTGCCGTTTTCGTACTTGATCGCGGCATAAATGATGCCGTTGAAGACGTCGACAAAAGGCACGTCAGCCACCGGGATCTCGCTGCCGTTGTACGTCGACTTGTGAGCCACGAAGCGCGTATCGGCATGCGTGATATTGCCGACGCCATAGAAGGTGTGCAGCTTGCCAAGGCCGGCAAAAAGCCCCTTCGTGCCGGGCTCCAGCGTCGTCACCTTCACCAAGCCGGGCCGCTTTTGTGTGGCAAGGCCGGTGGTGACGTAGGCGTTCTTCATCTCGCGCAGGCGGTTCGCGTCCGAGACGCTGGCGCCCTTGCGGAGATCAATCCCTAAATCGAAACCTGTCGAACGTGATGGCGCCCATCTTCGTTCCCTCCTATAAGTGTGAGGTTTGAGGTAGCCTGCACGCTCAACCGCGCGAGCGCAGAACGTAGCCGGTGGACGTCTGAACCACCTGGGCTGTATCGACTGGCGCGCTCGTTTCCTTCACGTAGCGCTTGTTCTCGTGCTGCTTGCCCATCTCGATGTCCAGCATGTTCGTGAAGGTCGTCGCCGCCCCCTGCGCGTCCGGGTGCCGGTAGTGCGCCTTAGCGTTCGCCAGCGCGTACAGGAACACGAGGCGATGCGGCACGCTGGTGCGGTCCTGGTCCTGCTCGAAGCGGCCGGCCGGCGCTAGGTACTCGACCACCATGTCGTACTCGCGCGCGGGGATCGGGAAGATTTCCATCTGCCCGTTGAGCGTGTCGTACTTTTCCGGCCATGCGCGGAAGGTCGCCAGCGCGCGGTCGCGCTCGTTGATGCCTTGGCTCATTGGCTCGCGGATCGTGTCGCTGATCTTCACCCATACCGACTTGACCAGCCCGGGGTCGATGTCCTCGTCCTCGTCGTCGTTGTGGTAGTCGTACAGGATCTCGCCGGGCAGCAGCTTGATGATCGCCTTCTTGCGCACCGGGGACGGGCGCAGCTTGGCATACACGTACTCGTGCGCCTCTTGCAGGAACGAGTCGAGCACTGGCGTGTTGTTCGCCGCGGCCGGGCCCTGCGCGATGAAGCCGAGCCGAACGCGCAACTCGCTGCGCAGGTCGGCCAGGGTTTTGTACCGGGATTGAAGTCCGCTCATGCCGTGGTGATCTCAATAGAAACCGTGTTGCCAGTGCGCACCAGTTCCACGGATACCGAGGTCTTGCCGACGAGGCTCGCCGTCTTGATGGCGGGATCCACGTCAGCAACCTTGCCGGCAGCGGAGCCAGCGGGATCGAACAGCAGGCCGATGTCGTTGCCGTCTGCATTCTTGTAGCCGGTATTGGTGGCGCCGACGCCGTCCGAGTAGAATGCGCGCGCCTCGTAGTCGAGCTTGTTCGTGCCGTCAGTGGCGCGAACCTTCTCGCCGTTCGGCAGAAGCTTCACGCTGAAGCCGACGAAGCGGTATTCGGGAGCGGTGCTGTACTGCGATGCCTGCAACGACGGCGCTTTCAAGGCGCTCAGGAGCGTTTGCAGGTCGGCGGTGTCCTTGCGCACCACCACCGCGACGTCAGCGCTGCCAGCGGGGCCAGTGGGACCGGCAGGGCCATCGGCACCAGTCGGGCCAACGGGGCCTTGAATGCCAGGCACGCCCTGTGGGCCAGTGGCGCCAGTCGCCCCCTGCGGCCCGATACCGAAGTCGGCGCCGGCAGACCAGTCCGCGGGCGTGGCCGTCAGCTTGAAATACAGCTTGTTCGTGTCGATCGCCAGGAAGCAAAAGCCCTTCGGCTGCGCGTCGTACAGCGAGCGGTTCGCGGCCACGTCGCGCACGTCAGCATTGAATGTGGCGCCGGTGTCGCCCTTGCCGCCAGTCGGGCCAGTGGGGCCGGCAGGACCAACCGGGCCAGCAGGACCGACCGGGCCGGGCGTAGCGAGGCCAGCCTGCGCCGCCGTCGTCAGTTGTTCGAAGCCGACAGAGCCCGGCTGCAGCCCGCCGTCGTCCGACTGGATCAGCGCAAGATTCGTGCGGATCTGGCCGGTCGTCAGTGCGACAGCGTCCAGCTCGGCATTGATCGCGCCGTGGTCGGTACGGTCGGGGTTGTCGTCCTGAAAATTCTTCGTGCGGTTGTAGGCGGTCGGCTGTGCCATTCACTTCCCCAGGACAGAGCGCGCGGTGTCGGCCGCGTCTTGCATCATCTCGCCGGCATCCTTGTCGCGGCGCTTTTCGAACCACCGCACGATGCCGCCCACCACCCACCAGCCCGGCAGGCCAGCGGCGACCAGCAGCGGCGACGTCACGAACATGAGGCCCATCGCCGGGTCGAGCCCGCTCATCTCAGCGACGGTCTTAGCCGACGCGAACAGGTCCGGCATCTTGGCGTGCAGCGCAGTGACCAGCACCGGGCCGACCACCATCGAGCACATGATCGTCACGACCAGGCGCGCGAAGCCTTCGCGGCGGCTTTTCGGCCAGAGCACGAGGAAGCCAAGCGCGGCGGCAACAGCACCGGCAGCGGCAACCTGCAGGCCGAAATACTTCAGCAGGGCACCGCCGGCCGCAGCCGCTCCGGTCGTTGGTTCAGGCATCTTCTTGCTCCATTGGTTTTGGTCCAGCACTTGCATACGTGGATCCCCTTGCATTCTCAGCAATCAACAGCGTCAGAGAATTCCGACAGAGCTTTGAGGCACAGATAAGCCTGCTCAATCGGATTCGCTCCATCGAGGTCATAGGCGGTCTCGATTACTTTTTCCGCGAAGAACGGAACACCGCTTTCGGCCACGTAGCTCCGGATTCGGAATTCCATATTCTGCTTATCTTTTATCACCACAAACTCAACCCGGTGATAAGCATTTTCAGCAACAAGCCCGATAGGCGTAGTCATCGTTTTAATGAGAGCCATTTTAGTTTCCGGTTAGCATTCGTTGTGGCAGCCAAGTTCCCGGCGATCCGCCTGCCGTGCAGCGCCAGCGATCTATGATGTATTTGCTACCTGCCGTCCCCAACTCTGCCGGTGCCGAATTGATGCAAATATCCCCGGTATTCCACGCTCCGGCGCTTGGCACTGCTGCGGATTTCGTCGTTCGTGTGCCAGACGAATCAGAAACGCCAAAAGCGGTGAAGTACGCGCCGAGCGTGGTCGGGCCATCGTGGCGAATCTTCAGCGTGTCCGTGTTGTTGTAGACGCGCACTTCGGGCGACTGTGCGCTGCCGATTTGCCTGTTATCCAGCACAGTCGGGTTGGTAATGTTCTCGACGTGAACCAGAAGCGTTGCCGTGCAATTCACAAACCGGTTTCGATTCGCAGAGCAGCCATCGCCCACGGTATAGCCGGAGTTGCCGACGATGACGCCGCGCAGACGGATGACATAGCTGCCCGCCACCGCCTCGAATGTGTTGTCGCAGACGTGCGTTTCGAACGGCGTTTGCGTTTCAACCGCGCTTCCGACAAAACGGTTGTGATGGATATTCACGTACCGGGCTAGCGAGACTTGCACACCAATAGGCGACCAGAATGTGCAATCGTGAATATCCGCGTGCCGGTCATGAAGACCGGAGGCGATATTCTGTACGGTGGTGCTGGCGTCGATATAGACGTCATTGACGGTATTCGACCAGAATTCACAGCCAGCAACCTCAATGTCTTTCGTACCGGCGTCGTTGACGGTGTCGCCACTCATCAGCCCGTAAGTGCCATTGCTGTAGCACTTGGCCAGATAGACCTTGCTGCGCCGCGCGCCTTGGTGCAGCCCGATGCCGGAGTCGAACTGATTGTTGTAGTACGCCCCGCCGATGACGGTCAGGTCAGAGATTGAGCCGCTATGCAGGCCCTTCTTTCCGTTGCCGTGGCTATGCACCCCCTCCCAAAGCGTGTTGTCAGCCGAAACCGGCGCACCCACACCATTGGCTGTAACGTTCATTGCCTCGCAAAAACTAACGCGTGGGCGACCCGTGGTGTAGGCGCATCGGATACCATAGTTCGCATTGCCAATCGGTGCCCAGGACTGGTTAGCCCTGTTACCATCAACGGTTAATCCTTGTAAACTCGGAGAATCGCCCGTTAGCGTCACAAGATCAAATGCAGTCGGAATCGTTGCTGAAACAGCATCTTTCAATTTGAAGATGGAGCGGCCCATCCCGGCGCCTAGCACCTGAATGGAATCAAATGTGATTGGGGCAGTGAAGATAAACAGGCCGGAAACAACAGTCAGGATTTTTCCATCGGCTTTAGCCCGCGCCGCTGCTGCATTGATATAGGCTGTCACATCGGTGACAGACGTAAAGTTCCTAATCGCAGCCCATTGTGACTTAGGGATAAAATCAAACAAGTCAATGCTGTTCCTGGTGATCTTTTCACCTGCGGTCGTAGGTTCCGCCCCAGAACTTGGCAGCAATAGGCCTACCAGCGCGGCACCCTTTGCCGGATCGGTGGCGTTGGCAAGATCCGCTGCGCCGACATTCGGGATTGTCCAGGTCGCGCCGTTGTAGACCTTCTCGACGCTGGAGGTCGAATTAAAGTAGCGGTCCCCTGCCTGCATGACGGCGCCGCTTGGGCGCACGCTAGGGTCGCTAGCCAGCGGCCCATAGTACCTATCGTTGATAGCGGCCTGAGTGCTAACGGCATTCGCCGCATACTGCCCAGCGGAAACGGCGCTTTCGCTTGATGCGTTCTCGTAGGCCTGCGAGGCGTCACGGTATGCGGCCGACTGGCCGGCAGACGCGGCAGAGGCAAGCGCCGCAGTGTTCGCCGCCAAGGCGGAGTCAGCAGCCTGAGTAACCAGCGGGTCGAGCGAGGCCTTGGCAGCCGCCGCGATCTGCGTCAGGAAGCTAGGCGCGACGCTGTCCTGCGTGACGATGCCGGCCTTCAACCCGCCCGCATCGTTCTGGATCTTCGCCAGGTTGGTCCGGATCGCGTTGACCGACAGCGCAGCCCCGTCAAACTCCTTGTTGAGCGCGCGATGGTCCGTGTTCTGGCCGTAGTCTGCCGTGAAATCTTTCGATCGCTCGTACTTCGGGGGCTGCGCCATTCGTCAGGCTCCTGTGCTGATGGGCTTACTCGGTGGCCGCGGCCTTCTTGCTAGGCTTGCTGGCTGCCTCAGCTTCCTTCTCGGCGGCAGCGAGACGCGATTCCAGGCCCTTGGCGGCCTTCTTGCCGTACACCTGCTCGACGATCAAGCCTTCGTCGTTGGCGCCATACTTCGCGGCCAAGCGGTCGAACTCGCTGCCGGTCACATCGGACATGCCGACGGCCTCGGTCGGCGGGTTGTCGATGACGGCGCCGCCCTTCGGGTTGTGCACGTTCTCTTCACCGAAGATGGTCTGCAGAATGGGGATCTCGTACTCGGGCACATCGACGGGCGTGATCGTGCCGGCGTCGCGGCGGATGTTGACTTGATAGACGGGGATCGGCATTTCGTTACCTCGATATTTGTTGGCGTTGCCTCGAAAAAACCCCGCCGGTTCTGAGGCCGGCAGGGCGAAAGACCGCCTTTCGACGGTCGCGAGGATCAGGCGATCGACAGCACCGCGTGCGCGTTGGAGCGCTTCAGCACCAGCGCCAGACGCAGATTGATCATCTGGTACAGGGCGAGGATGTTGTACGGGCGGGTCGGCGAGACGATGTCCATGTCGTCGTCACGCAGCTCGATGTGCTTCGTGTTGAGGAAATAGCAGCGCTTCTCCCAGGGGATCGCCGGCGCGTCGAGCGCGTCGAGCGTCGAGAAGTTCGGATCCCACACGATTTCGACGCCCTTGAAGTACAGGCCGGTCGATGCGCCGGTGCCGGTACCCGCGTCGATGGTCTTCGGCTTGGAGCCGTCGACTTCTTGCGTCAGGGTGATGCACTTGCGGTAGGCGTCGATGAAGTCCGAGCCAGCCAGGATGAAGTCGGGCGTGCCGCCGTTACGGATGCAAGCGCGCCAGTTCTTTTCCATCGCGTCGACCAGGGCGCCAGCGGTACCCGAGGCGATGGCGGTCTGTGCGTTGTTGCGCCAGTACAGCGCGGTCGCACGGTCCAGGCCGCCAACGACGCCGGTAGCCGGTGCGGTGGTGATCAGACCATCGAGGCCGGTAACAGCGTCGGTCGAGGCCGTGCCGTTGCGGTGCAGTTCCAAGTCAAGCTTCTCGAAGAATCCGAGCTTGAAGCTCTCCATCTGCTCGTCCAGCAGTTGCACGAGCTGAACCTTCTCGTTCTGCTCCAGCTTGTACTGGCCGCGGTCGCCTTCGCGCACCTTGATGCCGTTGCCGAACAGCGTGTCGTGCGGGATGTAGAAGCCATCCACGGCACGGCGCCACGGAAACGCGGCCTGGTCGGTGGTCTGTCGCTTGTTGAACGACACAGCGCTTTCACCGTACGCCCATGCGAAATTCGAGTCGTACGACTTGCGGACGTTGACGACGATGTTTTGCTTCGCGCCGAGGAACAGCTTGCGCTTGCTCATCAGCTTTTTCAGCAGGGGATGCTCCACGCCGATTTGATCGGTGGGCGTGTTGCGCATGTACTCGTCGAGGGATACCTTGCCGAGATAGGCTAGGTCGGGGCCGGAAATGGGCATTGTCGCTCCGTATATGAAAGTAGGGTTCACCTGCTCTCACACCGTTTCGGGACGCATGCTCCGAAGGTTCTCGACCTGGGCGTGCCGTGCGCGACTCTCGGCTGCTGCGACTTCCACCTGGTCGACTGCGCTACCGGACGCGATCCCGGCGATACAGCGACAATTGGGTGTGGTGCGACTGGCCGGCGATGCCGTGGGGCCGGGGCGCGGAGTCCGGTAACGCGCTGCTTTTCCCCTGGGCTTGGCCTGACCTGTCGCGGTAAGGCAATCGAACTATACCAAAATGGCTTGTACTTCAAGCATATTTGGCTTGCCGAAGGCGCGCCTATTGCGCTACCGCAACGGCCTCCGCATCAGCACGCGCATGTTTGATCGCCTGGCCCGTCTGGTACGGCATCCACTCTGCATAGCGGCCGATGATGTTGCCGTCGCTGTCTTTGTTCGGCTCGTCGCCATGCTGCAGCAGTACGCAGGAGGTGACGCGGAACATATTCCCGTTGGCATCGAACACCACCAGGTTCACGCAGCGGTCGCCCCACACAGCTACAACGGTTGCGTCCAATGGCTGATCGCCAGCGCAGATCATGGGGACGGGCCCCATCTGGTCGGACTTGCTCGGGCGATACCAGACCTTACGGCCGACAGTCGGGGCAATAACAACACTCATAACTCACTCCTCGGTGTATTGGGCCGGCTGGCCCGGTGGTAAATCAGAGCCCCATGCTATCCAGATGGGACATGACGCGATCGGCAAGCGGCGCATTCGGGTTCGCGGCGGGCGTACCCATCGCGGCCGGGCGTGCGCGCAGCGGCTGCTGATTGGCAGGCGGGCGCGGCGCGGCGGCTGGCCGGATGTTGTCGTACATGAACTGGAACTGGCCCAGCCACTGCCGCGGCTCGAAAGTCGTCACGAAGCGCTGCACGTTCTCCGGCTTCTGGAAGTAGGCGTGGATCTCCTTCATTTTGGCCGGGTGGTCGACCTCGCTCTCGCGCGTCTTGAAATACGCGGTGGCGTTGGTCGACAGCGTCGTGATCTCCTGCTCGTAATCCTGCTGCGACTGGCGCTGCGTCTGCTGCGCTTGCTGCTGTGCCTGGCGCTGCTGCGTCTGCTGCTTGTCCTGGCGCTGGTACTTGGCAAGGGTGATGGCATGCTCGCGCGTGATCGCCATGTCCTCGACAGCCTTCGCCAGATCGGGGAAGTCGGCCAGCGGGTCGATGCCGGGCGCGTCAATGCCGAGGCGCAGGGCCAGGTTGGCGCGCTGCTCGTCCAGCATGCCGAGCGCCGTGCGCAGGCTCGTATCGTCGCCGGTGGCCACCAGGCGGCCGAACTCCAGCGCGCGGGCAAAGTCCTGCGGGTCTTGATACGCTTCCAGCACCATCGTGCGGAACTCGGTCAGGTCGGCATCGCGTTCCTTCAGCGCTGCGTCGGTGTCGCGCAGTTGGGCCAGCTTCTCGCGAATGCGCTCCTTGCCGCGCTCCGAGCGGACGCCGTCCAGCAGCTCGGCCTCCTCCTGCTCGGGCGTCTTGGCGACGGGCTCGGCGGGCGCGGCCGGATCGACGGGCGGGTCGGCAGGCTTGGTCTCCACAGGCGCGCCCGGCGCATTCGGATCGGCAGCGGTCAGCGAGTCGAGCAGCGCTTTCGTGCCGGCCATCGGATCGGCAGCAGGCTCGGCAGGCGCGGCCGGATCGACTGGCGCTGCTGGCTCAACGGGTTCTACAGGCTCCACCGGGGCGGCAGGCTCTACCGGCTCCGTCGGTTCTTGCGGCGCCGGCTCATTGGCCGTGCTCATGCTGTTCAGGAATTCCTCGCGATCCATCTATTACGCTCCTTGGGGTGGTACTGCGTGTGCTTGCGGCGGCTGGCCGGGTGGCATGCCTTGCGGCTGGCCTGGGGCGCCAGGCATGCCCGGCTGCATCGCTGGCATGGCCTTGGCCTGCGGGATGAATTGATCGGCGTCTAGCTTGTCGTCGAAGCGCGCGACAGTCTCACGCAACAAGGCTTCGAGCGGCGCAGTGTCGACGCCCATGCCCTTCATCTGCATGATCTGCAGAATCAGCGGCTGGATCACGGGGATCATCTTGATCCATGTGTCCTGCTGGTCCAGCTTGTCCGGCGCGCCAGTGGTGCCCGCGCGGATCTTCAGCTCGATCATCTCGAAAATCTCGTCGCGCGACAGTTGCGGCCAGTCGAAGGCAGGAACCTGCACGGACTGCGGCGGCATGCCGGGAATGGGCGACGGGATGACCTCCTCTTTCGGCGGGCCCATCATGCGCTCGACCTGCTGCGGCGTCAGTTCCTGCAGCAGGACCTGCGCGGCGTACTGGCTGATCTCCTGCAGGAAGTCCTCCACCTGGTCGCGGAACTCACTAACGCGGCCGGAGAGCGCCTGTTGCTGGATGTTCGCCTCGGTGGCGGTCTTGGCCTGCACCACGGACGAGCGCGCCGCGTCCTGCATGCCGGTGACTTGCTCCCAATCGTAGCGGGCTGCCGACGTGTCATACACCTGCGGATCGATAGGCGGGTGCTGACGCGGAATGATCACCTGATTGAGCGGCTTGCCTTCGGTATCGACAAGGATCACCTCGCCGAGCACAGCGTCGGTATGGCGCCGCAGCGTCTTCTCGTTGGTATCGCTCGATGCAATCCAACCAGGCTTCGCCAGTTCGCGGTGCGCATTGAAGTCGTCGCGCGTGGTGTTGTGCTCAACCTGCAGCTTCTCGGTCAGATCGACAAGGGAAGGGCCGACCACGTTGCCGTCGACGAGCTGGAACGGCAGGATGAAGTACGGGAACCAGCGGTCGCCTGCACGCGATGGCGTGTACGGCGCGCGCAGCCACCAGTCGCAGCCCTCGGCGATCGTGTACACGGTCTGGCTGCGCTTGTCCCAAATCTCGATGACGGCGATCTGGCAGTCGTCATCGCCCGCGGAAGCGTTATCAATCGCCATCAGGCGGTTGCTTTCGTTGCGCCCACCCTCGCTGCTGTCCTTGTAGCGCTTGGCCTTATCCAGCTTGTAGCCGTACTGCGACTCAGCGAGCGACTTCTTCATCGGGATGATCTGCGCCATCCAGTCGCTGTCCTCGTAGTCCTGCAGTTCGGCCAGGGTCGGGTCAAGCAGGATCTGCTCGGTAAGCAGGCGGTCGATCACCAGGCCTTCAGCGGCCACAACCTCGGCCTGCTCCTGCATGGCGCGCATCTGCTCTTGAAGCTCGGCGCGGGTCGCCTCCTGCTCGGCGCGCTGGTCCGGGTCGTTCAGGTCCATCAGCAGCTTCTCGACGCGCTGGAGGTTGTCCTGCGTGTCGTTGATGCGCGCCAGGATGACAGGATCCTGCTTGATGTCGCGCTGATACAAGACCTTGACGACGCCGAAAGACACGGTCAGCGCTGCGCGAACAGTCGACTTGGCGCGCTTCTTCAGCTTGGCCTTGTCTAGCTCACGGTTCGTGACGGTCTGCAGCGTCTCGCAAAACAGCTTCAGCGGGCGGCCCTGGTAGAGGCCGGTGACGCTCATCTCCGGGTTGCGGGCGTAGATATTAGGCAGGATCGCGGTGATCGTGCCGTGGATCAGGTTCGCGCGCAGCTTGTAGAAGTCGTCGCTATCCGGGTCTTTCGTCCAGTCGAATCCAGCTACTACCTTGCGGTTGTGCTTCACGCGCTTGTGGAACTTCTCCCAATGCTTGCGGGCGGCAGCAAGGCGCTTGTTCCACTGCTGCGCCAGCTTGTCGGCTTCAGGCTCGGGCTTGTACTGCTGCGTCGCCTCGGTCGGCGCGGTCGTCGCGGCCTCAACCATGCCAGGCATAGCGGCTTCGGTCGGTTGCTCTGGCTGGTTCTGCATAAACATGGTTAGGCGCTGACTCGCATTCGATGGGTACCGTCGGAAGTATCGACGTCGTGGCCCTCCTCCTCGGATTTTTGTTCCTCGTCGGGATTACGGCGGCGGCGCATCACTCCGTAGCGGGTGGCGTCCCACGCATGGTCTTCAGCATCGGTGTCCACGTCTTCCGGGTTGTTGTCCGATGGCGGCAGGCCAGGGATCGTGCGGATCCAGTGCTTACAGGTGCTGAACACCTTCAAGCGGCCTTCGGCAAGGAGACGAATAATCTCCTGCGCACCGTTGACGCGGCTGCCCTTCGCGTTCCATGCCTCCTGCCACTTCACCCCGCCCTCGCGGAAGATCTGCCCGATAGAGCG
>Ga0255338_1004630_pt1 | contig 13891 bp, 12 predicted proteins | sample MeOH1_35cm_T4_19_FD_203715 | JGI IMG/M metagenome (GOLD analysis project Ga0255338, IMG submission 203715) | Sandy soil microbial communities from University of British Columbia, Vancouver, Canada - MeOH1_35cm_T4_195 | ecosystem: Engineered > Artificial ecosystem > Sand microcosm > Unclassified ...
CACGCCGGCCACCAGCGTGATCGGCTGGAAGTCCTTGACGTGGTTGAAGGGCATCTTCGAGTACAGCGCCGCGTTGATGGCGTGCGTGCCCACGGTTCCCATCAGCAGCGTGTAGCCGTCGGGCGCCGAGTGGGCCACGATGTCGGCGCCGATGTTGCCGCCGGCGCCGGCCTTGTTCTCCACCACGAAGGACTGGCCCAGGGACTTGGACAGCTCCACGGCGACGGCGCGGGCCAGGATGTCGGTGGTGCCGCCGGCGTTGAAGGGCACGACGATGCGCACCGGCTTGGCGGGCCACGCGGCCTGCGCGAACGAAACGGCCGGCGCGAGGCCGGCGAGGGCCACGGCGGCGGCAACGAGGCTGCGGCGGGAAACGGTACGGGAAGAACTGCTCACGGGATCTCCTGAATCTGTTCGTGCGCGGATGATGCCAAAGAAGAAGCGGCGGCCCGCGCCAAGAAAAAAGCCGCCCCCGGGGGCGGCTCGTGCGACGCTCAGGCCTGCATCAGTCGACGTAGACGCCCGCCTGCTTGATCAGCGGGCTCCACTTGTTGATCTCGGACTTCACGAACTTCTTGTGTTCGGCCGGCTCGACGCGCTTGTCGTTCACGACGACCGCGCCCAGGGCTTCCTCGCGCTTGATGAAGTCGGGGTCCTTCAGCGCCAGCTTGAGCGCGTCGTTGAGCTTCTTCAGCACCGGCGCCGGCGTGCCCTTGGGCGCGTACAGGCCGTGGAAGATCGTCACGTTGAAGTCCTTCACGCCCAGTTCCTGCAGCGTGGGCGTGTCCTTCAGCGCGGGGATGGTCAGGCGCTTGGGCGTGGTGACGGCGAACACCTTCACCTTCTTGCCTTCGATGGCGCCGGTGGTGTTGGTGGTCTGGTCGCACATGATGTCGATCTGGCCGCCCATCAGGTCCGTCATGGCCGGGCCCGTGCCTTTGTACGGCACCGCCGTCATGTCCACGCCCATCGCGTGCTGGAACAGCATGCCGCACAGGTGCGAGGCGGAGCCGACGCCAGCGTTGCCCAGGTTGATCTTGCCCTTGTTGGCCTGGACCCAGGCGACGAACTCCTTCCAGTTGTTGGCCGGGATCGTGGGCTTGGAGATGATCGTCATCGGCACGTCGTTGATCAGGCCGACGTACTCGAAATCGTTCTCGACGTTGAAGGGGATGTTGCGCACCAGCGTGGGCATGGTGGCCATGCCGATGTGGTGCACCAGCAGCGTGTGGCCGTCGGCCGGCGCCTTGGCGACCTTGTTGGCGCCGATGGAGCCGCCTGCGCCCGCGGCGTTGTCCACGATCAGGGTGGCGCCGCCCAGGGGCTTGCGCAGCGCTTCGGCCAGGTCGCGCGCCACCTTGTCGGTGGGGCCGCCGGCCGAGAAGGGAACGATGATGGTGATCGGCTTGCTGCCCGGGAAGTCTTGTGCGCCGGCGCCGAAGGCGGCCGCGGCGAGGGCCAGGGGCAGGAGGGAGTAGTACAGCTTTTTCAATGGAGTCTCCGAAGGAAAGTTGTGCGGACAAAAAGGGGAACGCCGCACGCTACGCCGGCGCCGACATGGGGACATGACGGGAACTACGTATCCCACCTGACCTGCATCAACAGGCCGTAAGTATGCCCGTTCGCCACCCGCGCCAGGAGGCCGCGCAGTCGTTCTTCCTTCTTACTTGTAGCTGCGCGCGTCCTCGATGACCTTGCCGTCGTTGGGCAGCGAGCCCGGCTGCATCAACTGGACATCGGCGCGCAGCTTGGTCACGTCGCGCACCGCTTCGCCGATGCGCGCGTCCAGCCCCTGCGGCGCGGCGGCCGTCTCCACCTTGAAGGTCATCACGTCGTTGGCCATCTCGCCGCTCACCACCAGCCGGGCCCGCACGATCTCGGGGAAGCGGCGGGCGATGTCCGCCACCTGGCCCGGATGCACGAACATGCCGCGGATCTTGGTGGTCTGGTCGGCGCGGCCGAGCCAGCCCTTGATGCGCGTGTTGGTGCGGCCCGTCGGGTCCTGCCCCGGCAGGATGGCCGAGAGGTCGCCGGTGCCGAAGCGGATCAGCGGATAGGCCGGGTTGAGCGTGGTGACCACCACCTCGCCGACTTCACCGGCTGCCACCGGCTCGCCGGTGCCGGGACGCACGATCTCCACGATCACGCTCTCGTCGATCACCATGCCTTCGCGCGCGGCGGTCTCGTAGGCGATCAGGCCCAGGTCCGCCGTCGCATAGCACTGGTGCACCTGCAGGCCGCGTTCGAGGAACCAGTCGCGCAGGCTGGGCGGGAAGGCCTCGCCGCCCACCAGGCCCTTGCGCAGGCTCGCGATGTCGCTGCCGGACTCCTGCGCCTTCTCCACCAGGATGCGCAGGAAGCTGGGCGTGCCGGTGTAGCAGGCCGGCCGCAGTTCCGCGATGGCCTGCAGCTGCTGCTCGGTCTGGCCGACGCCGGCCGGGAACACGGTGCAGCCGACCGCCTGCGCGCCCGACTCGAACATGAAGGCCCCGGGCGTCATGTGGTAGCTGAAGCTGTTGTGCACCAGCTCGCCGCTGCGAAAGCCGGCGGCGAACAGGGCCCGGCCCAGGCGCCAGTAGTCGCGCGTGCTGCCATCGGGTTCGTAGATCGGGCCGGGCGAGGCGAAGATGCGCGGCATCTGCGGCCCGCGCACGAAGGCGGAGAAGCCGCCGAAGGGATCGCTGGCGCGGCTGGCCTGCTGGCGCCCCAGCAGTTCGGGCTTGCGCGTGACCGGCAATTGCGCCAGCGCCGCGCGCGAGCCGATCGCGGTGGCCTCCACGCCGGCCAGGATCGCGCGGAAGGCGGCGGTGGCGCGCTGCGCGTGCGCCACCTGCGCGGGCAGCGCCGCCATCAGTTCGTCCTCGCGGTCCGCGGCGGTGCGGATCTCGAGGCTGTCGTAGTAGTCCTGCATCTTCTCGTTCCCCTGCTGCTTCCTCAGGCCAGCCAGCGCTTGCGCCGCTTGTAGCTCTTCACGTCGCGGAAACTCTTGCGCTCGCCGCCGCCGACGCCGAGGTAGAACTCCTTCACGTCCTCGTTGTCGGCCAGCTGGCTGGCGGGCCCGTCCATCACGATGCGGCCGCTTTCCAGGATATAGCCGTAGTCGGCGTACTTCAGGGCCATGTTGGTGTTCTGTTCCGCCAGCAGGAAGGTGACCCCCTCCTTGGCGTTGAGGTCCTTCACGATCTCGAACACTTCCTCCACGATCTGCGGCGCGAGGCCCATCGAGGGTTCGTCCAGCAGCACCAGGCTCGGGCTCGCCATCAGGGCGCGGCCGATCGCGCACATCTGCTGCTCGCCGCCGGAGGTGTAGGCGGCCTGCGAGCTGCGGCGCTGGCGCAGGCGCGGGAAGTAGGTGTAGACCTTCTCGAGGTTGGCGGCCACCTCGCTGCGGCTCGCGCGAGTGTAGGAGCCGGTGAGCAGGTTCTCCTCGATGGTGAGGTGGGCGAAGCAGTGGCGGCCTTCCATCACCTGCACCACGCCGCGCTGCACCAAGTCGGCCGGCGTGAGGTTCTCGATGCGCTGGCCGCGCAGCTCGATCGAGCCCTTGGTGACCTCGCCGCGTTCGCCCTTGAGCAGGTTGGACACGGCGCGCAGGGTGGTCGTCTTGCCGGCGCCGTTGCCCCCGAGCAGGGCCACGATGCCGCCCTCGGGCACCTGCAGCGAAACGCCCTTGAGCACGAGGATCACGTGGTTGTAGATGACCTCGATGCCGTTGACGTTCAGGACGATGGGTCTTGGTTCCATGATCTTCAGGTTTTGACCAAACGAAAGGGCGTGCCACTTTCGTTTGGCGGCTCGCGAGAGCCGCGTCCCCTCCCGCTTGGCGGGAGGGGCAGGGGAGGGTGCCGCCAGTCGCTGGCTACTGCCAGCCGACCGGCGCAGCCGGTCAAGACTGGCAGTCGGCCGGAGTGCGGCGCGTCAATTTCTTGTCCGCCGCGTACTTGTCCGCCGTCGCCTTCACCAGCGGCTTCAGCACCTGTTCGTCGGCCTGCAGCCAGTCGGAGCTGAACTTCCACTGCTTGCCGTCCCAGGTGTGCACGCGGGCCCAGTTGGAGCCCATGTGGTCGACGCAGGTGGTGCTGATCGGGCGCATCACGCCCTTGAAGCCCAGCGCGTCGAGCTTGTCCTGCGTGAGCGCCAGGTTCTCCAGGCCCCAGCGGACCTGCTCGCCCGTCATGGCCTTGCCCTTGCCGAAGCGCTCCTGCGCCCGCCGCACGCCTTCGACGCCCAGCATCGCGCTCATGGCGCCGCGCATGTACAGCACCGAGCCCACTTCCTCCTTCGGACCCGTGCCCTGGCCCTTGGCGTGCACCTTCTCCAGCGTCTCCTTGACCACCGCCGACTGCGGCTCGGCGCCGTGCTGCATGGTCACCGCGTGATAGCCCTTGGCGCCTTCGCCGACGTCCTTGACATCGGGCTCGGCGCCGGACCACCACACGCCGTACATCTTGTCGCGCGGATAGCCCGTGGCCACCGCTTCCTTCAACGCGGTGGAGTTCATCACGCCCCAGCCCCACAGCATCACGTAGTCGGGCCGCGCCTGGCGGATCTGCAGCCAGGTGGCCTTCTGCTCCACGCCCGGCGCGGTGACCGGCAGCAGCTGCAGGTCGAACTTGTGCATCTGGCTGCGCTCCTGCAGCAGCGGGATCGGCTCCTTGCCGTAGGGGCTGTCGTGGTAGACCAGCGCGATCTTCTTGCCCTTGAGCTTGTCGAGGCCGCCTTCGCGCTTGGCAATGGTCTGCACCAGCGCGTCGGCTGCCAGCCAGTAGGTGCCGGCGATCGGGAAGTTCCACTTGAACACGCCGCCGTCCTGGCTCTCGCTGCGGCCGTAGCCGGCCGTGATCAGCGGGATCTTGTCGCCCGGCGCCTTCTCCGTCAGCGCGAAGGTGATGCCGGTGGACAGCGGCTGGAACACCGTGGCGCCGCCGTGCTTGCCCTTCAGGCGCTCGTAGCACTCGACGCCGCGGGCGGTGTCGTAGCCGGTCTCGCATTCCTCGAACACGATCTTCACGCCGTTGATGCCGCCGCGCGCGTTGGTCAGCTTCAGGTAATCGACATAGCCGTTGGCCCAGGGCACGCCGTTGGGCGCGTAGGGGCCGGTGCGGTACGGCAGCACCGGGAAGAACTGCTCCTTCGCCTGGGCGAACGCGTTCGTCGCCACTCCTTGAACAGCGGCCAGCACGGCCGCCGCGAGGACTACGTTGCGCAACTTCATACCTGTCTCCTTCATTGATGCGTTGCCGGTGAAAATGGATTCAGTGCGGGAAGGGCCACAGGCGCAGCTTCTGCTTGCCCGTGGACCACAGGCGCGCCAGCCCGTGCGGTTCCACCACCAGGAACCAGACGATCAGGGCGCCGAAGATGATCAGCTCGGCATGCGAGATGCCGGCGGTGGAAATCGAGATGCCGACCCAGCCGGCCAGCACCGGCAGGATCTGGTTGAGCGCGATCGGCAGCAGCACGATGAAGGCGGCGCCGAAGAAGCTGCCCATGATGGAGCCCAGGCCGCCGATGATCACCATGAACAGCAGGCGGAACGACATCTCCAGCGAGAAGGCCGCCGGCTCCCAGGCGCCGAGGTAGACGAAGCCCCACAGCGCGCCGGCCACGCCGATGATGAAGGAGCTGACCGCGAAGGCGCTCAGCTTGGCGTACATCGGGCGGATGCCGATCACGGCCGCGGCGACGTCCATGTCGCGGATCGCCATCCACTCGCGGCCGATCGCCCCGCGCACCAGGTTCTTGGCCAGCAGCGCCATCACCACCAGCACCGTCAGGCACAGCAGGTACTTGCTGGCGGGCGACTCGATCGGCAGGCCGAACGCCGTGAGGCCGGAGACCGACACCGAGCCGGAAGGCGAATCGTTGGTGAACCACTTGATGCGCAGGAACATCCAGTCGGCGAAGAACTGCGCGGCCAGCGTCGCCACCGCGAGGTAGAGGCCTTTCACGCGCAGGCTGGGCAGGCCGAACAGGATGCCGAACACCATCGCGCAGAGGCCGCCGGCGATCAGCGTCAGCACCAGCGGCATGCCTTCCATGCGGACGAAGAAGTTGTAGGCCCCGTAGGCGCCGACGGCCAGGAAGGCGCCGGAGCCGAGCGAGATCTGGCCGCAGTAGCCCACCAGGATGTTCACCCCCATGGCCGCCAGCGACATGATCAGGAAGGGGATCAGGATGGCGCGGAACATGTAGCCGCTCGCGAGGTTGGGCACCGCGAGGAAGGCGAACAGCAGCACGGCGATGATGAACAGGCGGTCCTGCAGGATCGGGAAGATCTGCAGGTCGGCGCGGTAGCTGGTCTTGAACTGGCCGTTTTCGCGGTAAAGCATGGTCGGAATCCCTTACACGCGGTCGATGATCTTTTCGCCGAACAGCCCTTGCGGCCGCACGAGGAGGAACAGGAGGGCCAGCACGTAGGCGAACCAGATCTCGATGCCGCCGCCGACGAAGGGGCCGAGGTAGACCTCCGACACCTTCTCGCCCACGCCGATGATCAGCCCGCCGATGATGGCGCCCGGCACCGAGGTGAGGCCGCCGAGGATCACCACCGGCAGCGCCCGCAAGGCCACCGTGGACAGCGAGAACTGCACGCCCAGCTTGCTGCCCCAGATCATCCCGGCCACCAGCGCCACGACGCCGGCCACGCACCAGACGATCACCCAGATGCGATCGAGCGGAATGCCGATCGACTGCGCCGCCTGGTGGTCGTCCGCCACGGCGCGCAGCGCACGGCCGGTGCTGGTCTTCTGGAAGAACAGCGTCAGGCACAGCACCAGCACCGCGGCGATGCCGGCGGCGATCACGTCCTCCTTGTTGATCAGGATGCCGCCCTGGAACACGTTCTCGAACGCGATCAGGGGATCCTTGGGCATGCCGACGTCGATCTTGTAGATGTCGCTGCCGAAGAGGGTCTGGCCCACGCCATCGAGCAGGTAGGCGATGCCCAGCGTCGCCATCAGCAGCGTCGCGCCTTCCTGGTTCACGAGATGCCGCAGCACCAGCCGCTCCACCAGCCAGGCCACGACGAACATGATCGCGCCGGCGACCAGGAAGGCGAGCAGGTTGGCGAGGATCGCGCTCTCGAAGCCGAGCCACCTGGGCAGCCACTCGGAAAACCGCGCCATGGCGAGTGCCGCGAACAGCACCATCGCGCCCTGCGCGAAGTTGAACACGCCGGAGGCCTTGAAGATCAGCACGAAGCCGAGCGCCACCAGCGAATACAGCATGCCCGTCATCAGGCCGCCGAGGAGGGTTTCGAGGAAGAAGCCCATGTCAGCCTCCGCACGGCCGCCCGAAGGAGGCTGAAGCCCCCTCGGGGGGCAGCGCATTACACGAAGTGAAGAGCGTGGGGGCCATGTCAGCCTCCGCACGGCCGCCCGAAGGAGGCTGAAGCCCCCTCGGGGGGTAGCGCATTACACGAAGTGAAAAGCGTGCAGGCCATGTCAGTGGCTCGTTCCCAGGTAGGCCTTGATCACGTCCGGGTTCGAACGCACTTCGTCCGGCGTGCCGTCGCCGATCTTCTTGCCGTAATCGAGCACCACGACGCGGTCGGAGATGTCCATCACCACGCCCATGTCATGCTCGATCAGCACCACGGTCGTGCCGAACTCGTCGTTCACGTCCAGAATGAAGCGGCACATGTCCTGCTTTTCTTCCAGGTTCATGCCCGCCATCGGCTCGTCCAGCAGCAGCACCTGCGGCTCCATCGCCAGCGCCCGCCCGAGGTCCACGCGCTTCTGCAGGCCGTAGGGCAGCTGCCCCACCGGGGTCTTGCGGTAGGCCTGGATCTCCAGGAAGTCGATGATCCGCTCCACGTATTCGCGATGCCGGATCTCCTCGCGCTCGGCCGGCCCGATGCGCAGCGCCTGCAGCAGGATGTTGCTGCGGATGCGCAGGTTGCGCCCGGTCATGATGTTGTCCAGGACGCTCATGCCCTTGAAGAGGGCCAGGTTCTGGAAGGTGCGGGCGATGCCCATCTCCGCCACCTTGCGGCTCTTCATGCCGTGGAAGTGCCGGCCGCGGAAGGTGATCGTGCCCTGCTGCGGCTGGTAGACGCCGTTGATGCAATTGAGCATGGAGCTCTTGCCGGCGCCGTTGGGGCCGATGATGGCGCGCACCTCGTGCTCGCGCACGTCGAAGGAGATGTCGGTGAGCGCCTTCACGCCGCCGAAGGCGAGCGAGATGTTCTGCACATCGAGCATCACCTCGCCGATGCGCCGGCCGGTGGCGGGCTGCGCCTGCGGCAGCGAAGCAGCAGTGACGGCGGAGCGTTCCGGCGCGGCGACCCCGCCCTCGGCGGGCAGGGCGGTGAAGGCGGTATCGAGGGAGGGGGCGAGTTCAGCCATGATCTTCATGCCGCCGCCCTCACCGGCGCGAAGGTGCGGGCATCGATGATCTTCAGCGTCGCGCTCACGCTGCCGGTGCGCCCGTCTTCGAACTTCACCTGCGTCTCAATGTACTGCTCGGACCTGCCACCGTACAGCGCATCGAGCAGCACGCCGTACTTCTGCGCGATGAAGCCGCGGCGGACCTTGTTGGTGCGCGTGAGCTCGCCGTCGTCGGCATCGAGCTCCTTGTGCAGCACCAGGAAGCGATGGAGCTGGCTGCCGGCCAGGCGCTCGTCGCAAGCGAGGTCGGCGTTGACCTTCTCGATGCATTCCTGGATCAGCGCATACACCTCGGGCTTTTGCGCCAGGTCGGTGTAGCCCGCATACGGAAGATTGCGCTTCTCGGCCCAGTTGCCCACCGCCTCGAAGTCGATGTTGATCATCGCGCAGGCGCGGTCGCGGCCGTCGCCCACCGCCACCGCCTCCTTGATGTGCGGGAAGAACTTGAGCTTGTTCTCGATGTACTTGGGCGCGAACATGGAGCCGTCCGAGAGCCGCCCTACGTCCTTGGCGCGGTCGATGATCTTCAGGTGGCCGTGGGCGTCGAGGAAGCCGGCGTCGCCGGTGTGGTACCAGCCCTGGTCGTCCTTCACTTCGGCCGTGGCCTGCGGATTCTTGTAGTACTCCTTCAGCAGGCCCGGCGAGCGCACCAGGATCTCGCCGCTGTCGGCCAGCTGGATCTCCACGCCGCGGCAGGGAACGCCCACCGTGTCGGAATGCACCTGGTTGTCCGGCTGCATGCAGACGAACACCGCCGTCTCGGTGCTGCCATAGAGCTGCTTGAGGTTGATGCCGATCGCGCGGTAGAAGGCGAACAGGTCGGGGCCGATCGCCTCGCCGGCGGTGTAGGCCACGCGCACGCGCGACATGCCGAGGTTGTTGCGCAGCGGCCCGTACACCAGCAAGTTGCCGAGCGCGTACTTCAGGCGATCGAGCGCGCCGACCGGCTTGCCGTCCCGCAGCGCGGGGCCGACGCGCCGCGCCACTTCCATGAAGGAGTGGAACATCCGGCGCTTGAGCGCCCCCGCGTCCTCCATCCGGATCATCACGCTGGTGAGCAGCGCCTCGAAGATCCGCGGCGGCGCGAAGTAGTAGGTCGGGCCGATCTCCTTCAGGTCGATCATCACCGTGTTGCTGGACTCGGGGCAGTTCACCACGTAGCCGCAGGCGAGCCACTGCGCGTAGCTGAAGATGTTCTGGCCGATCCAGGCCGGCGGCATGTAGGCCAGCACTTCCTCGCGCTCGGTGAGCTGGTCGAACTCCTGGCCGGCCTGGGCGCGATCGAGCAGCGTGCGGTGGGTGTGCACCACGCCCTTGGGCTGGCCCGTGGTGCCGGAGGTGAAGAACATGGCGGCTACGTCGTCGGGCTGGCCCCGCTCCACCTCGGCGCGGAACAGGGCCGCATCGGGCTGCTGGGCCAGCAGCGCGTCCAGCGCCAGCAGGCCGGGCTCGCTGTAGTTGCGCAGCCCGCGCGGATCGTCGTAGTAGATCGTGGCCAGCTGCGGGCAGCGCGGGCGGATCTCCAGCAGCTTGTCGACCTGCTCCTGGTCTTCGGCGAGGGCGAAGCGCACCTCCGCGTTGGTGAACGGGAACACGCATTCCTCGGCCACCGCATCCTGGTACAGCGGCACGGGAACGGCGCCGAGCGCCTGGCCGGCCAGCATGGTCGCGTAGAGCCGGGGCCGGTTGGCGCCGATCACCACGAAGTGCTCGCCGCGGGTGAGGCCGGCGCGATGCAGGCCGCAGGCGAGGCGCTCCACCATGCCCGCCAGCCCGGCCCAGGACAGCGATTGCCAGATGCCGTATTCCTTTTCGCGCATCGCGGCGGCCCCTGGCCGCCCGGCTGCGTGCTGCAGCAGCAGCCTTGGGAAAGTTGTCTCCATACCTGTCCTTCCCGCATTAGTAGAGCGGCAATGTAGGGATGCCTTTGACGCCAATCTGTCTTCGTAATGACGTTCCTAGGGAATGTCCTAGGAGGAGCTACCCCTAAGCTGACGGCGCTTGAGGCAGGTCAAGTCGCGGCGGGCGGCGGCTGGTGCAATGGGCAGCCGCGCCTGACTGTTGCGGATGGCACAACAAGGCGTCGGCGGCGCGGCGGGGAGGCGGGATGCGGTGGGCATCTTGATCTGCAACAGGTTCCCGCAAGCTGCCGCTGCTACAAATGGAATGAACCTGCGAAGTAGTTGAAAGCTGAAGCCATGATGCCCGCCGAACTCACCCTGCATCAGCGCCGGCGCGACCCGACGCCGGCGGAACTCGCGAGCATTCCGTGGCTGCCGGTGCTGCTGCCGGCCGAGCGCGAGCGCGCGGTGCCGCAGATCAAGGTGGGCGACGCCCTGCCCGGCGACTACGTGTGCCGCGTCGGCCGGCCCGTGACCTACTGGTTCGGCGTGATCGAAGGCCTGCTCAAGATGAGCAACGACAACGAGCAGGGCCAGAGCATCACCTTCACCGGCCTGCCGCCCGGCGGGTGGTTCGGCGAGGGCACCGTGCTCAAGCGCGAAATCTACCGCTACAACGTGCAGGCGCTGCGCAAGAGCGTGGTGGCCGGCCTGCCGGCCGACACCTTCCACTGGCTGCTCGATCACTCGATCGGCTTCAACCGCTTCGTGATGAACCAGTTCAACGAGCGGCTGGGCCAGTTCATCGCGGCGCGCGAGATCGACCGCATGAGCAACCCGGACCTGCGGGTGGCGCGCAGCCTCGCCGCGCTGTTCAACGCCACGCTGTTCCCCGGCGTGGGCGAGGTGCTGCGCATCACGCAGCAGGAGCTCGCCTACCTGGTCGGCCTGTCGCGCCAGCGCGTGAACGAGGCGCTGGCGGCGCTGCAGGAGCAGGGCATCATCCAGGTCGAATACGGCGGCCTGCGGGTGCTGGACCTGCATGCGCTGCGCACGGCGCTGCCGGCGCCGCGGCTCAAGGCGGCGGCGGAGGCGCAGAAGGCCGACGCCGAAGCGCCCCAGGCCACGACCGAGTCGCAGCCGCCGGCGTAAGTCCGCGCGGCGTGACCGCCGCTCGCATCGTGCGCCCGGTGTCGCTGGCTTCCATGCAGGCGCCCGCGGTTTGCCGCCGTCCGCGCAGGCCGCCGCGGTGTGCACAATCGGCCTCTCCATGAACGCCGGCCTGCCACCCACCACCACCCGCCTGAACAAACGCATGGCCGACCTCGGCCTGTGCTCGCGCCGCGAGGCCGACGAGTGGATCGCGCGCGGCTGGGTGAAGGTGAACGGCCAGGTCGCGCCCATGGGCCTGCAGGTCGCCGCCGATGCGCGCATCGAGGTGGACCCGAAGGCGCGCGGCCAGCAGCGCGAACAGGTCACCATCCTGCTGCACAAGCCGATCGGCTACGTGAGCGGGCAGGCCGAGGACGGCTACCAGCCGGCCAAGGTGCTGGTGCAGCCCCGCACGCGCTGGAAGGGCGACCTGTCGCCGCGCCGCTTCGCGCCCTCGCAGCTGCAAAGCCTGGTGCCCGCGGGGCGCCTGGACATCGACTCCACCGGCCTGCTGGTGCTGACGCAGGACGGCCGGGTGGCGCGCCAGCTGATCGCGCAGGATTCCACGATCGAGAAGGAGTACCTGGTGCGGGTGGCGTTCGGGGCGGCGGCCGAGAACGTGCAGGCGGCTTTCCCGGCAGCGCAGCTCGCGCGGCTGCGGCACGGCCTGAGCCTGGACGGCCAGCCGCTGAAGCCCGCGCGGGTGGACTGGCAGAACCCGGAGCAGCTGCGCTTCGTGCTCGACGAGGGCAAGAAGCGGCAGATCCGGCGCATGTGCGAGGCCGTGGGCCTGAGGGTGGTGGGGCTCAAGCGGGTGCGCATCGGGCGCGTGACGCTCGGGCAGTTGCCGCTCGGGCAGTGGCGCTATCTCGGGGCGAGCGAGCGGTTCTGAGCGCGCACGCTGCGCCCGTGCGCGGGAACCACGTCAGCCGGAGCTGAGCTTGCCGGCCAGCAGCAGCCCGGCGAGCGCGTCGACGGCCCCGGCCGTTTCGGCATCGGCCTGCATGCGCTCCTGCACGGCATCGAGCAGGGCGGGGAATTCGGGGTCGTTCAGCAAGGCGGCGCCGAACTCGCGCGCCAGCTCCGCTTCGAGGTAGATCCGCACCGCCTTGCGCGGGCGCTCGGGATCTTCGGGCGCCAGCGCCGCGATGCGCTGGGCCATGGCCGGCGACACGGCATGGGCGCTGCGGCGCGCCGCCGCCTCGCTGCGCGGCGTGGCCCCCGCCCGTGCCGGCCCGCGCTCGCGCCTGCCGGCGAGCTGCGTGCGCAGGCCCGCGGCCAGGCGCTGGTTCGGGTCTATGGGCGTCATCGGCGCGATCAGTGCAGGCCGCGCGAGTAGGCCGACAGCAGCACGTGGGCGGCCGCCGTCTCCTCCTGCGCGGGGGCCACCTCGCCGCTTTCGAGCCGCTCCACGGCCTCCACCACCTGGAGGATGTCGCTGCACAGCGCCGGATTGGCCGGCTGGCATTGCAGGCCCTGGCGGAAGTGCGCCAGCGACTCGCCGAACGCGTTGTGCGCCAAGGCGGCGAAGCCGCGCACGAAGTGCAGCAGGGCATCTTCCTGCGGCAGCTGGAACAGCGGCTGCCAGGTCAGGAGCGCCACCGGCGCCCGGTTCGAGCTGAACTGCAGCAGCCCGAGCTGGTAGCGCGCCAGGGCGAAATCGGGCGCCAGCAGCAAGGCGTTGGCGAACGAGAGTTCGGCCAGGGCGAAATCGCCCGCGCTGGCCTGTTCCGAGGCCAGCAGGAAGTGCGGCAGGGCCGAGGCCGGATCGGCCTCGCTGGCGCGGCGGAACAGGGCCAGCGCGGATTCGCGCTGGCCCTCGCGGCTGGCGGCCATGCCTTCGGCAAGGAGACGGTCGAGGTCTTGGAGGTGGTCCATGGTGCGTCCTTGGAGAGTACATCCGCCGAAGGGAGGAGGCGTTTAGCGGGCGGCCGGAAAGAAAAAAGCCGCGGCTTGCGCCGCGGCTTTTCCATTCGAGCTTCGAAGCGAGGCTCGGGCGGACCTTACATGTCCATGCCGCCCATGCCACCCATGCCGCCCATGCCGCCGGGCATCGCCGGGGCTTCGTCCTTCGGCGCTTCGGCGACCATCGCTTCGGTGGTCAGCATCAGCGAGGCGACGGAGGCGGCGTTCTGCAGCGCCGTGCGGGTCACCTTGGTCGGGTCGAGAATGCCCATCTCGATCATGTCGCCGTAGCTGTCGTTGGCGGCGTTGAAGCCGTAGTTGCCCTTGCCACCCAGCACGGCGTTGATCACCACGCTCGGCTCGCCGCCGGCGTTGGCCACGATCTCGCGCAGCGGGAACTCCACGGCCTTGAGCACCAGCTTGATGCCGGCGTCCTGGTCGGCGTTGTCGCCCTTGAGCTGGCCGATGGCCTGGCGGGCACGCAGCAGCGCCACGCCGCCGCCGGCCACGATGCCTTCTTCCACGGCAGCGCGGGTGGCGTGCAGCGCGTCTTCGACGCGGGCCTTCTTTTCCTTCATCTCGACTTCGGTCGCGGCGCCGACC
>Ga0255338_1004631_pt1 | contig 13890 bp, 12 predicted proteins | sample MeOH1_35cm_T4_19_FD_203715 | JGI IMG/M metagenome (GOLD analysis project Ga0255338, IMG submission 203715) | Sandy soil microbial communities from University of British Columbia, Vancouver, Canada - MeOH1_35cm_T4_195 | ecosystem: Engineered > Artificial ecosystem > Sand microcosm > Unclassified ...
GCACCGCCAGTACACGTCCATCCAGGAATGCAAGTCGGTCGTCACCACGCCGTCGGGCGGACAGAAGCTGCTCGGCAAGGGGTATTACAACGTGTCGGGGCTCGCGTGGTCGGGCCGCGGCGGTATCAAGCGCGTGGACGTCTCCGCGGACGGCGGCCGCAACTGGCGCACGGCGCGTCTGGAAACACCCGTGCTGTCGAAGGCACTCACGCGCTTCAACATCGACTGGATCTGGGACGGCGGGCCGGCGATCCTGCAAAGCCGCGCCGTCGACGAGACGGGTTACGTGCAGCCGAAGATCGCGCAGCTGCGGGCAGTGCGCGGCACGCGCTCCATCTATCACAACAATGCGATCCAGTCCTGGCGCGTGGCAGAGAACGGCGAGGTGAGCAATGTCCAGGTGGACTGAGATCGCGTGTGCGGTCTGCCTGCTTGCGGCGGGCAGCGCTTGTGCGCAAGGCAAATTCCCCGGTGTCGGCCGCGCCGCGGAGGCGGTCGAGGTGAAGGCGTGGGATATCGACGTGCGCCCGGACTTCAAGGGCTTGCCCGCCGGCTCGGGCTCGGTGTCCAGGGGGCAGGACGTATGGGACGGCAAGTGCGCGTCGTGTCATGGCACGTTCGGCGAAAGCAACGAGGTATTCACGCCCATCATCGGCGGCACCACGCAGGACGATATCGAGTCCGGCCGCGTCAAGGCGCTGCTCGATCCGGATCAGCCGCGCACGACGCTCATGAAGCTGCCCACCGTCTCCACGTTGTGGGATTACATCAACCGCGCAATGCCGTGGACCGTGCCAAAGACCCTGACGACGGAAGAGGTTTACGCCGTGACGGCGTATATCCTCAACCTGGGCGGGATCGTGCCCGACGATTTCGTGCTCACCGATCGGAACATGCGCGAAGTGCAGGCGCGCTTGCCCAATCGCAACGGCATGACACGCGCACACGGCTTGTGGGACGTGCGCGGCAAAGGCGATGTCGCCAATACGGCGTGCATGAAGAATTGCGCGGCAACGGTTAAAATCACGTCCTCGCTGCCGGAGCACGCGGAAGGCGCGCACGGCAACCTCGCCCAGCAGATGCGCGGCTACGGACCGTCCCGCGGCCGGCAGACCATCGACGACAAGACCGCCGGCAAGCCTGCGTCGCAGGCCGAAGCCAAGAGCGGCGCGCGAGGCAAGGCGCTCATCGGGCAGTCCGGATGTCTCGCCTGTCATGGGTACACGAGCAAGGTCGTAGGTCCCGGTTTCGACGAGATCGCGGGCAAGTATCGCGGCCAGGACGACGCGGTGCGCAAGCTCGCGGCCAAGGTCAGGAACGGCGGGGCAGGCGTGTGGGGCCCGGTGGCCATGCCGCCGCAGCCGCAACTCGCGGATGACGACATCGAAGTGATGGTGCAGTGGATCGCGGGCGGTGCGAAGTAAATTCCGGGCGCCGGCAAAGTGGATGGGATATCGATAACCGACATTGCTTAGGAGAGTGGATATGGACATGTCACGCAGGAAGGCACTGAAGACGGGCGGCGGCGTCGCGCTGCTCGGCGCGCTCTTCGCCGCGGGCTTCCTCAAGCCGCAGGACGTGCGCGCGGCCGAGTGGAACAAGGCGGCGTTCGGCGGCAAGACCATGGCCGATACGCTGAAGGCGATGGGTGCGGGCAGTCCCGCGCAGAGCACGAGCATCACCATCACCGCTCCCGACATCGCGGAGAACGGCGCCGTCGTTCCGGTGACCGTGCAGAGCGGCCTGCCGAAGACCGAATCGATCGCGATACTGATCGAGAAGAATCCGAACATGCTCGCCGCCAACTTCGATCTGCCTGCGGGCACCGATCCGCTGGTCGGCACGCGCGTCAAGATGGGGCAGACGTCGAACGTCTATGCGCTCGTCAAGGCCGACGGCAAGTTCTACACCGCGGTCAAGGAAATCAAAGTCACGCTCGGCGGCTGCGGCGGCTGAAGCGACGGACCCACAGGAGAGCGACATGGCAGATCCGATGAAAATCCGCGCCAAGGCAGAGCCCAACGGCGTGGTCGATGTGAAAGTGCTGTTCAATCACGAGATGGAGACCGGCCAGCGCAAGGACGCCGGCGGCAACATCATCCCGGCACATTTCATCCAGAACGTGACCGCGACCTATCAGGGCCGCACGGTGCTGTCGGCGCAATGGGGCCCGGCGGTGTCGAAGAATCCGTTCCTCAACTTCAAGTTCAAGGGCGCGAAGGGCGACAAGGTCCAGATCACGTGGGTCGACAACAAGGGCGACACGCGCACGGACGAAGCGGTGATCGGCTGATCGCTGCCGGCACTGTATGATGCCAACCGGGCCGGCGCGTAGATGCGGCCGCCGGCGCAACCGGACATAACGAGATAGGAGGAATGCGATGAAGCGTCTTTTCCCGGCGTGGGGCATGCAGCGTATCTGGCTTGTATTGCTGCTCGCCATGGTCGCCGGCGTGGCGAGCGCCGCAGCTGCCGAGCCCGGCGTCAAAGCGGTCTACCACTTCAACGAAGGCCTGCAGCAGGCGACCAACGGCCTGCGCAACATCCGCAACCATCTCTCCGCGGATCCGAAAGCGAAGATCACCGTCGTCGCGCATGCGGCCGGCATCGATTTCCTGCTCGAAGGCGCGAAGGACAAGAACGGCAATCCGTATGACGCCATCGTGCAGGATCTCGTAAGCCAGGGCGTGAATTTTCGCGTCTGCAACTTTACCCTGCAAAGCCGCAAGATCGACAAAAGCCGCGTGATACCCGAGGCGACCATCGTTCCTTCAGGCGTCGCGGAGATCTCGCGGCTGCAGGCGGTCGAGCACTACGCGTACGTGAAGCCGTGAGGCGCGTCCGTCATGAATCTCAATAAGGTGACTCCGATGAGCATACGTACGAACGCGCTTGCGGGCCTCGTGTTCGCCGCACAGCTGGCAATGGCGCCTGCATCGGCGCAGGACAAGTCCATCGCGGAGGAGATCGCGAGATACCGCCAGCTGCTGCAGGACGGCAATCCCGCTGAGTTGTGGGAAGCGCGCGGCGAGGGATTGTGGAAGGAGAAGCGCGGGCCGAAGAAAATCTCGCTGGAGCAGTGCGATCTGGGCAAGGGGCCGGGCGTGGTCAAAGGCGTGTATGCCGTGCTGCCGCGATACTTTCCGGACGCCGACCGCGTCATGGACCTCGAGACGCGCCTCGTGTACTGCATGACGACGCAGCAGGGTTACAGCGAAGCGGAGGCGACCAAGACGCCGTACGGGTCCAGCAACCGCCGCTCGGACATCGAGGCGCTGGTGGCGTACATCACTTCGGAATCGCGCGGCGAGAAGATGAACGCGCCCCTGAATCACCCGAAGGAGAAGGAGGCTTACCTGATCGGCGAGAAGATGTTCTATTTCCGCGGGGGGCCGCACGATTTTGCCTGCACGACCTGCCACGGCGAATCGGGCAAGCGCATCAGGCTGCAGGACCTGCCGAATCTCTCCGACCCCGAGGATGCCAAGCGCGCGTACACGACGTGGCCGGCATACCGCGTATCGCAGGGCGAGGTGCGCACCATGCAATGGCGGCTCTACGACTGTTTCCGCCAGCAGCGTTTCCCCGAGCTCAAGTTCACGTCCGATGCGTCGATCGCGCTGACGACCTTTCTCGCCCATAAAGCGCAAGGCGGCGTGCTCGATGCGCCCGCACTGAAGCGCTAAGGAGGATCAGCATGCGCATGAGACACCTACCGATCGCGACCCTCGCCGCAGCGCTCGTCGCAGGCTGCGCGACGATGTCCGACAGCGACGTCAGCCAGCGGGCCGTTGCGATGATGAAGAGCTCGTTCAAGGAGCGCGGGCAGGCGAAGCTCGACCGCCTCGACCAGGACGAAGTGCAGGCGTTGTGCAGCCGCAAGCCGGACGACCCGGCGCTGCCCAGGGCCGCCGAGGAAAGAATCAACGCGACGCAGAAAGCAGCCATCCGCTACCCGGCCGACGGCAAGCTGCTCGGCGACTGGCGCGCCGGCGAGAAGATCGCGCAGACCGGCGTGGGCAAGCAGTACTCGGACGATCCGAAGCGGCCTGCGGGCGGCAACTGCTACGCCTGCCACCAGATGACCAAAAAGGAAATCTCGTACGGCACGATAGGGCCCAGCCTGTACAACTTCGGCAAGATCCGCGGCTACGGCGAGGACATGCAGACGTATGCCTACGGCAAGGTCTACAACCCCCAGGCGTACACCGCGTGCTCCAACATGCCGCGCTTCGGCCACAACGGCATACTCACCGAGCAGCAGATCAAGGACGTCGTTGCATTGCTGATGGATCCGCAGTCGCCGGTCAACAAGTAACCGGTGAAGAGTCAGGCGTGAGGAGGTAAGACCCCGTTCCTTCGCGCCTTGCGCTTCACCCCTCACTCCTCACGCCTTACTCCTCACCGACAAAGATGTCGCTCAGCCGCCGCGAATTCCTCCAGATCCTGGCCACAGCCGCCGCAGGCGGTTTCGCGCTCGAAAGCCCGCTCGTGCACGGAGCTGCGGCCGCCGACGCGTTGTACGACGTGCCGCGGTTCGGCAACGTCAACCTGCTTCATTTCACCGATAGTCACGCGCAGCTGCTGCCGATCTACTTCCGTGAGCCGAGTGCGAACATCGGCATTGCCGACAGCCGCGGACGCCCGCCGCATCTCGTGGGCGCGGCGTTGCTCGAGCACTACAAGATCAAGGCGCGCTCCCCCGAGGCCTACGCGTACACCGGTCTCGATTTCGAGGAAGCTGCCCGCACGTACGGCAAGGTCGGCGGCTTCGCGCACCTCGCGACCCTGGTGCAGCGGATGAAGGCGAGCCGCCCGGGTGCATTGCTGCTCGACGGCGGCGACACCTGGCAAGGCTCGGCCACGGCGCTGTGGACGAAAGGCCAGGACATGATGGACGCGGCGAAGCTTCTCGGCGTGGACATCATGACCGGCCACTGGGAGTTCACGCTCGGCGCCGACCGCGTGAAGGAGGTGGTCGAGAAGGACTTCAAGGGGCGCATCGAATTCCTCGCGCAGAACGTGCGCACGGCGGACTTCGGCGACGAGGTGTTCCGCCCGTACACGATGCGCACCCTGAACGGCGTGCCGGTGGCGATCATCGGCCAGGCGTTTCCGTACACGCCGATCGCCAACCCGCGCTACTTCGTGTCCGAGTGGACGTTCGGCATCCAGGACGAAAACCTGCAGAAAGTAGTCGACGAGGCGCGGCGTAAAGGCGCGCAGGCCGTCGTGCTGCTTTCGCACAACGGCATGGACGTCGACGTGAAGCTCGCCTCGCGCGTGCGCGGCATCGACGCGATCCTCGGCGGCCACACGCACGACGGCGTGCCTGCGCCGCTCATCGTGGAGAATGCGGGAGGACGCACGCTCGTCACGAACGCCGGCAGCAACGGCAAGTTCCTCGCCGTGCTCGATCTCGACGTGAAGGGCGGCAAGGTCGCGGACTACCGCTATCGCCTTCTCCCCGTTTTCTCGAACTTCCTGCCCGCCGACCGCGACATGGATGCGCTCATACGCAAAGCGCGCGCGCCGTTCGAGGCGAAGCTCGCCGTGAAGCTCGCCGTCACCGAGGGTCTGCTCTACCGCCGCGGGAACTTCAACGGCACGTACGACCAGCTCATTCTCGACGGCCTCATGGCGATGAAGAATGCAGAAATCGCGTTTTCGCCCGGCTTCCGCTGGGGCACGACGCTGCTCCCCGGGCAGGCGATCACGCTCGAGCACCTGATGGACCAGACGGCCATCACGTATCCGCACACCACGCTCACGTCCCTCACCGGAGCGACGATCAAGACCATACTCGAAGACGTGTGCGACAACCTCTTCAATCCCGATCCGTACTACCAGCAGGGCGGCGACATGGTGCGCGTGGGCGGTCTGCAGTACACCTGCGACCCGACCGCGAAAATGGGCAACCGCATCAGCAACATGACTCTGCGCGGCAAGTCCCTTGAAGCGGGCAAGACCTACAAGGTCGCGGGCTGGGCGCCGGTCTCCGAGGAAGCGAGGGAGGCGGGCGGAGAGCCGATCTGGGACCTGATGGCGCGTTATCTCAAGGACCAGAAAGTCATCAAGCCGCGCGCGCTCAACCTGCCGACGCTCAGGAACGTCGGCGGCAATCCCGGTTACGCGTGATGCGGTTCGTCGTTCGCGCGGCGGGCGTGCTGCTGTGCGCTGCGCACCTGACTGCTGCCGCTGCGGAATACGAGCCGGTCCGCAGGAAGCCGGTCCCCGTGCAGGTCGGGCCGCACGCGTATTACGTGCAGGGGCAGGGCGGCGTCGCGTCCGTCGAGAACGAAGGCTACAACTCGAACGCCGGCTTCGTCGTCACGGCCGAAGGCGTCGTGGTGATCGACGCGCTCGGCACGCCGGCGCTGGGCCACGAGCTCATCGCAGCCATACGCCGCGTGACGCCGCAGCCCATCAAGCGCGTCGTCGTCACGCACTACCACGCCGATCACGTCTACGGGCTTCAGGCGCTCAGGGCGGCGGGCGCGGAAGTGTGGGCGCAGCGCGGCGGGCAGGAATATCTGGAACGCGAGGCGGAGGCGCGCCTCGCGCAGCGCCGCCGGGATCTCGCGCCGTGGGTCAACGCGGATACGCGGCTCGTGCCCGCGGACCGCTGGATCGCGGACAACGACACGTTCACGCTGGGCGGCATCACGTTCGATCTGATCCACCTCGGGCCGGCGCACTCGCCGGAAGATCTCGTGATCGTCGTGCGCGAGGACAAGATCATTTTCTCGGGCGACATCATATTCACCGGCCGCATTCCCTTCGTGGGCGAAGCGGACAGCAAGCGATGGCTCGCGACCCTGGACAGGCTGCTTGCATTGCAGCCCAGGGTGATGGTCACCGGGCACGGCAAGGTCTCGACCGATCCGGCGCGCGATCTGGCGCTCACCCGCGATTACCTCACCTACTTGCGCGAGGTCATGGGTAAAGCGGTGGAGGACTTCGTGCCGTTCGACGAGGCGTACCGCAAGACCGACTGGAGCCGTTTCGAGAAGCTGCCGGCATTCGAGGCGGCCAACCGCATCAATGCCTACGGCACTTATCTGCTGATGGAGCGCGAGTCGCTGCAGAAGTAATCATGCCGCCGTTCCGCGGCTCGCGTAGAATCCGCTCCGTTCGGTTTCAGAAAGACCAAGAGCAATAGAGAGGATTAAATCCTGTTAATCCTGTCCATTTTTTGTCTCGTTGCCTGTAATAACATCCGGCTGCCGTGATCCAGTTTCGCAATTTCACCCTCGCGCGCGGCGCGCGCCGCCTGATCGAAGACCTCACGCTGCAGATACACGCCGGCTGGCGCGTCGGCCTCGTCGGCGCGAACGGCAGCGGCAAGTCCAGCCTTTTCGCAGTCCTGCGCGGCGAGCTGCACGGCGACGGCGGCGAGTGCGCGCTGCCTGCTGCATGGCGCATCGGCTGGGTGGCGCAGGAGACGCCTGCGTTGAGCAGCCCGGCGATCGACTACGTGCTCGACGGCGATACCGAATTGCGCGCGGTCGAGCGCGAGCTGGCGGCTGCGGAAGGCGCGGGGGACGGCCATCGCGTCGGCGATCTGCACGCGCGGCTGCAGGAGATCGACGGCTACGGCGCGCGGGCGCGGGCCGCGACGCTGCTGTCCGGCCTGGGCTTTGCGGATTCGGATTTCGAGCGCCCCGTGTCCGACTTCTCGGGCGGCTGGCGCATGCGCCTCAACCTCGCACAGGCGCTGGTGAGCCGCGCCGATCTGCTGCTCCTCGACGAGCCGACCAATCACCTCGACCTCGACGCCGTGGTCTGGCTCGAGCAATGGCTGGCGGCTTACCGCGGCACGCTGCTCCTCGTTTCCCACGACCGGGATTTTCTCGATGGCAGCGTAACGCACATCGCCCACATCAGCGGGCAGAAGCTCACGTTGTACACGGGCAACTATTCGTCCTTCGAGACGCAACGCGGCGCGCAGCTCGTGCTGCAGCAGGCCATGTACGAGAAGCAGCAGCGGCAGATCGTGCATCTCGAGCGTTTCGTGGAGCGCTTCCGCGCCAAGGCGACGAAGGCGCGTCAGGCGCAGAGCCGGCTGAAGGCGCTCGACAGGATGGAGCGCATCAACGCGGCGCACGTCGATGCGCCTTTCGATTTCGAGTTTCTCGAGCCCGAGCGCGCGCCCGATCCCATGCTCACGCTCGAGCACGTGGCCGCCGGATACGGCGAGCGGACGGTGTTGCGCGGCGTCGATCTCTCCCTGCGGCCGGGCACGCGCCTGGGTCTGCTCGGGCCCAACGGCGCCGGCAAATCCACGCTGGTGAAGCTGCTCGCCGGCGAGCTTGCTCCCGTCGCGGGGCGGAGGCTGGAAGGACGCGGCCTCGCCGTCGGCTACTTCGCGCAGCACCAGCTCGAGCAACTGCGTCCCGCGGAATCGCCACTGCAGCATCTGCTGCGCGAGGAGCCGCAGACGCGCGAGCAGCTGCTGCGCGATTACCTGGGGGGCTTCGATTTTCGCGGCGCGATGGCCGATGCGCCCGTCGAGCCGTTTTCCGGCGGCGAGAAATCGCGGCTCGCGCTCGCACTGCTCGTGCGCCGGCGCCCGAATCTGCTGCTGCTCGACGAGCCGACGAACCATCTCGACCTCGAGATGCGCCATGCGCTCACGAAGGCGCTGGCCGAGTACGAAGGCAGCCTCGTGCTGGTCTCGCACGACCGCGCGCTGCTGCGGACCGTGTGCGACGAGTTCGTGCTCGTCGCGGACGGCGTCGCGCAGCCGTTCGAGGGCGATATCGACGATTATCTGGCGTGGCTCGGGGCACGCCGCCAGGCGCAGGCCGCGGCGAGCGCGGATGCCGGGCAGGCGGCCGGCAAGACGGCGCGCAAGGAGGCTCGCGCAGCCGCCGCTGCGGACCGGCAGGCGAAGCTCGCCCGGCGCCGGCCGCTGCTGAAGGAGGTCGAGCGGCTGGAGCGGGAGCTCGCGCAGTGGCACGAGGAGAAAGCGACTGTCGACAAGCAGCTCGCCGACCCCTCGTTTTACGAAAGCCCGGATCCCGACCAGTTGAAAGGCCTCGCCCTGAGGCAGGCGGAGATGACCCGGCTCATCGGCGAGGCGGAGCATCGCTGGCTGGAGGTGCAGGACGAGCTGGAGACGATCGGCGAGGTGTGACGGCTGCCGCGGACAGGCGGGTGGTGAAGATGATATTGGGACTGCCGTTCTAGGGGGAGCTGAGAGGTGATAGGGTGAAGGTGATGTAACCCGGTGTCACCTTTTTCCTATCACCTTCTTATATCACCTGCTCACATCACCTTCTCCTATCACCTTAATCAGACTTCCCCCGCAACGCGGGTGCCCTTCAGCACGTCGAAGTTGGGTTCGAGCCCCAGGCCCGGTGCGCTCGGGATTTTCACGATGTTGTTCTGCGGCCGCGGCGGATCGACGAAGACCTGCTCGCCGATCGACTGCATGTCGAGATGGAACTCGACCCGCCAGCCGTTCATGAGCCCGGCCATCGAGTGCATGTTGAAGAGCGGCCAGCCGCCACCGTTCGCGATGGGCAGGTTGTACATCTGCGCCATGTGCGCCACCTTCTGCGTCTCCGTGTAGCCGCCGTTGTAGCAGCAGTTGGGCTGGATGATGTCGACCGCCTGGTGCTCGATCAGCTCGCGCAGCCGCCAGCGATGGCCTTCGTTCTGCCCGGCGGCGAGCGGTATGCGGGTGCTCCGCCGCAGATCCGCCATGGCGCGTGTGTCGTTCGCGTAGAGCGGTTCCTCGAACCACGTCAGGTTGCAGTCCTCGATCGCGCGGCACAGCATCTTCGCTTCCACCGGCTTCATCATGTAATTCGCATCGATCATCAGCTCGACGTCGGGCCCGACCGCATCACGCACCAGACGCACGCGCTTCGCATCTTCCTGCCAGCCGCCCTGGTCGACGGCGACGACGAGCTTCAACCGGCGATGGCCTTCGGCATGCCTGTCTTTCGCCGCCTGCACGAGCTGGTCGCGGTCGTATTCCGGAAAGCCGAACGTGCAGTAGGTCGGCGCCCAGTCGCGCGCGCCGCCCAGCAGCTGCGCGACGGTGCGGCCGGTCGCCTTGCCGTGGATGTCCCAACAGGCGATGTCGAGACAGGACAGCGCGCTCGAGACCACGCCCGTCATGCTGCGCTGGTTCAGCTTCCACCACACCTTCTCGTGCATCGCTTCGGTGTCGCGCGGGTCCATGCCCTTGACGACCGGCATGAACTCCTGCGTGAGCGCGGTGACGACCGAGAGCGGGAGGAAATGGCCGCCGGTGAGCGCGTAGCCCGTGAGCCCGTCGTCCGTCCGGACGGAGCAGAAGACGATCTTGCGGCGCAGAGGATGCGTGAGCAGCGGCACCTGCGCGTCGATGTCGTGCACGCTCGCCTTGATGGATGCGATTTTCATGGTTCCTCCCTGGTGTTTCGCCCGAGTATACGGTCGTCTTCCTCGCGGCGCATGTCAGCGCCAGGTCACCGGCACGCGGTGTCCCGCAAACGGCCATACGCCGCGCGCAACGGCGCGGCTGCCATCGAATACGAGATAGCTCTGTCCACCGTAATGCGGCAGCGGGCGCAGCAATGCGGTGAGGGCCGTCGCGTCCCGCACGGAGACGAACGCGAGCGGCGTGCGGCGCGCGGGCTCCGGCAGCGTCCACACGTAGGCGCTCGCGGGGGCGGACAGCGCCGCAGGCTTTGGCGGCAGCTGCATGCGCTCGAGCCAGCGCTCGATATCGGCGTGCAGCCCGACGATCAGCAATGGGCCGTCGAGCGTATCTAAGGACTCCGCGGGCACGCGCCGGGCCGACGCCTCGAAAAAGCGCTGTGCCAGCGCGTCTGCCGCATCCCGCATGCGCGGGTCCGGCGAGACGACGGCATATCGCGGCGCACGCGCGACTAGCCAGAGCCGCAATATCGGCGGCAATTCCGCATCGTCGAGCCGCCGATACAGCCGCAGATCGGGATCGAGCTGCACCGTATCGGGCCGCTCGCCGAGCTGCAGCGTGACGCGTGCGTGCGCTTCGTCGAGCGCGACCTCGCGCATTTGCGTCCGGGTGCCGGCACTCACAGCCACCGGCACGCGCAGCGCATACGGTGGAGCGGATTGCGTGAGCGCAAGCTCGAGCGCGGTGCGGCCATGCACGCGCTCGGCTGAGGCTCCGTCGATTGCGAGGCGCGGCGCATCCGCCCGTCGCAGCCATTGCCCGAAGAAACCGCCGAGCGGCCGTCCCGCCGCCTGCTCGAACGCACGGCGCAGGTCGTCCCACGAGGCGGTTTTGAATCGCTGTTGTGTCCAGAAGAGGCGGATGCCGCGCTCGAACGCATCCGTCCCGATGAGATCGCGGAGCATGAAGAAAACCATCGCCGCTTTGCCATACCCTATGGCCGCCTCCGAGCCGTGCGTGCGCGCGCGAAACTCCACGAGCGGCATCGCGGCTCCCGCCGGCATCGCCGCGAGGTCGCGCAGCCACGAGAGCCGCATTTCGCGCGCGGCATCGGCAGACTCGCTCTCCTTGTAGGCGTAGTCCGCCATGAACGTCGTCAGCCCTTCGCTCCAGTTGCCCCTCGCGTAGTCGGGGAAAACGCCGTTGCCCCACCAGTTGTGGAGCACTTCATGGCCCAGGGAAGTCGCGCGTATGAAAGGCAGCTTCAGCACTTCCGCGCCGATGTAAGTGAGCGTCGGCATGCCGAACCCGGTCGGCAGCGGGCTTGCGACGATGGAGAACGACGCGTACGGATACGGACCGATCGCTGCGGAGTATTGCATGATGTATCGCGCAGCGTCGTCGAGATACCCGGGCGCGAGCGCGCGCAACGCCGGAGTGAAGTACGTGCGCAACCGCAGCGGCGTGCTTCCCGCGCGCGTCACGAGCTTCTCGTCCACGAGGTACGGACCCGCCATGAGATCGATGCCGTCCGCCGGCGCCTGATAGCGAAACGTCGCGCGATAAGAGGCCGCGTCCGCGTCCGGCGATTCGTCCTTCAGCTCGCCGGGAACGATGCCGCGCTGTCCGGACGGCAGCGCGAGCCGCACTTCGTACGAGTAGCGCGATGCCGGGTGCGGATGCCACTCGCCCGCTGCGGGCAGGAAGCTGCCCGCGGGCGAGGCCATAGGCGTCGCGACCGTCAGAACACCGCGATGATCGAGGCGTGGATCGAGCGGAGGCAGTATGCCGTCGTAGACGATGCGCAGTTGTCCCGCTTTCGGCACGGCGATGTGCCACGCGCGCGAGCGGTCCGTGGAGCGCGCGCCTTTGAATGTCGTCGCCACGCCATTCACGCTCGCTGCAGTGACGGAGAGCGAGCTGTGGAGCGTCATGTCGAGATCGCGAGCCGCGTCGAAGACGGCGACCGCTTGCAGTCGGCGCGATGCCGGATCGAGCGTCACGTCGAGATCGAGGTGCGGGAGATTTGCGGCACGCGCGGTTGCCGCGAGCAGGAGCAGGCAGCACGCCAGCGCAAGAGCGCCACGTGCCGGGCGCAGCAGTGCCCTCATTTCCGGGGCGGGAAGCGTACGACGATGTCCAGCGTCTCGGCGCCGCGGCGGATCTGCAGCGGCAGCCAGGTGCCGGGCGGCTGGGCGCGCACCGCGGCGACCACGGGACCGGCACCGGAGACCGGCGCGCCGGCCAACGCGACGATGCGGTCGCCACGCTTGAGTCCGCTCTGCTCGGCGAGGCTGCCCGCCATGACATCGGCGATCTCTACGCCGTCGCCTTTCGCCGTGCCGAGCTGCACACCCAGCCGCGGTGGAGGCGCAGGTTCGCGCGGCGCAGCGGGTGCGGCGAACACTGCATCGGCCACTCCCACCTCGAGCTTGCCGCAATCGATCTTCGCATCTATCGGAAGCAGCGTGGCCACGTCGCGCACCCCGAGATCGCGTAACTGATGGGGCACGCCGTGGCCGTCATTGACGTGCCCTGCACCCATGATGCCCACGACGAGCGGCGCCGATGGGCCGATTTTGCTCGTGCGCGCGGCGAGGGCTTCCGCCATCGCGCGGTCCCAGGTGATCTGCGACTCGACGAAGCGCCGAAATGCCGGGTCGCTGCGCGCGCCGCTTTTCGTGTGCTGCCGGTAGACGTCGAACAGCATGTCTTCGTACGCTGCCGACGGTGCGGCGGGCCGCGATACGCCTTCCTTCAGCTCGGCCGGCACGGCGTCCCAGCCGCGCGTATTGACGGCTTCGGTGAGCGCGCGGTCGACATTGAGCGCGACCATGGGGATCCGGTTCAGGCGCGCGAACTCGAACAGCGGCAGATACAGCTCGGCAGGAAAGCTCCAGACTTTCTGCCACTCGCTTTGCTCGAGGAGCTGGCGCGCAGTGAGCCCGCCCTCGATCCAGCGGTCGAGAACGGGCTGCATGCGGCGCGGAAACGACTCGAAGCCGATCACCATCTGCGGGCGGAAGAGACGGAGCGCGGCGAGCGTCTCGAGCTGCCATGCGTGGTGCAACGGATTGTCATGCTGCTCGCCCAGCAGCACGATTTCGCGCCCGGCGACGGCCTTCAGCAGCGTTTCCGGCGCTGCGATGCGCGGGCCGGCGCGCTCCATGATGTACCATGATCCGGACGCAAGGCAGCTGTTCGTCGGCTGTGCGCATGCGGAAGTCGAAAGCAGGCAGGCCAGCAGGGCATAAAGTCGCGTATTCATTCCGGCTAGCTTACCGCACTTCGTGCGGCTTACGGCCGGGCGCTATTCTTGCGGGTGACATCGAGTCCAGGGAGCCCATTCATGCCTTGCTTTCGAACAGCCCGTATCACGGCGTTTGCTTGTGTCATCGCGATGATCTGCACGGCGGCAGGCGGCGCGGACGGCAAGACCGTGCGCTCGGAGCGTCTCGCGTTCCGCGTCGTCACCCTCGTGAGAGGACTCGAAAATCCGTGGTCGCTCGCATTCT